>Ga0265319_1001396_pt1 | contig 14477 bp, 12 predicted proteins | sample 4824metaG_FD_192443 | JGI IMG/M metagenome (GOLD analysis project Ga0265319, IMG submission 192443) | Rhizosphere microbial communities from Carex aquatilis grown in University of Washington, Seatle, WA, United States - 4-8-24 metaG | ecosystem: Host-associated > Plants > Roots > Rhizosphere >...
CCATGCCCCAGCGCTGCCACGACGTAACCTCAAAGTAGCGTTTGTCCTCCTCGCTCTTGGGCCGGAACAGGCTGAAGAGTCGGGGCAGCGACCCGATCAGGATCACCATGACGATGAAGTTGAAATTATTGTACAGCATCGCTCCCAGGATGAGCATGCCCACCACCCACAGCCAAGGTGAGACGGCCGTCGCGATCCGTCCGCCGTCGAGCGGGCTGATCGGCACGAGGTTGAAGAGGTTCAGGAAGAAACCCGAGTAGGCGATCGCGAGGAACAATGGGTTTTGCGTCGGCCAGAACAGCGCGCAGCAGAGGGCCGACCCCAGCGCGCCAAATAGCGGCCCACCGATGCCCACGCACGCCTCCATCCAGGCGTTGCGCGGTGCATCCTTGAGCACGATGAGCGCACCCATGAACGGGATGAACATCGGCGCGCTCACCTTGAGGCCGAAGCGCCTCGCGACCACGAGGTGCCCACACTCGTGGATGAAGATCAAAAGCACGAAACCCAGCGCGAATTTCCAGCCCCAGAACAGCGCGTACGCTCCAATCGAAAGGATCATCGTCCCGCCGGTCTTCAGGATCAGGGGCAGGAACTTGATCACGGCGACGAGGATGAATTTCAGCTTGCCGAAAAGCAGGGCCGCCGCCGCCCCGACCGGGCCCAGCGCCCGCTTGATCCGGGCGCCGACGGACATCTTCGGCGGATCCACGCGCAGCGAAGTGCCGTCGGGCGGTACTTCCGGTCGCAAGGGTGGCGTGTTCTCTTCCATTCCGGCGCAGCCTCCAGTTCACGCCGGCCCGCGTCAATGGCTTTGGCGCACCAGGTCCGCCTGGATCGAAGTTCCCCATCGTTCTCATTCTCGTTCTCGTTCCTCGTTCTCGTTTTCGAACGCCAGCCCGAGAACGAGAATGAGAACGATGAGTCCGCCCAAGGACGAAACGGAGCCCCACTCCTTCCCCCTTCAAACTTGTCCACCCGCCATCATCCCCCAACCTTCTTTCCGTCGCCCGCGCCCGACCCCCTGTCCACAGTCATCGGTCTCCTGCCCCGTCACCGCCACCCGTCACTTCCATGCACGTTCCCGCCGCCACCCGTTACGACAATCCGTCGCTGTATCGTGCCTGTGGCCGCAGCGGACTGAAACTGCCACGGCTTTCCCTCGGGCTCTGGCATAATTTTGGTGACGTCGACGATCCCGCCAACCGCCGCGCGCTCATTCTGCGCGCCTTCGATCTCGGCATCACCCATTTCGACCTCGCGAACAACTACGGCCCGCCCCCCGGCTCCGCCGAGCGGAACTTCGGCGACATCCTGCATGCCGACCTCGCCGCGCATCGTGACGAGCTCATCATTTCCTCCAAGGCCGGCTACCTCATGTGGGACGGTCCCTACGGGGAATGGGGCTCGCGCAAGAACCTGCTCGCCTCGCTCGACCAGAGCCTGAAGCGGCTGCGTCTGGAGTACGTCGACATCTTTTATTCCCACCGGCCCGATCCCGCCACGCCGCTCGAGGAAACCATGGGCGCGCTGGCCCACGCCGTCCGCTCCGGCAAGGCGCTGTATGTCGGGCTTTCCAATTACAATCCCGAGCAGACCACCCGCGCCGCGCAGATCCTGCGCGAGCTCGGCACGCCCTGCCTGATCCACCAGCCGAAATACCACATGTTCGAGCGCACCGCGGAACAGGGCCTGCTCGTGGTCCTCGCCAAGGAAGGCATCGGCTGCATCCCGTTCTGCCCGCTGGCGCAGGGCCTGCTCACCAATCGCTATCTGGCCGGCATTCCGCCCGATTCCCGCGCCGCACACGATCCGCGTTTCCTCAAGCCCGAGCACATCACCGAGGCCAAGGTGGCCCAGATCCGCCAGCTCAACACCCTCGCCCTGGCCCGCGGCCAGTCGCTGGCCCAAATGGCGCTCGCCTGGGTCCTGCGCGACCCGGCCGTCACCACCGCGTTGATCGGCGCCAGCCGCGTCAGTCAGATCGAGGACAACCTCGGGGCCCTGAGGAACCTCAAATTCACGACCGAGGAGCTCGCCGTGATCGACCGCATCCTCGGCCAATAATCTTTCTCTTTCCTCTTTGTCTTTCTCTTTCGTCCGACCGGGGCTGCAAGGAAGGGGAGAAAGATTAAGATAAAGGGGAAAGAGAAAGATTTTTTAGTGAACCTCATCCTCTTCGACCCCGCCGAAACCGGGCTTCCGCTTCCCCGCACGGATGCGCGGGCCGTCCATATTGTCGACGTTCTGGGCCGGAAGCCGGGCGACAGCTTCGACACCGGCCTCGTCAACGGCCCCCGCGGCAAAGGCACGCTGGTCGCGATCGATCCTCTCGCGCTCACCCTCAATTTCACTTGGGGTCCCGCCCCGCCTCCGCCCGACCCGATCACGCTGATCGTCGGCCTGCCGCGACCGCAAACCGCGCGCAAGATCCTGCAGGAAGCCACCGCCCTGGGAGTGGCCGCGTTGCATTTTGTGCTCACCGACAAAGGCGATTCAAACTACGCCCGCAGCACACTCTGGTCCACGGGCGAATGGCGCCGCCACTTGATCGCCGGCGCCGAGCAGGCCTTCGATACGCGCCTCCCCGAGGTCTCCCATGGCGAGCCGCTGGTCGCCGTGATCGCCGCCCTGCCCAACAACACCACGCGCGTTGCCCTCGACAATTACGAGGCGGGTGAAGCCCTCTCGCAATGTCACGTATTACGTGACATTGCGAAACCTTCGGCGCCGGTTGTCCTGGCACTTGGGCCTGAACGGGGTTGGGCACCTCGCGATCGCGAACATCTGCGCACGGGTGGCTTTGTCCTGGTCCATCTTGGATCTCGGGTGCTCCGGCTCGAAACCGCCTGCGTCGCGGGCGTGGCCCTGGTGAAGGTCCGGCTTGGTCTGATGTAGGAGCCTGCTTGCAGGCGATGAGCGCCCCTGGAGCATTTTTGGTTTAGCCAGACGCAATCCGGTAGGCCGCCTGCTTGCAGGCGCTTTGAAACGCCCGGGCACACGCGCCAAATCCACGACAAGGTGGCTCACGCGCGCCGGAAGAAGCACACGGTCGGCTGGCGCGCGCCCTTGCCGAGGCGCTTGGCGCAGGTCCAGCCGGGCGGTGCGAGCGTCAGCTCACCTGGCATCTCGAAGACCACGAGTGCATCCGGTTGCGTCGCGAGCAGTTCGTCGAGCCGGACGAATAGCCTCGGACTGATGTCAGCGATGATGTCATAGGGCGGATCGACGAACACGAGGTCCGGCGCCGCACCGTTGGCGTCGAGCGGCGCCGTCAACGCGTCGGCCAGCCGGATCTCCAGGCCGTCGAGGCCGCGGCCCAGGCTCTTGCAGACCGCCGCCAGATTGTGCCGCAGGCAGCCCGCCGCCTTCGCGTTCTTTTCCACAAAGATCCCGCCCGACGCGCCCCGGCTCAGCGCCTCGAGACCGTACGCCCCGCTGCCCGCAAAGAGATCGAGGAACCGCGCGCCGGGGACGCGCGACGCGAGGCTGGAAAACACCGCCTGACGCAGCCCGTCCGTGGCCGGTCGGACGGCATCCCCTTTTGGCACCAGCAGGGGAATGCCCCTCGCCCCGCCGCCGCTTATGCGCATGGCCCAAATCCCCTTTCATTGCGGGTTGGTTTGCGATCGCACCCACCAAGCCAGTCCCGCGCAGAGGCGCCGAGCCGCAGAGCCGGCAGTGAATTATTGCAATCCTTCGAGACCATCCGAGACGGCGTCCCTGCTTCCAGACCCTTCGGCAGCTTGGTTTTCCTCGGTGCCGCGGCGCCTCGGCGCGAGACCAAATCGCCGTCTCTCCGCCGGAAAGTTTGCGAATCAGGCCAAAAGACTTTCATAGCTTGGCGGATGTCATTCCCGCTCTCCGACCACTGCAACGGGAAAACCTTCTTCAATCCCGGCGACCGGGCGGAACGTGGGCTCCTTGAAGTGCTGCGTTGGAAGCTCACCAGCCGGGTCACACCCTGGCCCCGCTGGGTGGAACTGAACCCGGTGGCAGCGCCGCCTACCCCCGGGCGGGACGAAATCGTGGTCACGTGGGTCAACCACTCGACGTTCCTCCTGCAGACTCGCTGCGGAAATTTTCTGACGGATCCGGTGTTCTCGGACCGCGCGAGCCCCGTGAACTGGATCGGGCCGCGGCGGGTACACGCACCCGGGGTGCCATTTGAGGCGTTGCCACGGATTCACGGCGTCCTGCTCAGCCACGACCATTACGACCATTGCGACCTGCCCACCCTGAGGCGGCTGGCCGCCACCCATCAGCCACGCATCCTTGCTCCACTCGGGCATCATGCCCTGCTGGCCGAAGCGGGCATCATCGGCGTGACCGATCTCGACTGGTGGCAATCCCATGACTGGGCGCCGGATTGCACGATCACGCTCACTCCGGCCCGTCATTGGTGCCGGCGCAAGATCGGGGCGACCAATCATCGCCTCTGGGGAGGATTTTTTCTTCGGGTTGGAGCACAGCACTCATATTTCGCGGGCGACTCCGGCTACGAACCGGATCTGTTCAAGACGATCGGCCGGAAGCTTGGTCCGCCGGACCTGGCGATGATCCCCATTGGGGCCTATGAACCGCGCTGGTTCATGAAACCTGCGCACATGAACCCGGCTGAGTCGGTACAGGTTCATCGCGATCTCGGCGCGCGCCGGAGCATCGCGATGCACTGGGGCTGCTGGCATCTCACCGATGAAGGCCGGCTCGATCCGCCCTACGCCCTGGCAACCGCCTTGTCGTCCGCCAATGTACCGCCGGATCGGTTCCTGGTTGTTGCACCCGGAGCGAGCGTAATCATTCGCCGGGGAGAAGCCGGGATGTAATTTCGCCCAGCGGAACCATGCTGAATGCGTTCGCCACCGGAACAACCCATGGTACGATTCGGTCGCAGCCTGCCGACTTCATGAACACCCCTCCGACTATTCCCCGTTCATGAGCCGCAAATTGATCATCGCGGGCGGAGGCATCGGTGGAATGGCGGCGGCCCTCGCCCTGCACCGCGCCGGCCATGAGGTCACGATCTTCGAGCGAGCCCCGGCTTTTACCGAAATCGGCGCCGGCATGAGCCTCTGGCCGAATGCCACCCGGATCCTGCAGGCGCTGGGGGTGATGGGCGATGTGCTGGCGCACGGGGAGCCCGTCTCGCAATTCAACCTGCTGCGCCCCGACGGCAGGAAGATCTCCACGATCCCCATGGACGGGTTTTCGACTCCCGCCGTCTGCATCCACCGGGCCGACCTGCATCAGGCCTTGCGCCAGGCGCTGGCGCCAGTCCGTCTCGTCGGGAACCAGACCGTAAACTCGTTCGAGCAGGACGCCAGCGGGGTTCTTGTGCAGTTCACCAGCGGCCTTGAAGCACGGGCCGACGGCCTCATCGGAGCCGATGGGATCAACTCCGCCGTCCGCGCCCAGATCCACGGCAACGCCCGCCCCATCTATCGCGGCTACCGCATCTGGCGTGGCATTGCGCCGGATCGGGCGGTGCGGGTACACGGACACATCAGCGAAACCTGGGGAGCAGGCCAACGTTTCGGCATCCTGCCCATCGGACAGGGACGCATCTGCTGGTATGCCACCCGCAATGGCCCGCCCGCCCATCCCGATTCACCGGAAGGGCGCAAGGCCGAGGTTGAGGAGTTGTTTCGTGACTGGCACAGCCCCATTCCTGACCTGATTGCGGCCACGCCGCAGGAAAGCATCCTGAAGAATGACGCGCGCGACCGGCGGCCGCTCCGCCACTGGGGCGAGCATCGGGTCACCCTGCTCGGCGACGCCGCCCATCCCATCACGCCCAACGTGGGCCAGGGTGCCTGCATGGCGATTGAGGACGCCGCCTGCCTGGCCAAGGCCCTTGCAGCGACGGGCGACGTGCCCTCGGCGTTTCGTGCCTATGAATCGATGCGCCGGTCCCGCACGGCCTTCGTGGCGCGCCAGTCCAGGCGCATCGGCGCAATCGGGCAATGGGAGAATCCCTGGGTGGTGAAAGGACGGAACTTTGTCGCCCGCCTCGTCCTCTCGTGCGCTCCCGACGCTCCGCTCAACGCGGTCTATGGCTACAAAATATAGCCCGCGCCCAAGCCCTGATCTGTCCGGCCGATGGTCGGTTCGCGAATCGTTCGCGCCGGCGATCCGCCGTTGGTCCGGTCTCCTCATGCTCGCCCTGGCCCCGGCCATGGGCTCGGCGGCCCGTGGCGCAGGCATCATCGTGGATCATGCCGGGTCGCACCTCGAAATTGCGGTAAAGTCCACGATCGATCCGTTCGTTGCGACGCTGCGGGACTTTGAGGCTGCCGTCGAACTCTCACCCGATGGCGGACAGATCCGGACCGCCGTCTTCCGCTGCAAATTCAACGCGATCCAAACCGGCAATCCCGATCGCGACCACGACATGAACGATTGGCAGCACACCGAGGATTTCCCCGACGTCAGCTTTGCCCTCACCGAGCTGACGCCCGGCCCCACCGGTCGCACACTCGCACACGGCCGGTTACGTCTTCACGGCGTTGAAAAAAGCGTGAGCTTTCCAGTATCGGTCGACCTCACAAAGCCTGTCGCGACGATCGATGGCGACGTTACGCTCGACACCCGCGATTACGGCCTGCCCGTGATCAGGAAATATCTGGTGCTGAAAGTGGACCCGATCGTCGTGGTGCACTTCCATTTGCAGGGAAAACGGGACATCCCGTAAACCGGACCATCCGGAGTCCTGACTAACGCACGCATTCCGCCGGTTGCTGTGACGTTCTTCCGGGAAATCCATGTGTGCGGAACCAATTCGCCTATTCCGGGTTAGATTGGTGCATGGCTCGCCATATAATATTTGCACCGGGGGCCAAACCGTTTTGATTAGGCTCCTAACTATGATCAGGTCCGCCGGCTTCCGACTTGCTGCAGGCGAATCCTGTTTGCCTCTGCATTCGCCCGATTTTTCTCCATGTCTTTGCGCCAACTTTTCGCCTGGCTCGGCCTGACCGCCGGTCTGGCGCAGGCCGTCCCGGCCGCAGAACAGGAGCGCAACGCGTGGCCCGTCAGCGTCACGGAGGTCAATGACCAGGGCGTGACCCAATCCTGGCAGGGCGTCGGCCCTCTGCTTTTTCGGCAACCGTTGGACGAAGGTCGCACGGCTACCGGATTTCGACCGATCTACGTCGAGAAACGAAATGCTGCCGGCGCCCTCACTGAGGCCAGCTTCATCTATCCCATCCTGGTTTATCGCAACGATGGCGACGCCTACCGCTGGAGCCTGCTCCAGCTGGTCAACCTCTCCGGCCCTCACCGCGGCGCGCCGACCCAGGGCAATTACGACGGCTTTGACATCTGGCCCTTCTATTTCTCGCGCCAGACCGGTTCCCCTGAAACGTCCTATCGCGCCCTTTTCCCCATCGCCGGGACCGTCACGGGCCGTCTTTTCAACGAGCGTATTTCGTGGCTGTTGTTTCCCGCCTACTTGCGGACGGAAAATCACGGCGTGGTCGCCACCTCCATCCTGTGGCCCTTCGTGCGCACAATTCATGGCGCCGGCAACACGGGCTTCGCACTCTGGCCGCTCTTCGGCTGGCGCAGCCAGCCGGGCGTTTATCGCAGCGAATTCTATCTGTGGCCCATCTTCTACGACAGCGTCGCCGGTCTGGGTGAACCGGTTCCCGCGGAGTCATTCGGCGTGCTCCCGTTCTATTCGCGCGAGCACAGCGCCGACGTCATGAGCGAAACCTACGCCTGGCCTTTCTTTGGCTATACTCATCGCACCGCCCCGTACCGCTACGACGAAACCCGGTATTTCTGGCCGCTGTTCGTCCAAGGCCGGGGCGACGACCGGTACCGGAATCGGTGGGCGCCGTTCTATACGCACTCCGTCATCAAGGGCGTCGACAAGACGTGGGTGATGTGGCCGCTGTTTCGCCAGCAAAGCTGGGTCGACGGCAAGGTCGCCCAGGTCCGGACCCAATTCCTCTTCTTCGTCTACTGGTCACTCGAGCAGCGCAGCACCACCAATCCGCAGGCCGCGCCGGCCAAGAAGACGCACTATTGGCCGCTCGCGAGCGTCTGGGACAATGGCGCCGGCCATCGCCAGGTGCAGGTCCTGAGCCCCATCGACGTGTTTTTCCCGACCAACGAAAACATGAACCTGCTCTGGTCGCCGCTCTTCGCGCTCTACCGGTACGACCGGCGGTTACCCGACAACACCAGGCATTCGTTTCTTTTCAACCTGGTCACTTGGCAGCGGGCACCGTCCCGGCGGGAGTTCCACCTCGGCCCTTTGCTCGGCGTCGAATCGACGGCCGCCGAGGGTTCGATCACGGTCGCCGGCGGCCTTTTGCGGCTCCGGCGCAATGGCGAGGGCGGCGGCTGGCAGCCCTTCTGGTTCGATTTTTCGGCAAAGTCCGCCAACAGTGCGGCCCCGCAACGCTGACTCACCCGCATGAAGCAAATCACCAAATTTCTGGAAGGCTTTGGGAGCACCGTGCAGCTCCTGCTGCGGTCCCTCTCCTTCACCGCCACGCTGCCGCGGCAGCGGCAGCGCTTCATCGAGCAGTGCTATCTCATCGGCTACACTACCCTGCCCATTGTCGCGATCCTGAGCTTTTTCATCGGCAGCGTGCTGGCGCTGGAGGCCGGGTACTCCATGTCCGACTTCGGCGCCAAGGAATTCATCGGCACACTCGTCGGTCTTTCCATGGCGCGCGAACTCGGGCCGGTGATGGTATCGATCCTGGTGGCCGGACGCGTCGGCTCGGCCATTGCCGCCGAGCTTGCATCCATGAAGGTGTACCAGGAGATCGACGTGCTCGAGACGATGAACATCCCGCCCGCCCGGATGCTCGTGCTGCCGCGTCTCGCCGCGATCCTCTTCATGATGCCGGTGCTCGCCATCATCGCCGACCTCGTGGGCTGGTACGGTGGCGCCATCGTCGCGAAATACACCCACCTCATTGCGATCGATCCCGAGACCTATTTCTCGGCGCTGCGTCGTTTCACCCATTTCAGGGACGTGATCAACGGCCTGATGAAGGCGGAGGTGTACGGCTTCGGCGTCGTCCTGATCAGCTGCAACATCGGCCTCAACACCAGCGGCGGCCCGCGCGAGGTCGGCGCGGCGGTCACCAAGGCCGTCGTGGTGTCGCTCATCTACATCCTCATCGCCGACTATTTCATCACGGACCTGCTCCAGAAACTCTTCCCGTAATGCCTGCCTCTTCTCCCAGCGCCACGCGCAATCCCTTCACCGAGGCCGAAACCCCGGCCGTCGGGGTTGCGCTCGAACACCTCGTCAAGAACTTTGGGCCCCTCAAGGTGCTCAAGGATGTCAGCTTTGCCGTCTCGCCGGGTGAAATCTTCGTGCTCATGGGGCCGAGCGGTTCAGGCAAGAGCGTGCTCTTGAAGCAAATTGTCGGGCTTGAATCCCCGACCTCCGGGCGCGTGCTGGTCGACGGCCGCAATTCCACCGATCCCGCCACCCGCGAGCACGTGCGCATGGCGCTCGTTTTCCAGTCCGGTGCACTTTTCAACTCGTTGTCCGTCTATGACAACCTGGCGCTTTACCCGCGGGAAAACCGCGTCGCCAGCGAGGCCGCCATCCGCGAGAAGGTCATGCGCGCGCTGCAGATCATCTCGCTGGAAAACACCGCGCAGAAGTTTCCGTCCGAGCTCTCCGGCGGCATGAAGAAGCGCGTCGCCATCGCCCGCGCCCTCGTGATGGAGCCGCAGCTCATGCTCTACGACGAGCCCACCAGCGAACTCGACCCCGTGACCAGCGCCTCGATCAGCGAGATCATCGCCACCCTGCGGGAGGAATACCATGTGACCACCATCGTGGTGTCCCACGACCGCGACCTCGCCCTTAACATCGCCGACTGCATCGGCCTGCTCATCAATGGCGAGCTCATCTTCAACGGCACGCCCGCCGAGCTCCGCGCGTCGAAGGATCCCGTCATCACCGACTTCCTGAACCCGAAGATCGACCTGAAGAACCCGCGCTTCAAGAAACTCACCACCTAACGCCACCCGCCCTTTCAACCGGAGAACCACCCATGAACAACGCACAACAGACCGCCCGAGTCGGGCTTTTCTTCCTCCTCGGCCTCGCCCTCGTCTGGGCGACCTTCGAGACGCTCAGTGACGGCAAGCTCTTCAAGGACCGCGGCTACACCCTGGTCGCGGGTTTCGACGACCTGCGCCAGCTCAAGGTCGGCGACGAGGTGCGCATGGCCGGCGTGAAGATCGGTTCCGTCGAGGAAACCCGGCTCGCCGGGCGCCGCGCCGAGGCCGTACTGCGCATCGAGCCGGGCGTGCAGGTCGCCGGCGACGCGGACGCGACCATCGTCATGTCCGGCCTCATCGGCAGCAACTACATCGGCATCGACCTTGGCACCCGCACGGCAGCTCCGCTCCAGCCTGGGGCGGAAATCCACACCACGGTCACGCCAGACATCAACGCCATCATGACGCAGCTCGGCAATCTCGGCACCAAGTTCGACAGTGCGCTGGGCACCCTGGGAGATTCCTTGAAAGGCAAGGACGGACAACCCGGCCTCTTTCAAAAGCTCGACACGCTGGTCGGCGAAAACAGCGGTAAAATCACCGCCACCATGACAAATCTCCAGGAGGTCACCGCCAAGCTGAACAAGGGCGAGGGCACCATGGGCAGGCTCATCAACGATCCCAAGCTGCATGACGACTTGATCGCCACCGTGGACGAGATCAAGTCCGCCGCGACCCAGGCCAAGACCTTCGTCGCCGACGCCCAGACGATCGTCGACCAAGTGAAGAGCGGCAAGGGCCCGCTCGGCACGCTGGTGTTCGACCAAGCCACCGCGGACAACCTCAAGGCCAGCGTGAAGAATGTGCGCGATGTATCCGACAAGCTCGCCCGCGGCGAGGGCACCCTCGGCAAGCTGATCAACGACGACAGCCTCTATCTCAGCGCCCAAGGCACGCTTAAAAAGGCCGATCGCGCGCTGGACGGCCTGGATGACACCGGGCCGATCAACGCGCTCGGTACCGTGGCGAAGTCGTTGTTCTGAGCCAAAGCAGGATGGTAGAGCGTGTTGACCCCAACACGCTGGACCGACGCGGCTCCGCCGAAACGCGTTGAGGTCAACGCGTTCCACCCGATGGAACGGCTTGAGCGTAGGGGCGTCGCTTGAAGACGCCCTCCAGAGGCGGGCCAGCCCTGGCGCAGTCAAGCTGCGCCCCTACCCTGCCGTCGGACTCAATACCCCGCGTCGGCCAGCTGACGCCGGACCTCGGCAAGCGCCGGGATCGAACCGACCGCCATCGGCTCCGTCCAGACGCATTCGATGGCGAGACGCTGGCAGCGCACGGCCTTCTTCAAGGCACGCAGAAACGGTCGGAAATCGTCGCCCTTCGCACCCGGGCGCGACCGCGTTTCCTTTTCGGCGACGTGCGCATGGACGATGAGCTCGGCGTGCCGCTCGATCGGCCAGGGATTCTCGTCGTTGCGCAGCATGTGGAAGATGTCGACCAGCAGACGGACGTGAGGGTGGCTGCACTGCCGGACCGCCTCGGCACCCTCGTCGATCGTGTTGACGAGGTTGCATTCACCGCGGTTGAGCGGCTCGACCACGACCGTGACGCCGTGTTTTTGTGCGATCGGTGCGACGATGCGCAGCGCCTCAACGTACTGCTCAAAGCCGCGCGCCGCCGACCAGCCCTCCGGGACTTGTCGCGCACCGGCCGAGCCGAACACGATGGTCGTCAGGCCGATCGACTTCGCGCGCGCAAAGGCCGTCTCCGTATAGCGCGCCAGCCTCGTCTGGTCCACCGTGGGGCCGGTGACCTTCAGGTCCGCTGGGAGAAAGCAGTTGGCCGAGGGCATGGGCCGAGGGCTGCCGCGCATGGCCGCCGCATTCGGGGCGAACTCAGCTTCGGGTGCCTCCGGCTTGAGGAAGTTCTGAACGTGGCCCTCGATGAAATCGAATGGCAGTTCCTTGAAGCTGGTGAGATCCGCCGGATGGGCGCAGAGACCAAGTTGCATGGGATGATTGTGAAGATGCTAGACTGCCCGTTTGCAGGTGGCCGCCGACCTCCGGGCGGCGGTCATCACCTCCGTCGGCGTTTTTTGTAGTGCAGAATCCAACGACCGCCGCCCGGCCCGTCCGGCGTAGGCTTGGCGAAGTCGGAAGGTCGGCGGCCACCTTTCCCAACTTTCGTTCTCGACCTTGAACATCGGGCCTAGGCTTTGCCGGCTTCCAGCCCGAAGAACCCCGCGGCATTCTTGTAGCAGATGTTTTCAATCAGCTCGCCCAGGGCTCCCGCGTCGGCAGGAATCAGGCCGGCCTCGACGTCGTGGCCGATGAGGTTGCAGAGAATGCGGCGGAAATACTCGTGCCGCACGTAGCTCAGGAAGCTGCGCGAGTCCGTGAGCATCCCGACGAAGCGCGAGAGCAGGCCGAGCTGCGAGAGCGCGTTCATCTGCCACTCCATCGCCTCCTTCTGGTCGAGGAACCACCAGCCGGAGCCAAACTGCAGCTTCCCGGCGATCGAGCCGTCGCCGAAATTGCCGCACATCGTGGCAAAGACGTAGTTGTCCGCCGGATTGACGTTGTAGATCACGATCCGGGGCAGCTGGTTTTCCGCATCGAGCGTGCCCAGGTAGCGCGAAAGCGAGCGCGCCTGCGGGAAGTCGCCGATGGAATCGACCCCGGCGTCCGCACCCAGCAGCTTCAGCAGCCGGCTGTTGTTGTTCCGGATGGCCCCAAGGTGCAGCTGCTTGGTCCAGCCGCGCGCCGCATCGAGGCGGCCGAACACGAGCATCATGAACGAGGCGAATTTCGACCATTGCTCCGGCGTCGCCGCGCGCCCGCCCCTCGCCTGCGCAAAGATCGCCGCGGCCTCGGTCTCGGTGCAGTCGTCCGCCGGCACGTATTCCATCCCGTGGTCGGAGACGCGGCCGCCGAGCGAATGAAAGAAGTCGTGGCGTTGCTTCAGCGCCTCGAGGAAGGTGCCGAAGCTTTTCACCTCGATGCCGGACCGCGCCGCAAGCTGCCCGCACCAGGCGTTGAACGTCGCGGGATCGTTGACCAGCAGCGCCTTGTCCGGCCGGAAAGTCGGGTACACGCGCGTCCCGAGGCCGCTCTTCGCGATGGCCACGTGGTGCGCGAGGTCGTCCGCCGGGTCGTCAGTCGTGCAGACCACCCGGACCTTGAACTTCTTCAGGATGCCGTGGACCGAAAGTTCCGGCTTCGCGAGGGCTGCGTTGGCCTGCTCCCAGATTTTCGGTGCGTTGGCCTCGTTGATCAGCAGGTCGATGCCGAAATAGCGGCGCAACTCGAGGTGCGACCAGTGGTGCAGCGGGTTCCGCACGAGCTGCGGCACCGTCCGGGCATAGACCAGGAATTTCTCGTAGTCCGTCGCATCGCCCGTGATCAACCGCTCCGGCACGCCGGCCGCCCGGAGCGCGCGCCACTTGTAGTGGTCGCCGCCCAGCCAGATCTTCGCCAGGTTCTCGAACTGCCGGTTCGCCGCGATCTCGTTCGGCGGCAGATGGCAGTGATAGTCGAAGATAGGCTGCGGCGCCGCGTGGTCGAAGTACAGCCGGCGCGCCCAGGCGTTGTTCAACAGGTAGTTTTCCGGGAGAAAGGATTGTTCGGACATGAGGAAGGGTTTGAGCGTCTAGCCAATCAGGTTGGAGGCGACCGAGTCGAAGCTGATTTTTAGAACGAGGTAGGGGCGTACCTTGCGTGCGCCCGTTCGGGAGGACCGCAACAAGGGCGTCGTCAAGCAACGCCCCTACACATGGTCACCGTCCGAAGGACTTCGTGAAATCGTCACCGCTGACAGCGACTTTCTTCTTTTTCTTCACCTTCGAGCCGGCGATCTTTTCCTTGAGCAGCGCCTCGTAGCGCGTGGCGTCGAGTGGCAGCTCGATGGTCTCGCCGGTCCAACCCGACAGCAGCATGGCATTCGCCAGCTCGACCGAATGGATCCCCTCGACCGCGGGTGAAACGAGCGGCGTGCCGTCGAGGATGGCGTCCGTGAAGTTCTTCAGGATCTCGTTGTGCTGGCCGCCATGATCCAGCGCCGGCATCTCCACAAGCGACGATTCCGGCCGGCCGAAGGCCTCCGGCACAGTGCGCGAGAATTCGGTCATCGGCGTCTTGTTGCGCGTGAAAATGATCTTGTCGTCCTCATAAACGAGGCGGCCCAGCTCGCCGGCGATCTCGAGCCGGTTGGTGCCCGGGGCCTCGCCGGTCGACGTGATGAAGACGCCGGTCGCGCCGTTGGGGAACTCCATGTAGGCGGTGACGTCGTCCTCGACCTCGATGTCGTGGTATTTCCCGAAGCCGCAGTTCGCCCGGATCCGCTTCGGCATGCCGAGCATCCATTGGAACAGGTCGAGATTGTGCGGGCACTGGTTGAGCAGCACGCCGCCGCCCTCGCCCGCCCAGGTGGCCCGCCAGCTGCCGGAGGCGTAGTAGTGCTCGGTGCGAAACCAGTTCGTGATGATCCAGTTC
>Ga0265319_1001397_pt1 | contig 14475 bp, 8 predicted proteins | sample 4824metaG_FD_192443 | JGI IMG/M metagenome (GOLD analysis project Ga0265319, IMG submission 192443) | Rhizosphere microbial communities from Carex aquatilis grown in University of Washington, Seatle, WA, United States - 4-8-24 metaG | ecosystem: Host-associated > Plants > Roots > Rhizosphere >...
GTGCCGCTCTTCTCCTAGCGCTCTTCGGCTCGGGTCAGAGCGAGCTGCCGAAAGGCGGCAACCGTCGAAGCTCCGTCGAGAAGCACGTGTGCGAGCAGGTTCCCCTCCCTTTGGACGACGATGGGCGGCTCGACTGCGGTGCGGATCGGGGCTGCCGCGGTTTCCGCTTCCGGAAGCTACGGACCCGGATCCGAGATGACGAGACGGACTGCGGGAAAACACGCGTCACGATCCGCAGATACCGCCGATGCCGGCGGCCGTGTGAGTAGCGAACGTGAAGCCGATGGCTGCAATCGTCTCCGGCACGTATCTGAGCTTGACGCCGAGCCAAGATCGACTGACGCCCTGAATGGGTGGCGTCGGTGCAGCGCTCGAGCAGTCGGCGCGGTCGCGAGAGCAAATTAGTAGCCTGCACGGCATGGCTGGACACCGGTGGTGTGCCGCATGAGCGACTCGATGCGGGACGTAACGCCGCTTCCCGACCTGCTGCACGGGCAGTCGCGCGTCGGCCCGGTACGTGACCGCCGCCCCGTGTATGTCGATCTGCTGCCGCCGTGCAACTCGGGTTGCCCGGCCGGCGAGAACATCCAGGCTTGGCTGGCACACACCATGGCGGGCCGTCACGAGGAAGCCTGGCGTGAGCTCGTCGCGGACAATCCGCTGCCGGCGATCCACGGGCGGGTCTGCTACCACCCCTGCGAGAGCGTCTGCAACCGCGCCAACCTCGACAGCGCCGTCTCGATCCACTCGGTCGAGCGCTTCCTCGGCGATCTCGCGCTGGAGCAAGGCTGGCAGTTCTCGCCTCCGCCCGCGCTGAGCGGCAAGCGCGTACTCGTGATCGGAGCGGGACCAAGCGGCCTGTCGGCCGCCTACCACCTCGCGAAGCTCGGCCACGAGGTCGAGATCCGGGATTCGAGCGCCGAGCCCGGCGGGATGATGCGCTACGGCATCCCTGCCTACCGGCTGCCCCGCGACATCCTCGACGGCGAGCTGGCCCGCATCGAGGCCATGGGCGTGAAGATGACGTGCAACCACCGGGTCGAGGATCTCGCCGCAGAGCGCGAAGCAGGCCGCTTCGACGCCGTCTTCGTCGCCGTCGGCGCACACCTCTCGAAGCGCGTCGACATCCCGGCGCGCGACGCCGGCCCGATCGTCGACGCGATCGCGTTTTTGCGCAGCGTCGCCTCCGGCGAAGAACCGGTGATCGGCCGCCGCGTCGCGGTCTACGGCGGCGGCAACACCGCGATGGACGCCGCCCGCACAGCGCGCCGGCTCGGCGCGGAGGAGACGCTGATCGTCTACCGGCGCACCCGCGAGCAGATGCCGGCTCATCTGGAAGAGGCCGAGGACGCCGAGCGCGAAGGCGTGCGCATCAACTGGCTCCGCACGATCACCGCCTTCGACGGGCCCGAACTGCAGGTCGAGGTGATGGCGCTCGACGACAGCGGCTATCCGCAGCCGACGGGAGAGTTCGAGACGCTCGCAGCGGACACGATCATCCTCGCGCTCGGCCAGGACAGCGATACCGCGTTCCTGCGCGAGGTGCCGGGCGTGGAGTTCGAGCGCGACGGCACCGTGCTCGTGTCGACCTCGCTGCAGACCGGTTGCCCCTGGGTGTTCGCAGGCGGGGACATGGTGCCGAGCGAACGCACCGTCACCATCGGCGTCGGCCACGGCAAGAAGGCGGCCCGCCACATCGACGCTTGGCTGCGCAGCACCGCCGCCTTGAGCCCGCCGAAGCACGAGGTGGCGGACTGGGACAAGCTCCACCTTTGGTACTTCGGCGACGCCGACCGGCGGCAGCAGCCGGAACAGGCGCCCGAGGAGCGCGTCGCAGACTTCGGCGAGATCGTCGGCGGCCTCTCCGCCGAAGAGGCGGTCTTCGAGGCGAGCCGCTGTCTCTCGTGCGGCAACTGCTTCGAGTGCGACGGCTGCCTCGGCGCCTGCCCCGAGGACGCGGTGATCAAGCTCGGCGTCGGGCACCGCTACGAGTTCGACTACGACAAGTGCACCGGCTGCGCCACGTGCTTCGGGCAGTGCCCGGTGCACGCAATCGAGATGGTTCCGGAGCCCAGCTGATGCGCGTGACGGTCGACGGCAACGAGGCTGCGGGCTCGGTCGCGTACCGGCTCAACGAAGTCTGCTGTATCTACCCGATCACGCCGTCGTCACCGATGGCCGAGCTGGCCGACGAGTGGTCGAGCCAGGGGAAGCCCAACGTCTGGGGCACCGTCCCCGCAGTGGTCGAGATGCAGAGCGAAGGCGGCGCGGCCGGCGCTCTCCACGGTGCGCTGCAGGGCGGCGCGCTCGCGACGACGTTCACCGCGTCGCAGGGCCTGCTGCTGATGATCCCGAACATGTACAAGATCGCCGGCGAGCTGACCCCGGCCGTCATGCATGTGGCCGCTCGCTCCCTCGCCGCTCAGGGCCTGTCGATCTTCGGCGACCACTCCGACGTGATGGCGGTGAGGCAGACCGGCTTCGCACTGCTCGCTGCGTCGTCGGTGCAGGAAGCGCACGACCTCGCGCTCGTCGCGCAGGTCGCGACGCTCGAGACGCGCGTGCCGTTCGTGCACTTCTTCGACGGCTTCCGCACCTCGCACGAGCTGAACACGATCGAGCTGCTCTCCGACGACGACCTGCGCGCGCTCGTGCCCGAGGAGTTGGTGCGCGCGCATCGCGGCCGCGCCCTATCGCCGGAACGGCCGTTCATCCGCGGCACGGCCCAGAACCCGGACGTCTACTTCCAGGCACGCGAGACGGTGAACCCGTTCTACGCGCGCGTTCCGGACGTCGTGGAAGACGCGATGGCGCGCCTCGCCGAGCGCACCGGCCGGAGCCTGCACATCGTCGAGTACGCCGGCGATCCCGAGGCCGAGCGCGTGATCGTCGTGATGGGCTCGGGCGCCGAAACGGTGCAGGAGACCGTCGCCGCGCTCAACGCACGCGGCGAGCGGGTCGGCGTCGTCCAGGTGCGGCTGTACCGGCCGTTCCCGGCGCAGGCGCTGCTCGACGCGCTGCCGGCGAGCGTGCGGCAGATCGCAGTGCTCGACCGGACGAAGGAGCCGGGCTCGCTCGGCGAGCCGCTGTTCCTCGACACGGTCGCGGCGCTGACCGAGTCGTTCGCCGACGGCGAGCGTGCGGTGATGCCGCGCATCGTCGGCGGCCGCTACGGCCTGTCCTCGAAGGAGTTCACCCCGGGCATGGTCGCCGGGGTCTTCGACGAGCTCGAGCGCGAGCGGCCGCGCCGCCGGTTCACGGTCGGCATCAAGGACGACGTCTCGGGGCTCAGCCTCGACTACGACCCGGATCTCGACATCGAGCCCGCCGACACGGTGCGCGCCGTCTTCTTCGGGCTCGGCTCCGACGGAACGGTCGGCGCGAACAAGAACACGATCAAGATCCTCGGCGGCGAGGAAGGCCTCAACGCGCAGGGCTACTTCGTCTACGACTCGAAGAAGTCCGGCTCGACGACGGTGTCGCATCTGCGCTTCGGGCCGCAGCCGATCCGCGCGCCGTACCTCGTGCGCCAGGCGAGCTTCATCGGCTGCCACCAGTTCGGCCTCCTCGAGCGCGCCGACGTGCTCGGCTGCGCCGCGGACGGCGCGACCCTGCTGCTGAACTGCGCGCTGCCGCCGGACGAGATCTGGGACGCGCTCGCGCGCCCGATCCAGGACAAGATCATCGCCAAGCACATCGAGGTCTATGCGATCGACGCCGGCAGCATCGCGCGCGACGTCGGTCTCGCCGGACGCACGAACATCATCCTGCAGACGTGCTTCTTCGCGGTCTCCGGCGTCTTGCCGCGCGACGTCGCGATCGACCGGATCAAGACGGCGGTCGCAAAGACGTACGGCCGTCGCGGCGCGGACGTCGTGGAGCGCAACCAGGCGGCCGTCGACCGTGCGCTCGCCGGCCTGCACAAGGTCGAGGTGCCCGAGCTCGCCACGGCGACCCGCGAGCTGCCCCTGTTCGTTCCTGCGCATGCGCCGGACTTCGTCCGCGCCGTCACTGCCGAGATGCTGGCCGGCCGAGGCGACGACCTGCCGGTGAGCGCGTTGCCGGTCGACGGCACCTATCCGAGCGGAACGGCGGCGTTCGAGAAGCGCAACATCTCGGACCTGGTCGCTGTCTGGGACGAGGACCTGTGCATCCAGTGCGGCAACTGCAGCTTCGTCTGCCCGCACAGCGTGATCCGCTCGAGGCAGTACGACGAGTCCCAGCTCGAGGGCGCGCCCGACCTGTTCCGGTCGGCCCCGCTCGACGCGGTCGGCCTGCCGAACGCCCGCTACACGCTGCAGGTCTACGTCGAGGACTGCACCGGCTGCCAGCTCTGCGTCGAGGCGTGCCCGATCGTCGCGCCGGGAGATCCCGTGCGCAAGGCGATCAACCTCGCCCCGCGCGAGCCGCTCGTCGCCGCCGAGCGCGAGAACATCGCGTTCTTCGAGCAGCTGCCGGAGACCGACCGCGCGCGCGTCGACTTCGGAACGGTGCGCGGCACGCAGTTCCTCGAGCCGCTGTTCGAGTTCTCCGGCGCGTGCGCCGGCTGCGGCGAGACCCCGTACATCAAGCTGCTCTCACAGCTCTTCGGCGACCGGCTGATGGTCGCGAACGCGACCGGCTGCTCGTCGATCTACGGCGGCAACCTGCCGACCACGCCGTGGACGAGCGATGCGAACGGGCGCGGCCCCGCCTGGTCGAACTCGCTCTTCGAGGACAATGCCGAGTTCGGGCTCGGCTTCCGGCTCGCCGCCGACCGGCACACCGACCTCGCCCACAGGCGCCTCGGCGAGCTGCGCGACGAGCTCGGCGCGGAGCTCGTGGACGAGATTCTCGAGGCATCGCAGCTGCGCGAGTCCGAGCTGCGCGGCCAGCGCGAACGCGTGGACGAGCTCAAGCGGCGGCTCGAAGCCCTGGACGGGCCGGCGGCCACCGACCTGAAGAGCGTCGTCGACCACCTCGTGCGGCGCAGCGTCTGGATCGTCGGCGGCGACGGCTGGGCCTACGACATCGGCTCGGGCGGGCTCGACCACGTCCTCGCCAGCGGACGCAACGTCAACGTACTCGTACTCGACACCGAGGTCTACTCCAACACGGGCGGACAGATGTCGAAGTCGACGCCGCTCGGCGCGGTCGCCAAGTTCGCGGCCGCCGGCAAGACCGTCCCGAAGAAGGATCTCGCACTGCAGGCGATCGCGTACGGCAATGTCTACGTCGCGCGCGTCGCGATGGGAGCCGATCCGCAACAGACGCTGAGCGCGTTCCGCGAGGCGGAGGCCTACGACGGCCCCTCGCTCGTGCTCGCCTACAGTCACTGCATCGCGCACGGGATCGACATGACGAAGGGACTCGACCAGCAGTACCGCGCTGTCGCGAGCGGCTACTGGCCGCTGATCCGCTACGACCCGGTGGTGCGCGCGGAGGGCGGCAATCCGTTCCTGCTCGACTCGCCGCGTCCGCGGATCCCGCTCTCCGACTACACGAACCGCGAGCTGCGCTACCGCTCGCTGACGAACACCGATCCGGCCGAGGCCGAGCGGCTGCACGGCCTCGCCGAACACGCCGTCGCGCAGAAGTGGAGCGTGTACGAGGAGATGGCCACCCACGGCGCGCAGGACTTCGCCGCCGACGCGCGCAAGGAGAGTTGATGGATCTCACGACGAGGTACCTGGGCCTGACGCTCCGCAACCCACTGGTGGCGTCGGCGTCGCCCCTGTCGCAGACCGTCGACGGCATCAAGCGGCTGGCCGACGCGGGCGTCGGGGCAGTCGTCCTCTACTCGCTCTTCGAGGAACAGCTTCGCCGCGAGTCGGAGGAGAACGCGCGCCTCGTCGACGCGGGCACCGAGAGCTTCGCCGAGTCGCTCTCCTACTTTCCCGACGCGGCGGAGGACGAGCCCGGCCCGCGCCGCTACCTGAGCCTGCTCGAGCGCGCGGCTGCCGCCGTCGACGTACCGGTGATCGGCAGCCTGAACGGCGTCACGCCGGGCGGTTGGACGGACTACGCCCGCGCGATGCAGGACGCAGGCGCCGCTGCAATCGAGCTGAACATCTACTACCTCCCCGGCGACACGCAGATCTCGGGCCGCGACGTCGAGCAGCGGCACGTCGACGTCCTTGCGCAGGTCAAGGATGCGGTCAGCGTGCCGGTGGCGGTCAAGCTCGGCCCGCACTTCAGCTCCACCGGCGAGATGGCATTGCGCCTGGACGAAGCGGGCGCAGACGCGCTCGTGCTCTTCAACCGGTTCCTGCAGCCGGACATCGATCCCGAGTTGCTGGCCGTCGTGCCGCGGGTCGATTTCTCCAGCCCCGCGGATGCCCGCCTGGCGCGCACCTGGATCGCGCTCCTGTATGGACGCGTGCGCGCCGCGCTCGCCGCAACCACCGGTGTCGAGAGCTCGGCCGACGTGGCGAAATATCTCCTCGCCGGCGCCGACGTCGTCATGACCGCCTCTGCGCTGCTGCGACACGGCCCCGAGTACGCGACCGTAATGCTCGACGAGTTGACCGAGTGGATGGCGCGGAAGGGATTCACGACGGTCGACGAGCTGCGCGGCCTGCTCGCCGTGCCGGCCGGTACGGACGAAGCGGTCTACGAGCGCGCCAGCTACGTCGGCGCACTACGGGAAGCCAACAGCAGCGCCTACGGGCCCTGGTAGTCGCCCGCCGCCGCAAGAACGCACCGCCGCCCGCCTCTCAGCCGTTCAGCCCCGGGCCCGGGACACCCGGATTCCGTCCTCGGCCTACCCCATCTGCTTCAGGCGACGACCCGCACGTGTCGATACACAACCGGATGGAGAGAGATACCCACATGGACCCCTTGCCGGCGGCGGCGCAAAGGAGCTCCCGCGCACACGTGCGGGGACAGCGGCCGACGATCGGCGTCCTCTACGGCTGGCAGATCCATACAGGCGGCATCGATTCCTACTTCGAGGCGCTCGTCGCGGCGCTCGCAGCCGCGGCGGAGCGGGCGGACTGCAACCTGCTGATGAGCTTCGCAGTCAGCTCGAGCCAGTGGCATGCGGCCCCGGCCTGGCCGACGGTCGGTCCCAACAGGACGTTCTCACCGGTCGGCCCGTGGAACACCGACGGGCTGATCGTGATCAACCCTCTGCCGGCTGAGGAAACCCTCGCCGACGTGCGCCGCTTCCAGCAGGACGGTCACCCGCTCGTCTTCCTCAGCCGCGGCCCCGACCAGCCGATGATCGTGCCCGACAACCGGGGCGGGATCGCCTCCGCCGTGGAGCATCTGGCCGAGCACGGCCACCGCCGAATCGCCTACCTGGCCTGCGAGACCGGCGACGGTCCCGAGCGTCGGGAAGCCTACGAGGCGACGGTCCGCGCGCTCGGGCTCGCAGACGACCCGGCGCTGATCGTGGACGCCAGGCACGAGCGGTTCGCCGGCGGCCACGCGATCGACCGGCTCGTCGAGAACGGCGTCGAGTTCACTGCAGTGCTCGCGAGCAACGGCGGCTCGGCTCGTGGCGCGCTCTTTCGCCTGAACGAGCTCGGCATCGTGGTTCCTGACGAAGTGGCGCTGATCGCATTCGACGACTTCGTCGAAGCGCTCGCGACGCAGCCCGCGATGACCTGCGTCCACTTTCCCGTCGAGCGCTCGGCGCAGGCGGCGCTCGACTCGCTGCTCGCACGGATCGACGACGGCACCGAGCTGCCGCCTGTGCAGACCATCCGGACGCGGCTCGTCCTGCGCGAGTCCTGCGGTTGCACGCCGGCCTACGACGGCGAGGCCGCTGAGCGGGAGCGCCGTAGGCTCGTCAAGCAGTTGATCGATCAGGCGGAGGTGTCACGCGCAGTCAGCACGTTCGCCGGGCGCCTGCTCGCCACGCCGCAACTCGACACGGCTGAGCTAGGCCGGATCCTGCTCGAAACACTGCCTCAGATCGCCATCTCGAACTGCATACTCGGCGTCTACGATGGAGACGCTGACGACCCGGTCGGCTGGAGCGAGGTGCAGATCGATCCGGACCGACCTCTCTTCCGCTTTCCGACCCGCACGTTCCCGCCGGCCGAGCTCGTCGCGGACGATCGGAGCTTCCAGCTGACCGTGATGCCGCTGCGACTGCACGACGAGTCCGGCTTCATCGCGGTCCCGAGCGGCGACATCAGCTCTTGCGTCGCCATCGTCTCGCAGTGCGAGGCTGCGTTCGAGAGCGCCCGCAACGTCAGAGTGCGCGAAGAGGCGGAGGCAGCGCTCGCGCGCAGCGAGGAGCGGCTCCGGCAGGCGCAGAAGATGGAAGCGATCGGACAGCTCGCGGGCGGGATCGCGCACGACTTCAACAACCTCCTGACACCGATCATCGGCTGCAGTGACCTGCTCCTCTCATCGCTCGACGACACCTCACAGCGTGGGATGGTCGAGCTGATCTCGAGCGCCGCCGAGCGCGCGGCAGCGCTCACGCGTCAGCTGCTCGCGTTCAGCTGTCGCCAGATCATGCAGCCGGTCGTCCTCGACCTCAACGCCGTCGTCGAAGAGACGCGCACCCTGCTCGAGCACGTGCTCGGCAGCGACGTCGAGCTCAGCATGGAGCTCTACGGCCCGGTGCACGTCGAGGTCGACCGCAGCCAGCTCGAGCAGGTGGTGATCAATCTCGCCATGAACGCGCGCGACGCAATGCCGGCCGGCGGCACCCTTTCGATCTCGACCGGCTCCGTCTCGATCGGAGCCTCCGCCGCCGACGCACCGGCGCTGCCACCGGGCGACTACGCGACGCTCATCGTTCGCGACACCGGCATCGGTATCGCCGACGACATCCGCCCGCACATCTTCGAGCCGTTCTTCACGACCAAGGAGGACGGGAAGGGAACCGGATTCGGTCTCGCAACCGTGTACGGGATCCTCAAGCAGATCGGCGGCGACATCGGCGTCGAAAGCGCTCCCGGCGCCGGCTCGACGTTCACCGTCTACCTGCCGAGGGTCGCAGTGCCCACGGCCGACGACGAGGCCGCGAAACCGGAGCAGACCGACCGCGCCGACGTCCCGCACGTCGAGACGGTGCTGCTCGCCGAGGACGAGACGACGGTCCGGCGGTTCATGCGGGAGCTGCTCGAGATGTACGGCTACAGCGTCATCGAAGCGGCCGACGGCGTCGAGGCCCTCGAGCTCTGCCGTCTTCATGCGGACGAGATCGACGCGCTCGTGACCGACCTGACGATGCCGAACATGAACGGGAAGGAGCTGCTCGAAGCCGTCACCCGCGAGCACCCGGACATCGCTGTCCTCTGCATGTCCGGCTACGCGCAAGAGTCGATCTTCGACAAGTACGTGATCTCGCCGAAGGTCGCGTTCATTGCGAAGCCGTTCGCCGGGCAGGCGCTCGTCGATAAGCTGCGCGAGGTGCTGGCCGCACGGGCCGCGGCGCCGCTTCCCGCCTGAGCGGATCGCCGGCAACCAGGCCCGACACGACGGGCCCGCTTCTTAGGCCACTCGCTGCTCGGAAGCCGCCGTCGAGACGATCGGCGGCTCGACCTCGACGTGCGGAAGCCAATCGAGCCAGTGCGGCAAGTACCAGCTGCGCTTGTCGAGCAGGCTCAGCGCGCTCGGAAGAACGACTGAACGGATCAGCGTCGCGTCGAGCGCCAGGGCGACTGCGACACCGAAGCCCATCTGCTGGAACATCACCAGATCGCCGCGTGCGAAGCCGGTGAAGACGACGATCACGATCAGCGCGGCGCCGGTGATGATCCGCGCCGTCGTCGCGATACCGCTTGCGACTGCGTCGCGCGTCGAGCCCGTCTGGTCGTACTGCTCCTTGATCCGGCTCATCAGGAAGACCTGGTAGTCCATCGAGAGCCCGAAGAGTATTGAGAAGAGGAACAGCGGCACCCACGCGTCGATCGAGGCGACGTGCTGGAAGCCGAGCAGGCCGGAGCCGACGCCGTGGATGAACACGAGCGTCAGCAGCCCGTACGCGGCCCCGACGGAAAGGAGGTTGAGCAGGATCGAGATGAGCGCGACGACGAGAGAGCGGAAGGCGACGATCAGAACGAGGAAGCTGAAGCCGAGCACGAACGCGAGCACGAACGGCGTCGGGTTGGTGACCGCGTCGAAGTAGTCCGCGTTCTCGGCCGTCCTGCCGCCGACGTACACCCGTGCGCCCGAGCCTGCGAGCTCAGCAGGGACGACGTGCTTGCGCAGGTCGCGCACCGCGGCAATCGCCTTGTTGCCGGTTTCGTCGCCGCGGACCGGCACCGACAGCATCGAAACCGGCAGGACAGTCGACGACTCGATCGTGCCGGCGCCGAAGCGCGGGTCAGCGGCGAGCCGCCGCCGGAGTTTCGCGAGGTCGCCCCGAACAGCCGCCGGCCGTCCTCCGTCGACCACGATCCGCGCCGGGTAGGGGCTCTGCACGGGGAACTCGCGCTGCAGGGCGACATAGCCCTGCTTCGACGCGAGCCTGTCGGGCAGCGAGCTGACGCCGCTGGCGCCGATGTGCAGACCGAAGATCGGGAAGGCGGCGGCGAGCATGACGACGACGCCGAGCGTGAGGCTGAGCGCAGGCCGGCGCAGGACACGCTCGACGATCGCCCGCCAGAAGCGTCCCTCCGCCGAGTCGGCGCGGCCGAGGTTACGGCCGAGGAACGGCACCCGCAGTGAGTTGACGTGATCGCCGAGCAGCCCCAGGAGCGCCGGCAGCAGCGTCAGCGCAGCCGACAACGAGACCAAGCCGACGATGATCGCGCCCGCTGCGAGGCTGCGCATGATCGAGGTCGGGACGATCAGCATTCCGAACAGTGCGACCACGAAGGTGGTGCCGCTGAACAGCACAGCGCGGCTCGCCGTCGCGCCCGCAAGCGTGATCGCCCGCTCTTTCGCCGCGCCTCTCGACCGCTCCTCGCGATAGCGCGACACGATGAACAGCGAGTAGTCGATCCCAAGCGCGAGGCCCATCCCGCTCAGCATGTTCACGATGAACACCGACAGGTTGAACTCGAGCGAGAGCAGCGCGACGAGGCCGAGGCCGACGAGGATCGAGAGCAGCGCCATCACGACCGGTACGAACCCGGCGACCAGGGCTCCGAAGACCAGCACCAGCACGATCATTGCCGCCGGCAGGCCGAAGGCGAGCTCGCCGTTCTGGAGATCGCTCTGCGAGATGTTGGCGAAGTCGTTGTTGACCGTGTGGTCGCCGGTGATCGCCACGGCGAAGCCCTGCGTGCTCGCTTTCTTCACGAGCGTGACGACCGGCTTGATCGACGAGTCGCTCGGTGCGTTGAGCTGGATCACCGTCGCGTGACGACTGGGCGCGACGAGCGAACGGTCGCCTGCGAGGTAGTTCTGAACGCCGACCTCGGTTGCGGCTGCGTGCACACGTCCGGTCAGCCGCCCCACGAACTCACGGAAGGCGGGCGAGTCGGTCGTGAGCCGCTTCGAGCTGACGACGATCACGTCGCTGACGGTGCGCTTGCGCTCGGCGGCTGACGGCGGAAACGCCTGCGCGATCACGTCGGCCGCCTTCGCCGACTCGGGCTTGCCCGTGACGTGCTGGTCCGAGGAGAGACCGCTGAGCGAGGTGACGGCCAGCGCCACCGACGCGACGACCGCGAGCCCCCACGCGCCGAGCGTCCGCCACGGATGCGAGGAGCACGCGCGGGCCAGCCGCTCCGTCACTCCCGTCACCCTCGGCTGCGAGCTCATACGACTCATAGGTTGACCGTGACGGTGGTTACAGCCATCAGCGTTTCGGCCGATTGCGCGCCTCGGCTAACTACGGAGTCGTGCGTCCGTCAGCGGCAGTTCCGGCACGAGCCGTGCAGCACGACGTCGTGCGCGGCGACCGCGTAGCCCGAGGTTTCCTCGACCCGGGTGAGCGCCCGCTCGAGCGCACGATCCTCGAACGCCTCGACCTTGCCGCAGCTGTCGCAGACGAGGTGATGGTGATGATTGCCGCTCGACCAGACGGGCTCGTAGCGCGAGATTCCCGAACCGAGGTCGATCCGTTGCACGAATCCCTCCGAGACCAGCAGCTCGAGGATCCGGTACACGCTCGCGATCCCGGCCTGCCGCCCGGACGCCCGCAAGGCGTCGAAGATCTCCTGTGCCGTCAGGCAGCAGTCCTGCTCGGCGAGCAAGTCGATCACGGAGCGGCGCGCGCCACCGTTCCGGAGGCCCTGCGCGAGCAGCGTGGTCAGCGTCTCGTCGACCCACTCCTGCCGTGTCGTCGCGACGCCCATCTAGGCGATGATAGCGACTCTCATGTACTGCGGGGCTGGCGACGGCGTGTTTGGCGAAGGCGTCGGAGGGACTCCACCAGGTGGGCGAGCGCAAAGGAGCCGACGAGCATCACCGCGATCGACGCGCCCGCGGCGACCCCGGCGTAGTAGGAGAGGTAGAGCCCGCATACGGATGCGGCAATCGCGATCGCCACGGCGACGAGCATCATCGCGGGAAACCGCCGCGTCAGCAGCCGCGCACTTGCGGCAGGCGCGACGAGGACGGCAACAACGAGCAGGTTGCCGAGCGCTTGCACCGCGACGAGGATCGCCACGGCGATCAGCGCCACGAGGCTGAGCTCGATCGGCAGCGGACGCAACCGAAGCGCACGAGCGTTGCTGCGGTCGAACGCGAGCGCGAGCAGCGGCCGATGCAGCGCGGCGAGCGCGACCAGCGCCGCTGCGCAGAGGATTCCCGCGACGACGAGGTCGGACGGGACGACGGCAAGCGGGTCGCCGAAGAGCAATTGCTGGATCCCCGGCGGCGACGCCGGCGTCAACGCAAGCAGTACGCCGGCCCCGAACAGCGTCGTGACCACGATTGCAACGGCAGTGTCTCTGCCGACGCCGCGAATCGCCCCTGCGAGCGCGATGCCGAGCGCGCCGGCGCCGAGCCCGACGGCTGCGCCGAGCAGGAGCGGCAGCCCGAGCAGCGCGGCACCGACGAGTCCCGGGAAGAGCGCGTGCGATAGCGACTCCGCGCTGTACGCGAGCTCGTAGAAGACGATCCAGCAGCCGAGCACGCCCGTCAGGGCGCCGACGAGCACGAGCTCGATCAGCGACCGCTGCATGAAACCGTGCGTCCAGGGCTCGAGCAACGCGTGCATCAGTGCTCGTGGTGATGCGGTGGGAGGAGTGCAGGTCGCGCGTCGTCGCCGATCAGCACGATGTCCGCGCCGTACGTCTCGGCGAGAACGTCGGCGGAGAGCGTCTCGGCCGGCGGCCCGAACGCGACGAGGCCTCGGTTGAGGCAGAGCACGCGGTCCCACGCCCGCGCCTGCTCGAGGTCGTGCGTCGCGACCATGATTCCGCGCCCTTCCGCTGCGAGCTCGACGAGCAACGCGTCGAGCAGCTCCGCGCTCGGACGGTCGACGCCGGAGAACGGCTCGTCGAGCAACAGCGTCGGCGCATCCTGGACAAGCGCGCGCGCGACGAGGACGCGCTGTCGCTGTCCGCCCGAGAGGTCGCCGAACTGCTCGTCCTTCAACGCGCCGAGCCCGACGCGCTCGAGCGCGTAGGCTGCGAACTCGCGATCGACACGGGCGGGCCGCCGCCACCACGCAAGACGCGACAGTGTGCCCATGAGCGCGACATCGAGCGCGCTGACAGGGAAGTCGAGCCGCGAGCGCTCCGTCTGCGGGACGTAGCCGAGGCCGCCTTCGGCGCGCAGCTCGCCGGCAAGCAGCGGCAACTCGCCGAGCAGCAGCTTGAAGAGTGTCGTCTTGCCGCCGCCGTTCGGGCCGAGCACGGCCAGGCGCTCGCCACGGCGAACGTCGAAGGTCAGGTCGCTGAAGACGGGGGCGCCTCCGTAGCCCGCGGCCACGCCGTCGGCTCGAAGCAGAGAGTCGGTCATGTGCCGACCCGGACGTGGCAACCGTGCCTGCCACCCGTGAAGCCCTTGACCAGCGCGTCCGTGTTGGCGGCTTCCATCGAGAGGTACGTCGCGCCCGGCGAGCCCTGCGGGCCCAACGTGTCCCCGTAGAGTGTGTAGCTCGCGCTCGCACCGGTCTCCCGGGCGATTGCCTGCGCGAGCCGTTTGTTGATCGAGCTCTCGGCGAACACGGCGCGCACGTGCTCCCGCTTGATCAGATCGATCAGGCGCACCGTGTCACGCGCGGAGGGCTGCGCCTGCGTCGTCTGCGAAGGGATCACCGCCCCGACGATCGAGATGCCGTAGCGATCGGCGAAGTAGCCGAACGCATCGTGGTCGGTGACGAGCTTCCGCTGGGAACGGGGAACCTCGCTCATGCAGGCTGCAATGCCGCGGTCGAGCTTGCGCAACCGACCGGCATACCGGGCGGCGTTGGCGCGGTACGCGGTCGCGTTGGCCGGATCGACCTTCGCCAGGGCAGCGCCGATCTGCTCGACAGCAGCAACCGCGTTGCGTGGATCGTGCCACCAGTGCGGGTCGAAGCGCGACGCCTCCGCCCCGCTCGCCTCGCCGGGGCGCTTGACCGGAACATGATCGCCGAGCACGACCACCGTCGGCTGACCGCCCGCTTCGTCTACGACCTTGCCCATCCAA
>Ga0265319_1001398_pt1 | contig 14475 bp, 19 predicted proteins | sample 4824metaG_FD_192443 | JGI IMG/M metagenome (GOLD analysis project Ga0265319, IMG submission 192443) | Rhizosphere microbial communities from Carex aquatilis grown in University of Washington, Seatle, WA, United States - 4-8-24 metaG | ecosystem: Host-associated > Plants > Roots > Rhizosphere >...
TCCGTGGCGCCGCCGACAAACAGGTCGGTACCGAACTCGCGCGAGAACGATGCGGCGGTCGTGAACGTGATCTGGTTGTTGCCAGACACGATACGGCCGTCATCGTTGAAGAACGTCAAACCGTTGAGCGCCAGGAACACCATGTACGAGTCTACGAACCAAACGTCGAACGCGCCGAGCGTGGTGAAAAACGCCGAGGTAAGCTGCGCCCACGCGGTACCCGACGTGAAGTTCGGCTGGTACGTCCAGGCGTTCGACGTGCCAGGCTGCAGAATCAGCAAGCAGGCGCCGTTGTCGCACATGCGCACAAAGCCGGTGCCCGTGATCTGCGACGTGTTCAGCGGGCCGACCAAACTACCTGACTGGCTGATAGCATTCAGGTTCATCGAGTACAAGTTTTGGCCGATGACGACGTACTGTACGCCCGCCATTTCCCACATGCCGCGTACCGGCAGCCCGCTATTGTCGTTGATGCCGGTCAGGTTCCGAATGCCGGCCATCCGGCGCAGCCAGGCCGGGTTGATCTTCGACTTCGCGTCGGCCGGCGAGTCCTGGTCCGCGAACTCGACCATGCACCCGACCAGCCTCTTCCCGCTTGCGCGCGGGTCGAGCGTGGTATAGGAGCCTAGTGGCAGCGAGACCGGTTCGGGGGCGCCCATCAGCTCAGTACCAGCCGGGGCCGCCCCACGGGCCGCTCTGAGCGCGAGACAGCTCGCCTAAGTCAGATTCAGTCACTCTCAGTGAGCGTTTGCTGAGCCGGCGAAACGCCGCCCGAATCTGCGCCGAAAGCGACGACATGTCGTTCGGATCGGGCGAGCCTGGGATAGGCTGCCCGTAGTGGATCGACAGCCATGACACTAGACACAGCTTCACGTCACCAATATCCTCGTCACGCAGGGGGGCTGTGGCTGCCAGGTTGGTCTGTGTGAACCACCCGAGCTGCCAGCCGTCACGCTGCTGCGTGAGAAGATTGTCATTGAGAATCGTCAGCCCGGTCGCGGACTGAGTTGGGCTAGGCGCACGGCCGTCAGCTACGATGCCGAGCTTCGTGTACGCTTCGTTTATGATCTGCTGAATCGTTTGCGACACACTGCCCTCTTAGAATTAGGTCGGGGTCTCTCCCCCGCGTCACGCCTAAGTTAAATCGGTCGGCGTTCACCTTTACGCGCTGGGTGAGGGCAGCGCGAAAACCCTATGGATCACAGCACCCGGACCCACGTGCGCGGCTGTACGCCCTTGGTGATGTCACCAAGGAGCGAGTACTTGTACCGCACAGTGATACCGGAGTTGAGTGACGACGCCGCCGTGCCGACGATTGAATCGCCGGTGTTGGCATTGACCGTCAAGCCGGTGACGTTGAAGGTGTTCACGGAATTGGAAATCTCCGCATCCGCGCCGTCCGGCGGATTGAGCGGCAGGTTCACAACCGCCGTCGCAATCGTCGCCGCCAGATGAAACACCAACTTTCCGGTCTGCATGTTGAAGGTCTGCCCCGTTGCCAGGGTACCTCCACCGACGCTCGAATAGTAATCGAACGGCAGAGCCAGAACGTCGCCGTGACCATAGCCCAGCTGAATGTTAGACATTTGTGTACGCCTCTTTCAGTTATCAGGCCGGGGTCGCAATCAGACGGACAGCCAGCTCGGGATAAGCGAGCACGAAGCCGTAGATCACATCCAGACGCGCCGGAAGCACGTCGTTGCTGGGGTCCCACTGCTGCGCAAAGCGGATGTTGTAACCCTCGAAGCTCTCTGCCGCCGTCATCTTGACGAGGGGCGACAGGTCGAGCATCGGAGGATTGGCAAACACCACCGCATCGCGGTACCAGCCGAGAGACTGCTTGATCAGCTGACCCGACGCGGCACTGAGGGCCGCCGAACCAGTCTGACCGAACACGAGGATCGCGGCACCGGTGGCCGGAACGCTATCCACATTCTGATACGCGCCGCCGGTGATGATACCGGGAGCGAGCGGAATGGAGATCGCGCCAGCCGTGTCGCTGATCGTCGAAGTGACCACGAACTGCTTCAGACGGCCGAGGGAGACTTTCGACTCCGGATCGACGTCATTGACGTTCGCAATCGAGATCACGTCACCAGCGTTCAGCGTGGTAGCGCCGGACTGCCAGCCGTTGGTGTTCAGCGTGAACGTGCTCACGAACGCGTTACCCGCGCCGCTGTTGCTCTGTCCTGCGCCGTTCACCACCGGGGTGGACGTGGTGCCGAGGGTGCCGATAAGGTGGGTCGGCAGCTTCGTGTTACGGAAGCAGATGTATCCGGCCGCCTTGTCAGCGATCACACCCTCAAGCCACTGGTCGGACACCGTGCTCTCGGGATTGAACAGACCCTTGTTGTCCTGGACGAAATACTGCGACGCTTGCGGCGTGGCATGGAACGTCCGCTTGTCGCCTTCCGGCGCCAGGGTCTCCGTCAGATACCGCTCGTTGGCCAGCAGCTGGTTGAAGGTCTCCGTGGTGTTGTACGCACCCGTGTACTTCGGAACGCTGTTGACAACGGCAGTCGTCGCCACCTCGATGATCGACGCCACCTTCGCAACCGCAGGCTCAAGCACCTGCTCTTCGAAGTTGTTCAGCAGCATCGCGCGCTCGACCGAGGTGAAGTTGATGTCAACGCCAGCCTGGTTGTTCACGTTCAGCGTCGCGAAACGCTGCACGCTGTTCTGCGCATTCATCGACGGACCAGTACGACCGACGTACTGGAAGGGCAGACGAATCGAGAGCTGCTGGCCAAGGATCACCCCATTGATGGGTCCCGGCAGCAGGCTCTGATAGTCACGGTTCGTGCGACCCGTGAAGTTGCTCTTTGCGTGGAGAAGGACCAGAGCCTTCCGCGCCACCCATTGAGCTGCAATCAGTGAATTAGCCATTTGTTACCTGTTGTTATGCGATCAGCGCCCCATGCGTTGCTTACGAGAAGCTTCGCGTGCGGCGGCTTTCGCCTCCCGATGCTGTCGCGCGAATTCGTCCATGCCCATGTTCGGGTCCTGGACGTCGCGGGCATCGCGTCGACCGCCGGCCGGAACACGGCTTGGCGGTGGAGGCGCATTGGATGTGGACTTCGGTTTCGCAGGGGTTTTCACCGCACCCTGCGGTTCAGCCGTTTTGGTTGATGGAGGGAGCACGGTAGCGGGTTCCTTCTTGATAGTCGAACGAATGGTGCCGAGTTCCAGCAATTGCTCTTCCGGAGACAGCCTCGCTATACGTACAGCTTCAGCTTTATGCTTTCCGAGCCAGTGCAGGAGCGGCACGCCGTCGTCGGCCGTCACAAGGATCTTAGCCACCGAAGGAGAAAACTTCGGCAGCAGCGCAGTGTTGGCCCCAAAGTCTGGGTGCGTCTTGGCAAATTCGTTCGCGCGCGTGTTGAACTTTGCAGTTATAGTTTCTACAGTTTCAGCTGGTGCGGGCGCGGCCTTTGCCTGGACGCGACGTTCGACAGTGCGGTCAACCCATGCCTTCATCTTCGTCTGGAAAGTCTGCGGATTGAAGTTAACGTCCGAGTCTTCCATCGTCGGCATGGGATCTGTGGCGACTACGCCATCAGTAGCGGGTGTGGTCGGCTTCGGCTCAGGTGCCTGCTTTCGTAGGCGCTGAATCTCTTCGTCTCTAGCCGCTATCTGATCCTGAGCATATTCGCCATACGCTCGATATCCGTCACGCTCATCAACCAATTCCTGAATGCGTGCCGCAGCGGACCCTTTCTTCGGTGCAGGCTTTTCGGTGTTGCCGTCAGTCTGTTCCTTGGAAGCTTCCGTTTCGCCGCTGGGCGCGGCGTCAGAGGTGGACGATTCCTCGTTTGCGTCTGTCTCGTCCGAAGTCCCATCTACCTGATCGTCAGGCGGCGTTTCGGTGGCGTCGCCCGATGGGGCAGCGTCGCCATCCGTATCAACTGTCACCACCACGTCTTCGACGGGTGGCTCTCTGTTCTCTTCCCCCGCGGCGCCAAACCCGTCGGCCACGCGGAATGTACTCTCATCACCTTCGAGGTCTTTGCGGCTAAATGCCATGTCAATCTCCAAAATACACGGCATGCGCTGCCGCGAGGCGAGGTCTCACCAGACCGGACTAGGCGGCTTGCGCCGTCGACTCAGCTTCGTCAGCTGCGCTCGGTTCTCCGAGTTTCTGTGCGGCAATCAGGTTGTCCAGATGCTTGCCGGCTGTTTCGTACATCAGGCGCAGCCCTTCTAGATGGCTGGCGCCCGCCTTGCTCTTCGAGATAGTAGATTCAGCCGTGGCCCTTTCTATCTGCTGCTGCCTCAACTGTGCGTCCAATTGAGCAAGCTGTTCTTTCGGGTTCGGCTGCTTCGGGGGGACTTTCTCCCCCTCGCTCGGCTGGATGATGCCCTGCTGTATCAGCGGGATTCGACAACGGCGCATCATTTCGTTCGCTTCAGGCGAGTCGATGTTCTTGACCAGAAGGTCTGGGCAGAGCTGCGCGATGGTCGGGATGCTAGCCGACGCGTCGATCAGTGTCTGCAGAGTCTCCTGACGCTGCGACTGGAAGCTCGGGCCGATGGTCACGTCAACTTCATAGCGACCCTTCTTCAGGTCGTTAGCGAGATCGTCAGAGTTAGGATCAGTCTTGTACAGCTCAACGAGCTGCTGGACGCCGTCCCTCCCGACGATCCGCTCGATACGCGACGAGTCATACACCGTCGGGATCATGTCGATGAAGATTTCCCACGTGAGCTGCAGCGCGGCGTTGAAGCCGTCCACGAACTCGTAGCTGCCCAGGTCCGAGCGCCGCGTGTGCTGCACGAGGGCCTTGCCGCTGACGCGGTTCATGTCCTCTGCGTTGCCAAGCGCCGGATCGAAGTAGCCTGTGGTGGCCTGGATGTCCTGCTGCGCGATCTGCGCGAGCGCCATAGCGCCAGCTGGCATGTCAATCGGCGGCGTCCGGTACGGCATGCCGCCTTCTGGGGCCTCTTTATCGATATTGTACGGCAGGTACGGGCGCGACTGGACGTTCGCCTGATTCCACTCGTACTCGTAGCCCTTGATCATAGCCTCGGTGACGAGGTACGGCGCCTTCGGGATCAGCGCACTGCGCTCGATCATGTCCGAGACGCGAGAGTTGTAGCTGCGCTGCGCGTCCTTCGCGTGGCGTACGAGGCTCTGGAGTTTCTTCCGGCCCTCGATGTTGATGAACCGGCCGGGGCACCGGATGACCGGGATGCGCTTCCAGTCGTAGACGTACGGCCCTTCGAGGACACGCGTACCGTCCATCTTCACCCACAGCACCTTCCACGTTATGGTGGTGCGGATCTTCGGGTTGCCTAGTTTGTCCTTCGCTATGCGCACCGCCGCTGGAGGCTGGGCATTTCGCGCTTCAAACGCGGCTTCGCGCGCGATCAACGCGTCGTCGTAATCCACGACATCGCCATTCGTCAGCTGCGCAATGCGCTTCTGGTACGGCACGCGCTCAAAGTATTCGCCGATGCGCACTTCACGGTCGGTGAACCAGCCGTAGCTGTCACGGGAGAAGTTCAGGCTGACGCCGTTATCGTCCTCTGAACCGTAAAGCGCTTTGTACACGTCCTCGTGAATGCGCTCCGCGATCATGCACTTGTTGGCATCACCGGCGGTCGGGTCATTGCATTCCGGGTCCCATACCACGGTCTGCGGGTTCGGGATGTCGACGACGCGCAGTTCCTGATCGAACGCTCCCTCACCGTCATCCGCGGCATACACTGGCATGACGCGCCAGGCGCCGAAGCCACCAGCCACCGCGTACTTGTACTGGCCTTTGTAGATGGTGTCCGCGCGCGAGGACTGCTCGATGTTGCGGCCGATACCCTCGTAGATATCTGCGACGGGCTCGCTAGCGAGACTCGACGACGGCCGCACCTTTGCGTTCGGGCGCGTCTGGCGCATGTCAGCGACAACGATGTTGACCGGGCCGATGACGCGATTGAACGTGTAGCACGGCTTGCCGCGCCGATTCATCAGGACGACCGGGTCCCACTGACCTTGCGCTTCAGAGTTGTAGGTGAAGTTCAGGTCTTCGGAGTGCATTCGGCGGTTCTCTTCGAACGCGCCGATAGCCTCGTCGTAGAAACGCCGCCCACGTGTCAGCAGTTCCTCGTTCTCGTTGACTGCGTCGTACCCCGGCAGGTTGGAACGCTTGCCAGAAGCGTCCATGCCAGGGATGTCACCGACGAGGTTGTAACTATCCATTTACGTCGGCAGCTCATCCAGAATGGCGCGCAAGCCGTCACCTACCACGGCACCGCCCCACTGGCTCGGCTGAATGAACAACGTGGAATGGTCCTTCCATGCCTTGATGAACTCCTTGTCGGCGCCACGCTTGTCGGTCGGGTCGAATGACTGAACCTTGATGCGCAGCACGTTGCGAACGCTCTCGTTGCGGAACGACACGTTCTCTGCCTTTCCGTGTCGATCAATGACCGCATTCTTGAGGCCGAAACTGACGCTGAACGAGTACGTGTCCAGCGGCTTCTGCGTACGCTGGTCGAGATCGCGTGGTACCTCAACATCCTTCTTCGTGATCGGGTCCTTCTCGAACTTCCATTCCTTGCCGCCTACGACAAGGCCGTCCGACAGCTCCGTCTTCTGCACCCGCTCGACGTTGTGCGCCACCTGCTGTCGGATGCGCAGGCCGTCGATGTGTTGGATTCTAAGGAAAATGGTCATGTGTTCTCACCTTTTCGTGTACGTGTATTCGCCATCATCGAGAGACATCCCGGCCTCGGCCAGCAGGTCGAAGCCGACCTTGTTGCCGAGTTTCTGGCCGTTAGCCAACATCCGCAGATGGATAACCCGCGGCAGCGTACCGGCGCCCCAGCACCAGTAGCCGGCCCCTTCCGGGTCAACCAGAGTGAAGAAGCCGAGCGCGCGGATATCACGGTCTATCGCTGCGGCATCCTCATCCCACTTGTGAGACGGACGCATCTGTTCGTTCTGATCCGGAGCCTGGTCAGCCACTCCACACCTCTGCCGGCTGCCATGAAAACCACTGCTTGCCTTCGACGGTGTCGAACGGTTTGATCTTCGCCACCGCCCGCCCGCTCATGATGTTGTAGCGTAGGGCATCCATGAGGTGGTCATTTTCCTTGATGATCTCGCCCTTCTCGTTTCGGCGATACAGGCGCATTTCGTTGCGCGTGTTCGTCAACGTGCGGAAAATCTTGAACTGGCTGATCGCCAGCATGTGCCACGTCTGCACCAACCCGGCTTCAACCGCGTTGTTGGCGAGCGTCAGGTGCAGCCCGAGCGCGCGATAGACGTCGAGCAGCACCTCGCCCTTCAACCCGCGCGTGCCCTTAGAAGCCGGGTCGATGACGCCCGGTATCCACTCACCCTTGGCCTTGATCGCGGCGGCGTGTGACGCCGGCTCTGCGAGGCCGCGATAGTATTCGTCGTACGCGACTACGCCACCGTTGTCCACATCCCACGCGAACCAGATGGCGGCTGTGCGGTTCCAACCAACGTCAAAGCCGTACGACCGCGGCCAATGCGCCGGGATGACGAACGGCTCGACCAGTATGTCCGATTCGTCGAGCGGGTAAATCGCGCCAGCGCCGAGCGACGGCGTACCGGTCATACGCGCCTGACGCTGCCACGGCGGGATACCGGACAGCGCAGATTCCTTCTGCTCCGCGCTCAGGTGCGGGACATCATCCCACCCAACTAATACACACGCCTTAGCCACCAGTCTGTTCCTCGAACGGCACCGGACTTAGGTGCGGCATGAACGCCAGCATCAACTTCGTGACGCCGAGCAGCGGCGTCTCTGTCAGAATCAGTAGGCCGTTTCGCGTCATCAATCGCAGGATGCACTCGGCATATATCTCGATGTCCGGCTCTTCGTCGAGGTGGATGCCGTCGTTCGCCGTACCCTGGAACGCGATGCGGCCCTGGTCGTACGACTTCAACTGCAGGGTTGACACGCCGCCAGTCGGCACATGTCGCACGAAGATCGTCTCGAACGCGTCTGACAAGCCGTGCTTGACCGTTGTGCGAAGGATCAGGTCGCCGGGTATCATCCCGGTACCCTGCGCCTGCGCGTCGCCAGGTTTGCCGCAGTACACTGACTGCAGAATGTCGCGCGTGTTCTTCGCGGTGTCCGTGGCGGCCCACCACTCGACGGGGCGTTTAAACCGATACCCTTCCCACCAACTCGGGTAGTTCCCGGTCAAGTGCAGCACGTCTTCGAAGGTGCCTGTTACCGTCTTGCCGGTTCGGTTTCCCCCGAACATTCCGCGCTCTTGAAACAGCGGCGCGCCCTTACCGTTGTCCCTACCTAGACGGAAGAACTCCATCGACTTCGGGTACAGGTGGCGCGCATACGGACCTGTATCGCTAAAGTAGGTTGATATACGGTTCCGGTCGATCCGTCTCGCCTTCGTCTCCAGCACCTCCAGGAGCTGCAAGCGCTCCCGCCGGCTCAGATTCGACAAGTTCGGCGTCGATGACGTCGCCTGGTCTGATGTTGAGTCGGTCGAGAAGCTGGAAGAGTCGGACGTTGATTTGCTCATCGCTAAGTTTCTCGGTAACGTTCATATTGACGTTCATCTTCTGCCCGTACTGATCCGGCAGATGCGCCTCTGCGGCTCGCTGCAGCAGACGGCTATCACCGGCGAGTGCCTTGCCGATGATCTCGCGATCCAGGACTCTGAGCGCCAGCGGCTCGATCTCCGAGACCTTGGCCGCGAAGTCCGGGTTGCGCTGCAACTCCATTTCGTACGCCCAGTTCGTGGCGCCTACAGCCTGCACTGCGATGGCAAGGTTGCCAGTGTTCACCCACACCCGTAGCAGCGCGGCGCGCTTGTCGTCATTCCACTCAAATTCCTCAATTATTGACGCGGTGTGCGTCAACCCGCAGTCGGTCTCCAGCTTCTCAACTGCCTCACGGAACACGCGCGAATAGCTCAAGCGCGCCTGGAACTCCGATGCGGTCTTCCCGATCTTCTCCGCGGCGCCGGCAAAGTCGCGCGTCTCCGCGTAGGTCTTCAGGAACCGCTTTTCAATCGGGTCCGGCTCAAGTTGGTTGACGATGGTGAGCTTGTTACCGCTCTCATCCTTCGGGTCCGGCTGTTTGTACGTCGCCTGCTTGCGCTGCACGTACTCTGCCTCGCCTTTCCCGCCTATCGTCAGCTTCCCTTCACGCAAACGCCGGCAATCGACGCAACTGCGCGGGTTGGACACGAATCTCGGCGCCTTGTGACCGTACGAGCACACGTCGCCGACGTAGAAGTGCGCCCACTCGCGCGCGATTGCCTCTTCCATCGAGACGAATCGCGTCGGCAGCTGGTTGTACATGTCCGGCCGGCCGTTTTTGTTCAGCGGCGCGACTCGCGCGATCTCGCCAGCGCTCAGCTTGGGCCACTCACCCACGGTCCCAAGCCTCGGCGCCACTCATGAAGTGCCCGTGCCGGTCGTAGCCGGCGCTCTGCTGCCACAGCAGGCCGTCGGACAGCGATTCGTCCGTGTCAACCGACATGATCGCCGACTGCCACACGAAGACCAGGTCGCCGACACCCGGAAACGCCTGCGTGGGGAAACGCATCACGGCGCTCCTGAGCGACCCCTTGGGCCCCCGTGACGGCATATCCATGATGCGGTCGAAGTCCACAATCGTGTAGTTGCGGAAGCTGAACTCGACGACATCGCCTGGCTTCACCTGCATCGGCAGGATCTTGCCTGTCTCCGACCCGTCTTCGAAGAAAAGAGTCTTACTGTCTCCTAGACCGCGCTCTTTCTGGTGAAACGGCGTCTTGCGACGTTGCCTTCTACCGTAGCCAACAGCTACCACGACACCTTTCTGTACATCGACCCCCTGCGTGTATAGCAGCGGGTGTTGATACTGAAGCGGACTAACAAGTACTCTATCGCGAAGTACGCGCACGCGACGGCGGACTTCTTCCAGCTCTGGTGGCAGTTTCATGACGCTAACTCCGAAGCACGCAGGTAACGCGCGGCGGCTACGCACAGGTCCGAACTGTCGCGAAGTAGACCTAGAGCCATATTGCACTTACGGCACAACCAGCCACGGAACCTTCCGGTCCTGTGGTCGTGGTCTAGGTTCAGCGAGTCCCGCTCTTTCGGCGCCCCACAACAAAGCTCGCAAACTTCTGGGCGCGGCCTCGTCGGCTCCGGGTATCCGTTGTATGTCCAGCTCTTGCGCCTGTGCTTATCTGGATTAGCAGCGCGGTTCGCTCGCTGCTGTTCCCGACGACGCGCCTTTAGTCTAGCCCTGCTGGCAGCTCCCTGCGCGCGGTGTTTCTCTGGGTTCTCCGCCCTGTCTCGCCTTCTGGAAGCGTTGTACTCGGTTCTATCACGCGACATCGTCGTTCTCCAGAACGCCGTCGATATCGTCGTCTCTCATCACCCTTATGAGCGCGCCCCTATACTGAGACTCCATCCCAGTGGCCGCGCCGAATACCACGTAGTCGCCGACCTTCGTCTGCATCGGTGCGTGGTCCCCGTGCGGCAGGACGCGCCCCGGACCTACGGCCAGCACTCTGCCACGTAGGTTGCGCTGCCAGTCCGGCAGTTTGATAAGTGACGTGCTCGGCGTCGAGTCCGGCTCGACAGCGATCAAGTCGCCTAGAAGGCGCTGTTTAAACTCAACCATATCTCACCTTGGTTGTTAAGGAAACGTCACGCCGTTCGGCGTGGCGATGGCTGCTAATTCGATGATGTAGATGAACGGAGCGGTGAACTGCGTGCCAGTGACCGAGTCAATCGCCTGAATCCACCCGGAGAGCTGACACAGTTGCGTACCCTGGTACGGATACGCCATCTGCAGCCCGATGCCGGGCGGCCCCTGACCGGGTATCTGCAGCACGTACGTGCTCGCGCCGGGCGTCAGCGTCTGCTGCGGGATCAGGTTCTGGTCGTTCGTGATGTCGTCCACCTGGTACACCAGAGTGGTCGGTATCACGGGAGTCATCGTGTGGTCAACGAAAGCCATATCCAGGAACACGTCCTGGCCGGCGTAAGAACGAAAACTCGGGTACGGTAGGGTCGGCGACCCGTTAAGGTACCGGTTCCCTACTGTGTTGCCCACTAGTTGTTCCAGCCGCGGTTAACGCGACACGTGATGAACACCTGGCCGACGCGAGCCTGCACGATGATCACCACAACCCACCAGCCTTGCCGCGCGATTCACCCGTGGCGCCCTTGAAGTGCTTCGGCTGCTTGCCGCGCAGGATGTGGTTGGCGCGGTTGTGCACCTTCTCGTGCTCTTCCGTCTTCATGCGGCCGGCAATCCAGTGCTCGGTCGCGCGCCGCTTCTGGAACCGCGCGTTATCCTTCGCGATGTCCGCGTCGGATATCTCGTGCGGCTCAGACGGCAGCGCCGGGTGGTCCTTCGGCCGATTGATCACGTTACCCGTGTTCGGCTCTTTGCCCGCGTTGCGCCCCTTCGGAGCCTTCTTGCTCTTGAGCGCGTCGCGGCTCCCGCCCTCGACCGAGGTCGGGCCGCTCATCTCAATCGTGACCTTAGCCACCTGTGCCTCCTGATCCCGGAGTGATCTCGAACGTCGCCGTCGCGCTGCAATTGAAGAACGACGAGGGCGGAACGTCGATATACGCTACGCCACCGGCCTCCAGGCCGATGCAGTTGATGGCGGGTACGCCAGCAGCGGGCGCCGCCGGCACAGCCGGTGCAGCGAGCCCCCAGTTGATGTACTGGCGCGTTGCGGTCGTGTTCTTGACACGAAACGAGTTCACGCCGCCGCTACTGCCGTCCTTCGGCACCGGCTGCAGCGGCGTGCCGCTCGACAGCAGGTAGGTGCCGATGAGGGGTTTAAACGTGGTGTCTATTGCCATCAGCAGTAACTCTTGGCTTTGCCATTGACCCAGGCCGATACTTTCGCCAGGGATTTCCCGCCGCCGGACTTGCGATCCGGGCCGCGCGGCTCGATGTTGCGGAACGAGCTGCCCGCAACGTTCTTCGCCATGAACGCGGCCGGCATGCTGGCATCCGCCAGCGACTTGCCCGGACCCGGACGCGCGCCACGCAGGCGCTTGCCGAGCGCGGCGTCTTCTTTGCCCGCGCCGGAATCATCCTTCTCGGCGCGCTCTTTTACGTGCCGGTATGAGCGACCCTCAGAATTTTTCTTCTTGTACTCGGGGCCGGCGGCCGTGGTGCTCTTGCGGCTGCGGTCGTTTCTCTTCATACCGGAGATCATTGGTAATCCTTACGCTGGCCTTTCGACCACTTCGAAACCTTGTCGCGGTCGAGCCGTTCAGTCTTGTGCCCCGCCTTCGCGTGGGCACGACGCTGCTCGGAATAGCCGATAGCCACAGCCTGGCGTATCGGCTTTCCCGCATCGATCTCGCGCTTGATGTTGGTACGTCGAGCGCGATTACTGGTCGACTTGACCAGCGGCATTGACTAGCGCTCGAAGAGCGCCCGGTCGCCGATGCTGTCGCCCTTGTTCTCGACCGCCTTCTTGTACAGCGAGTGCGCGGCCGACGGCAGGTCCTCTTCGCCACCAGAGTCGTGCGTGTCCTTCTTCGGGACTACCGTACGCTCAGCGACGCCGCGACCCTTGTCGCCGTACGTGCCTTCGACGCCGGCCTTGCGGCCCGTGTGGTACTCTTCGTTCGAGACCGGGGGATATCTGTTCTTGGACATGGAAATGAACCTCTGTTGAATTTTGTGTTACGGGGTGCCGGAACCGACGTTCTGGATCGTCAGGGTCGTCGGCGACGTAATGGTCACCACGAACGTGCGGCTCGTGGTAATCGCCAGCGTGTTCGTGCCTACGATAGTGACGCCCGTACCGCCGGTCAACGTGATCACACCGGTACCGGTGTTGTTGTTGATGATGGTCAGCGTGTACGTCAGGTTGAACAGGTTCGGCACACCACTCGGCGGCTGCACGCCAGCGCCGAAGCCAGCAAAGGCGGCCTTGTACGCGGCGGCTACCGCGCTCTGCAGCCACGCGATGATGTTCGCCGCCGTGTCAGTCGTGAACGCGACCGCGGTAGCGTTACCGCTGGACGCGAGATACGTGTCACCAGCGCCGGCAATACTAGAAGCCTGCAGTATCGTAGCCGACGCCTGCGTGATGGCATTGTACTGAGACTGCGGCAGCACGTTCACTGCGTTGTAGAAATCGTCTCGAAAGACGCCTTGGAAAGCCATATCAGATTACCTCGCGCTCGCGCGCATTCAACTCATCGCCGGCATTGCCGGATAAACAGGCGCGGTGAGGCGCCACGGAAATTAGTTCGTCGGCCGAATCTTTATCATCGAAAAGTACAGGTTGCGAGTGGCGCCCGTAAGGTTCTGGATCTCGTAGGCTGAACCGGTGTACCCTACGTTCATTTTCCCCGCTGTACCGAGAGTGCTAGAAAACGTGTAGGCCGTTGTGACCACGGGGTTTATCACCGGCGTACCCACCGCATTGATTCCCCAAGCAACTGCGCCACCAGCGTCATCTACCAGGTAGTACACACTACTCCCGGCTGGCAGGAGATACGTGCCGTTATTTGCTAGCGTTATGTAGTTCGTGCCGAGCACGGCACCGCCAATATCTAACCCAAACCCGGAACTTGGTGTAGCGTAGGCGGCAAGCGCGGTGCCTGACGACGGGGTTATAGCCACGTTTCCGACCCCGTTGATGACCAGATAGTTAACCGAGGCGGCGGCGTTCGATATCTGAAACGGAGTGTCCGCTGACGTGGTGCCAGCCTGAATCAGCAGACCGTAGCTCTGCCCGGACGTCAATGAGCCCTGTAGAGTAAGCGCTTTGTTGTTCGCCGGTCCGGTAACTGTCAGCCCGACGCCGCTCGACGGCGCCGCTATCGCCATCGCGCCAGTGGTCGTCCACGACAACCCGAGTGCGCCGGTCGGGCCTAGCGTCCCTGATCCGTCGCCAGCGATCTTCATGAAGATCGCGGTCGTCGCTTGGTTGCGAATCAGTAGCGCCGCGTCGGCGTTCGTCGTACCGGCCGCTATGTTGAGCCCGAGCGAATTACCGCTAGCGCTACTGGCGTTGATCGTCTCCGCGTACGCTCCGCTGACACCGTTGAGCGTTAGCGCGGACCCGCCCCCTGGTGCGGGTATCGTCACCGCACCCGACGTGTTGATCTTGATGGCGTCGGTCGCGGAGGTGCGAATCGCGAAGGCGACCGCGCCGTTCGTCCCGACCCAACCCTCGCCACCACCAACGCCGAGCTGCGAGACGTTACCGGAGCCGTCGGATACGCCGATGTACCCGTTCGTCGTCGGACCGAACGCGGCAATCTGCGCACCGACCGTGCAGTTCACCGTCAGCGGTGTGCCGGCGCTCGTCGGCGCGGCCAGCGTATAAACGCCAGTGGTCGTCCACGACAGCCCGAGCGACGACGACGGACCGAAGAAGCCGTGACCGTCGCCGAAAATCTTCAGGAACTGCGACGTGGCCGCCTGGTTCTGCACCAGCAGCGCGACGTCAGTGTTATTCGTACCGGCGCTGATCAGCTCGCCGAACGACTGCCCA
>Ga0265319_1001399_pt1 | contig 14465 bp, 6 predicted proteins | sample 4824metaG_FD_192443 | JGI IMG/M metagenome (GOLD analysis project Ga0265319, IMG submission 192443) | Rhizosphere microbial communities from Carex aquatilis grown in University of Washington, Seatle, WA, United States - 4-8-24 metaG | ecosystem: Host-associated > Plants > Roots > Rhizosphere >...
AATGGTAAAGCGACCTCTCTAAACGGCATCGTTAAAGCGAACAAGTCCGACAATCCCCAGTTTAACGGAGGCTTCCAGTCTGGCATTTCGATCACGATGCCGTCCGATTTGAGTTCATTACAGGGAAAAGCGCAGCAGACCGGAGGTGGATTTTATCTTGCGACGTCCAGTGATTTTTATCTAACCTTTAATTCTAACGGTACCGTTAACTATCGGACCGGGACGAGCGGATCGTGGACGACTAAAACGCTTGCCGCCTTTGCGGGTAATAATAAAGTGGTTGTGGTCAACGGCGGGAATATCCACATAAAAGGTGTCGTTAACGGCCAAGTGACAATTGCCGCACTTAGTAGTAGTGGCAGCAATGGCCAAGTCTGGATCGATTCTTCGGTTGTCTATAATAAAAACCCCCTTGACCCAAATATCAGTCCTGCATCGACTGATATGCTGGGGATTTGTGCGACGAATAATATTGAGATAACCAGCAACACCAACAATAATAACCCTGCTAATGGAATTAATATTCAAGCTTCGATCTTCTCCCTAAAGGGAGGGTTTGGAGCTGACAGTGCCACCACAAAAAAAGCGTCAGGAAGTATTCATCTTCTGGGTGGCGTCAGTCAGGCTGTGCGGCAGGCCGTGGGCGTCGTCGGCGGAACCCATGGGTACCTCAAAAGCTACTATTATGATAACCGGTTCCTCGTCGCCGCCCCTCCGTGCTTTCCAACGACCGGTAGCTACGAAATTCTCGAATGGTGGGAATGAGGCGGAACGCGTATTTTCGAAGCTTCCTCGGCCTCCTTCTTTCGGATTGGGTGACTTTCCATATCTCGTATGCCTTTTGCCCGCCCGGGCTGGTTTTCACTATTGCCAAAGCTGCCTCAAAATGTTCCCCCGGAATTTTTTATTGACTTTCACTAAGCATTTCAATATATTCACCACGACATCTAATGTAAAACTTGAGAGTTCTCTCAGTACTCCATTTTTGTACAAGGAGTAGAAAACGAGACACTATTATCCACTCGCAGAGAAATTTTCATGGATCCAGTAGCCGTTGCGCCAATTGTACCGCTAGCTGATGAAGTTCAAGTGAAAGCGCGTCAAATTTTGCAGCAGATGGTTGCGCAAATTCCCGAAAGCGTGTACGGATTGGAGCGCCAGATTTTTATCGGCGATCTCGTCGAGAAACTGCCGGTTGAGAGCAGGACGGCCCTCCACGCGTTCACGAACTCCTTTTTTCTCCGGATGTTTGTGATCAACGCTTCGGATATCGATTTAGGCGGATACGGGGGTCAAGGAGTTATCTGGTACAGAGTATTCGGCTCGAAGAAGCCCGACCTGACCATACCCAAGTTGGAGTTTGATGAGATAAATATTCTTATTCAATCGCTCTTAATGGCGCGGCAGCGTCAAGTGCTGTACGAAAATAAGAACCTCGATTTTTCGTACATGATTGATGATGGGGAAAGGACAGTGCGATTTCGCGCGGATGCTTATCTCGACCTCGACCAGATTGCGCTCAACATGCGCGCGATCAACCAGACCATTCGTCCGTATAAGGCTCTCGAACTCCATCCGAATATTACGAAGATTGTGAGCCTCGCTCACACGAAAGAGGGGTTGACGCTTGTTACCGGCATCACCGGATCCGGAAAAAGTTCGACGCTCGATGCAATGATCGACCTGAATAATCATACTGTTGACGGTCATATCGTGATCATTGCTTCGCCGATCGAGTTTGTCCATAAGTCTGATCGATGCATTGTTCGCCATCGTGAAGTCGGCCGTGACGTCCTTTCGTTTAAAGATGGGGCTATTCAGGCCCTCCGGCAGGACCCTGATATTATTGTCATTGGTGAAATGCGAGACCCTGAGACCATCATGGTATCTCTTGAAATCACCGACAGCGGGCATAAGGTCTTTTCGACGCTTCATACTGCTTCTGCAGTTGAAAGTATCGACCGTATCATCGGTGAAGTTCCTCCTGTGGAACAGGAGAGAGTGAGAAATCGGATGGCGGACGTACTAAGATGCGTAATGTCCCAGAAACTGATACCCAGCCTTGACGGAAAGAGAGTTCTCGCGCGCGAAGTCCTCGTCATGACTCCCTCCGTCCGGTCGGCAATAAAGAACAACAACACCGGTGAAATCTACCAGATGATCCAGGAATCCGGCGATCAGGGAATGACGACGATGGAGCAGGATCTTAAACGGTTGTTCGTACAGAAGAAAATATCGTTGGAATCCGCGATTAACTTCTCGAACAACAAGAAGCGGATGCAGCAGCTGCTTGGCGCCGGCGGCGGTCCGACGGTTGGCGGTTGAGAGTGGTTCAGCCGGCTGTGTCAAAGGTTTTGTAGCTCTATTTCATAATATCTTACACTACACCGACAGCACTACCACATGCCCTATTCGAAAGGAGAAGGAAAGACTGCCCTAGCCATTTTCGTCGACGGGCTGGACGTTAAGTTCGTCCATATCGCGTTGAGGGGTAAGCAATTCCATCTTGAAGATTTTAAGACCGTCAACCTCGTAAAGAAACTTGAGGAACGTCAGGCAGCATCCGATGTCGTCTCCGGGCTGGAAGGTGTGGATATGCTGGACACATCGGCGAATGCTCCGATGATCCAGGAGGGCGTCGCCGATGAAGCCGAAGGCGCCGAAACCAACAACAGCGTCATCCTTGGACTGCTCACCGATTATCCGTCCTACAAATACCAATTTTCATATTCGATCTCCGAGCCGAGTGTCTATTACCAGACATTCGAGGATTCTTTTGGCCTGACCGGCGGAAAACTCAAGAAGAAACTGGTTGAGGAACTTTCCAAGATCCGGGCATCGAGGCCGAATCCGGATGCCGTGGCATATATCAAGGCCACCGAGGGGCAGCTCCTCTCCGTTATCCGCGAGGACGGCCTCAGCCTCATCGACATCCTGGAAAACATCAAGGATTTCATAGGGAAACGGATCCCCCGCATTCCGTTCATCGAAACATCCGACATCTCGCTCATGAACATGGTGCGGGCGAATTACGATATCGGGATGGATGAGATCTCGGTGATCATGTATGTGGGAAGTGAGTTCAGCAGGCTGATATTTCTGAAGGGGAAAGATTTTTTGCATTTCGCCCCCGTGATCAGCGAGGGAAGAACTTCCCCGAATATCGAGAACACCCTCTATTCACGCATCCTCCTCGAGCAAGACAGCGCAGGGATCATGCGTCTCGACAGAATATTTCTTGCCGGCGAAGCGCACAAGCTCGAGTTAAAGCAATTCCTCTCACCCCAATTTGCCGAAGCACCGATCGAGTACCTCGTTCCCAGGAATCTCGATACCGGCGCGCTCCAGCAAAGCGTCGAAGAGATAACGTCGGAGTATGCGGTCCCGATCTCTGTTGCGATGCGAGTGCTGGATACTAAGAACCCCGACTATTACTCCATCGACCTCCTTCCGCAAAGTTTCCGGGAAGGGCAGAAGGTATTCAAGCTAGCTTGGCACGGGTATTTCCTGATGCTGCTCATCTTCCTCGGTACGTTGTTCTTTACGACGCGCGTTGCCGACCTCGCAGAAGAGGTGCGGGCCGCAAACAGGGAGCTTCAGGAAAAGCAGCTGCAGCAGTCGGAGAACGAGCGGCTCCAAAAGATACTCGATAGCCTGACCGTTCAGAATCAACAATTCATCAGCGCTCTTGAAGTGTATGACAAAATCGTCCCAGACTACAACCGCTGGAGCAAGGTGTTTTACCATCTCACGCAAAGCGTTGAGGATGTAAACTCTGTGTGGGTTGGTGATATTGCCACGAAACCGGACAGCACGATCGAACTCACGGGATACACGCTCTACCGGCCGCGCATCCCACGCATAGCGAACATGTTTGAAAAGGCTACTTTGCAATCGGTCGAACTGCAGGAGATACGCGGGAAGACGGTATACAAGTTTATTTTGTCGATTCAGAAATTGGATTCCGATTGAAGAAGGCGATTTGTGTCATATAAGATACGAAATTCTATTGCACTCGGTGTTCTCCTATTCCTCGTAATCGGGATCGGCGGGTATATTTCGTTTATTTATCAGCCGGGGAAAATAAACAAGTATAGAAAGGAAGCCAAGGCAATCGAGGCTCAGTTAAAGGACAACGCTTTGCAAACGAGCGCCATTACCGCAATGCAGGAAAATCTTCGCGAAACCGTCCACCGATGGAATAATAGGACAAAGGAAATCGGCGAATCGGATATTTCTTCCCAGACGTACGGGTATCTGAGCGACATCATTGATGAGAGCGGGCAGCTCCGACTCAACCTGGCTTTTTCCGGAACGAAATCATTTGGAAAATATGGTTTTAACACTTACAAGCTTACGGGCAACGCTGAATTTCCGAACATCTTCCGTTTTATCTGGCTTCTCGAGAACGGAAGGCGTTTGTATAAAATCAGCAGCGTTACCCTGCATGGAGAAGAGCAGACAAAGACAACGGATGAATTTCCGACCATTAATGTGCGCTATGAGATGGAATTAAGCGCATACTTCACGTCAGAGCATTCGCTCGGGAAACCGGTGATGAAGCCGGATTCGGTACCTCAGCCGATCACGTCGAATCCTTTTTTGCCGGACATCCTGAAAACGTCACCTCAGAACGTGCGAAACCTTCTCGACGTCGCTTCGGTCAACGTAAAAGCAGTAGCCCCCGGCAAAGCGCTCGTAATGGATCAGACCGGACGGCTGATCACGCTCCAGATCGGCGATGAAGTGTATCTTGGAAAAATGACCGCGACGCATCCGGAGCAGGGTACCGTCGAATTTACGCTCAACAATGGAGGGATTGTTGAAACGGTGAGCAAACAGATTGTCTTTGAAAAAAAATCACAAGGAATTACCCCATGAAAACTCTGGTCGTTCATCCCCGGCGGGCCTGCATGCGGCCGCGCAGTAGAATGTCGGCATCAGGGAGAATCGTTCTTTTGCTATGTGCCGCGCTGGTCTTTGGATTGCAGGGCATGAATGCGCAGAGCAACCGCGAGCGCCGCCTGATCTTGAATGATTACGTGTCGCCGGAAGAACTGATCTCAATGTCGAAGTCGCTGCCGTTTGACAAGGCGGTATCGTTGTTCACCGATTTCAGTAAGAAATACTTGAACAAGATCATCGTCGATCCGACGAATAACAAGAAAGAAATTGGCGTCGACATTGAGAATATGTACTGGCTGCAGGCGTTCGAAACGGTTCTGCGGGCGAATTCGCTGTGGTACGAAGAGAAGGAGGAATATTTCCAGATCTTCAATTCAATGGACAGCACAAAAGCACTGGCGTCTGCCGGCGGGGGCGGGGGAGGAAGCGCGGCTGCGTCGAGGGACTCGTCTTCAAAAGCAATGTTCCTTGCACGGGATATCAAGATCTCAACAGTCTTTTTTTCCATCGATATTTCAAAAACACTGAACACGGGCGTTAATTGGAATTTCAAAGATAGCAGCGCCACCACCGGCTCGGTGTATGGAGGACAGTTCAAGAGCAATCTGGAAAGCCCGGATCAACAATCTTCTGCCTCGGGTGGGTCATCGGGGGGCAGTTCCGGCCAGACGACACTGCCGGATGCGTTCATTGCGAGGATAATGCCGAAATTGAATTTCGGCAACATCACCGGTTTCGTTTCGTTTCTCGAGGGGAACGGACTTGGCGATGTTATCTCGAACCCCCAGATCATTGTTTCGTCGGGGAAAAAGGGACAGATACAGATCGGCACGGATATCTTTGTTACGACAAAAGATTTTGCAGGCAACACCATCCAGCAGCAAATCGCGACCGGTATCATCGTCCAGGTAACGCCGACAGTGTATGAAGTAAAAGGTGTGCGTTTCATCAGCCTTGCCGCTCACGTCGAAAATAGCAAGCAGGATGCCGGCAACATTGACAAGTCCTCGATCGACACATATCTTATGCTGAACGACGGTGAAGAGGCACTTCTCGGTGGTCTGTATTCCACCACAGAAACGTCTACCCGCGCCGGAATTCCTTTCCTCAGAGACCTTCCCTGGTATGTCTTCGGATTGCGATATATTTTTGGGTCTGAGGTAAAGGCCGACACAAGGAACGAGCTTATCATACTTCTGAAGGCGGAGGTTGTGCCTACAATCGAGGAACGTCTCGCCGACAAGATGAAGAACAACGAGAACATTATCGAAAGAACAGAGAAACAGATGCAGGACGAAAATGCGAAACATAAGCCAAAAACGAAAATAGAGTAGGCGTGCATTGTGACTCCTGTCAACTCTTTCATTTAAAACAAAGGAGAGATTAAATAGCGGGTCGCATTTTATTCCGGATTTCTTCGGGTTGATGTTTCACTGCAGGGTTTGGACAATTCTAAAATGGCGTTGACAGCAAGCGAACTACCGTATTTTAGAGAATACGTGCTCTCCCGTATCGTAACTCCAAACAAAAAATGTATCTTAAACTAGCAGAAAAACCTGAAGAACGTCATCCCCAATCATTAGGACAAGCAAGAATTCAAATTTCATGTATTGTGAATATTTGAGCAGGGTTTGAAACGATTATCCGCGAGGGAGTTTATGAAACTTCGACAATATCTGACGTATCTTATTATTCTGGCGTTTGCAGGATTGTTCTCATGTGCTAATCCGGCATCCACGGGTTCCGACTACACCGTCACTATCAAGGGTACGGTTGTCAACAAAAGAGGGACGCAGTTGGACAGCGTCAGCATGATCCTATGGATTCCTTTTTCGAAAGATACTGCAAAGTCAGACGGGACTTTCTCCATAAGTTTCGAGGCATCGGATAAAACTACGATCAGCGATTCGGTAACTTTCGCCCGCCCCGGTTTTTTTAGTTTGGCGGTCCCATTTTCTTACAGTTCGGCCGCGAATACGGTCAATCTTTCGGCGGTCGTGCTAAAAGGACTCACATCTTCGATCGACAGCTTGACCAGCACAGGACAGAGTTCTCAGCGAGCGGGACAGATTGTTTTCGTCGGTTCGACTGCCGACAACCTATCGATCCTTGGGGCCGGAGGAGTGAATGCCTGTACTCTTACGTTTGAAGTGAGAGACTCCCTGAACGTGCCGGTCGATACTACGAACCAGGTGAACGTAAATTTCCGGTTCGTCAACCAGCCCGATGCACAGACACAATTGAGCAGGGACAGTGTCCACACGAATTCAGCAGGGCAGGCGACGGTTCAACTTACTTCCGGTTTAAAGTCAGGACTGGCCTCCGTGCAGGCGACTGCAGCGGTGAAAAATAAAATTAACCCTGCCATATACGATACCATCAGTTCTCAGATCGTCTCGATCCCGATCTACGGCGGTTATCCGGACAGCTCTCATTTTTCAATCGGGAGTTCCCTGTTCAACATCCCCGGGGGAATCGTTATCAACTTTGAGGACAAAATCAGCGTTCTTGTTGGCGACAAATATGGAAATCCGGTTCATCCGGGAACGCCCGTATACTTCAGCACGACTGGAGGATCAATTGAAGGCGTCGGTACGACGGACAACGATGGGATCGCAAGCGTGACGCTTTTTACCGGTAATCCGGTTCCGTCAAATGGTTTCGCCATAGTGACAGCGCAAGTGGCAACGAGTCAAACAGCCGGAACTGTGACGAGCCAAGATAATACACCTCTTGTCGTAAACGGCAAAAGAGGGAGCAGCGGGGCAATGTTTATTAAAACCTCGATGCCAAAGCCTTTATCGAATCATGCGTCGAAGTTCAAGACTCAGAAAATCTCTGCGGGGCCGATTCTATCCGACTCTACGCGTATACTTTTTTCGGGCAGAACGACAATGTCGTCTTCCAACGACAATTTCATCATACCGGTTGGGTCTTCAACGGCAGTAAATTATACTGTTTCGGATGTCAACGGCAATCCGTTGATGGGTGGATCATCGATCCAGGTAACACTGTCCGGATCAGCCACTTCATCAGTAACAATGACCGGTGACGCGACGGTGAACATTCCTGATACGCAGGACAAGAAGTTCACGCAATTTCAACTCTCCCTAAAGGACAATAGAACGTCCGGTTTGAATGTCAGCCAGTCAGTCTCTCTCACGATTGCAGTTACCAGCCAAAACGGAAACAACAAAATGATTCTGACAGGGAGTCTTGCTGGAACTTCGGGAGCTCCTGGCGTGGATAGCGGTGTTGTTAGCCGAATCGCACTTGTGAACCCTGCACCCGATTCGATAGTGGTCGCTGGCTTGGGCGGTAAGAACACCGATGTTATCAAATTCAAAGTGTACAACACTTTTGGCCAGCCGGCAAAGAACGTCCTTGCTACCTTCAAAATGCCGCTGTCGTTGGGCGGAGGTGAATACCTTTCTCCGGCCGCCGCGCTCACGGATACCGGCGGAAACGTAAGCACAACTCTTACGAGCGGAACAAAATTTGGGGAAGTGCTTGTCACGGCTTCCACGACGAAGGATTCGCTCACGCTGACGTCGGACCCTAAAGTCGTCTATATTGTAATTCCCCCTTCTGCTCGATTAGCTTCCCAGGTTTTGTATTTAGGTGCGACGGCCACCGATATTTTTGTTGACGGCGTCGGCGGACTTGAGAACTCCACAATTTCATACCAGGTGACAGATTCGCTGGGGTTTCCTATTGACAGGCAGCGGCGTGTTGGTGTGACGTATAATATCCAGTTTTTCCCGAACTCTACGATCGCAGGGGGAACACCTCCTTCAGTTATCCCTAATGCTGACAGCACCGACGATAACGGGGAGTTGCATACGTCGGTAGTAAGCGGCACAGAAGCGGGTGTTGTCCAGGTCGTTGCGCATATTAGCGTTCCGGGTCGCGTCGCACTGATCTCTCAGCCAGTTAAGATAACCGTCCATGCAGGATTTGCTGACCAAGCTCATTTTACTCTTATCCCGAGTCATTTTGTCTCCGCAGGTCTCGACAACCATGTTCCCTTCTCAGTCGTAGTTGGCGATACGTTCAGCAACCCCGTCGCCAAAGGGACCGCAGTTTACTTCCATTCGCAGGCGGGGGTCATACAGACCGGCAGTTCGGACTTCAGTGCATATACTGACGCGAGCGGGGGAGCAGTAGTGGACTTGTTGTTGGTAAATCCTCATCCGACCTTCGGTTCTCCTTATGAGTACAAGCCTGTGAGCGGTCCGTACGCAGGTTTGATTGGCGGAAGAGATGGATATTTCTGGGTGTATGGCCAAACACAAGGACACAACACAGTCAATATTGTTGATAGTGTGTTGGAAGAAGAAGCAGTGGGTCCTATTACCGTGACCGGTATTCCTGATACTGTCGTCCCGATCAGTAATCTGACAAATGTCACCCCCCCCATCTCGATAACGATTAAAGATGGAAACGGGAATCCACTGCCTGACGGGACAACCATTACGGCAGCCATTGTGCCCCCTGCAAACCCTCCGACAGGTTTCCAGATGGGTGTTTCGGGCGCCATCTCCACTGCTGTTACCGCGACATTACCTGATGCAGGGTATGCCAGATTCCTGGGACCCGGTATCACTGATTTTACATTCAGAGTGGTCAATGAATGCGCCCCTCCTAGCATAGCGACGGGGGCGACGGTTACCGTTAATATAACGATCACGGCGCCGAACATTGGATCCCTGATCTTCAGTTTCAATGCTGTCGTTCTATAGGGAGAAGAGAAAGAAAAGCGGCCAGACTGACTCAATCGTAGGCCGTGTATAAAACAACTCTAAAACTCCAACTTCTTCGATTGAGGTTGGAGTTTTTTTTACAATCTGATTGTTCCCCGGTGAACTTTGATCGTTTCAGTGTTCGTCAGAAGAGGATGAGTGTGAAACTGCCGAAGGCTATATCAGAGATATTCTGTCCCGTTATTCCAGGCGAGGCGAGGAACTTATTTCGCTCGGAGGAAGGGGATTGCCGCAGATCCCGGGACCTTCGTAATGCTATAAGGATCCGGTTTCCGAAATTTCTTATAATAGTATCGACTATCTTTATCATCTCGCCTGTTTCTTCCATCGAGGCTCAGACCCCTACGATCACATCCTTCACTCCGCAATCCGCCGCGGTTGGATCAACAGTCACAATCGCGGGCACAAATTTTGACGCTTCTTCTTCAAACAACACAGTATATTTTGGAGGAGTGAAGGCTTCAATCGTCTCAGCAACTCCGGTACAGTTATCAGTGACCGTTCCCGTTAGTGCTTTCTACGCTCCCATCAGTGTCACAGTAGGCGGGCTTACTACCTATTCTTCTTCGCCATTCATCCCCACGTTCTCTGGCGGCGGAGCATTTTTGTCAACCAGCTTTTATCCAAAAATTGATTTTGCAACCGGCAGCCTTCCGTATGGCGTCGCCGTTGGCGATCTGGATGGAGACGGAAAACCGGATATCGTGGTAACGAATATTACCGGCAATACCATTTCAGTTTTCCGAAATACATCTGTCGGCGATAGTCTTTCGACAAATTCATTCGCCGCGGGAGTCAGTTTTGCAACCGGACCAGGTCCATGGGGAGTCGCGATTGGCGACCTGGATGGTGACGGGATTCTTGATATAGTGGTATCGAATGGCGGGGATGGAACGATTTCTATTTTCCGGAACATGGGCGTTACCGGTAGTATTGGTGCCGGATCATTCGCTCCCAAAGTTGATATTCCGACCGGCGGCCGTGGGGGAGGGGGGGGATACGGCATTGCGATAGCGAATTTAGGCGGGGGCGGCAAACCTGAAATTATTGCAACAAATATAAACGACAATACGGTATCGGTGTTCCGGAATACGAGCAGTATTGGAAATATTTCATTTGCCAACAGCGTTCAATTTGCAACCGGGAACACTCCATATGGAGTAGCTGCCGCCGATTTGGACGGAGATGGGAAACCTGATCTGGTCGTTGCAAATTACCGTGACAGCACACTGTCGGTTCTTCTGAATAAAACGACAAGCGACAGTATTACGACCGGCTCTTTTGCTGCCAGGGTTAATTTTGGTACGAGAGGTAATCCAATTCCAGTCGCTATTGCCGATATTAACGGCGACGGCAAACCCGATCTTGTGTCGGCGAATAACAGCGATAGCACGTTCTCAGTTTTCCAAAATACGAGCAGTATCGGAACAATTTCCAGCGGTTCTTTTGCACCAGGGATAGAGTTCAAACTGAGCGGTGCTCCCTATAGCCTTGCGCTCGGTGCGATTCACGGCAACTCAAAAGCGGATATTGCCGTTGCCAATAGCAATAGCAACTCGATTTCGGTGTTCCAAAATACGAACGCTTTGGGCGATCCCATTTCCGGCAGTTCTTTTGGATCAAGAATTGATTTGCAAGGCGGCGGGGTTCCGTTAGCCATCGCTATCAGCGATCTTGATGGAAACGGAAGGCCCGACCTCATCGCAGCCAATAGCAATGGTAGTAATACGGTTTCTGTATTCCGATCGGTTGTCGGCGTCCCGTCGATCAACGTTGACAAAGCCTCCGTTTCCTTTGGCTATGTCGCAATAAATGATTCGGCTATTCAGGATATTGTTGTAAGAGATTTTTCACCCCTGGATACCTTGTCGGTTGACAGTATTTATGCAAATAGGAGGGCTTTGGGTTTCTCAACGACGCACGGAAGCACCAGTGATTCCTTGAAGGTCTCTGTAACCTTTCGGGCTGACAGCGTTGGAGTTTTCACGGATACTGTTTTTATAAGAAGTAATGCTCTTACCTCGCTCTTCAAAATCCCTATTGCCGCGAGAGTCTACATGCTTCCTGGCAAACCTGCATCAGCAGCCGTGAATCCTTCAGGCTGGTCTAACGCACAGGCGTTCACTGTTACGTGGGGAAATCTTCCGAACGGGGCGCTTCCTGTTGATTCAATTTGGTATTCGATCGATACACTCCCCAGGAATGCATCAGTCAGAAAGGGAGCGCCTGCCGTAGGCGCCAGTGCAAACGTGCCGATCACACTGGTTGGAAAAGATACGGTGTATTTCTATTTCGAAGATTCGCTCGGTAATAGATTTCCGGATTCAGCTGCCGCCGTCGTTATCAAGTTCGATAACAATCCTCCGGTCATAACGCAGAATAATGCAACGCTGGATACCATTTTTGTACAGTCTAACGGGACACTCTCGAGCATTCCTCCGATTGTTTCCTCTGCCGTGGAGGCTGCACGGGAATCCGGTGTGGCGTCGCTGACGCTGCTGTACCGGCGGCTCGATGACACAGGGTGGACGAGCGCGAACTTCACAAAATTTACCGGAGACTCTATTACGCTGTCTCCAAGTGTGTTCAGCCGAATCACAGGTTTGGTCGGTGCGGCATACCGCATCCAGGCAACTGACAGTGCCGGGAATTCCGCTTACTCCAACCTTCTCTCGTTTGACATACGCTATACTTCGGATTTGACCGTTGCTGATCTTTCGAATATCCCAAGTGTGCATTCATTGAACTTGCCGGCAGGGCAGGAGGTGAAAGCATATCGAGTTCTTTCGGTTCCTTATGATCCCGAAGACCGCACACCCAAAAGTTTTATTGACCCGGGTTTCGGAGCTCATGCGGCAAAGGGAGTACCGTACGTAAACTGGCGCATGACCAGGTGGACCAACGGCGCGTGGAGCGACTACGACACCTACAAGGACTCGTCGGTGGTGATCCCGGGAGCCGGCTTCATGTTGGTCACGGAGAATCAGGGAAAATCGACAGCGTTGGTGAAACCCAAATTGATCCGCGCGGACAAAATGCTCTACACAGGGATAGCTCTCAATCAAGGATGGAATCTCGTAGGAAACCCATTTCTGGTAGACGTTCCATTCGACCGATTGGTTTTCCAGGGAGGGATCGCTCTCGCGCATTATTATTTTTCCGGAACCGGAGCTCAGGGAGGATGGGATTCTGCTTCCGTTGATACATTGAAGAGCTGGCAAGGGCTGGCGATAAAAGTGGACAGCGCTTGCACGTTGAAATTCGACCTGACCGGAATTTTAAGTTCGCCGTCTGCCGGTTTGAACAAACGGGGGACGATCGCACACCCGAAAGCTACTCCCTCTCAGTCGCCGAAAGAATGGACTCTCGGTATAAGCGGAGCGAGGGATGACATCGGCATGTCATCCGCCGGGACGGAAATCGGCATGAAAACTGGTGCGCTGAAAGGATTCGACAATTCAGACCGATTCCAAGCGCCGTTCGTCGGCGGGCGAAATATTCTGTTGAATATACAAAATGAGGCAGGCCCGCTTGTTAGAGATATCCGGCCAATCAGCTCCGAAGGCGATACATGGGACTTGACTGTGTTGACCGGCGATGGACTCGCAACTGCGAGACTCAGCTTCAGCGGCGTAGAAGGAATTGCAAGTCAAGGTTTTGAAGGAACGCTTGTTGATTTTGCGAAAGGAATGGCGTACGACGTTAGGAAACAAAAAACGATCAATGTAACGACCGGAAAAGATGGAGTCGGCGAATATCGGTTGATCGTCGGCACGGCCTCGTTTATTCAGAAGAACCTTGGAGGAGTGGCACTCATACCGGATGAACCGAACCTATACAATAATTATCCAAATCCGTTCAACCCCGAAACGATCATACGGTATGCCGTCCCCGGCGCCATGAAGACAGCTCAGGTTGTTCTGAAGGTTTACAATGTGTTAGGTCAGGAAGTTCGTACGCTTGTTAACGAGTCGGTTACCCCCGGTTTCTACGAGGTGAGTTTTGACGGGAGAAACCTATCATCGGGGGCTTATTTTTACGGAATCTCGATTACCGGTGACGGCGTGGCGTTCCATCAGGCGAAGAAAATGTTGTTGATCCGATAAGGATGAATGATGCTCCTTTTGAATTCACATGAAGAATCCTCGTTGTTAGAAATTATCTCAAAGATACGAGGAGTCATTTTTCGATGTGTTCTCCCGCTCTTCGGGCGGTCGACGACTCGACTCGTCGAGGATCACGTACTCTGGATGAACAAGGAATTTGTTCACCCTGAGCAAGTCCCGATGTTTTTTATCGGGACGCGTCGAAGGGCAACAACCGGGGCATTTCAGCGAGGCATTCTAGTAATCATCGCGGCCATATTGGCTGCCGTTTCACAGCAGGTCTCAGCTCAACCGGCCGTTACCAAATCGGCGATGAAGGTCGTTATCGTAAGCGGCGGAGCCAATGGACTTTCGGCGGGGGAATCGGACATGTTCTTTTCAAACCTGCGTGGAAAGTTAGAGCAATTTCCAGGTCTCATGGTTATTCTCAAAGCCGATTTTGCAAAAGGATTAAGCAAGGAAGACAGAACTGCGCTGGATAAGTGTGCGGACGTCAGTTGCGTTCAGTCGCTGGCCGCCAAGGCAGGGTTTCAAAGGGTGCTTCTTTGCAGAGTGACTAAAAAAAGCACAACGTATCAGTTTCAATCTGATGAATTTGACGTGAGGAAACCGCAAAAGATCTCAGAGGTTACTGACAATGCTGTGTGCGGCTCGAGCGAGGATGTAGAGGCATTTGTAAGAAAAGTGGCAG
>Ga0265319_1001402_pt1 | contig 14445 bp, 10 predicted proteins | sample 4824metaG_FD_192443 | JGI IMG/M metagenome (GOLD analysis project Ga0265319, IMG submission 192443) | Rhizosphere microbial communities from Carex aquatilis grown in University of Washington, Seatle, WA, United States - 4-8-24 metaG | ecosystem: Host-associated > Plants > Roots > Rhizosphere >...
GCGGTGCAGCTCGTCGACGATCGTGCCGAGGATCATCGCGCCGGTCGCGCCGAGCGGGTGGCCCATCGCGATCGCGCCGCCGTTGACGTTGACCTTCTCCATGTCGAGGCCCATGTCCTTGACGAAGCGGAGGACCACCGCGGCGAACGCCTCGTTGATCTCGACGAGGTCGAGGTCGTCGACCGTGAGGCCGGCCTTCGCGAGCGCCTTCTTGGAGGCGGGCGCGGGGCCGGTCAGCATGATCGTCGGGTCGGCGCCGGAGAGGGCGGTCGCGAGGATGCGGCCGCGGGCGGTGAGCCCGAGCTCCTTGCCGGTCTGCTCGTTGCCGATCGCGACGAGCGCGGCGCCGTCCACGATCCCGGACGAGTTGCCCGGCGTGTGGACGTGCTCGATCTTCTCGATCCAGTGGTACTTCTGCAGCGCGACGGCGTCGAAGCCGCCCATCTCGCCCATCACCTGGAAGGACGGCTTCAGGTTGCCGAGCGTCTCGACGGTTGTGCCGGGGCGGATGAACTCGTCCTTGTCGAGCACGACGTGGTCGTTGACGTCCTTGACCGGGACGACGGAGTTCGCGAAGCGGCCCTCGGCCTGCGCCTTCGAGGCGCGCTCCTGCGAGCGGGCGGCGTACGCGTCCACCGTCTCGCGGTCGAAGCCCTCGACCGTCGCGATCAGGTCGGCGCTGACGCCCTGCGGGACGAACGACGTGTCGTAGTTCGTCTCCGGGTCGAGCGCCCAGGCGCCGCCGTCCGTGCCCATCGGCACGCGCGACATCGACTCGACGCCGCCGGCGAAGACGAGGTCCTCCCAGCCGGAGGCGACCTTCTGCGCGGCGACGTTGACGGCCTCGAGCCCGGAGGCGCAGAAGCGGTTGAGCTGGACGCCGGCGACCGTGTCCGGCAGGCCGGCCTTGATCGCTGCCGTCTTGGCGATGTCCATACCCTGGTCGCCGACCGGGGTCACGCAGCCGAGCACCACGTCGTCGACCCGCTTGGGGTCGAGCTGCTCGTTGCGGATCAGCATCTCGTGCATCAGGCCGACGACCAGGTCGACCGGCTTCGTCGTGTGCAGGGAGCCGTTGCTCTTGCCCTTGCCACGCGGTGTGCGAATGGCGTCGAAGATCAACGCGTCAGTCGATCCCACGGTGTCGTTCTCCTCAGGAGGGTGCGGTGATGGCCCGAGGCTAACATGCATTCACGCATGCATGTATCGGATCTGTGTAGGGTCAGCGCGGGATGAGCACCGCTACGACGCGCGCGCGACGCACGCAGGAGGAGCGCCGCGCAGCCACGCGGGCCGCGCTGCTCGACGCCGCACTCGCCTGTCTCGTCGAGCACGGCTACGAGGGGACCACGACGGGGCGCGTGTGCGAACGCGCCGGCGTCTCGCGCGGCGCCCACCAGCACCACTTCGGCACGCGCCCGGAGCTCGTCGCCGCGGCGCTGGAGGTGCTGGCGATGCGCCGGCTCGACGAGATCCGCGGCGAGGTCGCCTCGCTGCCGGCCGGCGAGGAGCGCGTCTGGGAGGCGCTCGACGCGATCTGGGGCTGGTTCACCGGCTCGCTGTTCCAAGCCTCGATCGACCTCGCCGCCGCCGCGCGCACCGACCAGGAGCTGCGCGCGCAGCTCGCACCGGTCGAGGCGCGCCTCTCCCAGGGCACGCTGCTGTGCTGCCGCGAGATGCTCGCCGACGGCGCCGAGGACCGCTCCCGCGACCCGCTGATCCAGATGACGCTCGGGACCGTGCGCGGGCTCGCGCTGCTGCCGATCCTGCACCCCGGCAACCGCAGCGCCGCGAAGCAGTGGGCGTTCGCGCGCGAGCAGCTCGCGGGCCTGTTCCGCGCGCAGTCGCCCCCGGTGGCGTAGCGCGCCCCGCCGGAATGCCCGCCGTCGCCCGCCGCTGCTAGCATCGCGCCACGTGAGCGCCCTCGCCGACCTGCCCCTGATCGCCTCTGGCAAGGTCCGCGAGCTGTACGACCTCGGGGACCGCCTGCTGCTCGTCGCGAGCGACCGCATCTCGACGTTCGACGCGGTCCACCCGACGCCGATCCCCGACAAGGGCAAGGTCCTCACGGGGCTGTCGGTCTTCTGGTTCTCGAAGCTCGCGGATGTGCTGCCGAACCACTTCGTCTCCGCGACGGAGGGCGTGCCCGACGAGGTGCGCGGCCGCGCGCTGGTCGTGAAGAAGCTGGAGATGCTGCCGGTCGAGTGCGTCGTGCGCGGGTACATCACCGGCTCGGGCTGGAAGGAGTACCAGGAGGTCGGCTCGGTCTGCGGCGTCTCGCTGCCGCTCGGGCTGAAGGAGTCGCAGCAGCTTCCGGAGCCGATCTTCACGCCGACGACGAAGGCCGAGGTCGGCCACGACGAGGCGATCAACTTCGAGGGCGCGGTCGACCTCGTCGGCGGCGACCGCGACCTCGCGCACGAGCTGCGGCGCGTGTCGATCGAGCTGTACGCGACCGCCGCCGCGCACGCGCGCTCGTGCGGCGTGATCCTCGCCGACACGAAGTTCGAGCTGGGCCGCGACGCCGACGGGACGCTGACGCTCGGCGACGAGGTGCTGACGCCCGACTCCTCGCGCTTCTGGCCGGTCGAGGGCTACGTGCCGGGCCGCGGGCAGCCGTCGTTCGACAAGCAGATCGTGCGCGACTGGGCCGCCGCGACCGGCTGGGACAAGCAGCCGCCGGCGCCGGAGATCCCCGACGACGTCGTCTCGCGCACGCGCGAGAGATACATCGAGGCGTACGAGCTGATCGCCGGCGAGCCGTTCGACGCCTGGCTGGAGCGGACCGCCCCGTGAGTCAGCGCTACCGCGTGCTGGTGCGGCCGAAGGCCGGGATCCTCGACCCGCAGGGGCAGGCGGTCGAGCGGGCGCTGCCGGCGCTCGGCTTCAAGGGCGTGGAGAACGTCCATGTCGGCCGGCTGATCGAGCTCGACGTGGCGGACGCCGCGCACCTGCCGGACATGTGCCAGAAGCTGCTCGTGAACCCGTTGATCGAGGACTACGAGATCCTCGAAGCGGAGCCGCACCCGGCGTCGTGAAGTTCGGCGTCCTCCGCTTCCCCGGCACCTGCGACGAGGTCGACGCGCAGCTCGCGTGCGAGCGCGTCGGCGAGGCGGTGATCCTGTGGCACGGGGACCGCGACCTGCAGGGGGTCGACGCCGTGGTGGTGCCCGGCGGCTTCTCCTACGGCGACTACCTGCGCGTCGGCGCGATCGCGCGCTTCGCGCCGATCATGGAGTCGGTCGTCGAGTACGCGCACGCGGGCGGGATCGTGCTCGGCATCTGCAACGGCTTCCAGGTGCTGTGCGAGGCCGGCCTGCTGCCCGGCGCGCTGCTGCCGAACACGTCGCTGCGCTTCGTCTGCCGGCAGGTGGATCTCGTGGTCGAGCGGGCCGGTACGCGCTTCACGAACACCTGCGCCGAGGGCGAGCGGCTGTCGATCCCGGCCAAGCACACGACCGGCTGCTGGTACGCGCCGCCCGCCTTGCACGAGCGTGTGGAGGCGAACGGGCAGGTGCTGCTGCGCTACGCGCCCGGCGAGAACTTCAACGGCTCGCTCGCCGACGTCGCCGGCGTCTGCAACGAGGCGGGCAACGTCTTCGGCCTGATGCCGCATCCCGAGCACGCGGTCGACCCGCTGACCGGCTCGGTCGACGGGCTCAAGCTGTTCCAGTCGATCGCGAACCACGTCGGCGCGCATGTCGGCGCCTGAGGCGATGACCGCCGCGCCGCCGCCGCACCGCGCGCTCGGCCTCACCGACGCCGAGTACGAGCTGATCGTCGGCAAGCTCGGCCGCGAGCCGAACGCCGTCGAGCTGTCGATGTTCTCGCTGATGTGGAGCGAGCACTGCGCCTACAAGCACTCGAAGAAGCTGCTCGGCCAGCTGCCGACCGAGGGTCCGTACCTGCTGCTCGGTCCGGGCGAGAACGCCGGCGCGGTCGACGTCGGCGACGGCCTCGCGATCGCCTTCAAGGTCGAGTCGCACAACCACCCGAGCGCGGTCGAGCCGTTCCAGGGCGCGGCGACCGGCGTCGGCGGGATCCTGCGCGACGTCTTCGCCGTCGGCGCGCGGCCGATCGCGGTGCTCGACTCGCTGCGCTTCGGGGAGCTGGACTCCGCCCGCTCGCGCTATCTGCTCGAGCACGCGGTCGGCGGGATCGGCCACTACGGCAACTCGATCGGCGTGCCGACGATCGGCGGCGAGCTGTACTTCGAGGGTCCGTACGAGCAGAACTGCCTCGTCAACGCGATGGCGCTGGGGATCGCCGAGCACGACCGGCTGATCCGCAGCGCGGCAGCCGGGCCGGGCAACGTGCTGATCCTGTTCGGCGCCTTGACCGGACGCGACGGGATCGGCGGCGCCTCCGTGCTCGCGTCCGCCGAGCTGGGCGACGCCGACGCCGACAAGCGCCCGACCGTGCAGATCGGCGACCCGTTCGCGGAGAAGAAGCTGATGGAGTGCTCGCTGGAGCTGCTCGACCGCGAGCTGCTCGTGTCGTTGCAGGACCTCGGCGCCGCCGGCCTCACGTCGTCCTCTTCTGAGATGGCGTCGAAGGGCGGCCTCGGGCTCGACATCCACGTCGACCGCGTGCCGCTGCGCGAGCCGGGGATGGAGCCGTTCGAGATCATGGTGTCCGAGTCGCAGGAGCGGATGCTGTGCGTCGTCGAGCCGGCGCGCGTGGACGACGTGCTGGCCGTCTGCGCCAAGTGGGAGACGACCGCGACCGCGATCGGCGAGGTCACGGACTCGGGCCGCCTGCGGGTGCTGAGCGGCGGCGACGTGGTCGGCGACATGCCGGTCGAGGCGCTCGTGGACGACTGCCCGCTGTACGACCTCGCGCCCGAGAAGCCGAGCGCGCCGATCTACCCGGCGCCGCGCCGCACGCTCGACACCGACGACCCCGCGGCGATCCTGCCGGCGCTGCTGCGCTCCGCGAACATCGCCGACCGCCGCCCCGTCTTCGAGCAGTACGACTGCGTCGTGCAGTCGCGTACCGTGCGCCGCCCCGACGACGCCGACGCGGCGGTGCTGCTGCTGCCCGAGTCCGCCGGCGAGCGCCCCGCCATCGCCATCTCGATCGACGGCTCCGGCCGCCGCGTCGCCTGCGACCCGTACCGGGGGACGGTCGAGGCGGTGCTCGAGTGCGCCGCGAACCTCGCGTGCGTCGGCGCCGAGCCGCTCGGGCTGACGAACTGCCTCAACTTCGGCAACCCCGAGAAGCCGCACATCGCGTGGCAGCTGTCGGAGTCCGTGCGCGGGATGGCGGACGCCTGTCGCGCGCTCGACGTGCCGGTCGTCGGCGGCAATGTCTCCCTGTACAACGAGGGCCCCGAGGGGCCGATCTATCCGACGCCCGTCGTCGGCATGGTCGGCCGCCTGCCGGAGGCCGCGCGCGCCGGCCGGCTCGGCTTCGCGCAGGAGGGCGACGCGATCGCGTTCGCCGGTCCCTTCAAGCCGTCGCTGCCGGGCTCCGAGCTGGCGAAGCTGCGCGGCGAGCCGCTGCCCGACGGGCTGCCGGAGGTCGACGTCGCGGCCGTGCGCAAGACGCAGGAGACGGTGCGCGACGCGGTCCGCCGCGGCGAGCTGGGCAGCGCCCACGACGTCGCCGAGGGCGGCCTCGCGGTCGCGCTGGCAGAGTGCTGCATCGGCGGCGGCCACGGCGCGCAGGTCGACTTCCGCGGCGCGGATGGAGAGCGGCTGCGCGAGGTCCTCTTCGGCGAGGGCGCCGGCGGCTTCGTCGTGTCCGGCCCGCGCCCCGCGCTGGCCGCGCTCGCGCGCGAGATCCAGCTCACGTTCGTCGGCGTCGTCGGCGCCGCCGAGGGCGCGCTCGAGCTGAGCCTCGACGGGGACGCGACGCTCGCCTGGCCGCTCGCCGAGCTGCGCGCGGCTCGCGCGCGCGGCCTCGCCGACGCGCTCGACGGCTAGAGCCGGCTGAGCGCGGGGCGGGGCGCGCTGCCGTGCGCGCCGCCGCCCCGTTCGCCTACGGGCTCGTCACTCCCACGGCGAGCCCGCCGCTCAGTACAGACGTCGTCGTCACCGCCGGCGTGGGCGCCGGCCACGCGCTCGCGGCGGTGTGCGTGCTGCTGCCCCTGGCCGCGCTGACCCAGCCGGATCTCGTGCCGCCGTAGAGCGTGCCGGCCTCGGTCCCGCTGAGCGGGATCGTCGCGGCCGCCGTGCCGCCGTTGGCGACGACGACCCTCGTGCCTTCGATGTAGCCCGTCACGCCGCTCGCCGTGCTCCACGCTTCCTGGCGCGCGAGCTGTTCGCTGATCTGCGTCGGCGTCAGCTGCACGATCGGCTCGCTCGCGTTGAACCAGCGCGAGTAGTCGGCGAGCGTCGCGTTGAGCACCGGGTAGAAGACAGCGCCTTCCGGCCTTTCCGACTCCGCCAGGTTCGTCTGGTGGAAGAAGTGCGGCCTCGGGTCGTTGCTCATCATGTGGCCGAAGATCCGTTCCGACTCGGCCGCCACGTAGTCGCTCCACGTCGCCGGCCTGCTGAAGCAGGTCGAGGTCGCCGTGTTCGCGCACGCCCCGCCCAGTTCCGGCGGCAGGTAGAGGTAGTTGTACTCGTCGAGCTGCTGCTGCTGGGTGGCGGTGTTGTAGTAGACGTTCGTCGGCCAGCGCGGCACGACGCGGAACCTGCCCTCGACGAACGACTGGCCGGCCGGGTACGTCGGCCCGGTCGCGCTCGTCGGGGTGACCGGATACGGCTTCGACGCGTCGGCGCCGGTGTTCCTGACCCCGGCGCTTTCGAGCGCGGCGGCGAACACCGGGTTCTGGCCGTAGGGGTCGAGCGCCGCGCCGTTGGACGCGGGCGGTGCGCCGGCCGCACCGGCCGCGCCGGTGTCGCGGAACCTGATCGTCACCGCTCCGCCGGCGTTGAAGGCGGGCGACGGCTGCGCGACCGTGGCGATCAGCGCCCAGGCGCCGGTGGGTGCGATGCGGCGGTAGACCTTGTACGAGGTGGCGTGGCAGATTGCCGGGAAGTCGATTCGCACCGACGAGGTCCTGGTCCTGCGGGCTTCCACGACCACGGACGTCGTCGAGGCGGTCGTCTCGCCGTGCGGGTCGATCGCGGTGACGGCGTATTCGTAGGCGCCCCCCGCCAGCGTGCCGCCGGTGGCGGTTTCCCACGCTTCTTCGATCGACGGCGCGTCCATGTAGCCGGGGCTGCCGGGGATCAGGTTCGCGAGGCCCGAGTGCTCGCCGGTGACGAGCTCGGCGGCGTTGACGGCGAAGCCGTTCGCCCTCGCCCACCTCGTGTTCTGCTGGATCTCTTCGACGATGAAGCCCCTCGCCGAGCAGTCGAGGTTCGGGTGGTCGTAGGTGTGGTTGACCCAGCCGAACGTCGTCCTGTTGGCCTGGAAGGCGGTCAGCAGCGGGTCGCTGCCGCCGTGCTCTTCTCTGTACTGGACGCTGCCGCCGCCGTTGTAGAGTGCGTCGATCCGCAGCCCGGTCGCTCTCGACCAGGCGACCGCGGTCGCCACGTCGCCGGGGCTCATGCGGACCGCGTCTTCCGGGTTGAAGTCGGTGAAGTGGCCGGTCGGGTTCCAGATGTCGTCGCCGAGGAAGACGTCGTCGACGTGCATCTCAAGGTAGTTGCGCTGGTCGCCGAAGAAGGTGCCGCGCGTGACCCATGCGAGCTGGCCGTGGCGCAGCAGCTCGCTGTGCAGCTGCACGCCGTTGTTGTCGAACGTCTGCACCATCTCTTCGCGGCCTTCGGGATGCGTGTAGACGCCGAGCAGCGAGGCGCCGCTTGCGTCGGTCAACAGCGTGGTGAAGGCGCCTTCGGCCGGCGTCGCGCCGTAGCCCCAGGTGCCGGGGGCGACCTTCACGCCGCCGTTCAGGTAGGGGAAGACGCTTCTGCCGGCTTCGGTCAGCGTCGCTTCGTCGCCGTCGAGCGGGCCCGAGGTCGTCGGCCCGTTGAGGCCGACTTCGGCGTTCGGGAAGGCGTAGGCGGTGAGCTGGCGCACGTGGAAGGTCTGCTCGTAGGCGCTCAGCGCGGCCCACTCTTCGGGCGCGAGCGCGGAGGTGCAGCCGCCTTCTTCGCAGCGCGGGAGCTGTCCGACGGCGACGATCACGGCCTGGTACCTCGCCTCTTCGACCCCGGCGGTCGTCTGCGCGAGCGTCGCGGCGGTGATCGGCGCGTGGCCGGGCGCCGCGATCAGCTGGTCGAACGGGACGCCCTCGCGTCTCAGCTCGGCCTGCCAGCCGAGGAACGACGGTTCGCCGCCGCTCGCGCCCAGCAGCAGCACCTTCATGTCGATGCGCTGGGCCGCCGAGGCGGTGGACACCGTCGCCGCGAGCAGCAGGCAGCAGAGCGACAGCAGGACGACGACCGGCTTGGCACGCATGCGACGCTCCCCCGCGTCCGATGATCAGGTCCCGTCCACTGTCGCCCATCGCGCCGCCGGGGCCAATGAGCCGTGTGGGGCATTTCGCGCGTTCAGCGCGGTGAACGACCTGCCCGGCCCCGCTGCTACCCTTGCGCCTCCGGGCCCGATACCGCCGTCGGGCCCCAGCCGGAGCGCTGGAACGCCTCCTCGATGACCGACCACCTGACCGATCGCGACGGACCGCGCGACGAGTGCGGCGTCTTCGGGATCTACGCCCCCGATCACGACGTCGCCCGCCTCGCGTACTTCGCGCTGTACGCGCTGCAGCACCGCGGGCAGGAGTCGGCCGGGATCGCGACCACCGACGTTGGCGGCAACATCATGACGCTGCGCGACCTCGGCCTCGTCTCGCAGGTGTTCGACGAGCAGAAGCTGCGCGCGCTGCCCGGCGACCTCGCGCTCGGCCACGTGCGCTACTCCACCACCGGCTCGTCCGCGTGGGAGAACGCGCAGCCGATCTACCGCTCCGACGACCGCGAGCTGGCGCTCGCGCACAACGGCAACCTCACGAACGCCGTCGAGCTGCACGCCGAGCTGCGCGAGCGCGACGTCGCGTTCCGCTCGACGTCCGACTCGGAGATCATCGCGGCGCTGCTCTCCACCCACCCGGCGGACAAGATCGAGGACGCGGTCGTGGACGTGCTGCCGCGCCTGCACGGCGCCTTCTCGACGGTCGTGATGACGGGCGAGAAGATCGTCGCGTTTCGTGACCCGCACGGGCTGCGCCCGCTCGCGCTCGGCCAGATCGGCGACCGCTACTGCGTCGCGAGCGAGTCGTGCGCGCTCGACATCATCGGCGCGAGATTCCTGCGCGAGATCGAGCCGGGCGAGGTGCTGACGATCGACGCCGGCGGCATCTCGACGCGCATGGCGGTCGAAGGCGCCCGCCGCGCCTTCTGCGTCTTCGAGTACATCTACTTCGCGCGGCCCGACTCGATCATGGGCGGCACCGTGCTGCAGGGCGCGCGCGGGCGGATGGGCGAGATCCTCGCGCGTGAGGCGCCGGTCGAGGCCGACCTCGTGATCGCCGTGCCCGACTCCGGCAACCCGGCGGCGCGCGGCTACGCGCGCGCGAGCGGGATCCCGCACGACGACGGCTTCGTCAAGAACCGCTACGTCGCGCGCACGTTCATCCAGCCGGGCCAGGAGCTGCGCAAGCACGGCCTCAGACTGAAGTTCAACCCGATGCCGGAGATCGTCAGCGGCAAGCGGCTCGTGGTGGTGGACGACTCGATCGTGCGCGGCAACACGACGCGCCAGATCGTGCAGATGCTGCGCGACGCCGGCGCGCGGGAGGTGCACCTGCGCATCACCGCGCCGCCGATCCGCAACCCCTGCCACTACGGGATCGACATGTCGACGCGCGAGGAGATGGTCGCGCACGGGCGCGAGGTCGCCGAGATCGCCGCCGAGCTGGGGGCGGACTCGCTCCACTACATCTCGCTGGCGGGCGTCTACGAGGCCGTCGGCTCGACGCGCGAGACGCACTGCGACGCGTGCTTCACGGGCGAGTACCCGCTGCCGGACGGGCCGGGCGGGCAGGACAAGCACGCCTTCGAGCAGGCGCTGCCCGTCATACACGCGTAGCGCCGACCTCGCCGATATCGTCGGACGCATGGACCCCCGCGAGGCGCTGCGCACCCACTTCGGCTTCGGCGACTTCCGGCCGGGCCAGGCGGATGCGGTCGACGCGGCGCTGGCCGACCGCGACACGCTCGTCGTGATGCCGACCGGCTCGGGCAAGTCGCTCTGCTACCAGCTGCCGGCGCTGATGCGGGACGACCTGACGATCGTCGTCTCGCCGCTCGTGTCGCTGATGCAGGATCAGGTCGACCAGCTGCGGCGGATCGCGCCCGAGCGCGTCGCGCTCGTCAACGCGCAGCAGACCGCGGCCGAGAACCGCGTCGTGATGGAGCGCGCCGTGGCCGGCGAGCTGCGACTGCTGTACGTGGCGCCGGAGCGCTTCGCCTCGCCGGCCTTCATCGAGCAGGTCGAAGGGGTCCGCATCGGGCTGTTCGTCGTCGACGAGGCGCACTGCGTCTCGCAGTGGGGCCACGACTTCCGCCCCGACTACTTCCGCCTCGCCGACGCGGCGCGTTACCTGAGAGCGCGCGCGATCGTCGCGCTGACCGCGACGGCGACGCCGCAGGTCGCGCGCGACATCGTCGCGCGGCTGCGGCTGGAGGACCCGGCGACGGTGACGACCGGCTTCGACCGCCCGAACCTGTCGTTCGCGGTGGTGCCGTGTAGAACGAAGGCCGACAAGCACCGCCGCATCGCAGCCGCGCTCGGCGAGCCGGGGATGCTGCCGGCGATCATCTACGCCGGCACGCGCAACGGCTGCGAGGAGCTGGCGATGAGACTCGGGCACGCGCTCGACGAGCAGGTGCTCGTCTACCACGCCGGGCTGGACCGCGACCGCCGCGCGGCGGTGCAGCGGTCGTTCATGGGCGGCGACGCGCGCGTGGTGGTGGCGACGAACGCGTTTGGGATGGGCGTCGACAAGGCCGACGTGCGGACCGTCTGCCACGAGACCGTCCCGCAGTCGGTCGAGGCCTACTACCAGGAGGCCGGGCGCGCCGGCCGCGACGGGGCGCCCGCGCGCTGCCTGCTGTTCTCCGAGTCGCGCGACAAGGGGCTGCACGTCTTCTTCATCCAGCGCTCGGAGGTCGAGGATGCGGCCTTCGGCGCGGTTGCGCGCCGGCTGCACAAGCAGGCGACCGAGCAGGGCCGCTACGACGTCGAGCTGCGCGAGCTGGCGGCGCTCACCGGCAGAGGCGGCGACGCGGACCAGGCGCGTTCGATCGTCGGCCACCTCGCGCGCGCGGGGATGATCAGACCGGCGCCGTCGCCGCCCGACCGGGCGGTGGGGCGGATCGTCGGCGCGTGGGACCGCGCCGCGCTGCTCGCCTGCCGCGAGTCGGCCGGCGACGCGACGCGCGTGCGCTGGCGCCAGTACCGCGCGATCTGGGCGTTCGTCGAGCAGCGCGCGTGCCGGCGCAGAACGCTGCTGCGCCACTTCGGCGACGCGTCGGCGCCGCAGACCGATGCGGACGTCGCGTGCTGCGACGTCTGCGATCCGTCGCTGATTCCAATCCCGCCCACCCAGCCGGCCGCGCCCGCGGCTCCGGCCCGCGAGGGCGCCCCGCGGCGGCTCGCCCCGCGCCCCGGGGTCGCGCCGGCCGACGGCAACCTGGACGACGCGATCTTCGCGGTGGTCGAGGCGGCCGAGCCGGCGGTCGGCCGCACGCGCGCGGTCGAGATCCTCTGCGGCGGGCGCTCGAAGGTCGTCGAGAAGTACTCGTACGACGGGCTGCCGACGTACGGCACGTTCGCCCACCTGCGCCGCGACGACGTGCTCGCGCGCGTCGACGAGCTGCTCGCCGCCGGGCGCCTGCGCTCGACGGGCGGGCGCTTCCCGAAGCTGGCGGCTGCGTGAGCGGGTTCCGGCTGGCGGTGCTGGCCTCCGGCACCGGCTCCAACCTGCAGGCGATCCTCGACACGCTGCACGGGGGGCAGGAGGGGATCGTCGTCGCGGCGGTCGCGTCCGACAAGCCCGGGGCGCGCGCGCTGGAGCGGGCGCAGCAGGCGGGCGTGCCGACGGCGCTGTTTCCGACCGCCGACTTCCCGGACCGCACCGCGCGCGACGCCGCGATGGCCGACTGGGTCGCCGGCCACGACGTGCAGCTCGTCGTGCTGGCCGGCTACATGCAGCTGCTGACGCCCGCGTTCCTCGGCCGCTTCCCGCAGGCGGTCGTCAACGTGCACCCGGCGCTGCTGCCCGCCTTCCCCGGCCTCGACGCGGTCGGGCAGGCGCTCGCGCACGGGGTGAAGGTCTTCGGCGTCACCGTCCACTACGTCGACGACGGCGTCGACACCGGGCCGATCGTGCTGCAGCGCGCGCTCGAGCTGCCGCACGCGCGCGAGCCGCAGGACGTGCTCGAGCGGCTGCACGCGGTCGAGCACGAGCTGCTGCCCGAGGCGATCCGCCTGATCGCCCGCGGGGCGGTGCGGATCGACCCGGCCGACCCGCGCCGCGTGCTGCTGGAGCCGTAGCTATCCTCGGGCGCGCATGACGGACGGCACGGAGATCGCGCACTCGGAGCAGCCCTTGACGGCGCCCGGCGAGGTCCAGGTGCGACGGGCGCTGCTGTCGGTCTCCGACAAGACGGGCGTCGTCGACTTCGCGCGCGGGCTGGCGGAGCTGGGCGTCGAGCTGGTGTCGACCGGCGGCACCGCGGGAGCACTCGCCGACGCGGGCATCCCGCACCGCTCGATCACCGACTACACGGGCTTCCCGGAGATCATGGACGGGCGCGTCAAGACGCTGAACCCGAAGCTGTACGCGGGTCTGCTGGCGGTGCGCGACAACCCCGAGCACCTCGCGGCCGCGGCCGACGCGGAGGTCGAGATGGTCGACCTCGTGTGCGTGAACCTCTACCCGTTCGAGCAGACCGTCGCCAAGCGCGGCGTCGCCGACGCGGAGGTGATCGAGAACATCGACATCGGCGGCCCGACGATGATCCGCGCGGCCGCGAAGAACTTCGCCTTCGCGGCGCCGGTCGTCTCGCCCGCGAGCTACGACGCGATCCTCGACGAGCTGCGCGCCGCGGACCGGCGCCTGTCGCTCGCCACGCGCGAGTCGCTCGCGGCCGAGGCGTTCGCCTACACCGCCCGCTACGACACCGCGATCACGCGCTGGTTCAGCGAGAAGCGCGACGACTTCCCGCCGCTGTTCGTGCGCGCCTTCGAGAAGGTCACCGACCTCTCCTACGGCGAGAATCCGCACCAGCGCGCCGCCTACTACGCGCAGGTCGGCTCGCCGGGGCACCTGCTGTCGAACGTGCGCCAGCTCGGCGGCAAGCCGCTGTCGTTCAACAACCTGCTCGACCTCAACGCGGCGCGCCTGCTCGCGCGCGAGTTCGGCGGCCCGGCGTGCGTGATCGTCAAGCACAACAACCCGTGCGGCGTGGCGCTCGGCGAGGATCCGCTCGACGCCTACCGGCGCGCGTTCGCATGCGATCCGATGTCCGCCTTCGGCGGGGTCATCTGCCTCAACCGGCCGGTCGACGGCGCGCTCGCCGAGGCGCTCGCGCAGCAGTTCGCCGAGGTGCTGTTCGCGCCCGGCTACGACGAGGCCGCGCTCGAGACGCTGTCGAGCAGACCGAACCTGCGGATCCTCCAGGACGACGAGCAGCAGCCGCTGCACCTCGCCGAGCCCGACCTCAAGCAGGTCGTCGGCGGCCTGCTGGTGCAGGACCGCGATCTCGACACGCAGGACCGGTCGGAGATGACGGTCGCGACGCAGCGCCAGCCGACCGACGCCGAGTGGCGCGAGCTGCTGTTCGCCTGGCGCGTCTGCAAGCACGTGCGCTCCAACGCGATCGTGCTGTCCAGAGACGGCGCGTCGGTCGGCATCGGCGCCGGGCAGATGAGCCGCGTCGACTCGGTGCGGATCGCGATCGAGAAGGCGCAGGGCGACTCCGTGCAGGGCGCCGTGCTTGCCTCCGACGCCTACTTCCCCTTCCCGGACGGACCGCAGGCCGCGATCGACGCGGGCGTCACCGCGATGGTGCAGCCCGGCGGGTCGGTGCGAGACCCCGAGGTGGTCGCCGCAGCCGACGCGGCGGGCATCGCGATGGTCTTCACGAGCCGCCGCCACTTCAAGCACTGAGCTGCTGAACGGTTTCGGCTACAGGCGCGTCCGCGCGCTGCCGATAGGGACGGCGTGACGTTGGGAGCGAGATCGCCGGGTTGCGCGCCGGAGGGCGCCTGATGCGCCTGCGCCTGCGCAGCGTGCCGGCGCTGTTCGGGACGGTCCTGGCCGCGATCGCGACGCTCGTCGCGACGATGGTCGCCGTCAGCAACTGGGGCGTCCCCGTCGCCGGCATGCTGCTGACGGTCGCGCTCGGCATCCTCGCGCTGCACGCGCTCCAGCGCGAGCGCAGCGCGACGCGTCGCGTGGGCGAGCAGGCCGCCGAGCGCGACCGCGTCGAGAGCGAGCTGCGCGCCGCCGAGCTGCGCCACCGACTGCTCGCCGACAACGCG
>Ga0265319_1001403_pt1 | contig 14443 bp, 18 predicted proteins | sample 4824metaG_FD_192443 | JGI IMG/M metagenome (GOLD analysis project Ga0265319, IMG submission 192443) | Rhizosphere microbial communities from Carex aquatilis grown in University of Washington, Seatle, WA, United States - 4-8-24 metaG | ecosystem: Host-associated > Plants > Roots > Rhizosphere >...
GTCGAGGCCCAGCCGCGCGCGCGCCTCGGCGCGCAGCAGCGGCCGGAAGCGCGCGAGGTCGACCCCGCACGGCAGCACGGCGACGCGCCGTCGCACGCCGGCGCCGTCGATCCGCTCGCGCGCGAGCGACGCGGAGACGGTCGCGGCGAGGTCGACGAAGCGCAGCGCCGCGCGGCTCAGCCGCCCGCTGCGCGGGTGCGCGAGGTCGGTGCCGTGGAAGGTGACGACGTGCGGCGCCCCGCGCACCACGAGCGCGGGCCACGCGGTCAGGCCGAAGTGCGCGTGGACGACGTCGAAGCGCTCGCCGCGATAGCGCCGGCGCAGCGCGCGCGCGGCGCGCGGGTAGGAGCGCAGGCCGGGCGGGAAGGCGAACAGCTCGACCTCGACGCCCTCGATCCGCCGCAGCGCCGCGACCTGGTCGGCCACGAAGCGCCCGAGCGCGGGTCGTGCGGACGTCGGATGCATGTTCGTGACGACGAGCGCACGCATCGGCTGCGCCAGCGTACTCGTGCGCGCCTTTTGTCGCAGATGCGCGTAGCGCTGCAACAGGGGGCGGCCCAAGACTCGACCGCGATGTCAGCGACAGAAGGAGGACGAGGTGGTCTACCGCCTGATGGGTTGGGTCCACATGCGCGTCGTGGCGGCGTGGGGCGGCGAGCGCGGACAGGGGACGGTCGAGTACGTCGCCCTGATCCTGCTCGTCGCCGCGCTGCTGGCCGGCGTCGTCGCCGCCACGAAGAGCAAGAGCTTCGGCACCGGCGGCATCGCCGAGGCGATCGTCGACCAGATCAGAGCCGCGCTCGCGAAGCTGAAGTGACGGACGCCGATCCGCGGCGCGTCGCGCACGCGCCGCGGATCCGCTTCCGCGGCCGCCTCTGACACCATGTCGCGGATGTCCGCGACCGACCGCGAGCGACCGATCGCCGTCTTCGACTCGGGCGTCGGCGGGCTGACGGTGCTGCACGAGCTGCTCGTCGCGCTGCCGGCGGAGGACTTCGTCTACCTCGGCGACACGGCCCGCTTCCCCTACGGCGACAAGACGCAGGACGAGCTGCGCGCGTTCGCGCTGGAGATCGCCGAGCACCTGCTGGCGACCGACGCGAAGCTGCTCGTCGTCGCCTGCGGCTCCGCGACGGCCGCCGCGCTGCCGCTGCTGCAGGAGCGCCTCGCGGGCGGCGACGTCGAGCTGCTGGGCGTGATCGAGCCGGCCGCCGCGCTCGCGGTCGAGGCGACGCGCAGCGGCCGCATCGGCCTGCTCGCGACGCCCGCGACGGTCGCCAGCGGCGCGTTCGCGAGCGCGATCGCGGCCGGCGACGCGCGCGCCCACGTCGTGAGCGTCGCGTGCCCTGACCTCGCGCCGATCATCCAGAGCGGCTTCCCGTTCGACGAGCGCGTCGTCGAGACGGTCCGCCGCTACACGACGCCGCTGCGCGAGGCGGATGTCGACACCGTGATCCTCGGCTCGACGCACTACCCGCTCGTGGCGCCGATGCTGCAGCGGATGCTCGGGCGCGGCGTGCGGCTCGTCAGCTCCGGCGAGGGCGTCGCGCGCGCCGTCGAGCGCACGCTCGAGCGGCGCGACCTGCTGAACCCCCGGCGGGTGGAGGGCGACTACCGCTTCCACACCACCGGCGACGTCGAGGCGTTCCGGACACTCGGGACGCGCTTCCTGCAGATGCCGCTCGGCGAGGTCGAGCGGGTCGTCCTGACCCCCGTGGAGGTGCCGGTGTGACAAGCGGTGCGACGAGCCTGGAACGCAGTTACGGGCGCGCGCCCGGCGACCTTCGGCCGGTCGAGATCGAGCCCGGCTTCGTGCGCAGCGCGACCGGCTCGGCGCTGATCTCCGTCGGCGAGACGCGCGTCATCTGCACCGCCTCGGTCGAGGAGAGCGTCCCGCGCTGGATGGTCGGCGGCGGCAGAGGCTGGGTCACCGCCGAGTACGGGATGCTGCCCGCCTCGACGGGCCAGCGCAAGGCGCGCGACATCAGCAAGGGGCGCGCAGACGGGCGCACGGTCGAGATCCAGCGGCTGATCGGCCGCTCGCTGCGCGGCGTGGTCGACTTCGCGGCGCTCGGCGAGCGCACGATCTACGTCGACTGCGACGTGCTGCAGGCCGACGGCGGCACGCGCTGCGCCTCGATCACCGGCGGCATGGTCGCGCTGCACCTCGCGTGCGTGCAGCTCGTGCTCGACGGCAAGCTGGAGCGGATCCCGCTCACCGGCAGCGTCGCGGCCGTGTCGGTCGGGATCGTGGGCGGGGCGCCGCTGCTCGACCTCGACTACCCCGAGGACTCGACCGCCGAGGTCGACGCGAACGTGGTGATGACGGCAGACGGCGGCCTCGTCGAGGTGCAGGCGACGGCCGAGCGCACGCCGCTGTCGCGCGCGCACCTCGACGAGTTGCTGGCGCTCGCGGCCGACGGCATCGCCCGCCTGCGCCGTCAGCAGGACGCAGCGGTCGGCCTCGCCTGACGGTGCAGCTGCTGCTCGCCACGCGCAACGCCCACAAGCTGCGCGAGTTCGCGCGGCTGGCCGCAGGGTGGGCTGGGGGACCGATCTCCGTCGACCCGCTGCCCGACGACGTCGAGCTGCCGCCCGAGGACGGCGCGACGTTCGCCGAGAACGCGCTCGGCAAGGCGCGCGCCGCCGCGGCCGCGACCGGGCGCGTCGCGATCGCCGACGACTCGGGGATCGAGGCGGCCGCGCTCGGCGGCCGCCCGGGGATCCGCTCCGCGCGCTACGCGGGCGAGCACGCGAGCGACGGCGAGAACCTCGCGAAGCTGCTGCGCGAGGCGCCGGCCGGCAGCCCGCTGGCCTACGTCTGCGCGCTCGCCTACGTCGACCCCGCCGACGGCACCGAGGAGGTCTTCGAGGAGCGCTGCACGGGCACGCTCGCGGCGGCCCCGCGCGGCGAGCGCGGCTTCGGCTACGACCCGGCGTTCCTGCCCGACGACGGCGCGCCCGACCGCACGATGGCCGAGCTGAGCGACGCCGAGAAGGACGCGATCAGCCACCGCGGGCGCGCCGTCCGCGCGCTGCTCGCCTGGCTGCCGGACTGACGCGATGGGCACCGGCGGAGTCCAGCAGGGGGATACGCCGCGCAAGCGGCGCGCCGCCGCGCTGTCGATCGCCTCGAACCTGACGCTGATCCTGCTGAAGCTCGTCGCCGGCGCGGTGACCGGCTCGGTCGCGATCGTGACCGAGGCGATCCACTCGGGGATCGACCTGATCGCGTCCGTCGTCGCCTACTTCTCGGTTCGCAAGGCGGGCGAGCCGGCCGACGAGACGCACCGCTACGGCCACGAGAAGATCGAGAACCTCGCGGCCGCGATCGAGGGGATGCTGATCCTCGTCGGCTCCGGGATCATCGTGTTCGCGTCGGTGCGGCGGCTGATCGTCGGCGGCAGCGTCGACCATCTCGGCTTCGGCATCGTCGTCGTCGGCGTCTCGGCGGCGGCGAACCTCGCCGTCTCGGGGTTGATCGCGCGGACCGCTCGCGCGACCGACTCGCCGGCGCTCGCCGGCGACGCGGCGCACCTGCGCACCGACGCGTACACGTCGCTGGCGGTGCTGGTCGGTCTCGCGCTCGTGCAGATCACCGGGGCGCAATGGCTCGACCCGGTCGTCGCGCTGCTCGTCGCGGGCGCGATCGTGACGGCGGGCGTGCGGCTGCTGATGGGCTCCTCGCGCGTGCTCGTGGACGAGGCGCTGCCGGAGCCGGAGCGCGCCGCGATCCACGACGAGGTCGTCGCGTTCGGCGACCGCGGCGTCGTCGGCTACCACAAGCTGCGCACGCGCCGGGCGGGCGCGCGGCGCTACGTCGACCTGCACCTGCAGTTCGAGGCGGGCACGTCGCTCGAGCAGGCGCACGAGATCGCGCACGCGATCCAGGACGCGATCGCGGCGCGGCTGCAGGGCGCCGACGTGCTGATCCACCTGGAGCCGGCCGATCGCGTGCGCCCGGGCACGGAGTGGACGCGGACCGACGGCGGCACGGCGCCGGCTCCGGGCGCGAGCGGTCCGCCGGTGTGAAGCCGGCCCCTGCGGCAGTGCGGCGACACGCCGGAAGGTAGTGTTGCCGGGAGGACGCTGACCTGGAGGGGGAAATGGATCGCACCACCGTGTCGCGCGGGTGGCGCTGGGGCGTCGCCGCGCTGATCGCCGCACTTGCCGTCGCCGGCTGCGGCGAGCAGCGCGCGCCGCTGTCGGGCTCGATTCGCATCGACGGCTCCAGGACGCTGGCGCCCCTGACGCAGGCGGTGGCCAAGCGCTTCATGGCGGAGAACCCCCGCGTTCACGTCGCGGTCGCGGCGTCCGGAACGGACGCCGGCTTCGTCAAGCTGTGCCGCGAGGAGGCCGACGCCGGCGACGCATCCGACGCCGTCGGCCCGCGCGCGAGAGCCGCCTGCGAGCGAGCCGGCGTGGCGGCGCAGCCGATCGTCGTCGCCGACGACGCGGCGATCCTGATGGTCAACCGCGGCAACCCGGTCAGCTGCCTCACGACCGCGCAGGTGTTCCAGATCTGGAGGGGCGGCTCGGAAGTCACCGAAAGCTGGTCGCAGGTCGCCGGCCTCGAGCCGAGGTACCGCGGCGACTTCGTCCCGTGGGGTCCGGGCACCGAAACCGAGACGTTCGCGTCCTTCAACGAGGCGGTCACCGCCGCCGAGAGGGCCGGCTACCGCGACTACAACAACGAGCTGGAAAGGGAAAGCGACGTCGTCGCGGGCGTGGCGAGCCAGGCGGGCGCCAACGGCTACGTCGACTACCCCGTCTACCGGCAGCACCCGGGCACGGTCAAGGCGCTCGAGATCGACAGCGGCAGCGGCTGCGTGGCGCCCACGCCGCAGACGATCGCCGACGGCACGTTCAGGCCGCTCGCGCGCAAGCTGGTCGTCTACACGTCGGCGAAGGCGCTGGCGCGGCCTGCGATGGACGCGTTCCTGCGGTTCTACCTGGACAACGTCAGGACGATCGCGCCCGCGGTCGGCCTCGTCGCGCCGACGCCGGGGCAGGTGCGCGCGAGCAAGGCCGAGGTCGCGCGTGCGGCCTCCGGCGCTACCGCAGGTTGATCGCAGCTGAGCAGGCGACGACGAAGACGACGCCGGCATAGCCGACGTAGCCACTGGCCAGCAGCAGGACGACGCCGATCAGGCAGGCCCCGACCGTGACCAGCCATGCGATGCGTGACAGCGGCACTCGCGTATTCTCGCCTGCCGGCATGACGGCTCCGCTGACGCCCGCACTGGCGCTCGCCTATCTGCACGAACTGTCGGTCGACGTGCGCGCCGCGGTCGTGCTCGACCGCGCGGGCGCCGTCCTGGCCGGCGAGGAGGCGCTCGCCCCGCGTGCCCGGGCGCTGCTGGCGGCGGCCGGCGCGAGTCCCGCCTCCGCGGGGGATCTGCTCGTGGCGCGCGCCCCCGACGGCGGCGCAATTGCAGCAATTGCAGGGGAATTTGCCCTCCTGCCGGTGCTCGAGCACGACCTGTGCGCGGCGGCCGCTGCGCTCGCGACGACGGTCCGCGACGTCCCGGAAGGGTGAGATCGCCCGTCAGGACGGGTAATTCGCGTTTGTTCCCGTCCGCGAAGGTTGTTAGCTTCGGCGATCCCCCGAACACCCTCGAAGGAGGAAGACGTGACGAAATCCGAGTTCGTCGACCAGGTTTCCGCGAACAGCGGGCTCAGCAAGAAGGATGCAGGCGATGCCGTCGACGCGGTCCTCCAGACGATCGAGGACGCGCTGAAGCGTGGCAGCGAGGTGACCTTCTCCGGCTTCGGGAAGTTCCACGTCGCCGAGCGCAGCGCTCGCGAGGGCCGCAACCCGAGCACCGGCGAGAAGATCCAGATCGCCGCCTCGCGCGTGCCCCGCTTCACGCCGGGGTCCGGGCTCAAGAAGTCCGTCAAGGGCTGACGCAGCCGCATCTGCTGCGTACCGTGCCCTCGGCCGGTCCCGTCGCCGCGTGCGGTGACGGGACCTGTCGTGGCGCGCCGAGCGCGCAGCTAACATCGGCGCGCGATGGCAGACCGGAATCCCGCGCGCCTGGCGGCGCTGCTCGCGCTGCTCATGGCGGTCGTCGCCGTCGTCGTCGTGATCCAGGCGTCCGGCCCCGGCTCCTCGACCCACCCCCCGACGGTGACGCGCACGGCGCTGACGCACCGCGTCAAGCACGTCAGAGCGCCGCCGCGCAACTACACCGTGCAGGCCGGCGACACGCTCAGCACGATCGCCGCCAAGACGGGCGTCTCGCTGGCGGCGATCCAGCGACTCAACCCCGGCATCGACCCGCAGGCGCTGCAGACGGGCCAGAGCCTCAAGCTGTCCCCGTGATTCTGCGCCGAGCGATCGTCGCGCTGCTGCTCGCGATCGGCCTGTGCGCGCTGGCGGCCGCCGCGGCGACGGCGCGGACCGCTCCGCCCCCGCCGCTGTCGGCGCCGGCCGCCGCCGTGCTCGAAAGCTCGACGGGGACGGCGCTGTTCGGCCGCGCCGCCGGCCAGCGGCGGCTGATCGCCAGCACGACGAAGATCATGACGGCGCTCGTCGCGGTCTCCTCGACGCCGCTGGACCGCGTCTGCACGGCGCCGGCGTATGCGGCCGGGCCGCTCGAGGTCGTCATCCACCTGCGCCCCGGCGAGCGCATGCGCCTGCGCGATCTGCTGCGCGCGACGATGCTGCCGAGCGCGAACGACGCGGCGGCGACGGTGGCCGTCTGCGTCGGCGGCTCGCGCGCCGCGTTCGTCGCGCGCATGAACGCGCGCGCGCGCCAACTCGGCTTGCGGAACACGCACTTCGCCACCCCGGTCGGCCTCGACGTGCCCGGCAACTACTCGACCGCGGACGACCTCGCGCGGCTCGCGATCGCGGCGCGGCAGAACGCGTTCCTGCGCCAGACGATGAATCTGCCGCGCGCCGTGCTGCGCAGCGGCGACCATGCGCGCGTCGTCGTCAACCGCAACGGGCTCGTGCAGGACGTGCCGTGGGTCGACGGCGTCAAGACCGGCCACACGAACGCCGCCGGCTTCATCCTCGCCGCGTCCGGCACGCAGCATGGGGAGACGTTCGTCGCGACCGTGCTCGGGGACCCGAGCGAGGGTGCGTCCGACGCCGACGCGCTGGCGCTGCTGAAGTGGGCGTTCGCGAGCTTCCGCGTCGCGACGCCGGTCACGCGCGGCGCCGTCTACGCGCGGCCGGCGGTCAAGCTGCGCCCGGATCAGCACGTCGACGTCGTCGCGGCGCGCTCGGTGCGCGACGTGCTGGCGCGCGACGCGCGCGTGCGGCTCGTCGTCGACGTGCCGAGACAGCTCGCCGGCCCGATCCCGGCGCGGGCGATCGTCGGCAGCCTCACGGTGCGCGCGAACGGGCGGACGGTCGCGCGCGTCCCGCTCGTCACGCGCGGCGCGGTGCCGAAGGTCGGCCTGCTCGAGCAGATCGGGCGCCGGCTGGACGGTCCGGGTAGCCTGATAGCCATCGTGGCGCTGCTCGGAGGCGTGGCCGTCCTGCTCGTGCGGGGACGCGGCGTGCGTCGCCGCGAGCGGCGGCGGGCGGACATGGAGGCTGCATGATCATCACGGTCACCCTCAACACGGCGATCGACAAGACGCTCGAGGTGCCGAACTTCCGCATCGGGCGCCGCCACCGCTCCGTGGCGCAGGCGACGATGCCCGGCGGGAAGGGCGTCAACGTCGCGCGCGCGATCAAGCTGCTCGGCCGCCCGGTGATCGCGACCGGCTTCGCGGGCGGCTCGACCGGCACCCGCATCGTCGACGCGCTGACGGCCGAATCCGTCCTGACCGACTTCGTCCGCATCGGCGAGGAATCGCGCACGAACACCGCCGTGCTGGACCCGACGACCGGCATCCAGACGGAGATCAACGAGCGCGGCCCCGCGATCACCGAGCGCGAGATGGAGCTGTTCCGCGACAAGCTGCTCTACCTCGCGCAGGGCGCGAAGCTGTGCGTGATCGCCGGCAGCCTGCCGCGCGCCGTCGAGCCGGACGTCTACGGCGGCCTGATCCGCGAGCTGCGCAAGCTCGGCGTCACGACGATCGTCGACACCGACGGCGAGTCGCTGCGGCATGCCGTGCGGGCCGAGCCGGACGTCGTCTCGCCGAACGTCGGCGAGGCCGAGGAGCTCGTCGGCCACGAGTTCAACGACGACGAGGAGCGCGCGCTCGGGATCGCCGAGGTCGTCGAGCTGGGGCCGCGCGAGGCGATCATGACGGTCCCCGACGGCTGCTTCGCGCACGTCGCGGGGGAGACCGGGCCGCAGCTGTTCCGCGTGCGCGTCGCCGAGCAGGAGGCGCGCGCGGCCGTCGGCTCGGGCGACGCGTTCCTGGCCGGTTACGTCGCGGCGCGCTACGACGGTGGGACGCCGGAGGAGTGCCTGCGCTTCGGCGTCGCCTGCGGCGCCGAGTCGACGCAGCACTTCGGCGCGGGCGTGATCGACCCGCAGGCGGTCGAGCGGCTGCTCGGCACCGTCGAGGCGGTGCCGCTGGCGCTGCCGGCCGAGGTGAGCTGAGCGCTCGCCCGGCGCAGCGGCGACGGCCGCTCCGCCGGGGCGCTGCGCTACTATCGAACGCAGTCGGTGGTCGCCGCCCCCGCCACAGCAGCAGCCCCCTCCGACCCCGCTTCAGCGGGGCCGTCCCGTCCGCCTCGACCCATACGGTGCCTCAATGGAGATAGAGATCGGCCGCGGTAAGAAGGCCCGTCGCGCCTACGGCTTCGACGACGTCGCCATCGTGCCCTCGCGCCGCACCCGCGACCCCGAAGACGTCGACATCTCCTGGACGCTCGGCCCCTACCGCTTCGAGCTGCCGCTGCTCGGCGCCGCGCTCGACGGCGTCGTCTCGCCGGAGACGGCGGGCATCATCGGCAGACTCGGCGGGCTCGCCGTGCTCAACCTCGAGGGCATCTTCTGTCGCTACGAGGACGTCGACGCGCAGCTGGAGCGGATCGCCTCGCTCGACCGCGACGAGGCGACGCGCGAGATGCAGGAGATCTACCGCGAGCCGGTCAAGCCGGAGCTGATCGCCCAGCGCATCCGCGAGATCAAGGAGCAGGGCGTCGTGGTCGCCGCCTCGCTCACGCCGCAGCGCGTGCGCGAGCACTACGAGGTCGCGCTCGAGGCGGGGCTCGACATCCTCGTGATCCAGGGCACGGTCGTCTCCGCCGAGCACGTCTCGACGGTCGCCGAGCCGCTGAACCTGAAGGAGTTCATCCGCGAGGTGCCGGTGCCGGTCGTCGTCGGCGGCTGCGCCTCCTACCACACGGGCCTGCACCTGATGCGGACCGGCGCGGCCGGCGTGCTCGTCGGCGTCGGCCCCGGCGCGATCTGCACGACGCGCGGCGTGCTCGGGATCGGCGTCCCGCAGGCGACGGCGATCGCTGACGTCGCGGCCGCGCGCTCGCAGCACATGCTCGAGACGGGCGACTACGTCCGCGTGATCGCCGACGGCGGGCTGAAGAACGGCGGCGACATCGCCAAGGCGATCGCCTGCGGCGCGGACGCGGTGATGCTCGGTTCGGCGCTCGCGCGCGCCTACGAGGCGCCCGGCCGCGGCTACAACTGGGGCATGGCGACGTTCCACCCGACGCTGCCGCGCGGCACGCGCGTCAAGACGGTGCAGAACGCGTCGCTGGAGGAGATCCTGCTCGGCCCCGCCCGCGAGAACGACGGCATGTTCAACCTGATGGGCGCGCTGAAGACCTCGATGGCGACGTGCGGCTACCGCGACATAGCGGAGTTCAACCGCGCCGAGCTGATGGTCGCGCCCGCGCTGCAGACGGAGGGCAAGCACCTCCAGCGCGACCAGCAGGTGGGGATGGGGTCGAACGGGCGAGCGGTCGCGCTTGTCAACGACTAGCGACCTCCCGGGCACGACCGCTGGCGACGCCGGCGCGCCTGCCACTGAAGAGGTTGTGGTCCTCGACTACGGCGGGCAGTACTCGCAGCTGATCGCGCGCCGCGTGCGCGAGTGCGGCGTCTTCTCGGAGCTGCTGCCGCACCACGTCGGCGCCGCCGAGGTCGCGCGCCGCAGACCGCGCGGACTGATCCTGTCCGGCGGCCCCGCGTCCGTCTATGCGCCGGACGCTCCGAGACTCGATCCGGCGCTGCTCGAGCTCGGCATCCCGGTGCTCGGCATCTGCTACGGCATGCAGCTGCTCACGCGCTCGCTCGGCGGTGACGTGCAGGGCGCCGAGGTCGGGGAGTTCGGCCGCTCGCAGCTGACCGTCAACGAGCCCGGGCGCCTGCTCGCCGGCCTCCCGCGCGAGCAGATCTGCTGGATGTCGCACCGCGACACCGTCTTCGCCCCGCCGCCCGGCTTCACCGCGCTCGCCTCCTCGAGCGAGTCGCCGGTCGCGGCGCTCGAGTCGGTCGAGCGCGGCATCTACGGGATCCAGTTCCATCCGGAGGTGGTCCACACGCCGTACGGGCAGGAGATCCTCACGCGGTTCCTGGAGGACATCTGCGGCTGCGAGCGCACGTGGAGCGCCGGCTCGGTGATCGAGGACCAGATCGCGCGCATCCGCGCGCAGGTCGGCGACGGCCGCGTGATCTGCGGCCTCTCCGGCGGTGTCGACTCGTCCGTCGCGGCGCTGCTCGTGCACCGCGCGATCGGCGACCAGCTCACGTGCGTGTTCGTCGACCACGGCCTGATGCGCAAGAACGAGGGCGACCAGGTGATCGCCGCCTTCCGCGACAATTACAGAGTGCCGCTCGTCGCGGTCGACGCCGAGGACCGCTTCCTCAGACGCCTGCAGGGCGTCACCGAGCCCGAGGCGAAGCGCAAGGCGATCGGCGCGGAGTTCATCCGCGTCTTCGAGGAGGAGGCCGCGAAGCTCGCTTCCGAGGACGGCGGCGGCGCGCGCTTCCTCGTGCAGGGCACGCTCTACTCCGACGTGATCGAGTCGGGCGGCGGGACCGGCGCGGCGACGATCAAGTCCCACCACAACGTCGGCGGCCTGCCCGACGACCTCGAGTTCGATCTCGTCGAGCCGCTGCGCGCGCTGTTCAAGGACGAGGTGCGCGCCGTCGGCGCCGAGCTCGGCCTGCCCGAGCGGCTCGTCTGGCGCCAGCCGTTCCCCGGCCCCGGCCTCGCGATCCGCGTCGTCGGCGGCGAGGCGACGAAGGCCCGCCTCGACACGCTGCGCGACGCTGACGCGATCCTCCAGGACGAGATCCGCAGAGCGGGCCTGTACCGCGAGCTGTGGCAGTCCTTCTGCGTGCTGCCCGACGTCCGCACCGTCGGCGTCCAGGGCGACGAGCGCACCTACGGCTACGTCGTCGTGATCCGCGCCGTCACCAGCGACGACGCGATGACGGCCGACTGGGCGCGCCTGCCCTACGACCTGCTCGAGCAGATCGCCTCGCGCATGATCAACGAGATCCGCGAGGTCAACCGGGTGGTCTTGGACATCACATCCAAGCCCCCCGGGACGATCGAGTGGGAGTAGCAGCAGCCGTCCCCCGACAAGGAGTGCACCTGTGCGCAGACTCAAGCTGCGGCGCCCGTCTCCGGCGTTCGTCCTGGCCTCCATCGCGCTGTTCGTCTCGCTTGGCGGGACCGGCTACGCCGCCAGTCGCCTGACCGACGGTACGGGGCAGGCGCAGGCGGCCAAGCACAAGCCGGCTGCCAAGTCGCTCACGACCAGTCAGGTGAACAAACTGATCGCGGCCTACTACAAGAAGCACCACAGCTCGCTGGTGGGGCCGAAGGGCAGCACCGGCGCCACGGGCGCGAGAGGCGGCGACGGTGGGCAGGGCCCGGCCGGGCCGGGTGCGCAGAAGATCGCGGCAACCGGCAGCTCGGCCGTATCCGGCGCCCAGCCGCTTACGACGATCGGTCCGTGGGCGCTGACGCTGACCTGCAGCGCGAGCGGCCCGAACGCCTCCATCGTGATCAGAGGTCCCGGGACGCTGACGGAGACGACGAGCATCGGTACCGCGAACGGTGGCGCCGGGCAGCTCTTCGTGGGCAACGGATCCGTCGCCTCGGGCTTCACGAGCGCCGTCAACACCGGAGGGCAGATCGCCCTCGACGGCTTCTTGCAGAATGGCGCTACGACCTACGAGCTGCACCTGCAGACCACTGCCACGAACGGCGGCCTGTTCGAGACGTGCGACGTGGTCGGGGACGCGATTCCCGTCTCCTGACGCGTCGTACGACGCTGCTCAGCTCGGCGGGGAGCGGTGGTCCTCGCCGGGCGGCTGCGGCTCCTCGCCGTCGAGGTAGCCGCCCGGCCGCTTGCGGCCCTCGGGGTGCAGCAGGGAGACGAGCAGGACGATCAGGGCGCCGGCGAGGACGACGAGGCCGGCGATGCCGAGCGCGGACATGGCCTCAGGCTACGCGCTTGCGCTCGGCCGCGGCGGGCCTGCTCAGCTGAGCTTGTCCCACGCCTTGAGCGTGGGGAGGGGGTCGATCGGGGAGCCGCCCTGGTACCAGCCGGGGGCGGTCCACAGCTCGAAGTGGAGGTGGCAGGCGGTCGCGTCGCCGGTCTCGCCGACCACGCCGATCGCCTGGCCGGTCTCGACGTGCTGGCCTCTGCGGACGATCGCCGGCGTGCGCAGGTGCGCGTAGACGTTGCTCTGGCCGGTGATCGGGTCCTGGATGACGAGGTAGTTGCCGGCGAGCGACTGGAAGGCGCGCTGGATCACGGTGCCGCCGCGGGCCGCGACGAGCGGCGTCCCGCATCTCGCCAGCACGTCCTGTCCCTGGTGGATGTGGCCGGCGCGGCTCGCGCCGAAGGCGTCGGCGCCCGTCCCGAACGTGTGCGGGCCGCGGACCGGGAAGATCGCGCCGACGAACGTGAACGTGCGCACGCTCGTCGAGCCCGGCGGCGGCGCGGCCGCCTGCGGGGCGGCGCCGCCGGGCGCGGCGCCGGTGGTGCGGCTCGTGCCGGCCTGGGCGGCGAGCGCGATCCGCAGCTGGTAGCGCCCGTCGAGCGCGAGCCCGCGTCTGGCGCGGCCGTTCCAGGTGATCGTCTGCGTCACGCCCGGCGCGACCGTGCGCTGGTCGGTGAAGACGGAGAGGCCGTCGGCGAGGCGCACGACGTCGACCCGCACGGTGAGCCGGCCGCTCGCGTACGAGGAGTAGGCGAGCGTCGCGGCGCTGACCGCGCTGCGCGAGACCTTGCGCAGCGTGACGCCTGCGGCGAGCTGCGGGAGCGAGGCGAGCGGCGAGAGCGTCGGGGCCGGCGGGGGCTGCACGGCGGCGGGAGCCGGCGCGGCCTGCTTCGGGGCGGGCTCGGTCATGCCCGCGCCGCCAGTCGCGGCCGTGGCGGTCGCCGCGGACAGGCCGAGGAGCGCGGTGGCGGCAAGCGTCGTCAACGTCGCGGGGCGGCCCCGCATTCCGAGCAGCATCGTGATGCGATGCCCTTTCGTCTCGGCCTACGGGGTTAGCTGACGGGCTCGCGCTTGAAAGGTCTGCGCTACCGAGCGGCAGTGCTCGGATTCGCCCCTGACGACGTCATGGCGCCGTCGTCATTGGGTTCCCCGCTCCCTCCGCGGTACGGAGGGACTCGGCTCTTGCTTATGGAACGCGCGCAGTATAGCCAGGCCCCTCGGACGGACGCCCCCGCGGCGGGCCGCCGCCCGCCTCGCACCGATGAGCGACCACGGCGGCGCCGATTTCCCTATCATGGGCGACCGCCGCGCCAACGAGGCGTGGCTTCTCTCATGCCATGAAGACCTACGTCGCCACTCCCGCCGACCGCGAGCGCAACTGGGTGCTCGTCGATGCCAACGGGCTCACGCTCGGACGGCTCGCCACCCAGATCGCCGACGCGCTCCGCGGGAAGAACAAGCCCACGTACACGCCCCACGTCGACACCGGCGACTTCGTCGTCGTCGTCAACGCCGAGAAGATCTCGGTGTCGGGGAACAAACGCGCCGACAAGCGCTACTACCGCCACTCGGGCTACCCGGGCGGCCTGCGCTCGCGGACGCTCGAGGAGATGCTCGACCGCCGGCCCGAAGAGGTCATCCGGCTCGCCGTCAAGGGCATGCTGCCTCGCAACCGCCTCGCGCGCAAGCAGCTCACGAAGCTCAAGGTGTACGCCGGCCCGGAGCATCCGCACGCAGCCCAGCAGCCGCAACCCATGGAGATTTCCTCGTGACCGACGTCGAGCAGCCTGAGGACGAGCAGCGCACCCCGGAGACCGACGCGCCCGCCGAGGAGCCCGTCGCCGCCGAGGAGACGCCTGCCGCCGAGGCCGCGAGCGACGCGCCCGTGCCGGCCGCCGAGGCTGAGGCCGAGGCACCCGCGGCTCCTGAGGCCGAGGCACCCGCGGCCTCCGAGGCCGAGCAGCCCGCCGCGGCGGAGCCGCAGGCCGAGGCCGAGGCCGAGGAGGAGTTGATCGAGGAGACGCCGCGCGTCAAGCCGGAGATCCCCGGCGCCGACCTCGTGCCGGACATCGTCCCGGAGGGCGGCGACGCGCTCAGCGAGACGT
>Ga0265319_1001405_pt1 | contig 14423 bp, 10 predicted proteins | sample 4824metaG_FD_192443 | JGI IMG/M metagenome (GOLD analysis project Ga0265319, IMG submission 192443) | Rhizosphere microbial communities from Carex aquatilis grown in University of Washington, Seatle, WA, United States - 4-8-24 metaG | ecosystem: Host-associated > Plants > Roots > Rhizosphere >...
CGGTTTTGCAGCGGCGCTGGCCGTTTATTTCACGGCGCAGGAGGACGCTGATGACCCGCTGATGCGCGAATTGATGGCGTCGAAGCGCTATTCGCGCGAGATGCGGATGATCGGCGGACAGGCGAACATGGACGCGGCCGCCTTGGCGAACTGGATCGGCAGCCTCTGGCACGGCCCCAGACTGGGCGGTACGATCGCCGGGCTGACCGTAATGGGAACACTGATCTTCCGTTTCATCGCACTACACCCGCACCATTTGCTCCCGGACGATCCGCCGGATGAAAAACCGCCGTCCTCGGGGGCGGGCTGAAATCGAGCCGCGCGTTGTGGCGGTAATCCCGGCCGAACCTGCGTTTCTACGAGCGCCATTTGGCGTCGTGCGCGATGCATTCCTTGACCCGGAAGGCCACGATCCGGCGGATCAACGGCAGCGGGAGTGGCGATGAAAGCGGGAACTGAACGGAGCCGCGGGCGCCTTCGAATCGGGCGAGTTCCCGGCGAAAGGCCCGGATGGCGGATGCCGTCGGATAAAATCCGATGTGGTGCTTGAACGCGCCGAAGATGACCAGGATCCTTCCCTGCGAATAGGCAGGCATGCCCCACTTGAGGCACTCCGTGGCGCCGGGGGCGGTGGACCGGACGCACGCCCGCATCTCGCGTAGCTTGCGGCGCGCGGGCGCCGGAGTGGCGGCAATGTAATCGCCTACTGTCTGCGGACGGATTTTTTTCACGGAATGACGGGTTGTGTCCGGGTGCTTGTGTGCGGCGGACGGCGCTCAAGGCACGATCATCACCGGGCCGCCGCCGTTGGTGTACTCGTGCATGATGGTCGTGTTCAGTCGGTTTTCGACCAGATCGGTCCGGGCAATCTGCAGCTGAGCGGGATTCAAGACATGCGACACGGCCTCGAGAATCCGGCTCTCGTGAGGCGTCAGGCCGGTGGCCGGATCCGGATCGTTGTAGCCCGCGGGTCGCGTGGAAAGGTCCCGGCCGGTGTAGTTGGCATCCGAGAGTGCCTGGACCACGGAGTTGGATTGCTCGGGGGAGAGGGGGACACCTGCATCCACGAAGTCCGATTTATAGTTGGTTTCCACCTGCGCCTGGAACGAGCCGCGGGCCTGCAGTATGTCGAGGGTGGAGGTTGCATTGGGACCCAGGATGGCGCCGATCTGCTGCTCGGTGTCCTGCGCCGCTGCCTTCATGGCGTCCTGCCATGCGGGGGTGCCCCGTTCCAAACCCGCGGCCTCCGCGGCGCCCTGGGCGTCGATGTTGTTCATCTGCCGTTCGGCCAGAAGGTTCTTCAACTGCAACAGCTGGGCGGGTGCGAGATTCAGGGTATTGAGTCCGTCGCCGTACATGCGGTCGATATTCCGTCGGGCCTGCTTGGCATAGAGGGCGACATACTCCGGATGGTCCCTCATGATGTCAGTGAGGTGAACAATCTTTGGTGCCGAGCCCGAGGGTGAAGCCGCCGTGGTCGCCCGCGGGGCTCCTTCGGGCGCCGTTGCCGGCCGGGCTGCGGCCTTGGTTGCAGCGACGACGGCAGCCTTGGCCGCGTCGAGCTGGGATTGCAGCTCGACGATGCGATCCTGGGCCTCCTTGCCCGCTGTCGCCTCGCGGACGGTGATCGCGACGATCCTGGTATTCTGCTGAAACAAAAGATAGCCCAGTGCCAGGCATCCGAGAAAGAGGATTCCTGTCAGCCAGTTGTGCATTGTTTTCATGGGCGGCTTGGTTGGGTGAAAGCAATGGGGGAAACCCCATTTTGCGCCGGCCAACGTGATGGAAGGCCGCTCCGCTGACGATTTCGAAATTGCTGCACCGCCGACCGGCTTTTCACGCGCCAAATCGGCAAAGAAGTCAAAATTGATCAAAAAACCGGCGTGCTTGGCGCAGTTTCCGCTGCATGGAGGCGTGCCCATGAACCCAAAAATCCCGAAGCACGAGACCCCTCCCGGCAAGCCGATCTCCGTTGGATTGACCTGCTGGCTCTGGCAGCGCCGCGCGGCGAAAATCGCCCGGCTGGCGCAGCAACTGGGCGTCAAGCTGCAGATCACCGAGCACGTCCATGGCCTGCGTCGGGAGATCCAGTGCCAGGTCTGGGGCGAGAACGTTGACCGTTTTATCGGGGAGTTCGTTAGGCACTGCTAGCGTAGTGTCCCACAAATAACCTAAAGCGGTTTAAGAATTGTTGTAGCCCGGGTCGCTGACCCCGGCGCTTGGAGAACGCGACCGAAGCATGGCAAACCCGGGGTCAGCGACCCCGGCTACAGTATTTTTTGCAACGCCCTAAATAATACCTGAAGCCATTGCAGCAGTCGGTAGGGCGCGGACTCCGCTCCGCGCCGGGCCAAGGACGTTTCCGGCGGCGAGCGGAGTCGCCGCCCTACCGGTTCGAATTGCCTGAATTATTAAGGTTATTGGCGGGACACCATACTAGCGCGGCCTTCTGCCGCTCCTGACTTCCCGCAGGCCCGGGCTTCCGGTACTTTAGCGTCTGGCAGGCCCGGGTTTATTTCAGCGGCACCATCACGCCTTCGCGCTCGTCGTGGAGCAACGAGGTGTCCAGTCCGTCCAGGACGAGTACACCCTGCAGCGAGGAGATCATCTTGGCATCGCTCCACTGCCAGGCGATGGCGCCGGTGGTGTCGAACTCGAGCAACTGGACGCCCGATGCGCCGTGGCCGGGGCCATGTGCCTGCCAGTTGGCGACGACGATATGGCCGTTCGGCAAAAGCTGGAAAGTGGCGTAGAAATTCGAGTTTACCGCGGCGGGGGTGTTTTCCTTGCCACCAATGCGACGCACCACGGTCCCGGTGGCATCCAGCTCGACGAGGAACCCACCGTATCCCGCGGACGCCAACAGGTGGCCATTGGGCAGCCGCAGCGCTTTCCAGGCGTGGCGAAATCCGGGGACCGTGAATTCGTGCAGGATCTTGCCGTTGCGATCACCCTCCCGGATCATCGTATCGTTCATCAGCAGGAATGTGCCCTGGGCGGTCTCGCGCATCAGGCGGACGTAATTTCCCGGGTAGACGATCTTCTGCTGCACCGCGTCCGCGGCATCGAGCTCGAGCACGACCACGCCCTTGGCGCCGTCGAGATCCACGCCGGTGACCAGCGTGTGGCCGTTGGGCAGCCGGCGTGCGGACGTCACGTTTTTGTAGATGGCGAGCTCCCGGAGCGTCTTGCCCGTGGCGAGGTCGAACTCGGTGTAACCCCGGTCATGCGCCACCAGGAGCCGTCCGCCGCCGACCAGCTGCATGTCCCGGGCGGTCGGTTGCCCGACGGGCCGGAGCCAGTTCTTCGACGGATCGGCCTCGTTGACGCGGAAGATCCGGGCCAGGCCCTCGTCGATCGCGACGAAGTCATGCTGGATCGGCGCGGCCTTCGCGAGGGCGGCAAGGCTCAGGGCGAACGCGATGCAGAAACGAAAGCAGGGGCGGGGGAGGGGCATGCCAATCACGTAGGGCGGGGCGGCGGGGCAGACAAGCCAGATGAACCGGGCCCGGTGGATGAATGTTCCTCCGGTGGACGTCGTTTTGGTTAAACGCAAAGACGCCAAGCGGCGAAGTTTTGGAGAAGGATTCGATCCGCGGCCGGTGCAGGTTTATGCCGATCGGCCGGACTTTAAAGGTGTGGCATCGCGATAAAACCCGCGAAGGTCCCGGGCCCGCGGATGCCTGGCGGGATATTATTTGGGCGCGGTATAGCCCTGCCACAACCATTCCAACGCATGCGGCAGCGTCTGCGTGACGACCTTGCCGTCGACGTGGCCCGCGCCTTCGGCGAAGACGAACTGGTAGTGATAGCCCTTGGCCTTCAGCACGGCGGCCATGCGCTCGTTGGCGATGACCCAGTTGTGCAGGTCCGCGGCGGTGTTGACCGAGCCGTTGTCGTTCTCGCCGACCTCCATCCAGATGCGCAGGGGCTTCGGCGGGCCCTGGGGAACGAGGTGCTCGTGATATTCCCATGCTCCGTGGAGCGAGGCGGGGTTCACCACCGACTGGTTGTTGGTGTACGTGCCGGAGTAGGTAAGCACGCGGTGATAGAGCTCGGGATGAAACCACGCCATCGAGAACGCCGCCGCGCCGCCGGAGCTTCCGCCCATCGTGGCGCGCCCGTCCGGATCCGTCGTGAACGTGACCCCGTAGTCCTTTGCGACCTTCGGGAGCACTTCCGCCTCGATGAACTCGGCGAACCGGCCGGACACCGTGTCATACTCGAGCCCGCGCTCGCTGTCCCGGGCGTCGCCGCCGCCGTGCGCCACCATCACGGCGACGATCGGTGGCACGCGATGGGCGGCGATCAGGTTGTCAAGGATCGTGGGCAGTTGGTTGTTGCGCGCGCCCATCGCGTCCTGCGTGACCAGCAACGGTGCCGGCGTGCCGGGTATGTATTGATTCGGGATGTAGACCGTGACGCTGCGCGTCGGCAGGGTTCCGCGGAGGCCCGTGTCGGGATAAAATTTGCTGTCGGCGGCCTTCAGCGCGAATTGGACGACCTTGCCTTTCGGCACGCCGGGCTGCGCGGTCAGCTCGGGGGCGGGCGCATAGGGCGGCTTCAGCAGGAAATCGCCGATGTCGGCGCCGGGGGAAAAAGCGGGGAGGGCGTGGAGCGGGGCCATCTCCGCGAGATCGGCGGGCGTGGCCGGGGCGCCGCGGGGAAAATGCAGGACTTCCGCCCCGGGACCGCGAGTGGGGGCTGGAGTGGCCGGCGCGTCCGCGCCGAAGATCGAACAGGGAGCCGAGGCCAGGCAAAGCGCGGCGGTGGAGGAGGTGAGGATGCGGCGGATCGAGATCACGAGGCAGGGGGGCTGGGTTTGGGGTTGATTGGTTTTGCGCCAGGGGCCGCAGGAGGTCAAGGAGCCGAAGACGACTTGAGCGTAACCATGCAATCGGGGTTAACCACGAAACACACGAAGGACACGAAAACCGGAACTTACGCAGGAATTCGGCAGGCTTTTGGGTTCACCAATTGGTGAGGTCCTTTCGGGCAAACCGGATTCTTCTCCGACGTTCGTGTTTTCGTGGTTTTTGCTGGGTTTCGTGGTGGCTCCTTCTGAAGGCTTGCGGCCTAGGCAACAGCATCACGCGGCCCGGGTGTTTGCTGTTCGTCGCCGATGTTCCGCCGCTGCTCGGCAGTTGACCTGCGTGATGCGGGTTTCCAATTTCGCCGGATGGAATTCCAGTTCCGTACGGTCTCCGAGAGGGATGACTCGGACTCGCGACTCGACGTGGGCGCTCTCTGGGCGATGGGTCGCAAGCGACTGGCCAAGATGGGAGCACTGGAAGCGTTCGACGCGGCCGTCCGCCTTCTGGTCGTTTTCGTTGCCTCGGGGGCGGTCGTGATCGCCTACGCCATCTGGGCGATGGGCTATTCGGGGGTGGCGCTGCCATCGGTACCGCTTTCGCTGCACCGCGACGGCAACACGGTCACTGGCACGGCAACGATGACCCTTGGCTCCGCGATGAAGCCGCTCCGGCTTGGCCTGGCCGAGCAACTGCATTCTCGGCCGGATTCAAGATTCTCGATCCAGGTGCGCGATGGGCAGGGAGGGCTGATCTATGATTCGTCGTCAACTCATCTGGGAATCAAGTCCGCGCCGGATCATGTCACGGATTGGTCGAGCACGATGGGCACGATCGACGTGCCTCAGGATGGCACCTATCTCTTCACCTGCCGCTGGGATTCCACCGAGCCCGGCCGGGTGATCGAAGGCGCCCGGCTGCAGCTGCGGCGCAACACGCGCGAGACCGGGTTCATGCGCAACGCCTTTCTCGTCTTCGGCGCCGGGTTGGTCGGTTCGTGGTGGTGGCTGCACCGCTACCGGAGCGTGTTCCGGAGACAATCCGCCGTGGCCGAACCCGCGGCGCCACCGCTTCTGGAGCATGAGTCTGCCGGTGCATTGGCCGCCGCTGCACCTGGCCGGAGCCCGCCCGGGCCATCGTCTCCGATGCAGATGGTGCGCCTCGTCACGCTTGAGGTGCTGGGCTTCCTGCTGAGCTCCGTCCGGCTGCCGATCGTCGGGGCGTATGGCGTGCTCGTCATCATTGCCGGTGCGTCGCTTTTTAGCGGCATCGCGCCGAATTCCTTCACCGCCTTGATGGAGCTGCCGCTCACCGCCCGGATTCTCATGTGGATCTACCCGCAGGGGCACTACGAAGGCACGGATGTGTTGCTCGCGACGGGTCGGGCCATCGGTTTCGTGACGCTGGCCTTTTATCTTCTGACGCTGCTGCTTCGGGCTTTTCTGCCCAAACGGCCGCCGTCGACATTTGGGCGGAAGATCAAGCGGCTGTGCCAATGGAACCTCCTTTTTTTTGGCATCATGGCGGTGGGCCTTCCCTTCGCAAAACTTCCTCCCGGCCAGGGATATTGGGACGTTCTCGGCGTTTTCACGTTCTTCCTGGTGACCGTTTTTGTGCCGGCGCTCGCCCTGCTCGCCGTTTCGTGCGGCATCGAGTACGCGATCTCACGGGTGGATTCCGGACCCCCGTCGTTGCCGAGGGAATCGCTCGCCCCTGGTCCCTCGAGAATGTCTTAATATAGTCAGTACCTTACTCGTTCCTGAATGCGGTCGGGATATGTTGTGCGATTTTGTTTTTGGCTCCGTTATTATTGGTACAATGAGCGAAGATACCGATCTGCTGCGCCGTTATGCCGAATCCAAGTCTCAAGCGGCTTTCAGTGAGCTTGTGCGCCGGCGAGTAGGCTTGGTGTACTCGATCGCGCTGCGCAAAACCCACGACGCCCACCGCGCAGAGGATGTGACGCAGGTTGTCTTCACTGCGCTCGCGAAGAATGCGGAATCACTTTCCCAGCGAGCTGTCTTGATCGGTTGGTTTTATAAGACCGCACACAACGCCGCGATCGACCTCGTGCGCTCTGAAATCAGTCGCAATGCCCGCGAACAGGAGGCCCAAGCCATGCAAGAAATCTCCGTTCCAGCGGTCCCTGTCACCGATTGGGATCATGTCCGTCCGATCCTCGATGATGTGTTGAAGGAACTCGATGAGGACGACCGGAACGCGGTTCTGCTGCGGTTCTTCGACGAAAGTAAATACACCGAGATCGGCCGTGCCTTGCAAATACCGGAGAACACCGCGCGCATGCGCGTCGAGCGTGCGTTGGACCGGCTGCATGGCTTGCTCACACGCCGGGGCATTGCCTCCACGAGCGCGGCGCTGGCATCCGCGCTGTCCCAGCAAGGGATGGCAGCCGTACCGTCCGGCTTGGTGGCTTCTATTTTGCAGGCCGTCCTGCCTGCGACTGTGGTGGAGACCGGAATGCAAGCGGCCCTGCTGAGGTCTTTCCTCACGCCCAAGGCACTCGGGATCGGCGCCGTCGTTGTGGCCGCAGTGTCTTTTGCAGTGATCGGTTTGAGGCATCATGAGCCGGACTGGATGACGGCATCTTCCGGGAAATCCATGGCACTACAATCTGCAGGTCAAAATAGGGTCGTACCGATTCCGGTCGCGAGAGCCTCTGCTGCTGTCGGAAGCCCGTCCAACTCCCATCCTGTCGAGCCCGTTCCGCCGCCCGCCATGACCGTGGCTTCGACGCCAACGCCGCCCGAAAGCCAGCTGACGCCACAGCAGCGCTCCGCAATCAGGAACAATCTCAGCATGATCAGTGCTGCGCGGGACTATTTCCTGAAGCGGGACAAACGCTTGCCAGATACACTCGAGGACATCGTGGGGGAGCAAGGTCCGATCCGGCAGCTGAAACCGGTCAACGGTGAGGATTACCATTCGGTCAAGTTGGATGCTAAAATCCTCGCCGTGCAGATGCCGGATGGCTCTTCCGTTACCTATACGACGGAAGGTCCGGCACCCAAGGGCCCGCCCACTCTTGCCGAAGCAGCAGAATGGAGGAATACGCTTTCCAGTTATATACAATTGCGGCCTCCGGGGCTGGATCCCCGTATGCCGGTGAAGTCTTCTGATGAGGCTTCGGCTTCCAAGGGACTCCATTTCGTCGGCATGATGGCAGCAAGTGCTGGCCCCGTTTTCGTGCTCGCGGACGAAACGGGTCTTACTCAATGGCTCAAGATCGGCCAAAAATTCGGGCCATATCAGATCAAGGACTATCGTGCGGATGAAGAGACCCTGTTGCTGGTCGCCAACGATGGGCCTCTTGCGCTCAAGCTTCAGACGGGGAAGGTGGAGTCATCCTTCACCGCCGAAACCGAGATCGCTTATCTGGCGTGGCAGGAGGTAGCGGCGCGTGAAGGCTGGACATTTTCGATGGTTTCGATCCAAAAGCCCGACTACGTGAAAGTGACTGGGAGAACGACCGGGCATTGGGTCGACGTCATTCATCAGATCCTGGAAAAGGATGAACGGCACATGGTGATAGGGGACACGGTGGCCGTGTTTTTCGATGAAAATGGAAAGCTAGAGAGCTATAAGATTCTCGGCCCGAGGAAACCCGATGGAAAGTGAAGGCACCTGACGGGCAGGTTGTGGAAAACGCACGGACGCTAGTGCAACCTTTTCGACTATGCAGTTGCCAGCCTGTCGATTGAGCTCGCGGGAAATGTTCACTGCCGACCGAACCGGGATTAGTGCCAAGGCAAGAATCACACCGGTTTCGATTTGAAGAGCAGTACGACCCGGGGACGGACTTCTTGTCGAAAGTCGGGACCTCTCATCTTTGGTCCGGACTCCGATGTTAACGCTCCCTTTCAAGCAGATGAATTTGCTGTTTCTTTGGTACTGATCGGCCGTAAAGCTGAACCGAAAGAATGACTCCTCGGATTTTCGAAAAGGACAAGAAAACCGGCGTCGCCTATGTGTTCACCGAGGACGGTGTCGAATTGCCCGTGATCGATGTCGCGCATCCGGCCTTTGCGCTGGAGCTTGGCGAGGCGGATCTCGCGGAGCTCTTGCAACGCTTTCTGCACGAGGAGGAGCAACGCCGGAAGATTCCGGCCTTCCTGCGCCGACAGTTTTTCAAGATGGGCGCCCTTCGGTCGGTGATCCTGCGGGGACTGGCGGATGCCTCCGGCACTTTTCTGAGCGGAATGAACACTTATGTGTTCAAGTTGGGGCCGGACAATCTGGGCCGGGCTTACGCCAGCGACCTCGACCGCACGATCGCGGCGTCGTTGTCGGGCGTCGCGGTCCGGCTGCGGCTGCAGGACATGGCCTGGCTGCTGGCGGACGGCCTGGCGGATACGCTGAAGGTCCGGCCGGAAGCCGCGCTGCACCTGCTTAACATCGGCGGCGGGCCGGCCATAGACAGCGTCAACGCACTGATTGTCCTGCACCGGCGTGAACCCCGGCTGCTGGCGGGGCGAAAAGTCTTCGTCCACGTGCTGGACTTGCATCACGAGGCCCCGAGGTTTGGGGCCCGGGCGCTGGCGGCGCTCCTCGAGGCCGGGGCGCCGCTCGAGGGCTTGGACGTGAGCTTTGATCATGTCACTTACAACTGGCGCGTCACGGAAACGCTGCGGAACCTGCTGGCGCGCTTGGACCGCGACGGAGACGTGATCGCGGTTTCATCGGAAGGCGGCCTGTTCGAATATGGATCCGATGAAGAGATTTTAACCAACCTGACCGTGCTGTCCCGCGATCTGGCCGAAGGAACGGTGTTTGCCGGCAGCGTTACCCGTGCCGACGGCCCGGGCCGTCATTTGCATGCCTCGGTCGGAATTCCGCTCCAGCCCCGGACGCTGGAAGAATTCAAATCACTCGCGGCGCAAGGCGGCTGGGCTGTGACTGAGGCGCGGGTTCGCCCATTCAGCTACAATGTCCTGATGAAACTGGCCAAAGCCGCCGTTCCGAAGCAGCAGGGAATTTAGGCGCACATGCGCGACGGCGTGAGGAGCGGTAGGGCACTCAGGCGGACTGCATGAAATGGCCTGCTCCTTCTGGAAATAGTCTGGTGCGCATTCGCCATCGCGCCCAGTTTGACCAGGTCCTTGGTGCATTGGAGCCACAGCGATAAATTCTACCCCCTGATTGCCATGAAATACGTTCCGGGCGATCCGCCAACCTTCGGCGGCCGGGCCTTGGGCTTAACCTGTCCCTTTCAAATTCCCCTTTCAAATTCCATTCACGTTGATTGTAACCCAATGAAAACCCGGTTGCGGATGGTGTTCTTCTCCTTGGTCGCGGCTTTGGGGTGCATCGGAGGAGGATGTGCGTCCGTTGGCCGCAGGCTGGTCTTGCCTACCTTGCTGCAAGGTCAGCCACAGTCGATGCTGCCGCCCGACCCGGGCTATGAGATCATCCCGCTGCGCACGAAGGACGGCACGAAGATCGTCGGTCAATTTGGCCGGGCGGTGATCCCGGCGGGCGTGTCCCAGGTCGACCCGGCGCATGTCCCCACGGTGATCTTCTTTTACGGTTCCAAGCAGAACCTGGCAGCGCCGCACGATCAGATCGTCTTCCGGGGCCTCCGGGCGATGGGGGTGAATGTGTTCATTCCGGAGTATCCCGGCAACGGCATGAGCGAAGGTTCGGCGAGCGAGAGCGCGTGCTACGCCACGGCCGACGCCGCGCTCGACTATCTGCTGGGCCGGCCCGACATCGACCACGCGCGGATAATCGCCGCAGGCCAGTCGATGGGATCGGGCCCGGCGATCGATCTCGCGAGCCGTCGCAAGCTGGCGGGAGTCATTACCGTCGGTGGGTTCACCCGCATGGCGGAAGCGGCGACAAGCGGACTTGACTGGATGCCGGCGTGGCTGGCCAACTCCCTGGCCGCGGACTGCCGCTTTGATAATCTGGCGAAGATCAAATCCGTCTCCTGTCCTATCCTGCTGGTTTATGGAACGGAGGACACGCTCGTGCCACCATGGATGGCCGATCGCCTCGCCAGCGCCGCGGTTGCGCCGGTCACCAAACTCCCGGTTCCCAGCTCTCACGACAGCCTCTGGAAATCGCCCTACTTCGGACTCAACGCGACGGTGCGCGACTGGATGCAGGCCCGCTAGGTGGGTTGCTGATGGCGCATGTACTCGCCCGGGCCGCTTGAAGCATTCCACATCCAAGACATACGGCCTTCGCCGGTCCTGAACCGGGATCATGTAGTTGAATGTAGCAGCCGAGGTCACGAGGCTGGGCTGAACGGCCTGCCCAAACTCAGCCTCGTCACCTCGGCTGCTACCTATCGCAAGCGATCCAACTGCATGACTCCGGTTGAGATAAATTGTGCGTTTTTGTTTTTGGCTCCGTTATTACTGGTACAATGAGCGAAGATACCGATCTGCTGCGCCGTTATGCCGAATCCAAGTCTGAGGCGGCTTTCAGTGAGCTTGTGCGCCGACGAGTGGGCTTGGTGTACTCGATCGCGCTGCGTAAAACGCACGACGCCCACCGCGCGGAGGATGTGGCGCAGGTTGTCTTCACTACGCTGGCAAGGAATGCAGAATCACTTTCGCAACGTACTGTCCTGATCGGTTGGTTTTATAAGACGGCCCACAACGCGGCGATCGACATCGTGCGCTCTGAAATCAGCCGCAACGCCCGCGAACAGGAGGCTCAAGCTATGCAAGAAATCTCCGTTCCAGCGGACCCAGTCACCGATTGGGATAATGTCCGCCCGATCCTTGATGAGGTTTTGAACGAGCTGGACGAGGACGACCGGAATGCGGTCCTGCTGCGGTTCTTCGACGACAGTAAATACATCGAGATTGGCCGCGCCTTGCAGATACCGGAGAACACCGCACGTATGCGGGTTGAGCGCGCGCTGGACCGGCTGCACGGCTTGCTCACGCGCCGGGGCATTGCGTCCACGGGCGCTGCGCTTGCATCCGCGTTGTCGCAGCAAGGGATGGCAGGCGTACCGTCCGGCTTGGTCGCTTCCATTATGCAAGCCGCCCTGCCTGCGACCGCGGTGGCGACCGGAATACAAGCCGCCCTGCTGAGGTCTGTCTTAACGCCCAAGGCAATCGGCACCGGTGCCGTCATTGTGGCCGCACTGTCATTTGCAGTGATCGGCTTGAGGCGCCACGAGCCGGAATCGCTGGCGGCATCTTCCGCAAAATCCATGGCACTACAATCTGTGGGCCAAAATACTGTCGCACCCACTCCGGTGGCGGGGGCATTCGCTGCTCCCGGAAGCCCGGTCAAAGTCCATCCTGTCGAGCTCATTCCTCCGCCGGTCATGACAGCGGTTTCGACCCCAGCGCCGCCGGAAAGTCAGCTGACGCCGCAGCAGCGCTCCGCAATCAGGAACAATCTCAGCATGATCAGTGCGGCGCGGGATTTTTTCCTGAAACTAAACAAACGATTGCCGGATAACCTCGAGGACATCGTCGGCGAGCAAGGTTCGATCCGGGAGCTGAAACCGGTCGACGGTGAAGATTACCATTCGGTCAAGATGGATGCCAAAATCCTCGCCGTGCAGATGCCAGATGGCTCTTCCGTTACGTATACGACGGAAGGTCCGGCACCGAAGGGCCCGCCCACTCTTGCCGAAGCAGCAGAATGGAGGGATACGCTTTCCAGTTATATACAATTGCGGCCTCCGGGGCGGGATCCCCGTATGCCTGTGAAGTCTTCTGATGAGGCTTCGGCTTCCAAGGGACCCCGTTTCGTCGGCATGATGGCAGCAAGCGCTGGTCCCGTTTTTGTGCTCGCGGACGAAACGGGTGTCACTCAATGGCTCAAGATCGGCCAAAAATACGGGCCCTATCTGATCAAGGACTATCGTGCGGATGAAGAGACCCTGTTGCTGGTCGCCAACGATCGGCCCCTTGCGCTCAAACTTCAGACGGGAAAGGTGATCTCATCCTTCACCGCCGAAACCGAGATCGCTTATCTCGCGTGGCAGGAGGTAGCGGCACGTGAAGGCTGGGCATTTTCGATGGTGTCGATCCAGAAGCCCGACTATGTGAAGGTGAGTGGGGGAAAAACCGGGGCTTGGTTCGACGTCATTCATCAGATCCTTGAAAAAGACGACCGGCACATGGTGATGGGAGACGCCGTGGTCGTGTTTTTCGATGAAAACGGAAAGCTAGAGAGCTATAAGATTCTCGGTCCGAGGAAACCCAATGGAAAGTGAAGCACCCAGCGGGCAGGTTTAAGAAAACGCACGGACGCTAGTGCAACCTTTTAGACTATGCAGTCACCAGTCGGTCGATTGAGCTCGCGGGAAGTGTACGGTACCGGCCGAATCGGGATTAGTGCCAGGGCAAGAATCACACCGTTTTCGATTTGAAGAGCAGTACGACCCGGGAATGGACTTCTTATCGAAAGTCGGGTCCCTCATCTTTGGCCCGGTCTCCGATGTTAACACTCCCTTTCAAGCTGATGAATTTGCTGTCTCATTGGTATTGATCGGCTGTAAAGGTGAACCGAAAGAATGACGCCTCGGATTTTAGAAAAGGACAAGAAAACCGGTGTGGCCTATGTGTTCACCGAGGACGGCGTCGAGTTGCCCGTGATCGATGTCGCGCATCCGGCCTTTGCGCTGGAGCTTGGCGAAGCGGATCTCGCGGAGCTCTTGCAACGCTTTTTGGACGAGGAAGAGGAACGCCGGAAGATTCCGGCCTTCCTGCGCCGACAGTTTTTCAAGATGGGTGCCCGTCAGTCAGTGATCCTGCGGGGACTGGCGGATGCCTCCGGCACTTTTCTGAGCGGAATGAACACTTATGTGTTCAAGTTGGGGCCGGACAATCTGGGTCGGGCTTACGCCAGCGACCTCGATCGTACGATCGCGGCGTCGTTGTCGGGCGTCGCGGTCCGGCTGCGGCTGCAGGACATGGCCTGGCTGCTGGCGGACGGCCTGGCGGATACGCTGCAGGCCCGGCCGGAAGCCGCGCTGCACCTGCTTAACATCGGCGGCGGGCCTGCCATAGACAGCGTCAACGCATTGATTGTCCTGCAACGGCGTGAACCCCGCCTGCTGGCGGGGCGGAAAGTCTTCGTCCACGTGCTGGACTTGCATCACGAGGCCCCGAGGTTTGGTGCCCGGGCGCTGGCGGCGCTCCTCGACGCCGGGGCGCCGCTCGAGGGCTTGGACGTGAGCTTTGACCATGTCACTTACAACTGGCGCGTCACCGAAACGCTGCGGGACCTGCTGGCACGCTTGGACCGCGATGGAGACGTGATCGCGGTTTCATCGGAAGGCGGCCTGTTTGAATATGGATCCGATGAAGAGATTTTAACCAACCTGACCGTGCTGTCCTGCGATCTGGCCGAAGGAACGGTGTTTGCCGGCAGTGTTACCCGGGCCGACGGCCCGGGTCGTCATTTGCATGCCTCGGTCGGAATCCCGCTGCAGCCAAGGACGCTGGAAGAATTCAAGTCACTCGCGGCGCAAGGCGGCTGGGCTGTGGCTGAGGCGCGGGTCCGTCCATTCAGTTACAACGTCCTGATGAAACTGGGCAAAACCGCCGTTTCCAAACAGCAGGGCCGTTAAGCGCATGGGTGCGACGGCACCAAAAGCCGAAGGACACGCCGGCGGAT
>Ga0265319_1001411_pt1 | contig 14400 bp, 12 predicted proteins | sample 4824metaG_FD_192443 | JGI IMG/M metagenome (GOLD analysis project Ga0265319, IMG submission 192443) | Rhizosphere microbial communities from Carex aquatilis grown in University of Washington, Seatle, WA, United States - 4-8-24 metaG | ecosystem: Host-associated > Plants > Roots > Rhizosphere >...
AGCCCGTCCAACAAGGACCGCGAAAAAATCACCGGCTACACGTACCGCTTCCTCGACATCGACAAGGCCACCTACGACATCCGCCGCGTTGTGTTCCTCGACAGCAAGCAAAAGGAACTCAAGACTTTTGACGCCTACGACTACCAGCCGACCAACACCGCCATCCAGCGCCCGCGCAGCGGCGTGATGACGAACCTCGTCAAGGGCACACACACCATCATGACGCTGCTCAACAGCCGCCTGGGCAAGCCGCTGGATGAAAAAGTTTTCACGCTCGACACGCTGAAAAATTGGGGCCCCGAGCAGGACAAGCTGATTGAGGATTTGGTGCCCAAAGCCGCGCCGGCCAAGGCGCCCTAAACCGTTGGCCCCCGCGTCGGATTTCCCCGAACCCCTGCACTTCGCCGCCCAACTCCGACCCCTTTTTCCGCCGTGTCGCCCTTCATCGGGAAGCTCCTTGGCTTCTGTTACCGCTGGGCTTGGCTGATATGGCTGGTGGCCATTGTCCTCGCGGGCCTCGGGGCGTGGTCGGCGCGGGACATCAAACTAAACGTGTCGGCGGAGGGCCTCGTGCCGACGGACAGCCCCCTGCGCGCAACTTACGAGGAAACGAAAAAGACCTTCGGTTCGGACTACATCATCGGGGTGTATGTCGAGGATCCGGATTTATTTACCGCGCCGAAGCTGCACGCGCTCGCGAATCTGGCACACCGGCTGGCCGAATTGTCATCCGTCGAGCGCGCCGAGAGCCTTTTCACGGTTAACAACATTGACGGCTCCAGCGGTTCGCTCGTCACCGGCCCCGTGCTCGACCCGCTGCCGGAGACGCCCGCGGCGCTCACCGCGGCCAAGGCCCGCGCCCTGCGTAATCCGCTCCTGAAAGGCACGCTGATTTCCTCCGACGGGCAGGCGACGCTGCTGATGCTCTACCTCAAGCCCGAGGACGCGCAGCAGGAAAATTTCGACGCGGGCTTCCTCGACCTGGTCAACCAAATCATCGCCGAAAACCAAAATGGTTTTGCCCGGGACGACGAGGGCAAGCTGATTCTCGACCAAAACAAGCACCCGGTGCCGGACGCCGCAGGAAAATTCGCCAAAATTTTCCCCATGGGATCCCCGGTGCTGCATGTGGCGATTTCGAAATACATCTTCCGCGACCAGATGCTGCTGCTGCCCCTGGCGTGCGTGATTTTGCTCGGGCTGCTGGGGCTGCTGATGCGCAGCATCCACGGCGTCGTCATTTTGCTCATCAACGCGGTGCTGGCCAATTGCTGGACGCTCGGCCTGATGGCGTGGTTCGGCATCCCGCTGAACATGCTCAACTACGTCGTCCCCGCGCTGGTGGTGATGATCGGCTCCGGCTCCGACGTGCATTTGATGATTGGCGCGACCCAGCAGCGCGCGCGCGGGCTGAACGGCTTGCAGGCGATATCCGAGACCGGGCGGCTCATCGGCCTCAGCCTGCTGCTCAACACTTTTTGCACCGTGCTGGGCTTTGCCTCGACGCTGCTGACCAACATCCAGGTGCTGCGCGAATTCGGCGAGTCCGCAGCACTGGCGATCACCCTGCGTTTTATCACCACCATGTTTGTGGTGCCCGCCTACCTGCATGTCGTGGACCGCTGGATGACGCCGAAGGGAGCCGCCCCGAAGCTGGACCCCCATGGCGTGGTGTTGACGAACAGCTTTTGGGACCGCTGCCTGACGGTGCCCTACATCCGCCTGGTTTCGCGATATTTGGTGCAGCGCCCCTTCTGGGTCATGCTGTGTTGCGGCATTATCACCGGCATCTCGCTGATTTTTGCTTCGCGCATTCGCACCGACAACGACTTCGCCGCCTTCCTGCGCGCGGATTCGCCCGTGATGCAGCAGCTCGACACGGTTTCAAAGCGCCTCTCCGGCACGGACATCGTCGACATTTCCTTCCATGGCCAGGACGGCGAATATCAGCGCCCCGAGCGCCTCACCCAAATCCTCAATTTTGAGCAATACCTGCGCAGCCTGCCCGACGTGGATGCCGTCATGGGCCTGCCGGACATCCTCGCGCTCTTCAACCGCGAATTCCACGACAGCGATCCCGCCGCCTACGTCATCCCGCAGGGCGTGCGCCAGGTGCTCTCCATGTTTCAGCAGTCGGAATTGCAACCCTACGCGACGCACGACGGCTCAAAGATCAACATCGTGCTGCGCTGCAATTTGCACGACACCACCCGGCTCAACCAGCTCGTGGACAAAATTACCCAATCGCTCCAAAGCGGGCGCTTCGGGCCGCAGCTCTTCACCGTCAGCGGCCACGCGGTGCTCGCCGCCGCCTCAGTGGATGAAATCGCCAGCGGGCAGGTGGCGTCGCTGAGCAGCATGGTCTGCATCCTCGGCGGCATGGTCGCCATCGTGTTCCTTTCCTGGCGCGCGGCGCTGGCGGCCATCGCGGCGAATCTCACGCCCGTCGCCGTCGTGTTCGCCGTCATGGGCCTGTGCCATGTGCCGCTGAACCTCGGCACCTGCATGATCGCCGCCATCAGCATCGGCCTGGCGGTGGACAACACCATCAACCTGATGGTGCGCTACCACGATGATTTGCGCCGCACCCGCGACAAACAACAGGCGCTGCACGACACCATGGCCGCGGAGTTCAAGCCCATCGTGCTCTCCGGGCTGTCCATGGCGGGCGGCTTTCTCGCTCTCTCGGTGTCGAGTTTTGTGCCTATGCAGCAGTTCGGGTTGCTCAGCGCGCTGGTGATGATTCTCGCGTGCTTCGGCGACTTGATTGTCACCGCCGCGATGCTGGGCAACAGCCGCATCATCACGGTCTGGGGCGTGCTGGACATCAAGCTGCGGCGCGCGATTGTGAAGCAGTCGCCCGTCTTCGAGGGCTTCACCAACTGGCAGGCGCGCAAGCTCATCGCCGCGTCCGATATCGAGGAGTTCCCCGCCGGCCACCGGCTCATCCGCGACGGCGAGAACGGCGAGGCGATGTATGTCGTGCTCGAAGGCGAACTCGAGGTCACCAAGGGCGCGGGCAAGGAGCGCTTCGAAATCAACCGCGTCGGCCCCGGCCAGGTCATCGGCGAGGTCGCCCTCATGGCCCAGGTGCAGCGCACGGCGGACGTCACCGCGCTGACGCCCATCCGGGTGCTTTCGCTGAATTTGAAATCGCTCACGGAGTTGCAGCGCTTCAGCCCCTACCTCGCGGCCAAGCTCAATCTCAACCTCGCCAAAATTCTCGGCCTGCGTCTCGCCGACACGCTGAAGAAGACCCAGTCCAAGAGCCCCTTTGCGGGCGAACCCGCGGCAGCGCCGTCGACCACGGGCTTCACCCCGCCGCCCTGGGGCGATGCCGCCAAACCGGCGGAGGCGCAGAAATAATCCAACGCGGATTTTTTTGAATTGAAGTGGGAGCGTCCCGGGGAGCGCGGGCGTCCCGCCCGCTGGTGTTGGCGTCCCGCCGACACCCTCTGCGCTGCGCGAGACGCGCAGCGATGCGACCGGGACGGTCGCGCTCCCCGGGACTAAAAAGACACGCACTCTTCAGCGTGAACCCGCGCCGCCAACATTGACATCGTCGCGGCCTGAATGCTTACACTACCGCTTTCACCGGCAGGGCGCGGGTGGTGATTTCCGTTTTCAGCAATTCGCGCCATTGGGCGAAGGGGAAGGTGCCTTCCATCGCCTTGTTCACGCGCGAGCGCGTGGATATCTGGCCGCTTTCCTTTTCCTTCGCACCGAGCACCAGCATGTGCGGGACTTTCTCGACTTCGGCGCGGCGGATTTTCGCGCCGAGTTTGTCGGAGTGGGCGTCCACCGTGGCGCGCACGCCGTCGGCGCGCAGTTGGGCGCACAGTTCATTCGCGAAAGAGGTGAGGTCGTCGTTGAGGGGCAACAGGCGCACCTGTTCAGGCGCAAGCCAGGTTGGGAAATTGCCGGCAAAGTGCTCGATGAGTACGCCGCAGAAACGTTCGAGCGAACCAAAGGGCGCGCGGTGAATCATCACGGGCCGGTGCGCCTGGCCGTCGGCACCAATGTACTCAAGTTTGAATCGCTCAGGTAGATTATAATCCACTTGCACGGTGCCGAGCTGCCATTCGCGGCCAATCACGTCGCGCACGACGAAGTCGATTTTTGGACCATAGAAGGCCGCTTCGCCGAGTTCTTCGGTAAACGGCACATTTAGCATCTTGGCGGCTTCGCGCAGCGCACTCTCCGCTTTATTCCAGTTTTCCGGTGCGCCTACATATTTGGAGAACTTGGGGTCGCGCAGGCCTATCCGTACGCGGTAATCGCTCATGCCCAGAGTCGCAAAAACGATTTTGACCAACGCCAGGCAACCTTGCACTTCCTGCGGGACTTGGTCTTCCGTGCAAAAGAGGTGGGCATCGTCCTGGGTAAAGCCGCGCACGCGCGTCATGCCATTGAGTTCGCCGGATTGTTCCCAACGGTAGACCGTGCCGAACTCGGCCAAGCGAATGGGAAGATCGCGGTAGGAGCGTTGGCGGCTGGCAAAAATCCGAATGTGCATCGGGCAATTCATCGGCTTGAGCAGAAAGCCATCTACTTCGCCTTGGCTCAAGCGATTGGAAAGATCTGCGCACGTGCAGCCTTCCTTGGCGAGCTCGGCCAGTGCTTCGCGTTCCACGATGGGGCTAAATTGCGATTCCTGATAATAAGGAAAATGGCCGCTGGTGCGATAGAGGCTGAGTTTGCCGATGTGGGGCGTGAAGACCTGCTGGTAATAGCTTTTGCGCAATTCTTCGGAAATGAAATTTTGCAATTCCTGGCGGATGGTTGCGCCAGCGGGCGGCCACAGCACCAGACCTTGCCCGACTTCGTCGTCAATTAAAAACAGCCCCATCTCGTGGCCGATTTTGCGGTGGTCGCGCTTCTTCGCCTCTTCCTGCATTTTGAGCCACGCCTCGAGTTCCTCGCGATTTGGAAAGGCGGTGCCGTAGATGCGCTGGAGCTGCGCGTTCTTCTCGTCGCCGCGGTGGTATGCGCCCGCGATGGAGAGTAGCTTGAACGCCTGGATTTTCGCCGTGCTCGGAACATGCGTGCCCGCGCAGAGGTCGGTGAATTCGCCGTTCTTGTAAAAGGAAATCGCCTCGCCCTCGGGAATGTCGCCGAGGCGGCCGAGCTTGTATTTGACCTGCCCGGTGCCCTCGATGATTTTTTTCGCCTCCTCGCGTGAGACCTCGAGGCGCTCAAATTTCTGGTTCTCCCCGGCGATGCGGCGCATCTCCTTCTCGATTTTCTCCAAATCCTCGGGCGTGAACTTGTGGTCGAGGTCGAAGTCGTAGTAAAACCCCGTGTCGGTCGGCGGCCCGATGTCGAGCTGCGCCTGCGGGAACAGCCGCCGCACGGCCGCGCCCAGCACATGCGCGGACGAGTGCCGCAGTTCCTCCAAGGGGGTCATCTTCTTCATGGGAAACGGAGAAGATACCGATTGCCCCCGCCGGGGGAAAGGATTTTTTGCGGCGCGCGGGGTTCAGCCGGGGCGCGGAAGGTAGCGCGGGGTGTGAAGGTAGGGCGAGGCGTGGAAGGTAGGGCGGGGAATGGAAGGTAGGGCGGGGCGTCCTCGACCCGCCTAGTCATCGGTCGGCGACACATTCAAAAAAGCTAGGCGGGTCGAGGACGCCCCGCCCTACCGATGGGCAACCTAGATCCCTACCTATGGCTTGCCCGCGGGACAAAAACCCGGCACGCTGAACCATTCGCCATGAGCACCGCCGTCAAGGCCAAGTCCGCCAAAACCCCGGCCCCGTCGCGCCCGGGGGCCAAAATTGACAAGGAATCCCTGCCCGATGCGCGCGGGCATTTCGGCGTTTACGGCGGCATCTACGTGCCCGAGACGCTCATGACGCCGCTGCTCGACCTCGAAAAGGCCTACCGCGCCGCGCGCGCCGACCCCGCGTTTCAAAAGGAATTCGCCGATTTGCTCAAAAATTTCGCCGGTCGCCCGACCGGCCTTTATTACGCCGAGCGCCTGACCCAGCACCTCGGCGGCGCGAAAATTTACCTCAAGCGCGAGGACACGCTCCACACCGGCGCGCACAAAATCAACAATGTCCTCGGCCAGGCGCTGCTCGCACGGCGCATGGGCAAAAAGCGCGTCATCGCCGAGACCGGCGCGGGCCAGCACGGCACGGCCACGGCGGCCGTCGCCGCGAAGTTCGGCCTCGAATGCGTCATCTACATGGGCGCGGAGGACATGCGCCGCCAGGCGCTCAACGTCTACCGCATGAAGCTCATGGGTGCGACAGTCCACGGCGTTGAGGTTGGGCAGAAGACGCTCAAGGAAGCCGTCAACGAGGCGATGCGCGACTGGGTGTCGAACGTGCGCACGACGCACTACATCCTCGGCACGGCCTACGGCGCGCATCCGTATCCGATGATGGTGCGCGATTTTCACCGCGTCATCGGGCGCGAGGCCCGCGCGCAAATCCTCGCCGCCGAGGGCCGCTTGCCGGATGAGATGGTCGCTTGCGTCGGCGGCGGCAGCAACGCCATCGGCCTGTTTTTTGAATTTCTCGAGGAGGAAAACGTGAAGCTCACCGGCATCGAAGCCGGTGGTCGAGGCATCAAGCAGGGCGAGCACGCCGCGCGGTTCGCCGGCGGCAAACTCGGCGTGTTGCAGGGCTGCCTAACGTATCTCCTGCAAAACAACGACGGGCAAATCCTCGGCACGCACTCCGTGTCCGCCGGGCTGGACTATGCGGCGGTCGGCCCCGAGCACGCCTATTACCGCGACACCGGTCGCATCGGCTACGGCTATGCGACCGACGCAGAGACGCTGGCCGCCTTCCAACTCCTGTGCAGCCTCGAAGGCATCATCCCCGCGCTCGAAAGCACGCACGCCATCGCCTACGCCGTGAAACGCGCGCCGCAAATGCGCCGCGATGAAATTCTCCTCGTCAACCTCTCCGGCCGCGGCGACAAGGACGTGCAGGAAGTGGCCCGGATTTTGGATAAATAAATGAGTGCTATAGTGCTTAGTTCTTGGTTCTTGGTTCTTAGTTGAAATCCCGGCCATGAAAATCACCAGATTTGAAGACATCCAGGCATGGCAGTTGGCCCGGGATTTAACGCGGGCAATTTATGCGGCGAGCGCCCGCGATCCTTTTGCCAGGGATTTTGGTTTGCGAGACCAGATTCGACGGGCGGCGGGGTCGGTCATGCACAACATCGCGGAAGGTTTCGACGCGGGCTCAAATCCGGAATTTAAGCGGTTCTTGCAATACGCGCAAAGATCCGCCACGGAGGTATTAAGCCAGCTTTACGTTGCGCTCGACCAAGGCTATATAACTCAAGAGCAATTCGCCAAATTGCAGGAGATGGCCCACAAAACTCATGCCGCCTTCGGAGGATTTATCAAGTACCTTCAAACACGGATCAAAACCTGAACCCAACCAAGAATCCCTCGCTTCACTCGGGACAACTCCCGGCAACTTTGTTGCCAGGGTTGCCAAGAACCAGAACTAAGAACTAAGAACTAAGAACCAAGAACCAAGAACCAAGAACTAAGAACCAAGAACCAAGAACTAGAACACTTTTTATATGCAAAGCATGACTGGCTATGGGTCGGGGATGGCCGCGCTGCCGGGCGCGATTGCCCGCGAGGTGCTGGCGGAGATTTCCTCCGTCAACCGCAAGGGTCTCGAGTTGTCGGTCTCCCTGCCGCGCGAATGGAACGCGCTCGAAGGCGCGGTCACCGAACTGGCCAAGGCGCGGCTGCAGCGCGGCGCCGTGCGCCTGAGCGTCACGCTCCGCGCGCCCGGGCCGAAAACCCCCGACGCCACCGGTCTGCAATGGGACGACGCCGCGTTGCAAAAGGAGTTCGACCAGGCGCGCATTCTCGCCGATCGCTTCGACGTGCCGTTCGCGCCCGACCTCAATTTGCTCCTGCGCCTGGCCCAAAGCACCCGCGGCGAAATTCCGCCCCCGACCGCCGACGAGGCCAAGGCCGCCGTCGAGCAAGCCGTCACCGCCGCGCTCGCGCAATTGGCCGCCGCCCGCGGGCGCGAGGGCGAAGCGCTGCGCCGCGACCTCGCCGCGCGCATCGGCCTGCTGAAAAAACTCAGTGCGGAAATCGCGCCGCTCGCGGCCGTGTCCGTCACGCGCTACCGCGAGGGGCTACACGCCCGCCTCGCGCAAATCGGCCTCACGATTGACCTCAACGACGAACGCATCCTGCGCGAAATCGCGCTATTCGCCGACCGCTGCGACATCAGCGAGGAGATCACCCGCCTCGCCAGCCACTTGGAGCAATTTGACAAAATTCTCCAGGAAGACGCCCCCGCCGGGCGCAAGCTCGACTTCCTCTGCCAGGAAATCCACCGCGAGTTCAACACTGTCGGCAGCAAGGCCCAGCACCTCGACATCACCCGCCGCGTCCTCGACGCCAAAAACGAAATCGAACGCATCCGCGAGCAGGTGCAGAATGTGGAGTGAGCGGCAGAAAATTCTTTTAAGAGCCGCCTAGTTCGACGAGGGCGGACTGCCCATCATGCTTTTCATGCTGCGGGATTTCCCGTCTGCACTGACGGTGATTTCCGTAATGGAGCCATTCGGTCCGGCGTAGGTGTTGGTGGTGCTGCCGTCGGCGTTGACCGTGGTGGAAGTAGGCGCGGTGGTCGGCGCGGGGAAAAATTCTGTGGGGAGAGAGCCTGCGCTCGCCACGAAGTTTAAGTTGCCGTTTCCGCCCGTAACCATGCCCGTGGCCGGGAGACTTTGGGCCTGCGTCTGCACCACGCCATTGTCATTGGCGGTGGAGGTTACGATGCCGTTGGAAATTCGCACCGTGCTGCTATGCGACTCGGTAGGCACATCAATGGGAGCGCTAATATTAATCTGCGCAATGTTGCCGGGAATGTTTGACGGCGTGACCGAAGTTTTGGGCGCGGGCGCTGCGATTGCGGGCGTAGCGACGCGAATGGCCACCGTGGGCGCAATCGCCGCCGAGGGCGCGGCAGAAGTGGCGGGAGTGTTTATTGCCGCCGAGTGCTGGCGAACCACGAGGGTCATGCCGGCCCCGATGATGGCGAGGACCAAGGCAAAACGGCAGAGTTTGGAGGTGATCATGAGTTGAAGGAGGGAGTTCAGAGTTATGGGAGTAGTCAAACTGGCGGCATGCAAGGCCGTGGCGGACACGCTTCTCGCCAATCCGTGCGGCAAAGAGTTTTGGGCGCCAGCGTCGAGGGAACTGGCGAGTAGGATGCTCGAAAGCGTGAGGCTGCGACAGGCAAGATAGCCGCGTAATTTCTCCAGCGCGCGGGCAATGCGTTTTTGCGCGGTGTCGTCGCTCACGCCGAGGGTTTGGCCAATGCTGCGCAAGTCACGGTTTTGCAGGTAGCGCAACACGATGGCGTCGCGATCCTCGTCGCCGAGTTGGTTGAGCGCGTCATCCAACACCGGGGCCAGTTGCGCCCACTGGGCATCCTGGGCGTCATTTTCATGGGTGGCATGTATTTCCATGGCGGTCCTTTCCCGCGCGCGGCGGCGGCTTTCGGTGCGAACGGCTTTGGCGGCGATAAAGCAGACATGCCGGTATAACCAGCCGGCCAGCACCACGCCTTGGGGCAGCGAGGCTGCTTTGCGCGCGAGGTCGGTGAAAACTATTTGCGTGATGTCATGAGCCAGGTGCGCGTCGTTCGCGGCCTTGCGTCGGGCGGTCGAGTAGACGAGCTGGATATGCCGCTCAACCAACTCCCGAAACGCGGACTCGGAGCCGCTTTCGACATACTGGCGCAGCAATTCGGGGTCATCGCTCATCGGTGGTGGTTTTGCCTATTAGAACCCGTCGAAAATCAAATCCGACATTTTTTTGCGACCAAAACAAAAAAAGCGGGGCGGCAGCCCATTTATAATGCTTTTGTTGGCGGCCCAAAACGTTAATTTCAGGGGCATGAGACAACCAGCGAAACCAACGGCCTTCGTCACCGGCGCGGCGCGGGGCATTGGGCGCGGAATTGCGGCGCGCTTGCTTGCGGCGGGCTGGAATGTGGCGCTGGCCGATATTTTGGAAATGGAAGGAAAGCAAACCGCCGCCGCGTTGAATCGCGCACGGAAGAAAAACGCCGGGCGCGCGGAATTTATTTTTTGCGATGTGGCAAACGAGGCGCAGGTCGCGGCAGCGGTGGCGCGGGCGGTTGAAAAATTCGGCCGGCTCGACGCGCTCGTCAACAACGCCGGCATCGCGCATCCGTATAACACACCGGTGGAAAAATTGCCGCTCGACGAGTGGGAGCAAAAAATGGCGGTGAATTTGACCGGCGCGTTTCTCTGCGCGAAGCACACTATGCCGCAGTTGCGTCGCGCGCCGGGTGGTGGTGCCATCGTGAATATCTCCTCGACCCGCGCCTTGCAGGCCGAACCGCATGGCGAAATTTACAATGCGAGCAAGGCGGGCTTGCTCGGCCTCACGCGTTCGCTCGCCGTCAGCCTTGGACCGCGGGTGCGCGTCAACGCCATCTGCCCCGGATGGATTGACGTGCGACCGGCAAAGGAATCCGCCGCCGCCGCGAAACGCGAAAATCACGCGCAGCATCCCGTGGGCCGCGTGGGCCGGGTGGAAGATATCGCGGAACTCACGCTTTTTTTAATCGAAAACCCGCGCAGCGGATTCATCACCGGGCAGACCATCATCTGCGACGGCGGCATGAGCGTGAAGATGATCTACGAGGAGTAGGCTTCGCCAACCACCCGCCGCTTTCATTCACGCCGGTGCGCCGGCATTATGCACTTGGAGCGGGACGCGCGCGACTATCTGGTCGTCCATGTGCACGTCGAATGAGTAAAGCGCGGGCTTCTCCAGCGGCAGGCCCTGGAGGTTGATCACGAAATTGCGCGAGATGAATGCCGTTTTCTCCGGAATTTCGGTTACCTTGACCTCGAAGCGCGGCTCGCCTTCTTTCGGCAGGATGTTGCGGCCGTCGGGGTCAATGAACGTGACGCGAAAGCGGTGGTCGCCCAAGTCCACCGCGCGAAAGACGATGCGCAGCGCCAGCGCGCAATGCGGGTGGATGGCGGGAAAGCGGTGGGCGTAGATCGTGTCGAACGTGCCCAGCACGCACAGTTTACCGTTGTAGTCGGCGGCACTGTCGCAAATGACGGCGGCAAGGATTTCCATAAATGAGCGCGTACGCGTGTTCCCATTAACCAAAGAACGCCGCCATTGGACAGAACTAAATTTGCCTCAGTTGGACGGGGTGGTGGGCGGGTAGGGCGGGGTGGTGAGGAGCGACACGCGCAAGCCGGGCAGGAAATCGGAAAAGTCCTGCGTCGGGGGCGTGTTGCGCAAGGCCTGCTGCGCCATGCCCATCTTGGCGTCAAAATTATCCGCCATCGCGACAAACAACGCCTCGGGCGTGCAAGCGAGCGCCGCCGCGCCCCATTCGAGTTCGCCCTGATGCGAAAGGATGATATGCTCGAGCCGCTCCAGCACACCCGTCTCCAGCGTCGGTTTCGCTTTCATTGCCGCCTTCCGCACGAGCCGGTAGCCTAGCACGACGTGTCCCTGCAAAATCCCCACGCGCGATTTCGACGGGGCCAGCTCGCCCTCATATTCAATCGCCTTGCCGACATCGTGCAGCAGCACGCCGGCCAGCGCGAGGCTTGCGTCCACCTCGGGATACAGCGGCAGCAGCGCGCGCGCGACGCGGGCGACGTGCACCGTGTGCTCCAGCAGGCCATGCCGATAAGCGTGGTGCATGGCCGTGGCGGCGGGCGCGACGCGGAAACGCTCGCCGATATTTTCAAAAACCTGCCGCACGGTCGCGCGCAGTCCCTCGTGCGGGATGGCGGCAATGACGTTTTGCAATTCCTCCCACAAAGCGGTGGCGTCCTCCGGCGCGGCCTCGACCAGCCGCGCCAGCCAGTTGCCCTCCGCGATTTCCGCGGGGCTGAGCAGGCCCACCGCCGACAGGCGCGGGCTGAATTTGCCCTGATAGCGGTCGGTCGAGCCTTCAATGCGCACGACCGCGCCCGGGGGTTGTTCCGAAAACAGGGCGAACGCGGCACTGTCGTGAAAGCAGGTCGCGCTGAACGAGCCGGAAGTGTCGCCCAATTCGGCCACCAAAAATTCGTTGCCGTTGCGCGCCTTGCGCACGGTTGCGCGCAAAAACAGCAGCACCGCGGTGAACGGCTTCGGCTCGTCGGCGGGCAGCGCCTTCAATTCGGCGACAGTGGCGAATTTGGAAAAATCAGGCATGGTGTTTGACGAGTGCGGTGAAGTCGCGGAACCGCGGGTGCCGGGCGTCGCGCAAGATGCTGTAGAAGACTGTCTCCGAAGGCAAGAGGCGCGCGCCGGCGTTTTCCATCAGGCGCCACACTGGCGGGAAATCCTCGGGGCGGCGTCCGCCGGTGGCGTCGGTCAGCACCGTGACTTCATAATCGGCTGCGAGGGCGTCGAGCACGGTCAGGTAAACGCAAATCGGCGTTTCCAGCCCGGCGATGAGCAAATGCGTCGCGCCCTGGCCGCGCAGCCATTCGCCCAGACCCTCGGCGGCGAAGGCGGAAAATGCGCTTTTGGTAAACACCGGTGACTCCACCCCCGCCGCCGCGCGCACGGCCGCGTTCGTTGCGCCGAGCTTGGCCGGAACTTGCTCGGTGATCGCCACGGGAATTTTTAACATCGCCGCCGTGGCCGCCGCAAACGCGCACCGGCGCGCCAGGGGCGTGCCCGGCGCCGGCAGGGCGCGCAGAAAAACATCCTGCGCATCCACCATGAGCAGGACCAGTCCGGGCGGCGGTTTGGCATCCTTCATTGTTGGAGAAAATTATTTGAGGTATTTCGCGTGCGCGGCCACCTGCACGATTTCGCGATGGGGCAGGATGCACGCCGACAGGTAACCGCCGTAAACGCAGCCGGTGTCGAGGCCGAGCGACCAGGGGCGGCGATACACATCGGGCCGCGGGGTGTGGCCATAGACGACAAACGGCGGCCCTTCCCACTTGTCCGCCCAACTGCGCGCCAGCGGCGCCTCGGTGCGTTTACGCGGCCGTCCCTCGTCGTCGATTACCTGGATGCGGGTGACGACCTCCGCGCTTTGTTTCTCCCACGGCTCATCCGGCAAAAATCCGCCATGCACGCATACGGTCTGAAATTCCGGCAAATGGTAGGTCAACTTCATGCCCTGGAGGTATTTCCAGTCCTGCTCGTCGAGCTGGCGCACGGTCGTCCAGTCATAATCCTTGAGCACCTTGGACTCGCGCTCCTTGCGGTATTGCAGCAGGCGCAACTCGTGGTTGCCGAGCAGGGAGACCGCGTTCGCCATCCCGCGCACCAAACTCACTACCCCGTGGCTATCCGGCCCGCGGTTGACCAGGTCGCCCAGGAAAATCAACTGGTCGTCCTTGCCGGGCTGGAGTTTGGCCAGCAATTCGTTAAGCTCCGCCAGGCAGCCGTGCACGTCGCCGATGACAATAATGCGTCCCATGGTCGAAATTCATTGCGCTAAGCCGCTTAGTTCGTAAATCAAAAAAGGTGGATTGGACAATAAAATCGCTTTCGCGCGCTTCTTTCATCTCCGGCCAGGCCTTCACGCCGGGGGAGAAGGTCTCCTGCGTCATTTATCGCGGGCCGGAGGGCCTGCAACGGGCGGACGTGACGGAGACGGAGGCGCGCGAGTGGCAGCCGCCCGGCGCAGTGCTGGGCCGTTGGACACGCAAGGCCGAGGATGAGTCCGCCGCCTCCAAACGCCGGCTGGCTCTGGCCTCCGCCGAGGAGGTCTTTCTCGCCTTCATGCAGGAACCGGGCGGAGCCGGGCCGGAAAAGGACATGCTCGTGCAACTCCTGGCCTTGATGATTGAGCGCAAGCGCATCCTGCGTCCGCAGGGCCGCCCGGCCGAGGGCCGCCAGCGCTACTGGCACCCGCGCCTCCAGCAGGAATTTTCCGTCCCCTACCAGGAACTGACGCCCGAGCGCATCGCCGCCTTCCGGGAACAGTTGCATCATCTGGCCTTTTAGGCCACGCTCCCAGCCATGCGCATCCCCCTCCCGGCCTCCTCCCGCCCCCCTGCCGCGCTGGGCCTCGCCGCGCTCCTGCTCGTGGCGTTGGTGGGCGGCGGTTGTTCCGCCATTCCCCAGCCGCCGACGTTTGTGTTTGATTTCCACGCGGAGGCGCCGACTGGCACGGGGGAGATGCTCAATCTGCCCGTCACCGAGCAGGTCAAGTATTGCCAGTCCGAGTCTTTTCTCGATGAAGGCAACGTGGTGGATGTCAAACAAGGCACCATTGACGTGGCCTTCGGCGAGGGGCAGACCATCAAAAAACCTTGCGCCTTGTTCTACTTTAACCGCGAAGGCGACCGGCAGATGGAACTGCAGACGCAGCCCGACCATTTCGGGAAAAAGGTTTTCCTGCTGGCCAGCGACCTGGCGCCCGACTCGAAAGAAAAATACATCGGCGT
>Ga0265319_1001412_pt1 | contig 14381 bp, 8 predicted proteins | sample 4824metaG_FD_192443 | JGI IMG/M metagenome (GOLD analysis project Ga0265319, IMG submission 192443) | Rhizosphere microbial communities from Carex aquatilis grown in University of Washington, Seatle, WA, United States - 4-8-24 metaG | ecosystem: Host-associated > Plants > Roots > Rhizosphere >...
CCAGCGGGCGGGCACCGGTGTCCGGATGCACCGGCACTGCCATGTCTACCGGCTGGCCGGCCCCGGCGTCGCCACCGGGCCGGACGCGGGACCCGGGGCGTCGCCGCCAGCCGGACGCGGGCTGCCGGGGGCAGGCGCCTGGCCCCCGCCGCAGTTGCCCGGCCCGCCTGGTCGGCTCCGCGTCGCGGCGGCCGGCGACCAGCCGTTGCTGGCCGACTGGCTCGCGGCGTTCGCGAACGAGGCGGCCGAGCGGATCGGCCCGGCCGGCGACCTGGCCGCCGAGCTGATCAGCTACGGCGGTGCCGTCTTCTGGGAGACGCCGCAGCGGGCGGGGCGCCCGTGGGACGCCGCGCACTTCCTGCCGGGCGCCCGTCACCGGGACGCCAGCAACGCTGACGCCAGCCATGGGAACGCCGCCCAGGCCAGGGAGCCGGTCGCCCAGCCGGCCGCGCTCGCGACGCTGACCCGCCCGGTCGCGGGTACCGTCCGGATCAGCATGCTCTACACGCCGCCGGAACGCCGCCACAGCGGCTACGCCACGGCGCTGACGCTGGCGGTCAGCCGCGCCGTGCTCTCCGGTCCCGCGTCGGGCGGCGGTGGTGCCCACGAGATCGTGATGATCACCGACAGGAACCGCCCGAACCAGTGGGCCACCCGGCTCGGCTACCAGTTGGTCAGCGAGCGGGCGGTGCTCCGCTTCGGCCCGGTGAACGGCGCGGTGCCGCGGGTGCACCGGACCGGGCCGATGCCCCGGCTGCCCACCGGGCCGCTGCCCCGGCTGCCCCGGCTGCGCGGCTAAGACGCTACCGCCTCGGCCAGCGTCACCTCCGCGGTGAGTTCACCGTCCGGCGCGAGCGCGAACGCGAAGTCGGTGATGTTCCCCGCCGCCCGCAGGTCGGCCTCACTGGCCAGCACCGCCGCCTCGTCGGGCCCGCGCACCACCACGCGCGCGGCCTCCGTGCGGATAGAGAGCTTCGCCGCCGTCTTGGCCTTGCGGACCGCGGCCAGGATGGCCGCCGCCGTCGCGAGCACCGCCGGGTCGCCGGCGCCCGCTCCGTCTTCCCCGCCCGCACCGCCCGTCCCGCCCCGCGCCAGCTCGCTGCCCGGTCCGTCGGCCGGCCAGGCCGCGGCGTGCACAGAGCCCTCGTGCCACCAGGACCACGCCTCTTCCGCGACGAACGGCAGGAACGGCGCGAACAGCCGCAGCAGCACGTCGAGCGCCTGCCGCAGCGCGCCCCGCGCCGACGCGCCGCCGTCACCTGGCCCGTAGGCGCGCGCCTTGACCAGCTCCAGGTAGTCGTCGCAGAACATCCAGAAGAACCTCATCACCGCCTCGATCGCGCCGCTGTGGTCGTAGCCGTCCAGGCAGGCGGACGCCTCCCGCGCCATGTCACCGAGCGCGGCGAGCAGGGACTGGTCCACCAGCGACGTCACCGGCCCGGCCGGCCCGGGAAGCGACAGCACGAACTTCGACGCGTTAAGCACCTTGATGGCGAGCCGCCGTCCCACCTTGAGCTGCCCGGGGTCGAACGCGGTGTCCACGCCGTACCGCCCGTTCGCGGCCCAGTAGCGGACCGCGTCCGAGCCGTACTGCTCGAGCAGGTCGGTCGGCACCACCACGTTCCCCTTGGACTTCGACATCTTCTTCCGGTCCGGGTCCAGGATCCACCCGGATATCGCGACGTCGGACCAGGGCAGCGTCCCGAACTCAAAGTGCGACCGCGTCACGGTGGAGAACAGCCAGGTCCTGATGATCTCGTGCGACTGCGGCCGCAGGTCCATCGGGAACACCCGGGAGAACAGGTCGTCGTCGGTGCCCCAGCGCGCGGCGATCAGCGGCGTCAGCGACGAGGTCGCCCAGGTGTCCATCACATCGGGGTCGCCGATGAACCCGCCGGGCACCCCGCGCTGCGACTCCGTGTACCCGGGCGCGGGCTCGGCGGCCGGGTCGACGGGCAGCAGGTCCTCCGACGGCGGCACGATCGGCGCGTCGTAGTCCGGCTCGCCGTCCGCGCCCAGCGGGTACCACACGGGGAACGGCACGCCGAAGAACCGCTGCCGTGAGATCAGCCAGTCGCCGGCGAGGCCGGCCACCCAGTTCTCGTACCGCACCCGCATGTGCGCGGGATGCCAGTTCAGCTCCCGGCCTCGGTCGATCAGTTCCGAACGGAGGGTTACGTCCCGCCCACCGTTGCGTATGTACCACTGGCCGGAGGTGACGATCTCGAGTGGCTTGTCGCCCCGTTCGTAGAACTTCACCGGCCGGGTGACGGGCCGCGGCTCGCCGTCAAGCTCGCCGCGTTCCCGCAGCAGCTCCACGGTCCGCGCGCGGGCCGAAAAAACCGTCCTCCCGGCGAGATGCTCCGCGTACAGCGTGGCGGGAACCCCGTCCGGTGCCGCGGGCAGCAACCTCCCGTTCCGTCCGACGATCGCCCTGGTCGGCAGGTCAAGCTCCCGCCACCAGGTCACGTCGGTCAGGTCGCCGAAGGTGCACACCATCGCGATGCCCGACCCCTTGTCCGGCTCGGCGAGCGGGTGCGCGCGCACCGGCACCTCCACCCCGAACACCGGCGTCCGCACCGTGGTGCCGAACAGCGGCTGGTAGCGCGCGTCGTCCGGGTGCGCCACCAGCGCCACGCAGGCGGGCAGCAGCTCGGGCCGCGTCGTCTCCACCCGCACCGGGGACCCGTCGGCCGCGTGGAAGGCGATCCGGTAGAACGCGCCCGGCGATTCCCGGTCCTCGAGCTCCGCCTGCGCCACCGCGGTCTGGAACGTCACGTCCCACAGCGTGGGCGCCTCGGCCCGGTACGCCTCGCCGCGCGCCAGGTTGCGGAGGAACGCGGCCTGCGACACGCGCCGGCTGCCGGCGCTGATCGTGGTGTAGAGCAGCGACCAGTCCACGGAAAGGCCGACCCGGCGCCACGTCTCCTCGAAGGCGCGCTCGTCGATCGCGGTGAGCCGCTCGCACAGCTCGATGAAGTTCCGCCGGGAGATGGGAACTTCTGTCCGTTTCCCACCCAACCCGCCCGGTTGCTCCGGCGGCTCATAGCCCGGGTCGTAGGGCAGCGCCGGGTCGCACCGCACGCCGTACACGTTCTGCACCCGCCGCTCGGTCGGCAGCCCGTTGTCGTCCCAGCCGATGGGGTAAAAGACCGCCTTGCCCGTCATCCGCCGGTACCTGGCCATGATGTCGGTGTGCGTGAATGAGAACACGTGCCCGACGTGCAGCGACCCGGACACGGTGGGCGGCGGCGTGTCGATCGCGTACACCTGCTCGCGCGGCCGGGACCGGTCGAACCGGTATACCTGGCCGGCCTGCCAGCGTACGCTCCATACCGCCTCAAGTCCGTCGAGCACGGGCTTGTCTGGGACGGCGGCAGCGGCGCGCTGCTGGTAGGCATCGGTCATGAAAGAAGCCTAGTGCGTGACGTCCCGGCCCGCCTTCCGATAAACGCCCGATAGGCTCACGGGCAGAAACCACGGCAAGGAAGGCCGCACCAGATCGTGACGACGCAGCTCACCGAGACCACCGACCCCACTCCGTCGATCATCAAGCGGATCGCCGCCGAGCTCGCGGTGCGCGATCACCAGGTCGCCGCCGCGGTCGGCCTGCTCGACGGCGGGGCGACCGTCCCGTTCATCGCCAGGTACCGCAAGGAGGCCACCGGCACCCTGGACGACGCGCAGCTGCGGACGCTCGATGAACGGCTGCGCTACCTGCGCGAGCTCGAGGAGCGCCGGGCCGCGATCCTGGCCTCCGTCGCTGAGCAGGGCAAGCTCACCGAGGAGCTGAGCGCCCAGATCGGCGCGGCGGACACCAAGGCCCGGCTCGAGGACCTGTACCTGCCGTACAAGCCGAAGCGGCGCACCAAGGCGCAAATCGCCCGCGAGAACGGCCTCGAGCCGCTCGCGGAGCTGCTGCTGAGCGACCCGGGATGCGACCCTCAAGCGGCCGCGGAGGGTTTCCGATGCGAGAACGTCCCCGACGTCGCCGCCGCGCTCGACGGCGCCCGGGCCATCCTCGTCGAGCGCTTCGGCGAGGACGCCGACCTGATCGGCCAGCTCCGCGAGCGGATGTGGTCGCGCGGCAACCTGCTCGCCAAGGTCCGCGAGGGCAAGGCGGAGGACGGCAAGAAGTACAGCGACTACTTCGACTTCGCTGAGCCGTTCGGCCGGCTCAAGGCGCACCGCGTGCTCGCGATGTTCCGTGCGGAGAAGGAGGAGGTGCTCGACCTCACCCTCGACCCCGCCGACGAGGGATTCGAACTCGGCGTGAGCGGCCTGTCGCAGTCCTACGAGCAGCCGATCGCGGAGGCGTTCGGCATCGCCGACCTCGGCCGGCCGGCCGACAAGTGGCTGTCCGACACCGTCCGCTGGGCGTGGCGCACGCGCATCCTCGTCCACCTGGGCATCGACCTGCGGATGCGGCTGTGGCAGGCGGCCGAGGCCGAGGCCGTCGACGTGTTCGCCGCCAACCTGCGCGACCTGCTGCTCGCTGCCCCGGCCGGGCAGCGGGCCACCATGGGCCTCGACCCCGGCTTCCGCACCGGCGTCAAGGTCGCCGTGGTGGACCAGACCGGCAAAGTCGTCGCGACGCACACGATCTACCCGCACGTCCCGCATAACCGCTGGGACGAGTCGCTGTTCATCTTGAAGAACCTGGCGACCCAGCACAACGTCGAGCTGATCGCCATCGGCAACGGCACCGCGAGCCGTGAGACGGACAAGCTGGCCATCGACCTGATCAAGGCCAGCCCCGAGCTCAGCCTCACCAAGATCGTGGTGTCCGAGGCGGGCGCCTCCGTCTACTCCGCGAGCGCCTACGCGAGCGGCGAGCTGCCGGACCTCGACGTGTCGCTGCGCGGCGCCGTCTCCATCGCGCGCCGGCTGCAGGACCCCTTGGCCGAGCTGGTCAAGATCGACCCGAAGTCCATCGGCGTGGGCCAGTACCAGCACGACGTCACCGGCACCAAGCTGGAGCGCTCGCTCGACGCGGTGGTCGAGGACGCGGTGAACGCGGTGGGCGTCGACGTCAACACCGCGAGCCGGCCGCTGCTCGCCCGGGTCTCCGGCATCACCGACTCCCTGGCCGGCGCGATCGTCGCGCACCGCGACGCCCGCGGCGCGTTCGGCACCCGCGACCAGCTCAAGGACGTGCCGCGGCTCGGCCCCAAGGCGTTCGAGCAGTGCGCGGGCTTCCTGCGCATCCGCGCTGGCGGCAACCCGCTCGACTCCTCGGGCGTGCACCCCGAGGCATACCCGGTGGTCCGCCGGATCCTGGAGCGGACACAGACCGACGTGGCGACCCTGATCGGCAACGCCAAGGCGCTGCGCGGCCTCGACCCGCGCGACTTCACCGACGAGGCGTTCGGCCTGCCCACGGTCACCGACATACTCAGGGAACTGGAGAAGCCAGGCCGCGACCCGCGCCCGGAGTTCCAGACCGCGACCTTCGCCGAGGGCGTGCACACCCTAGGCGACCTGGAGCCGGGCATGACCCTCGAGGGCGTGGTGACCAACGTCGCCGCGTTCGGCGCGTTCGTCGACATCGGCGTCCACCAGGACGGCCTCGTGCACGTCTCCGCGATGTCAGAGAACTTCGTCGCCGACCCGCGGGACGTCGCCAAGCCGGGCGACGTGGTCAAGGTCAAGGTGCTGTCCGTCGACATCCCGCGCAACCGCATCTCACTGACCATGCGGCTGCGCGAGGATGGCCAAGGCGCCGACGGCCAGGGCAGGCCGGGCGCCCGCTCCGGCCGCGGCCCCAGGCCAGCCGGGCCAGCCACGGGCCCGGCCGACACCGCCCGTTCCTCCGCCAGGCCGGGCGCCAGGCCGCCTGGTCCAAGGGGCGACCGCCCGGGCCAGCCCCGCGCCGGCGGTGACCGTACGGGCCAGCCCGCCGCGGCCGGTGATCGCGCAGCCCAGCCCCGCGGCGCGGGTGACCGCGCCGGCCAGCCACGCCCGGACTCCTCGTCCGGGCGCCCCGACCGGGTGACTCCAGGATCACCCGGCCAGGCCCGGCCCGCGCGCCCAGGCCAGGGAGACGGCGCCCAGCGTCCCGGTCACGGCGGTGACGCCGAGCGCGGTGGCGGCAGGCGGGGCGCACCCGGCGACCGCCGCGGCGCACCGGGCGGCCCAGGCGGCGGCCGGGACGGCCAGCGCGGCCAGCGCTCTGGGCAGCGCGGCGGTGCCCCCGGCGGCTCCAGCGCCGGCGCCGACCGCAGAGGCACCCCCGGCTCCGGTGCCGACCACCGCGGTGCCCCCGGCGGCTCCGGCAACTCCGGCGACCGCCGGGGCGGCGGAGCTCAGGGCGCCGACCGCCGCAACGTCCCGGCGGCCCCGGCCAACAGCGCGATGGCCGAGGCCCTGCGTCGCGCCGGCCTGGTCAACGAGAAGGGCGACCCGGCCGCCCCCCAGGACCGCCGCGCCAACCGCCCCTAGCGGACCCCGGCCCATACGGAACCGCCCTCAGCCCACCCGGCCCTGACGGAACCGCCCCTGACGGGCCCGCTCCGCCACAGTGACCCCGCTAGACAAATCACCTTCCGCCCGCGGTTCCATGATCGTGAAGACTTTGGGTGTTATGTAGGTTTTATAGCGTTATCGCACTATTAACCATTCATGATCATGGGCCCGGGCCGGCGAGGCGGCGGTGTGCGGGTGGACCAATTTCACTTCCCGCGCAAATCGGCTCTCCGGTTGCAACGCAAGCGCGCGCTTGCCCGCCGCCTGTTGCCGAAGACGGCGCAACCGTGTCTGCCGGGCCGGCCGGACGCGGTTGAATAGGTCTCGTGGCTGACATCGAGGACTTCAGGCGGCTGGTAGCGGGGGATCACGGGCTTGTCGTGGTCTCCGCGACACGGGACAACGGGACGATCTCGTCCTCGGTGGTGAACGCGGGCGTGCTGTCGCACCCGCTCACCGGCGAGACCGTGGTCGGCATGGTGGCGCGCGGCGGGACGCGGAAGCTCGCCTACTGGCGGGAGCGGCCCTACGCGAACGTCGTCATCAGGTCCGGGTGGCAGTGGGCCGCGGCCGAGGGCCGCGTCGACCTGATCGGCCCCGACGACCCCGCACCCGGCGTCGACGCCGAGCGGTTGCGCCTGCTGCTGCGAGAGATCTTCACGGCGGCCGGTGGTACCCACGATGACTTCGACACCTACGACGCGGTGATGCGCGCGGAGCGGCGCACCGCCGTCTTCGTCCACCCCGGCCGGGTGTACGCGAACCGTTCCTAGCACCGCGCGATAGTGGCTATCGGGCCGGTGGGTGCCCGCGAACGGTCTTCGGGCGCCTGGAAACGCGTCGTGGTCCCGTGAGGCGTTCCGGTCTTACCGCCAGATGGCTGCCGGGCGCCCCGTGGGGCGGCGGGTTTCCTTGGTGCGGCCGTGGCCGCCGGGTGGTTCCGGGGCCGCGCCCGGGCTGGCCGTGCCGCGTCCTCCGGGGCGGCACGGTTCCCGTTCGCGCGGCGCCCGGCCCGGTGGCCCTGGCCGCGTCTCCCGATCACCAGCGCCGCGGCGTGGTGACCGGTCGTCATGGGGTGATGCTCGCGCAGCGGGGCGAGCCAGTGCTCCGCCCCCCAGCGCGACGTGTTCTCTGAATTAAAAATGATCATCGATATCGGCAGGTCGTGGGCGTTTTCCGGAGGCGTGCAGGATTGCGTTGACCAGCCGGGCGATGTTGCTGTCATCGAGGCCGGTGACGGCGTCGCAGAGATCGACAGGTATGCCGTCGGCGAGGCTGGCGGACAGCTGGAGGATGCGTCGTTCCCCGCCGGAGCAGGGCAGTTCGCCGGCGTGCAGTGCGGTGATCGCGGCGTCCCAGTCGATGGCGGCCATCGAGGTGGTGGCGTCGCTGATGCTGGTGGCGACCGTGATGAAGCGGCTGGTGAAGTCGTCACGGCGCAGGAACGTCCCGTTGGCGATGAGCAGGGCGGTGCCGGCTTCGAGCGGGTAAAGTCCGTCGGCGCAGGCCCGCAGGGCGGCGGTCAGGTCGTCAGCGGTCACGGGGGTCTCCGGGAACGGCGACGGTGGCGACGGCGATGTCGCGGTAGGCGGGGATCCCGAGGTCGACGGCCTCGGAGCGGCGGGCTGCGGTCATGCCGGCCTGGGCGAGCTTGTTGTTCGCAGCGGCGAGGCTGACCTTGAGTCCTTCGGCTTCGCCGGCCCAGCCCTCGCGTTCGGCTTCGGCGATGCGGGCCAGGAGGTTGTCGCGGATTTCCTCCAGCCGGCCGCGCTGGTCAGGGGAAACCCTCAGGAGTGAGCACCTGACGCAGGTATGTTCATGGATGCAGGTGGTGCCGTAGGCCCGGCCGCAGTCGCCGAGCGCGACCCGCCGGCGTTCGAAGTGGCCGAGGAATTCTTCCCACTCCTGCTCGGTGGGTGACCGGTATTCTTCGCTGGGCCGGGACTCGCGGCGGCGGGCGATGAATGCCCGGTGGCCGCGGATGGCTTCCTCCGGGTAGGCGGTTTTGTATCCCATTGTGGTGTTGATGTCGTTGTGTCCGAGTATCAGCTGGGCGATGTGCGGCGGCATCCCGTTCAGGATGGCGTCCGTCGTGAAGAGCCTCCGGAAATCATGGGGCTGGAAGTCCAGCGGTTTTCCGTCGGTGCCGGTGATGCCGGACGCGGCGAGCGCGCCGTGGATGAGGTCGCGGACCGAGTCGGCGGGGATGGGCCGGTTCTCCAGGCTGATGACGCGCTGGAACAGCAGCGGCATCGGGGGATTCCAGGTGTGCTCGTGGGCGTCGTAGGCGGTGACCAGCGGGACGGCGCCGTCGCTGCCGCGGACCCGGGTGATGATCGCGGACAGGACGTCCGCCAGCTCGGGGTCGATGACGAGGAGTCTTTCCTGGTCGAACTTGGACGGGGCGATCGACAGCAGCGGGACCAGCTCGCCGGTGTCCGGGATCCGGTACTGGACCATGCTGTGGTGGGAGAGCTCGGTCAGCTCCTCGATCCTGATGCCCGTGTGGCGGAGCACTTCGATGGCGGCCCAGGCCCAGAATGCCCTGCCCTCTTCGCCGATCAGGTCGCTGCGCTTCCCGGTGGCGGGGTCCTCGGCCCAGAGCCGGGCGGAGGAGGTGTGTCCCGGGCGGTGCATCCGGGGCCGGCGCAGGGCCTGCCCGCCGCAGGTGAACGTCTCGCCGGGCGGGGTCGCGCGGGCCGCGTCCAGCCGGTCCGCGGAGTCCTTGCGGGCCCGGTCGGCGGCGGCGACGACGGCGGGCAGGACGGGGAGCCGTTCGCGGGTCCGGGCGTCCATGCGGGCCTTGGCCCGCGCCTTGTGCTTCTTGTGCTGGATGTCGCTGCCCCGGATCGGGCAGGGAACGGCCCACGGCCCCCAGCGGGCCGGCTCGTCCAGTGCCCACTGGGCGAGGTCGAGGTAGAACCCCCGGACGGCCGTCAGGACGCCGGCGCCCGACTGCCTGGCCTGGACGCGCTGCTTCCACCCGGCGGCGATGTCGGGGGGCAACCCCAGCGAGCTGATGCCCGGGTGGCGGTCTTCCAGGTCTTTCCAGAACCACAGGCCCAGTGTCATGGCCAGGCCGGTCAGGGTGCTGTAGTCGATGCCCGGCTGACGTTCGCGCAGGTAGTCCACGAGCAGGTCGCGGACGGGCCGGCAGGCCAGCCCGTAGCGGTCGATGAGCTGGGCGGGGGTGAGCTGCCCGGCGAACCTGCCGTCGATCATCCGGACCGTGGCCGGCGCGCCGGGCGCGAACGCCCCGGCCACGTGCAGGAACTCGTAGAAGAACGGGGAGTGCATGCTGGTGTTGTCGTATACCTGGATGGCGCACTCCAGCAGCTGCATGCAGTCGCCGGGGGTGATGTCGGAGACCATCCCGCCCTTGGCGGCCATGATCATGGCGACCCGCTCGATCGCCGACCCTGCCGCGTGCGTGGCAAGGCCGCGGGCTGCCGCCAGTTCCCCCAGGGCCGTGATCCCGGCGGGGTCGCGGGTCCGGCCCATCTCCCGCCAGAGCTGGCGCGGGGAGCCGGTGGCCAGCAGCCAGGGCAGGCCCGGGCGCAGGACATCGCCGCCGATCAGCTGGACCAGGCCGCCGCCGAGCACCGCCCGGACCTGCTCGCCCGGCACCGGGCGGCCGGCGCCACCGAGATCGGCCAGGACCTGGTCCCGCCAGTCGGCCCTCCCGTCGGCGCCCGCGCCGGAGGAGTCCCAGCGTTCCTGCCACGTCGTCCCCGGGTGCAGCTCGAGCCAGTCGAGGATCTTCAGCATGGCCCGCTTCCGCCAGTCTCGGCTCTTCGCCTCCGCGGCAGGGAAAGGCGGGGCGAGCATCCGCCGCATCACCGTGAACCGGTCCGCGGCCGTCGCGTCCCACGACGCCGGGACCGGCCGGGGCGGGAACCTTTCCATCGCCGCCAGCGCCTCAGCACTGAGCTGCCGGGCAGCCGTCACGGCCGCCGTCACGGCGGTCACCAGCGGCCCTTCCCGAACAGGACGTCGAGGCTCTCCGGGCGGTAGCCCGCCCCTGGTCCCGGGAGCGCGGCCGGCTTCGGCTCCGCCTGCCGGCGGTAGTGGGCCAGCGTGCCCGCGATGACGTCCTCGGGCGTCGGGTTGACGTAGACCTGCGTAGACGTGAGCGAAGCGTGACCGAGGATCCACTGCACGTCGGTGATCGGGACGTCCGGGTCACGGGCGAGCCGGTAAGCGGCCGTGTGACGCAGGGCATGGAGCGACCACCCTGCGCCGGCTGCGGCGTTCGCCCGGTCGAACATCGCCCTGGCCGCGTGGTAGTTCAGCGGCCGGAACGGCCTCCGCAGCGTCCACCACAGGGGATCGTCCGGCCCGGACGGCACCAGCCCGTGCATCTCCTGCTGGTAAAGGCGCAGCCATACGAACGCGTCCGGTGATGCCGGGAGCTGCTGCACGGCCCGCGATCCCTTGCGGGTCACGGTGATCAGCTGCTGCCCGGGGTCGGCGCCGGAGCGCACGGCGCCGAGGAGTTCCGACGCCCGGGCGCCGGCGGAGACCCAGAACGCCACCAGCGCCCGGTCCCGGTGCGAGGACAGCCGGGCGAACAGCTCGTTGAACACCGCGTCCGGGATCTGCTTCGGGACCCGGCGGGGAACCCGCGGCCGGAACAGGCCCGCCTTCTGCCGCGGGAAGGGGTCCATCGGGTTGTGATGCGCATACGGCCGTCCCGGCCTGGCCAGCGGGAACGGGTTCACGATCGGCCCGGTCCCGGACTCCAGGTGATACGCGTAAAAGCCCCGGCAGACCGTCTCGCAGTGCGCCACCGTCGACGGCGCGTACTTCGCGGACGCCGGCCGCCTGCCCGGCACCGGCGCCGCCGGACCCCGCGAGCTTCCGGGCTTGTCAGCGAGCTGGATCCACCGGCAGAAGTCGCGGGCCTCGACCCTGGTCGCCTGATTCCACGGCACCCCGACGGCCCAGGTGAACCTGAACCAGCGAAGCAGCGCCAGCGAGTACGACCGCTGCGTCGTCGCCGGCCGGCCCGCCGCCTGCAGATCCCGCAGGAACTCCGACACCGGCCCGACACGGTCGCCGCCTGGATCGCTCAGGTAATACGGCTCCCAAGGGTCACCGGTCTCGACGAGGGCTCCAGCCACGGGGACCACGAGCGATCCGAGATCCCGGACGCCATCCTCATCTCTGGCAGCCATGAGCAGCGACCGTAACGACCGCTATCCCGACACGTCCGGAGATTGATCAGCCGACTGCCGTTAGTTCAGTCAACACGTATAGGCCGGGTCGACGACCACGACGGACAGGCCGGCGTTGGCGGTCATCTGGACCAGCCGGTCCCGGAACCTCGCCGTCGGGATGCCCGCGACCAGCCGCCGGAACCCGCGGCCGCGCCTGCCGCGCGAGGGCCGGCTCCCGGTTTGCTCCCGGCCATGGTCGCGGGCGCGGGCGAAGTCGAGGTCCTCGATCACGACCGCCCGCGCCCCGGCCTGCTTAGCGGCCGCGATTAGGGCGGAGACGGCGGCGCGGACCCGCCCGTCGCGAGTGGTGGCGGGTAGCCCGGCCACGTCCAGGGAGATGGTGAACGGGACCCCGGTGAGGTTCCCGTCTGGGGCCAGCACGGCGGCGGCGAGGTGCCCGGCGTTCACGTCCGCTGCCACAACGGGAGCCGACCGGAGCCCGCTCAGTGACGGAGTCGGCTGCGCTGCGCTCTTCCATGACGCGTCCAGGTACCACCTGCCCTTGACCGGGTCGAGGCCGATGTCGTACCGCACCGCCCCGGTGGCGGCCTGCGCTGCGACCTCATCACCTCGGTAGCTGAACCAGACCTCGCAGGAGAGCCGGTAACGGCCGTGCGGCCGGTTGCCTAGGTAAGCGAGCGGGGCCGGGAGGTTGACCTCCAGCCAGCCCTCGTCGGGATTCCACGCGATCGTATAGTTGCCCCAGGGGGCGTCCCGCTCGCCGTCGGCGGTGAGGAACAGCCGGGCGGCGTCCCACCGCTCCCGCCACTGTTCCTGGGTCAGCCCGGCGCGGGCGAGGTTCAGCCGGGCGCGCATGAGCCGTCGGCCACCCCGCGTCACCGGCACCGCCCGGCCCGCGATCCGCCGCTCGACCCTGGCGAGGCGTGCCTTCAGGGTCTTCAGCCGGATCGCCTTGGCGTGCCGTTCGGCGCGGGTCGCGTACCCGGCCAGGCGTCCCTGACTCTTGCCCGCGGGGACGGCCAGGCGCCCCCCGATCACCCGCACCCGCCCTTGCAGGGACCGCCGCTCCGCTTCCAGGTTCCGCCAACCGAGCTGCCAGGCATCCTCGCTGGTCCTGGTGATCGCCCCGGCCCACCGCGACGACGACTCGGCTGTCAGCGCCCGCTTGCGCAAGGCACGCGACGCAGCGCGGCCGCGGGCATCGAGTCGGCCCTCCGCGCAGCGCACGGTCAGGTCACGGGCCGCCAACGAACCCAGGTGACGGCCCACAGCGGCCAGCACCTCGGCATCCCGGGGAGCCACCCGCAGTCGCGTCCGCACCCGCACCCCGGCCGGGTTCGCAGCTACGAACGACGCGGCGATTTCCCGCACATCTCGGCTCACCCGGCCACCCCGGCATCTTCCACGCTGCCATCATGACGGGCAACTCCGACATTCCATCCCCGACACAGCCCAGCCCAGCCAATCAGCAGAAGCTTCTTCCCTGGTGCCCTGCGGGGGACATCACGCCGCACGATCAGTGATGAGGAGGCAGTATCACTGACGGCTGACCACCATTCCGGCTACGGTCCGGACCCGGCCAGTGAGCCCTCCAGCCTGCTGCCCACTATCGGTCCGCAGGCGCTAGCCTCGCCCTATGGAAACGCAGCGGCACCTGGCCCGCACCGCGGACGGCCGGGACATCGAGTACCTGACGGCGGGACCCGAGGACGGGCTCCCCCTGGTCATCCACGAGGGAACCCCCGTGGGCCTGTCGCTCAACGCCAGGCTGGCGAATGCGGCGACCGGGCGGAACCTGCGCGCCGTGCTCGTGGCACGGCCCGGTTACGAGGCGTCCACGCCCAGGCCAGGCCGCACGGTCGCGGACGTCGTCCAGGACACCGCCGCGGTGCTCGACGCGCTCGGCGCCGGCGAGTACGTGTCGATCGGCTTCTCCGGCGGCGGCCCGCACACGCTCGCCTGCGCCGCGCTCGCGGACGGCCGCTGCCTCGCCGCCGCCTCGGTGGCCGGCGTGGCGCCGTACGCCGCGGAAGGCCTGGACTTCCTGGCCGGCATGGGGCCGGAGAACGTCGAGGAGTTCGGCCTCGCGGTGCGCGGCGCGGACGCGCTCACCCCGTTCCTCGACAAAGAGGCACAGGCACTCGGCTCGATCACCGGCGAGCAAATCGTCGCCGCGCTCGGCGGCCTCATCTCCGGTGCCGACGCCGCGGTGCTGACCGGCCAGTTCGCCGCCGACCTGGCCAAGGGCCTGCGCGGCGCGGTGCGGGGTGGCATCGCGGGCTGGCGCGACGACGACCTCGCGTTCGTCGCCGGCTGGGGATTCCCCGTCGAGGCCGCGGCCGGCCGGGTAGCGATCTGGCAGGGCGACCAGGACAACATGGTCCCGTTCGCGCACGGCCAGTGGCTCGCCGCGCACATCCCCGGCGCTCGCGCCCACCTCGAACCGGGGGCCGGCCACCTCACCATGACCGTCACCGCCATCGACCGGATCCTCGACGACCTGCTCGACCTGGCCGGCCGTTAGCCGCAGGCATTCACCGGTTATTCCGCCCCACCGGACGGCCCGTCCATGGTGAGGTTCGCGGGCCAGGGCGGGTGCCGGCCCGCGCCTCCCGCGCCGCGCCGCTAGCATCGGTAGCGTGAGCGTTCCTCCGTCGCACGAACCCGCTTCCCCCGGCCCGGGCCTGCCGTCCGAGGCCGCCTCGGAGGCCGAGCTAACCGCGGCCGCGGAACCCG
>Ga0265319_1001413_pt1 | contig 14379 bp, 14 predicted proteins | sample 4824metaG_FD_192443 | JGI IMG/M metagenome (GOLD analysis project Ga0265319, IMG submission 192443) | Rhizosphere microbial communities from Carex aquatilis grown in University of Washington, Seatle, WA, United States - 4-8-24 metaG | ecosystem: Host-associated > Plants > Roots > Rhizosphere >...
CCTCTGTCCCTCTTGTCCCTTGGTCCCTTGGTCCCTTGTTATTTCAACAACTGCCTCAACACGTATGGCAAAATGCCGCCATGCCGGTAGTATTCGACTTCAATGAGCGTATCAATTCTCACCTGGAGGGCAACCTTGTCTTCCTTGCCGTTGGCGCGGCGAATGACGAGTTCGAGGGCCTGCTTCGGCTTCAGACTTTCGTTGAGCCCGGGAATCGAAAAGGTTTCCGTGCCATCAAGGCCGAGGGATTCGGCACTTTGGCCACCGGTGAATTCCAGCGGGAGAACGCCCATGCCGAGGAGATTGCTGCGATGGATGCGCTCGAAGGACTTGGCGACGACCGCTTTGACGCCGAGGAGCGCCGTGCCCTTGGCCGCCCAGTCGCGCGAGGAGCCCATCCCGTAATCCACGCCGGCGAACACAATCAGGCCAGTGCCGCGTTTGGCGTAAGTTTGGCAGGCGTCGTAAATCGCCAAAACTTCGCCTTCGGGCTGGAGCTTCGTGAAGCCGCCTTCCTTGCCACCTGCCATCAAATTCTTGATGCGCACATTGGCAAACGTGCCGCGCGTCATGACGCGGTCATTGCCGCGGCGCGAGCCGTAGGAATTGAAATCCACCGGTTTGACGCCAGCGTCGATCAGGAACTTGCCAGCCGGGGTGTCGGACTTGAACGAACCGGCGGGCGAGATGTGGTCCGTGGTGACGGAGTCGCCGAGGATGGCCATGGGGCGCAAATCCTTGAGGGGCGAAATTGTTCCCGGCGTCAGCGAAAACTTTTCGAAGAACGGCGGCAGTTGGATGTAGGTGGATTTCTGATTCCACGCATAACGCTCGCCGCCGGTTACCTTGATGGCATTCCACTCGGGGTTGGCGTCCTTGAGCGCACCGTATTTGCTCGCAAACATATCCGGCTTCAAGCCGCGCGTGACGGTCTGCTGGATTTCTTGGAGCGTGGGCCAGAGATCGCGGAGGTAAACGGGTTTGCCGGTCTTGTCATTGCCGAGGGGTTCCTTGTCGAGGTCGATGTCCACGCGACCAGCGAGGGCGAAGGCGACGACCAAGGGCGGCGACATGAGAAAGTTCGCCTTGATGGACCCATGCACACGCGCTTCGAAATTGCGGTTGCCGGAGAGCACGCTGGCGGTGACGAGATCGCCTTCTTTAATTGCGGCCTCGATGGCGGCGTCGAGCGGGCCGCTGTTGCCGATGCAGGTGGTGCAGCCGTAACCGACGAGATTGAAGCCGAGCTGGTCGAGGTAGGTCTGCAATCCGGTGGCGTTGAGGTATTCGGTGACGACGCGCGAGCCGGGGGCGAGACTGGTCTTCACATACGCCGGAACGCGGAGGCCCTTTTCAACGGCCTTTTTCGCAACGAGGCCAGCGGCGACCATGACAGAGGGATTGGAAGTATTCGTGCAGCTCGTGATGGCCGCGATGAGGACGGAGCCATGGGTGATGTCCGCCGCTTCTTCGGCGAGGGCGACTCCGCCGCCTTCGGCGCGTTCCGCTTCGGCCGCGAGGCAGGAGCCGCCGGCGTGATGGCAAAGTTCACTCTTGGGCTTTCCGTAGCCGCCGTCTTTGACTTCCTTTTGGAAAAGTTCGACGAAGCGATCCTTGAGCTTGGGCAAATCAATGCGGTCCTGCGGGCGCTTCGGGCCGGAGACGCAGGGAACGATGCTGCCGAGGTCGAGGTCAATGGATTTGGTGTAATCTACTTCGCCTTTGCGCGGAATTCCCCAAAGCCCCTGCGCCTGGCAATAGGCTTTGACGAGCGCGATGTGCGCCTCGGGTCGGCCCGTAGCGCGGAGGTATTCCAAAGATTGGTCATCAAGGCCGAAGAAGCCCATGGTCGCGCCATATTCGGGCGCCATGTTGGCAATCGTCGCGCGGTCGGCGACGGTCAGCTTGGCCGCGCCTTCGCCATAAAATTCGACGAACTTGCCCACGACTTTTTCTTTGCGCAAGAGTTCGGTGACGCGGAGGGTCAGGTCGGTCGCGGTCACGCCCTCGCGCATGGCGCCCGAGAGGTGGACGCCGATGACTTCGGGGGTCTGGAAATAAACGGGCTGGCCGAGCATGCCGGCTTCCGCTTCGATGCCGCCCACACCCCAACCCACGACGCCGAGGCCGTTGATCATGGTGGTGTGCGAGTCGGTGCCGACGAGCGAATCCGGAAAGAACCAAGTCTGGCCGTTGGTCTCGCGCGCGAACACGACTTTCGCCAAATATTCCAAATTCACCTGGTGGACGATGCCAATGGCCGGAGGAACGACGGCGAAGGTCTTAAACGCCTGCTGGCCCCACTTCAGGAATTCATAGCGCTCAATGTTGCGTTCAAACTCGATTTGCAAATTTTGCAGAAACGAAGCCGGGGTGCCGGCGCGGTCCACCTGAACCGAGTGATCCACGACCAAGTCCACGGGCACGAGGGGCTCAATGAGGCCGGCGTTGCGGCTCAATTTTGCCACGGCGTCGCGCATGGCGGCGAGGTCCACGAGAAGGGGGACGCCCGTAAAGTCTTGGAGGACAATGCGAGAGACGACAAACGGGATTTCCGTGTCCACGGGCTTCGTGGCGTTCCACGCCGCGAGGGCGCGCACATCATTTTCATTGATGCGGAGGCCGTCACAATTGCGCAGGACGGACTCGAGCACGATGCGAATCGAAATGGGCAGCCGCGAAATCTTGCCGAGGCCGGCTTTTTCGAGCGCCGGGAGCGACGCAATGAATCCCTTCCGGCCATCCGGCGCGGTAAAGGGCGTTTGGGCGTTGAACGGAATGGACATAACGTAAGTGTTTTCGTGCTTAGTGTTTTAGTGCTTAGTTTTGAAGCGCTAGATTCATGTCCACGATAACATAACTGTCCATTGATGAATCACTAAGCACTAGAAAACTAAGCACTAGAGCACCAGTTATTTTAGTGCAGCTTGAATTGCGCCAAAGTCGGGCAGCACCTTCGGGTCTTCGCTGGCCCAGGAGAATTTAATGTTGCCGTCGGTGCCGATCACGAAGGCGGAGCGCTTGGACACGCCCTTGAACCCGAGGAGATCGGGATAAAGCACGTCATAGGCCTTGGACACTTCCTTGTTAAAGTCGGAGAGCAGGGGGAATTTGATCTTGAGCTCCTTCGCCCAGGCTTCCTGCGCAAACGGGCTGTCCACACTCAGGCCGTAAACGGCGGCATTCAGCCCGGCATAGGCGGCGATGCTGTCGCTAACCGTGCACATCTCCGTCGTGCAGGTGCCGGTGTAAACCAGCGGGAAAAACAGCAGGACCGTCTGCTTCTTGCCAAGCGTATCGGCAAGGGCGACGTCCTTGAGGCCGTCAGCAGTTTTGGACTTGAGCGAAAAGGCGGGAGCCTTGGTGCCGGGTTGGAGAGCCATGATGGTATTAGTTTAGTGTTCGAAGTTACATGGTAGGGCGGGGCGTCCTCGACCCGCCTAGCTGGTTTGGAACCAATGGAGCCAATAAACATACTCCTCCAACGCTCCGCCGCAAGGGGAAAGAGGAGGGGGGCCGGACATCGGTTTGGCCTAACGTTGGGGGAGCGCAGGGTGGGGGCGGGCAATTTTTTGGAGTGCGGCGGCTTGACGCCGCTTTTCTTCCGCTTTCGAACGCCTACCAGTTGATTATCGCCCACCAACGTCAAGGCCCAACCTCGATTCGGCGAAATCGGCATCAAGCCGCCGCAGTCCAAAAAATCGCGCCCCGCCATTTGAGTGATTAACCGTACTTTTCCGCAGTTGACATTCTTCACCGGCGATTTAACCTGTTGGTCATGTCGGTGATAACCCGCCCATCCATCAGCACGCGCCGCCGCATCCCGGCCGCGCGGCCCTATGCGCTGTTGCCCGAATCGGCCCGGTCATTGACCGCCAAGCAGTTTTTCACCACCCTGCCGCCCGAATCCCGCTATACGTTGATTGAGGGAATGTGTTTGGAGGATCCCTCGCCGATACCTTTTCACCAGCAGGTGACGCTTAATCTCAGCTACAGTCTCCATGCCCACCTTAAGGCGCATCGCATCGGCGGGAGGTTTTTTGGAGTTCCGGTAGATTTCGTCGTGGACCAACACAACGTCTACCAACCCGACCTCAGCTATTTCTCGCCCAAACGCGCCAAAGGAGTGCTGCGCGATAAAATCACCACCGTTCCAGAATTCGTCATCGAGGTGCTTTCGCCATCCACGGCCAAATACGACCTTGGCGTCAAACGCCGTCATTACGCGGCAAATGGCGTCGAGGAAATGTGGATCGTAGATCCGCGCAAAGAAGCGGTGGCGATTTACCGTTTTGCCGAGGACGGCGAAAAGCCGGTGGCCGTATTCAGCCGACCTTCGGACTTGGCCGAGGCGCAGGTAATTCCTAACTGGCGTATCTCGCTTAAGGAAATATTTGCAGATTGAGGATCTCGCGGCGGTAGAGCGGGAAGGTTGGATCGGCGATTGCAGGAAAGGCGGCGTTTATCGAGGAATCCAACGACGAAGGAACAACCAGTAAAGCAACCAATAACAAATCGCATTCGGGACTATAAATACTAGATATGAATCCGCGAATACACTAAATGATTTCATCAACAGCAATCCAGGAATGTGCAGAAAAAACACAAAAATTCCCCACGCGCCATTTGGTCCACTTGCGCCAAACCCATTGGTAAGTAGGGCCGATAAATCTAGCGCCAACTCAGTCAATACGGCTAAGAACAGCCCCAGCCAAATTGCTATCTTGTTCGTCATGGATTGGTGCTGAAGGTGACGATTATCTTGCGGCAAAAGGAGGTCAGCGTCAATGATGCGCCAAGTTTTCCCATTTTCCGCCTTCCCTTTCTCCCAATTTCCCTCTTCCATCTTCCTTTCCCACCCCCTCCATGTCCCCCATCGAGTCCCTCCAGCGCCACACCGAACACTTCATCAGCCCCGATGAACTGCGCGAGCGCTTGGGCGCGAACCGCCCCCTCCGCGTCAAATTGGGCGTGGACCCGACCCGGCCCGACCTGACCTTCGGCCATATGGTGGTTTTTAACAAGCTGCGCCAGTTCCAAGACCTCGGGCACCAGGCCGTGCTCATCATCGGCGACTTTACCGCCATGATTGGCGACCCCTCCGGACGCTCCTCGACCCGCCCTGTGCTCACTGAATCTGAGGTCAAGACGAACGCCACCACCTACCTGGAACAAGCCTTCAAGATTCTGGACCGCAACAAAACCGAAGTGCGCTTCAACAGCGAGTGGTTCGCCAAAATGTCCCTGGCCGACATGCTGACCCTTTCCCGCAAGATGACCGTGGCCCGGATGCTCGAGCGCGACGATTTCTCCAAGCGCTACGCCGCCAACACCCCGATTTCGATCGTCGAATTCCTCTACCCACTCATCCAGGGCCACGACTCGGTGATGATCAAGTCCGACGTGGAACTCGGCGGCAGCGACCAGCTCTTTAACAATCTCGTGGGGCGCGTCCTGCAAAAGGAGGCCGGCCAGCCAGAACAAATCGTCATCTGCACGCCGTTGCTCGTCGGCCTCGACGGCGTGAAAAAGATGTCGAAGAGTCAGGACAATTACATCGCTTTTAACGACGCCCCCAAGGAGATGTTTGGCAAGATCATGTCCATTTCCGATGAGGTTATGTGGGACTACTACGGCCTGCTGCTCGAGGAAAGCGACGAGTCCATCAAGCAGCGCAAAGCCGGGCATCCGATGGCGGCGAAGAAAAACCTCGCGGTCGCGATGGTTTCCAAATTCCACGGCGCCGACGCCGGGAAACACGAACTCGAGCAATTCGAAAAAGTTTTCGCCCGGCACGAAATTCCGGACGAGATGCCGACGTTCAGTATCGCATCACTTTATGCAAATCCGCCTGGTCAAACGAGTGTGCCCACGGTAACTGATATTCTTTTCGTTACGAATGAGTTTGAGAGCAAAAAAGAGATCCAGCGATTGATCAAACAAGGGGCCGTTAAACTCAACGGGAAGAAAGTCGATGACCCGTTCCACAAGCCAGGCCCGCCTGAAAAAGAATACATTTTCCAAGCGGGGAAGCGAATTTTCGTAAAAATCATTCCTTAAGCTGAAAGTGGCAGCCAGCAACCAATTTTTAATTATGCTCAAGTCCTGTCTGGTTGAAGTTGAAGCATTCCCCGAAAATGAACCGGCGAGGTTTAATCGCCGTCATGCCTTTGTCCGGGTGTACTTGCGCGAACTTAATTTGGCCAACGCCCAACAGACTCTTACTGAGGCATGCAAATTTATGGGCTTCAGGTTGATTAACGTTAGTAAAATAGAAGATGTAAGCGAAGAAGACCTTCCGCCAGAAGCGCAGGGCATTTTTGCCTCCCAAGGATTTGGATTTGGCACTCTTTATACCTTCCCAAACTGAGTCCAGTGTTTCATGAGCCTACGGTGAAGCAATAACGACGGATGTATTGTCTGGGCGCGTTGGCCATCCTTTATCCGTGCTATCCGTGCCATCCGTGGTAAAATCACCATCCCCTTCCCATGCCCGCTTTTCCGGAAATCCTCGATCCCGCGTTGCGGCAACGTTTGATTTCCCTCGGTGTGCGCCCGGAAGACGTGGAGGAGCGGTTTGTACGTGGGACGGGGCCGGGCGGGCAAAAAATTAACAAAACCTCCTCCACCGTCTGGCTGCGGCATGGGCCCACCGGCCTGGAGGCGCGCTGCCAGGACGGGCGGTCGCAAATCTGGAATCGCGTCCAAGCCTGGGCGGATTTGTGCGGGAAGATTGGCGCGCGGCGGGCGGGGGCGGCAGCGGAGATTCGGGATGAGCGGGAAGCCGAGCGGCGGCGGAAGCGTCAAAAGTCCTGGGGTCAAAAGATGAAGATGGTGGATTCCAAGAAGCACCGGGCGAAAATCAAGGGCGCGCGGCAACGGCCGAGTGACTGGTGAAAAATTTGGAGTGCGGCGGCTTGACGCCGCTTTTGCTGAATCATGGTGGGCCTTCGATGCTCGTAGGCGAAGATAGGCCAATAGACTTTCGAGAGCGGAAGAAAGGCGGCGTCAAGCCGCCGCACTCCAAATTTTCTCTGTGCGCCACGGCTTGCACGTCAGTCGATTTTCGGCATATTAGCCAATTATATGTATGAACGCCGCCATGAGCCGTTGCTGCCCCGCGGGATATTCGCGTGGCGGATGGTGCGGCATGCCGGGGTGGTGGTCGGGATTCTGTTTGTCTGCCTCGGCATTGGCATGGTTGGCTACCATCACTTCGAAGTCATGCCATGGCTCGACGCTTTTGGCAACGCCTCGATGATTTTGTCCGGCATGGGCCCGCTCGACCGCCCCAAGACCGACCACGGCATGATGTTTGCCGGTTTTTACGCGCTATTCAGCGGGGTGATTTTTTTGACCTCGTTCGGCATTTTGCTGGCGCCGATATTCCACCGTGGCATTCATAAGTTCCATCGTGAGTCATCGTCGCCGACCCATCCGGCCAAGCCGGAGCCGCCCATCGGTCTGGAGAAGAAGTGAAACTTGACGGCGAATGCGGAGGCTGCCTGCACCTGTCCGCATTACGCCCGGGTCTTGATCAAGTCGCCCCAGAACCAAATCATCCAGGCCAGGAGGACGATGACGACGGTTTTCCCGCTTTCATGGGGTGAAAGCAACACCAGCAGGCCCAGCAGCGCCGTCCACGCGCAAAGGCCCCAAAAATAAGGCCGGGCGTTTTTCCACTCCGGCTCAAGGACATAGCGCCATATGCAAACGGCCGGAGGCAAATAGAAGACCACCAAGCCGAAGGCCAAAGCTGCCAGTAATCCGAGGAGTTCCAACATGGCAATAATAACCTACATCAATTGGGAAAATACCGCAAGGGCCGGGCGGCAGTTTGGCTCTTCCCAAGCTTGACCTTGGCGCCCGTTTTCGCGATGCTTTCTCTTTTACAAACATCATGGCTGACATCAAGGACAAGTGGGCCGACAACATTGCCGGCAAGTTTTACGTGGACCAGCAGTGCATTGACTGCGATCTGTGCCGGGAAACCGCGCCCGATTTCTTCAAGCGCAGCGACGACGGCGGCTATTCTTACGTCTACAAGCAACCCACTGCTCAAGAGGACATTGACAAATGCATGGAGGCGCTCGAAGGCTGCCCGGTCGAGGCGATTGGGTCGGATGGGCCGGACGCGTAAGCAAGGAGCAGGGAGCGAGGAGCCGGAGAACGTTGAACATTCAACGCTCAACATTGAACGTTTAACGATTAAGTTGGGGCGTCGATGGAAGAACCGCCCCAACGGAAAGTTCTTCTTAGCGGGCTGGGGCATTCTGCGCGATATCGGTACTGCGCTGATATAATTTCCACTTGCCATTGGGCGGGGCGGGGATAACGGTTTGCGATTATGGGTACTCCTGAGAAACCGGTGGCTTTGATCACGGGCGCGTCGCGCGGAATTGGACGGGCAATAGCGGTGCAACTGGCGGCCCGGGGAATGCGAATTGCGGTGCACTACCGCGGCAACCGCAAGGCGGCAGAGGAAACCTTGCACGCGCTGGCTGGCGACGGGCATGCGCTGTTTGCGGCTGACCTGGGGCAGGCCGAGGCCCCGCAGCAATTGTTTGAGGCCGTGCTCAATGCCTTTGGCCGGATTGACGTGTTGGTCAACAATGCTGGCATGTTCGAGATGCACCCCATTGGCGACGTGGATTACGCAACCTGGCAAGATATGTGGCAGAAGACGATGGCCCTGAATCTTTTCGCGCCGGCGAATCTCACATTTCTGGTTGGCCGGCACCAGTGCGACCACGGCGGCGGGCGCATTATCAACATCTCCTCGCGCGGCGCGTTCGGCGGCCAGGTGACGACGCCTGCCTACAGCGCCTCCAAGGCCGCGCTCAATTCGATGGGCCATTCCTTCGCCGCCGCCCTCGGCCGGGCCAAAGTGCTCGTCTTTACCATCGCACCCAGCTGGGTGGACACCGACATGGCCGCCCCTCACATCCACGGTGCCCGTTACGACAAAGTGCGCGACGCCATACCCATAGGCCGCGTCAACACCGCTGAGGACGTGGCGACGACGACGGCTTGGCTCGCGCTCGACGCCCCGCAGACCATGACCGGCTGTGTGCTCGACATGAACGGCGCGGTATTAATGCGGCCGTAATTTTTTGGCATGCGGCGTCAGGGCACCCCGCGCCAAAAAGCTGCCGCTCTACCGTTCTTTCACTTCGGCCAGACCACGATCATGCGGTCAATGTTGTCCGTCCCCGCCTTGCGTCCATCGACCAGCCACGGCATTACGGAACCCGGCTTGGGCGAGACGTATATGCTGCCCACCGAACTGACGATGGTGATATTCTCGTTCTTCAGCATTTTCAAAACCTCCGCTCCCGCCAGCAACACCGGGCCGTAGCCGTGCAAGGCGTCCACACTGACCGGGTGGTCGTAGTAGTACATGGGGCTGAGGTCAAAATTGGCTCCAGTGCAGGTGCCCTCCACCTGGCCTTGCGCGTTAACGCGCGTGGCGACGGCCTTCCAGCCGATGAGGGCTTGGGTGCCAAAGACGGGACTGATCCAACCGCGGTTGACGCCATGCGCCATGGCATAGACGAACATTGCCGACGCGGAGGTTTCGAGATACGAGTCATCGCGATCGAGCAATTGGTGCCACAGGCCGGCGTGGGATTGCCGCGCGGCGAGGCCCTGCAAGTGCGCGCGAAACAAAGTGAGAATCGCGGGCCGCGCCGGATGGTCGGCGGGCAGCAAGTCGAGCACGTCGGCCATGGCGAGCGCGCACCAACCGTTGGCGCGGCCCCAGTAGTTGTCCACGCTGTCAGGATTGGTGGAGATCCAGCCATGGGCGAACAGGCCTTTCGTGGGGCGGAACAAATGTGCGGCCATTTGGATGATCTGCTTCGCCGCGTCGTCATAATATTTTTTTTCTCCGGTCATTTTGCCCATGAACGCCAGCGCAGGCGCGCCCATGTACATGTCATCGGCCCAGATGGTTTCGGGCATGGGGATGTGGCGGGCGATGGTGCCGTCGGGCAGGCGGAAGAGGGTGGTGTTAATGAACTTCATCCAGTTTTGAATGATGGGCAGGGTGTCCTCGCCGACCTTGGCCAGGCGGGCCTGGATAAGCGCCGTGCACATCGCGCCGCAATCGTCGAGGGTGCGCGGCGCCTGCAGCACCGTCATGCCGCCGCGCCCGCGGGCTCCAGCGGCGGGGGGGGCGGGCGGGGGCGCGACTGCCAGGCCGTGGGCCATCGCGGTTACGCGTTTCGCCACATAGGCGGAATAACCTGCATCGCCCGTGGCCTCGGCGGCATTCAACATTCCCGAATAAACCACTCCTTGTTCATACGCAATAATTTGAAAATGAATCGCCCCGCCGGATTCAAACGCCACGCCCGGGACAGGCTGCGAAAAATCGGTGACTTCCGGTCCGCCGCGTCCGGTTACGATCCGGCTTGCCGTCGAAACATCGAGGTAGCCGCGCACACGCTGGAGCACTTCGGCAACCTCCGCCGCCGTGGGAATCTTATAAACTTGGGAATAATAATCATCGCTTTGCGGACGGACGGGCGAGCCGCCAATCTGCACGGCCGGCGCGGCCGGCCCGGCGGCGGGTACCGCCAATTGGGCGGCCGGGAATCCCGAGGCGGCTGGGGCCGCGGGAACGGGTGTTGCTTGGGCGAAGACTTGGGGCGTGATGAAAAGCAGGCTGGCGGCGGGCAACGCCACGCGCGAAATGAGGTTGGCTAAACGGGGCAGGGTGGAGGCGGAGTTCATGGGAGGTGGGGGAATTAAGAATTAAGAATTAAGAATTATGAAGTCAAATCGCGCGGCGAAGCTGCCAGAGGGGCGGGCACGCAACCCACCCAAAAATTCATTGCCCTTAGGGTTTCGGGCGCGCTAGGCTGGCATGAGCGTGGAACTGCAAGTTCTGCGCCCGCATAAAATGCCCCGCGGAAATTCCCGTTCCCCATTGCGTCTGGCCAGCCTTCGGTTGTCGTCCAAGCCGGGCCGCCGCCGGTTTGCGCCGGGCCGGTTGGAAATGAGAATGTGGGTTGTGCTGTTGTGGGTAGTCGTGATGGCGGGCGGCATCTGGTGGGTCACAAAAGGAAATTCCGCGGGTCAACGGCCGGGGGCGGGCATTGCCAGCGGGCCGCCGACCGCGCCGGTTCCGACCGCTCCGCCGCAAGCTGGCCAAGAGTGGAGTATCGGACTGGTCGGCAATATTACGATGGACTTGGTGTGGATTGCGCCCGGGAACTTCACCATGGGCAGCCCAGCCTCGGAACCGAGTCGCTACGCCGACGAAGGCCCGCAAATGCAGGTGACGCTGACCAATGATTTTTGGCTGGGAAAATATCCTGTTACCCAGCGGCAATGGCAGGCGGTCATGGGCAAGAATCCGAGCAATTTCACCGCTGCGGGATTGGACGCTCCGGTGGAAACGGTCTCCTGGGAAGAGTCCATGGCATTTTGCAAAAAGCTGACGGATGCGGACCACGCGACTGGGCGGTTGCCAGCCAACTACCGCTATACGCTGCCGACCGAGGCGCAATGGGAATACGCCTGCCGGGCGGGCACCACCGGGCCATATGCAGGAAATTTGGCGGACATTGCATGGTATTCCGCGAACAGTGGCAAAACCACCCACCCCGTTGGCACCAAACAACCGAACGCGTGGGGCCTTTACGACATGCTGGGCAATGTCTGGCAATGGTGCCTCGACTGGTACGGGGCCTATCCTGGCGGAGTCGTGAAAGATCCGACTGGCCCAGCTTCCGGCCCCGATCACATTTTTCGCGGCGGCAGTTGGTCGTTTGCCGCCGGCGATTGTCGCGCCGCCTCGCGCAATTTTGATCCCGGATTCCGCCTCGGACTTAACGGACTGAGATTGGCGATGATTGCGACGCCGTAGTGACGGCGAATGAGCATGATGCCCGATTCAAATGCCGCCAAGAATTTTCATGTCTGATTCGGGCAGCCGGTATGGAATGGGGCAACCGCCTCGACCCAAATTTCGCCGGTCCCCGCCGGGGCGCATGGACGTTAGATTGTGGGTGGCACTGGCATGGGTGGTGATGATAGCGGCCCTAATTCTTTGGCTGGGAAACCGGAACTCAAACTCCAGCAGTCCGGGAGTTGACGTGAAGCATGGCCCTACTGCAGACACTTTTTCCAGTGTCACCGCCGGGCCGCATGCCGGACACAATGCGAAAATCGGACTGCCCGGCAACGTCGTCGTGGACTTGGTGTGGATGGTCCCGGGCACATTTTTGATGGGCAGCCCGGCGACGGAGGCCGGCCATATTGCGGACGAAGGGCCACAGACGTCGGTTACGCTGTCGAAGGGCTTTTGGCTGGGGAGAACTGAAGTGACGCAGCAGCAATGGCAGTCGACCATGGGAAATAATCCGAGCAATTTCACCAGCGCCGGGTTGGACGCCCCGGTGGAGAACGTTTCGTGGGACGAAGCCATGGCCTTTTGCCAGAAGATCACCGACTTGGAACGTGCCGCCGGGCGGTTGCCCACCGGCTACCGCTATACTTTGCCCACGGAAGCGGAGTGGGAATATGCCAGCCGCGCGGGGTCGGCAAAGCCGAATGCCGGCGTCTTGGACGCGATGGCTTGGTTTACCTTGAACAGCGGCAACACGACGCATTCCGTTGGTACGAAACAGCCGAATGCCTGGGGCCTCTGTGACATGTATGGAAATGTCTGGGAGTGGTGCGCCGATTGGTCGGGTAAGTATCCCGGTGTTGCCGCAACCGATCCCACAGGTCCGGCAGCGGGGACGAAGCGGGTTGCCCGTGGCGGCGCTTGGAATTCCGGCCGCCCACGCAGTCGCTCGGCCACCCGGCTTTTCGATGTTCCTGGCACTCGCTCCTACTCGCTCGGCTTCCGCCTGGCCTTGTGCGCCGGACCATAGGGGGATGGGGGCGAAGGCGGGAAGAGCGCTAAAATTATTCCACCCAGGTCGGCTCAATCCGAAAACAGGCGGGGAATAGGCCGGTAATGCGCAGAGTGGTGGCGCCGCGGGCGGTATTCATCACCGGCGGAGCCGCCAATCAGAATGCGAATGCCAACGGCATCTATCTCGCGGGCGCCAGAGCGGGGTCCGGCGTAATTGGGTAAGGCTCGCCAAATTCGAATATTCGCGCAACATTTTGGCATCATGAAACTTGGTCTTGGCCTTTACCGGCACATGCTCACGCCCGACTATTTCCGTTTTGCGCGGCAGGTCGGCGCCAGCCACATCGTTGCCCACTTGGTGGATTATTTCAAGGGCGGTGCCCACGCCACCAAGGACAACCAGCCCACCGGCGCCAAATGGGGTTGGGGTTTGGCCGGGGACCCAAACACATTGTGGACGCTCGATGAACTCGCCACGCTGCGCAAAAATGTCGAGGCCGAGGGCCTAAAGCTCGAAGCCATTGAAAATTTCGACCCCGCCCACTGGCATGATGTTTTGCTCGATGGCCCAAAGCGGGCCGAACAGATGGAAAACGTAAAAACCATCATCCGGCGCCTGGGCGCGGCGGGCATTCCCGTCATGGGTTATAATTTCAGCCTCGCGGGAGTGTGCGGCCGGTCGAGTGGGCCGTATGCGCGCGGCGGGGCGGAGTCCGTCGGCGTGTTTGCGCCGTTTGATGAGCCGATGCCGAACGGCATGGTCTGGAACATGATTTACGACGCGAACGCGCCCGCGGGCAATGTGCCGCCGATTTCGTCGGAGGAATTGTGGCGGCGGCTCGGCGCATTCTTGCGCGAGGTGCTGCCCGTCGCGGAGGAGGCGGGCGTTAAACTCGCCGCGCATCCGGACGACCCACCGCTGCCGACGATGCGCGGGCAGCCGCGTCTGGTGTATCAGCCGAGCCTCTATCAACGCCTGCTCGACGTCTCGCCGAGCCCGAGCAACACCCTCGAATTCTGCATCGGCACGCTCGCGGAAATGTCCGAGGGCGACATCTACGAAACCGTCGCCCAATACGCCCGCACCGGCCGGCTGGGCTACGTCCATTTCCGCAACATCCACGGGCGCGTGCCGAACTACCACGAAACCTTTGTGGACGATGGCGACGTTGACATGCTGCGCGTGCTGCGCATCCTCCATGAGAGCGGCTTCGGCGGTGTCATCATCCCCGACCACACCCCCCAAGTGCACTGCGCCGCGCCCTGGCACGCCGGCATGGCGCATGCGCTGGGCTACTTGAGCGCTGCTCTGCACGCGCTCAAGTGGAATTAAGATTTATGATTTAAGAATTATGAAGTGAAACACCCGACCTCACAACGCCATCCAGCTAGCGCCGTTCGGCTCTTCATAAATCATAAATCTTAATTCATACCCCCTCCCCTTTCCCCATGAAAAAGTCCCTTGTTGCCGGTGTGAGTTTTGGGAGCGGGCGCAGCAAGACTGCGCC
>Ga0265319_1001414_pt1 | contig 14372 bp, 15 predicted proteins | sample 4824metaG_FD_192443 | JGI IMG/M metagenome (GOLD analysis project Ga0265319, IMG submission 192443) | Rhizosphere microbial communities from Carex aquatilis grown in University of Washington, Seatle, WA, United States - 4-8-24 metaG | ecosystem: Host-associated > Plants > Roots > Rhizosphere >...
CTCGAACGAGTAGCGCACGAGCACGGGGAACGACCTGCCGCACTTGCGCTGGATCGAGTCGACGACCGCCAGCGGCAGGCGCATGCGGTTCTCGAAGCTGCCGCCGAAGCGGTCGGTGCGCATGTTGAGGTAGGGCGACATGAACTCGGACAGCAGGTAGCCGTGCGCGGCGTGCAGCTCGACCGCGTCAAAGCCGGCCTGCTTGACGCGCCAGGCCGCCTCGCTGAACAGGTCGACGAGCTCGAGGATCTCGGCGATCGAGGCCTCGCGGATCTCCTTGCCCTTCTCGTCGGCGTTCTCGTAAATGATCTCGTGGCCCGCGCTCCACGGCAGCTTGAGCACGCGGTCGGTCGCACCCAGCGTGTTGTAGCGCGGGATCGCGCACTGCCGGCCGGGGTGCTGGAGCTGGACGGCGCACTTGGCGCCGTAGCGATGCATCGACTCTGCCAGCCGGGCGAGGCCCGGGATGTAGTTATCGCCGTCCGCGACGAGGCAGGTCACCGTTGGCCGGCCGGTCTTCGCATCGGGCGTCGTGGCGCCGACGATGATGAAGCCCGTCCCGCCGCGCGCAACCTCCGAGTGATGGGCGATATCTCGCTCGCTTACCTCGCCGTCAGCATGCGAGGAGCTGATATCGGTCGGCACGTGGACAATCCGGTTCGCCAGCTGGATGTTGCCGAGCTGGAGTGGCCGGAACAGGTTCGGAAAGGCCATCGTGGGTGCGCTCCTCGTGGCTCAACGGGGCAGTCTTGTCGACCGGTCGATCGTCGGCCTCGCCCTTGAGCGCGGCTATTGCCGGACGGACTCCGCGCTGGGTCCGGATGGCCCTTTCAGAAAACGCTTTCTGCGGCCAGCCTTCGGCCTATGAACGAGACCCACGAGCGCGTCTTGACCATCGCCGATCACATCCGCTCAGAGTGGGATGCGGCACCGTTCGTCACTGTCCGCGAGGCGCGGCCGGATGACTGGCAGAGTGCGGGCCGGATCTGCTACGAGGCGTTCGCAGCGCTCGCCGACGCGCACGGTTTCGAACACGACTTTCCGAGCGTCGAGGCCGCGTCGGAGCCGATCCGCTGGATGATCTCCCACCCACGCTTCTACGGCGCGGTCGCGGAGATCGACGGGCAGGTGGTGGGCTCGTCGTTTCTCGACGAACGGGGCACGATCCTGGGCATCGGACCGGTTTCGGTCGATCCGTGGGCGCAGAACCACCACGTTGGCCACCTGCTCATGGAGGCGATGTTCGCTCGCGCCCGACTCCACCGCGCGCCCGGCGTCCGGCTCCTTCAGCTCTCATATCACAATCGGTCGCTGTCGCTGTACGCCAAGCTGGGCATGGACGTGCGCGGCTCGTTCGCGGCGATGTGCGGGCCGGCGCTCAAGCTCGCACTGCCCGGCTACGAGGTGCGCCGGGCGACCGACTCTGACGCCTCCGCCTGCAACGACGTGTGCTTCTCGGTCCATGGCCACTCCCGCGCCGGGGAGGTCGCCGAAGCGATCGAGTCCGGCGCGGGGCTGGTCGTCGAGCGGCTGGGCCGTATCACGGGCTACACGACGGGCATCAATTACTTCGCCCATTCCGTGGCCGAGACGCGCGACGACCTGATCGCGTTGATCGGTGCCGGTGGCGATTACGGGACGCCCGGCTTCCTCGTGCCACTGGCCGACACCGAGCTCTTCCGCTGGTGCCTGTCCCGAGGCCTGCGCGTCTTCTTCGTGCTCAACCTGCTGACCCTTGGCCTCTACCAGGAGCCCCGCGGCGCCTACATGCCCTCAGTCGGCTACTAGCTCGTCGCTAGCCTTACGACTCGCCTGCTACTTAGAGGCCTCATCCACGCAATCCGATTAGCCAGTCACGCTGGATGACTGGCGACCTCAACTCTCGCCGGCGATGCGCATGAGGTACGCGAGGAGTTTCGAGGCGTCGACTGGACCTGGGTGTTCGCGCCTAATCGGCTGCCAGGCGCACTCATGGTCGTGCGGACAAACACCGAACGGGAACAGTCGATCGAGTGCCTGGCACATTGCGACGAAACGATCGAGCGGCATCCCGGGTGCGACGGCCCGCTCGGCACGCGAGACCATGCTCTGCGAGACGCCGCTGTCGTCGGCGACGCGCTGCTGCGTCTTGCCGGCGAGCAGCCTGGCACGCCTGAGGTATCGGCCCATCAGCACGAGCGGCGGCTCCGGAGCAAGCCTCGGACGGCCTGAATCTGGGTCGACCAACGTAGTTGGCAGCAAGTCGACGTGATCGACCCGACGCACGGCCGCTACCTCTCGACGGCGGTGTAGGAACTCGATGTCGCGTGCGGCCATCAACGCGCCGCGACGCGTGTGCTCGTCGTCGCTCGGCGCGTCTGGAATCTCGAGCTCGAACGGCTCATCGGTGGTGGACTCGGCCGATTCCTCCAAGCGCTGAAGAGCTTCCTCAATCGCGGTCGCGTCCACGACCGAATTGAAGCGGAGGCCCCTTAGCTGCCAGTTAGCTGGAGCTTGCCAATCGCTAAACGGACACCGGAGCCGCGCAGAGACTTAGTCACTCACGCTGACTGGCTAATCGGATTGCGTGGATGAACCCACTAGATGGCAGAGACGTCGATGGAGCCCTTGTTGACGTCGTCGAAGACCCAGCCGTGGTCGGTGCACATCTGGCGGACGTGGCTGTCCCACGTCGGCTCGTCCGGGTGCGGGCGGCTGAAGCAGTCGATGCTGAGGTAGACGAGGGTCTCGTCGCCCACACAGCGAACCGAGTGAGGGATGCCACGCGGTGTGCGCGCGAAGTCACCGACGCGCAGCGGGAAGCGCCCGTCGAGATCCTCCCCGATCGACAGCTCGCCCTCCCCTTGCAGCACGTAGAAAAGCTGCTCCGCTTCGTTGTGGACGTGGACGGGGACCGTTTCTGTGGGCTCGACACGGACCAGGAACGCCTCGGCGACCTCGGAGTCCTTGCGGTCCAGGATCAGGTCGTTGGTATGCGTCGGGAATCGATAGCGGACGACGTGCCGCGTGTCGAACACGATTTGGGCCATGGCCAATCCATCCTTTCAGCGGTCGGGCATCTGTTCGAACGTGCGCTCGATGTCCTCGAGCAGGCGCGCGGTCGAGCGTGTCACGACGTCGAGATAGCGCTGGCCGAACTCGACCGACGACTGTGTCGCGTCGCCCCAGGTGCCCGACGCGGTCGCCCGTTTGATCGACCCGGGCGCCGAGAAGAAGAATGCCGTGTGCACCGCGCCCGGGTTGGTGACCTCCGGGAACGGGGGCATCTCAGCGTTCGCGAGCTCCATGTCGACCAGATCGGGATTGATGGCCAGCACCGCGGACGTTTCGCCCTTGTTCGCGTGCAGCCCGTTCGCCGGATCGAAGTACTCGGCCGCCTCGTCGGGAGTCATCGCATCCCAGTAGTTGACCGGGTATGCGCGCGTGCCGGCGGGCAGCTTGTCGCCGACCGAGGCGCACGCGTAGGCGATCGCATAGGTGTTGTCGTAGTGGCCGTTGAGGAAGCAGATGCGCGTGAAGCCAATTTGCGCGAACTGGAGGGTCAGGTCCTCGATCAGCTCCATGAACGTCGACATGCGCAGGTAGACGACGCCGGTGAAGCCGGCGTGCGGGTAGGACAGGCCGTAGTTGACGGTGGGGGCGACGACTGCGCCGGCCTGCGGCGCCACGCGCCGAGCGATCTCGGTCGGGATGAGAGCGTCGGTGCCCAGCGGTGCGTGCGGGCCGTGCTGCTCGGTCGAGCCGACGGGCACGAGCACCGTCGGCCGCGCGGCGTTGGCGCGCAGGTAAGCCTCAACCTCGAGGTTGGTCATCTCGCCCAGGAACACAGTCGGCGGCTTCATGCTTCTTCTCCTTGGCTCGCCCCTACGCGACGGTGTTGGTCAGCTCCCCGATGCCCTCGATCCAGCAGGTCATGGCGTCACCCGGCTGAAGGTGGCAGCCCGCGTCCGGCCCGATCCTCGGCGGGGTGCCCGTCGCGATCAGGTCTCCGGCCTGCAGCGCGATATGGCGGCCAAGGTAGTCGAGTATCTGGCCGACCGAGAAGCGCATCTGGCTCGTGCGGCCGTCCTGGACGTCGACGCCGTTGATGCGAAAGCCCAGTCGCAGGTCGCGCGCGTCCAGGTCCGTGGCGAGGACGATGTCCGGCCCGACCGGGCAGAAGCCGGGCAGCGACTTGCCGAGCAGCCACTGGTCGCCGTCGAGCCACTCGTCCTGCGACGTCACGTCGTTGACGATCGTGTAGCCGAGAACTGTCGCGTGATCGCCGACGACGACGCCCAGCTCGCACTCGCCGTTGACGTTCGCGGTGAGTGAGCGATCCCAGCTCACGATCCCGTTTTGGCCGATCAGCGAGGTCGTCGCCTTGCCGTAGACGAGCGGGCGCTGCGGGCCGGCGGCATCAGGGTTGGCAGGGTCGCGGTAGTTCAGGCCGATTGTGTAGATGGCACCGATTTTCACGGGCGGCCGACTTCCGCCACGGACCGCGAGCTCCACGCTCAGGCCAGTGCGCCGGGATCGGCGAGCAGTGGCGCGACGGCCTCGCGCATGACTTTGGCCATGCCACTCACGCCTGTCCAGCGCTCGAACGCGATCGCGGCCTGCGCGATGAGCATCTCGGAGCCGTTTGCCGCGCGCAGGCCGCGCCCGAGGGCCGCCGCGACGAGCGGCGTCTGCGCGGGCACGTAGACGCAGTCGAAGACAGTCGCCGTGAGCGGCAATTCGTCGATGGGGATCGTCATGCCCGGATCGATCATGCCCACGGTCGTGGCATTCACGGCGAGGTCGGCGCCACGGACGGCGGACAGGAACTCGTCGCTGTCGAGTGGCACGGCGTGGACACCGCCGATCTCGCGCGGCACGGTCCGATTGCCAACGGTGAGATGCGCGACGCCGGCGTGCCTGCAGGCGTACACGATGGCCCGCGCTACGCCGCCACCACCGGCCACGACCACGCGCGCACCCGTCAACGGGAAGCTCATCAGTTGCTCGGCCGCGGCGCGAAAGCCGGGCGCGTCCGTGTTGAAGCCGAGGAGCAGGCCGTCGGACGTGCGCACCACGTTGTTCACTGCGCCAATCGCCGCGGCGTCCGCCTCTACCTCGTCGACGAGCGACGCGACGAGCGGCTTGTACGGCGCGGTCACGCCCAGGCCCAGGAAGTCCTCGCCGCGTGCCGCCGCCACGGCCGGCGGCACGTCCACTTCGTCGATCTCCATCAGCTCATAGCGGCCGTCGATGCCGGCGGCGGCGAAGGCCGCGTTGTGCATCACGACCGAGTGACGCCTGTGGAGCGGCTTGCCGAGCAGCGCGACGCGCCTGGTCACGCCGCGGACGCGACCACGCTTCCGCCGCGGCGCACTGGCCCCGCCGTGGCCGGGAACTTGACGTTGGCGATGATCTCGTCGATCCACGAGCGCAGCTGCGCCGGATCGGGCGTCATCGTGTGGAGCATGAAGTACTCGACGCCGGCGTCTACGCGTCGCTGAAGGGACGCAACGATCTCATCGGGCGTGCCGAACAGGTAGACCGTCTCGAGGTATTTGGGCCCGCGCTCGCTGCTCATCACGCGCAGGAACGCCTCGTGCTGTTCGCGCCGTGCCTTGTCAGGGTCTGAAGTGAGGACGATGTGCATGAAGTTCTCGTGCGCGACGACACACTCGCGCGGGTCCCGGTCGTGCTCGCGGTAGTAGTCCTGCAGCTCGCGCCAGTCGCGGGCGATCTCCTCGGGCGGACACGTGGGACGCGGTATCCAGCCGTCTGTCCGCAGAACGCGTGCCTTAACCGACTCGACGAATTTGGGCAGGTCGGGCGACTTGGGATCCGCCAGCTGCGAGCCGCCGCCGATCCAGATCTCGGGCCGCTGCGCGGAGCGCGGCTCGATGCACAGGTTTTCGACCGAGTAGAACTCGCCGTGGTAGCTGACCGTCTCGCCGTCGAGCAGCGGGAGCATGATGTCGAGCATCTCGTCGGTGCGCTTGCCGCGCTCCGACTTCTTTACGCCCAGGGCCACATATTCAAGGTCATTCCAGCCCACGCCCGCGCCAAGGATGACGCGGTTCTCGGACAGGAACTGGAGCGTGGCGATCTCCTTGGCGAGCATGACGGGGTGGCGCAGCGGCATGATCAGGATGGACGTGCCGAGACGGACGCGCGACGTGACGCCCGCGGCCACGGCCAGGGCAGTCAGCGGCTCGAGGAACGAGACCGAGTAGAAGCGCTTGGCCGCGATCAGGTGGTCGGTGACAAAGAGCGAGTCGAAGCCCAGATCCTCAACTGTCTGGGCGAACCTCTTGATGCCGCGCGCTCGCTCCGGTCCGTCACCCTGCCAGACATATGACGGCAGGAACACCCCGAACCGGCCGATCTCACCTGTCATCGCGCAACCCCCTCTCCTAGCGTCCTTCGTATTGCGGCGCGCGCTTGCCGAAGAACGCCCTCGCGCCCTCGAGCATGTCGTCTGAGTTGAAGACTCTCTCCGATGCCCCGATCTCGGCGGCGATGCCCGCGTCGAGATCCAGGTCCACCGATTGGTCGATCAAACGCTTGACCTCGCGCACCGCCAGCGGGCCTCGTTCAGCGATCTCGGCCGCGATCTCGTCGGCTGCCGCAAGCGCCTGGCCCGCGGGCACGACGCGGCTGACGAGGCCGATCCGCTCCGCCTCGCGGGCGTCGATGATGCGGCCGGTCAGAGCGAGCTCCTTGGCGCGTGCCACGCCCACGACGCGTGGCAGCCGTTGCGTGCCACCGGCGCCGGGCGTGACGGCGAGCCGCACTTCAGGCAGGCCGAGGCTCGCGCGCTCCGATGCGACGCGGATGTCGCACGCCAGCGCGAGCTCCAGGCCGCCACCCAGGGCGCTGCCCTCGATGGCGGCGATCGTCGGCATCGGCAGCGCAGCGAGCTCGGAGAACACCTCCTCCTCACGGCTGAAGTGCTCCCGGCCGGCGGCGCCGCGATGCGACTCGAACGCCTTCACGTCCGAGCCGGCGGAGAACGCCCGCTCGCCGCGGCCGCTGACGACGACTGCCCGGACGTCATCAGCGGCCGCTAGCGTGGCGAGCCGGTCACGCAGTTGCTCAGTGAGCTCCCTTGTGACCAGATTTAGTGGGGGGTTCACGAGCTCGAGGTGCGCCACGCGACCGAGCTCGAGTGAAACCAGGTCAGCCATGGCGGGCCTCCCGCGCTAGGCCGGCCTCTCGCGGTTGATCGGCTGACCGCGCGAAGTCGGCGGCGAGGCCCATCGCGCCCGCGGCGTAGACGCGCGGATCGGTCGTCCGGCAGTCGTCGGCGATAAGTGGCCTGAAGCCCATGCGATCGATGACGTCGCGCTGGAGGTCCATGCCCGGCGCGAGCTCGATCAGCGTCACGCCCTCCGGCCGCAGCTCGAATACGGCCCGGTCGGTGATGTAGCGGACCTCCTGGCCACGCTCGCGCGCAAGCTTGCCGTTGAACGAGACCTCGCGTACCTGGGGCACGAACTTGGACAGGCTGCCTTCGGCCCGGACGCGCACGCCCGTCTGATCGATGTCGAGCTCCAGTCCCTGCGCGGTCAGAGTGCCGACGAAGTTGATCCTGCGCGTCCTGGCGCTGATGTTCGGGAAACCGCCCGGGCCACGGATGCGGCCCTCGAAGGCGTGGACGTTGACGTTTCCGTCGGCGTCTATCTCGGCGAACGAGAGCGATGCCACGTCGAGGCCGCCGCCGTCGTAGAAGCGGAACATGTACGGCTGGTCGATCATCGCCTGGTAGTTGAAGCCGGCGCCGCCCTCGTTGCCGGCGACCGGCACGCCACCGAAGATGCCCTGCTCGACGGTCAGCACCAATTGATCGGTGATGCCTTCCTCCCACGCCACGCGGCCGATCAGCTGGGAGATGCCGAAGCCCAGGTTGCAGATGTTGCCCGGCGCGAACTCGAGCAGCGAGCGGCGGGCGATGATCTTGCGCACATCGAGCGGCGGCGGCGGCTCGGGCACGGGCGGCTTGCGCAGCTTGCCGGCGTAGTACGGCGAATCCTGGGTGATGTACGTCTGCCACTGGTCGGGCACGACGTAGACGTAGTCGACGAGCGCGCCGGGGATCTTCACGTCTCTTTGCGGCAGCGAGCCGCGGCGCGCGAGCTGGCGCACCTGACAGATGACGATGCCACCTGAGTTGCGCGCGGCCATGGCCATATCGAGCATCTCGGCCTGGATCGCCTCACCTTCCATGGTGATCGAGCCGTCTTCGTCGGCGGTCGTGCCGCGGATCACGGCGACGTCGATCGGAAAGGCGTGGTACATCAGCCACTCCCTGCCGCGCAGCGTGACGAGCTCGACGAGATCCTCGGTCGTGCGGCTGTTCTGCTTGCCGCCCGTCTGGCGCGGGTCGACGTACGTGCCCAGGCCAACATGGGTCACGAGCCCCGGGCGTCCCGCGGCTATCTCGCCCATCAGCTGGCTCAGGACGCCCTGGGGGAACGAGTACGCCTCGAGCTCGTTGCGCTCGACCATCGCGCCGAGGCGCGGCTCATTGCCGATGTTCGAGCCGATGGTGCGCCGGTGCATTCCGGGCAGCGCGAGCTGGCTGAAGCCACGGTCGGCGAAGTCGCCCGTGCCGACCACGCGGACCGTCGTGAGGTCGCGCGGATGCTCCGTCGCCTTGAACAACGCCTCGAGCTCATCGATGAAGCGCTGTGGCAGCGCATGGCCCGCGCCCGAACCACCGATGACGATCGTCTGGCCATCCCTGACCAGCTCGACCGCTTCGCGCACGCTGACGACTTTCATCGCATCGTCGCCGATCCGATGCGGACGCCATCCTGAGGCAGATGCGTATTGCGGGTACAGATGCTCGCCTGATGGGTCGTTACCCGGAATGCGCATCTGGGTGCGGATATGGCGCTGGCCGTGGCCGTGGCCGTGGCCGTGGCCGTGGCCGATTCGAAGTTCATGGCATGTACGCCCCGGCGTTGGGGTTGAGCGTCTGGCCGGTGTACAGCGCGGCGGCGTCGGAGAGCAGGAAGATGACCGTGTCGGCGACCTCATCCGCGCGGCCGAAACGGCCCAGCGCCGCGTCGCGCAGCCGGCTCTTGCCTGCCTCGCTGTCGACGAGGTCGGTGGTCATGTCGGTGATCGTCACGAACGGTGCCACGGCATTGACGCGGATGCCGCGCGTGCCGAACTCCCTGGCCAGGGCACGGGTCAGGCCGACCAGACCGGACTTGGCCGCGCTGTACGCGGCGGTCTCGGTCACGCCCATCTGGGCCAGGCGCGACGCAACGTTCACGATCGTGCCACTGCCCTGCTCGAGCATCTGCGGGATCGCCGCGCGACAGGTGTGAAAGGACGCGGTCAGGTCAGTGGCGATCACCTCGGCCCACGTCTCGGGGGCGATCTCGAGGAACGGGCCGACCTGCGTGTTGCCAGCGTTGTTGACCAGGCCATCGAGGCGACCGAACTTCGCGATCACCTCGCGCACCAGCTGCTCCGCCTGGGCACCGACTGACACGTCTGCGCAGAAGACCTCCGCCTGCCCGCCTGCGTCGCCGATGCGGCGCGCGGTCCGCTGGGCACCTTCGTGAGATCTGTTGTAGTGAACGGCCACCGTCGCGCCATGCGCGCCGGCCTTGGTCGCCACCTCGGCACCGATGCCGCGGCTGCTGCCGGTCACGAGCACGACTCTGCCGCGCAGGTCATCGTCGCTCAACACAGCCCCGCCGCAACCAGCGCGTCGCGGATCGACTTGGTCTCCTCGTCGGCAATCGCCATCAGCGGCGGACGCATTGAGGTGCTCGTGATCACGCCGAGCTCCTTGAGCGCGACCTTGGTCCGTGCCCGGTAGTCGCGCACGGGCGTGCCGTAGACGACCTCTTCGAGCGGCAGGATGCGCTCCCAGATCGCGCGCGCTTCGTCCCACTTGCCCTGGGTCGTGAGCTTGACCATCTCGACCTGCTCTGCCGTGGCCAGCGTGCCGAAGCCGATCAGCGCGCCCTCCGCGCCCAGCACGAACGACTCGAACACGAAGTTGTCGTCGCCCGTGAGCAGGTCGATGCGCCGGTCGAGCTGCTCTATCAGGCGCCGCGTCAACAGGTACAGGCGCGCGTCGAAGCTCGCTTCCTTGAGCGCCACGACGTTGTCGATCGCGGCGATCTGACGGAGCGTGTCCTCACTGAAGATCACGCCACCCAGGGCGGGCTGAAGCTGGAAAGCGACCATCGGCAAACCGACGCCCTGGGCGATCGCTTCGTGGTAGGCGACCGGGATGGCCGGGTCGAGCGGCGTGCCCTGGTAGGCCGGTATCGGAAAGACGAGCAGGCCACGCGCGCCCGCGTCGCGGGCGCGCTTGCCCTCTTCGACGGCCTGCGCCGTGAACATGGCACTCAGCCCGGCGATGACCGGGATGTCGCCCGCCTCGTCGACCGCCACGCGCAGGACGCGCTCGCGTTCGTCCGGCCAGAGGTGCGGGCCTTCGCCCGTGTCGGCGTTGATCGCCAGCGCGACCGGCCCCTGCGGCAGCAGCCATTGCAGGTAGTGCCGGTACTGCCCCTCGTCGAACTTGCCGTCAGCGTCGAAAGTGACGACGCAGGCGGGGATGATGCCGTGCAGGTTGAGCTGTTCCATCAGATACCTCGGGTTGAATCACGCAGCACGACCTGCGTCGGCAGGATCTGCGGCGCGAGCCGCTCACCGTTCAGGGCACGGATGGCGGCCTGGAAGCCGCGCCGTCCCATCTCACGCAGTGGCAGGCGCACGGTCGAAAGGGACGGCGCGGTCATCTGCGCGACCGGGATGTCGTCGAAGCCGGCCACTGACACGGCGTCCGGGACGGCAATGCCCAGCTCGTGCAGCCGCTGGAGCGTGCCCAGCGCGAGCAGATCGTTGGCGCACAGGATGGCTGTGAAGTCGGTGACCGGCTTGGCGCCCGTGGCCAGCAGCTGGTCGACGGCACTCGCGCCCGCCTCTGCGTCGAAGCCCGTGTCGACAATGAGCCGCTCGTCGACGTCGATGGCCGCGGCCGCGAGCGCGCGCCGGTAGCCCGCGAGGCGCTCGCGCGCGACGTACAGCGTGTGCGGGCCGGCCAGGAAACAGATCTTCCGATGGCCGAGGCCGACGAGCGCCGCGACCATCGCCGCGAGCCCGCCCTGGTTGTCGACGCTGATCTCAGGCTCGCCCAGCGCGTGGGGCGAGAGGTGGATCACGGCAGCGCCAGAGCTCTGCAGCGCGGCCACGTGGCGCGGCAGCTCTTCGATCGAAGCCTCGTCGTCCATGCCCGAACTGGCGAAGATCACGCCTGCGGCGCGCATCGAGCGCAGCAGCCGGACATAGGACGCCTCGCGCGCGCCGTCCCTCTCGCTCGAGCAGGTGATCACGAGATAGCCGCTCGTTTCGGCCGCGTCCTCGACGCCGCGCACGATCTCGGCAAAGTAGGGATCCGTCGTGTCGTGGACGATCACGCCGACGACCGGGATCTGGCTCTTGAGCAGGCCGCGCGCGAGCGCGTTGGGCACGTAGTCGAGCTCGCGCGCGGCGAGCAGGACGCGCTCGCGCGTAGGCGCGCTGACCGGGTAATCAGCTTCCGAGACGACGCGCGAGGCAGTCGCGATCGACACGCCAGCGAGCCGCGCGACCTCGGTGATCGAGCTCAATAGAGCGGCCCGAACGACTTGGCGTCATCACGCACCGTGACCCACTGCCACTGCGTGAACGCCTCGAGATTGGCGTCGGCACCGAAGCGGCCGCCGTTGCCACTCAGGCCCATGCCGCCGAACGGGATCGTCGCCTCGTCGTTGATCGTCTGGTCGTTGACGTGGACCATGCCCGCGCGAATTCGGTTGGCGATCGCGAGGCCGCGCGAGATCGACCGTGAATAGACGCCCGCGGCGAGTCCGTATTGAGACGAGTTGGCCAGCTCGACTGCCTCGTCGTCGCTCGAGAACGTCACCACCGGCGCGACCGGGCCGAAGATCTCGTCGGTCCACGCCGGCGCATCCAGCTTGACGTCGGCCAGGACCGTGGGCCGGTAGAAGAGGCCTTCGAACGTGCCGCCCTCGACGAGCCGCGCGCCGCCGTTCTCGAGCGAGCGCTTGACGATCGAATCGACGCGCTTGAGCTGCTGCTCGTTGACGATCGGACCGAGCTCGACATCCTCGCGGTACGGGTCGCCGGTGCGCAGCCGGCGTGCCTTCTGGGCGAGCAGGTCGACATATTCGTCGGCGACGCTCTTGTGGACGATGTGCCGGCCCGTGGCGAAGCACACCTGGCCCTGGAACTGGAAGCTGGCGTACGCGCCCGCGCTCGCCGCCGCTGGCAGGTCGGCGTCGTCGAGCACGATCAACGGGTTGTTGCCGCCGAGCTCGAGGCTGACCTTCTTCAACAGGCCGCCTGCCTTGGCACCGACGATGCGCCCGACTTCGGTCGACCCGGTGAAGCTGACCATGCTCACGTTCGGATCCGTCACCAGCGCATCGCCGGTCTCGGCGTCGCCGATGACGATCTGGAGCAGGCCGTCAGGGAGGCCTGCCTCCTTGAAGATCGCCGCGAACATCGCACCGCCGCACACCGGTGTCTGCGGATCCGGCTTGAGGAGCACGGCATTGCCCAGCGCCAGGGCCGGGGCCACGACGCGCATGCCCAGCACGGACGGCGAGTTCCACGGCGTGATCGCACCGATCACTCCGACGGGCACGCGGCGGATCATCGACAGGCGTTCCTGCTGCACGGTCGGCACGAGCGAGCCGTAGGGCTGCCAGGGCATGGCCGACGCGGCGAGCAACTCGCCGGTCGTGAAGTTCTGCTCGTGGTGCACCTTGTTGCGGTGCGCGCCGGTCTCGCGCTGCGTCCAGGTCCCGAACTCGGGCCGGTGCGCTTCGTAGATCTCCGCCGCGCGGCGGAGCACGGCCGATCGCTCCTGGTACGACGCCTGTGCCCATGCCGGCTGTGCAGCGGACGCAGCCGCCGCCGCACGCCGGACATCGTCAATAGTCGACTCACGAATAGTCAGTAGATGCCGGCCGGTCGCCGGCTCGCGGACGTCAATCTCTCGGCCGGTGCCAGTGTGCCACTCGGCAAGAAACGGGTCGAGCCAGCCGCTCTCGGTTGACTTCTCAGCTGTCGCGACCATCGGTTCCTCCGGTGAAGCGTTCGGCGTAGGTCGTCGGGTGGTTCGGGATCTCGGCGCGCGCGCCTGTCTGTGGATCGCGCCACTTCGGGCCGCGCGCGAGCACGGCGTCGATCAGGCCCTCCTCGAGATACTGCGGGACCAGCCACGACCTGACCTCGATGGCCATCTGGCCGGGATAGCCGATCAGCTCGCGCACGCGCTTATCGGTGTAGTAGCCCGCGACGATGGCCAGCTGCAGAGCACCGAGATTGGCTTCCTCGTGCGCGAGCGCATCCAGCCGAGCCTGGACGTCGGCGCCCAGATCTGGGCGAAGGGCCGCCTGCAACGGCTCGAACATGTCCGGCCGCGCGCGCAGGACGAAGTCGAGCCGCGCCGCGTCCACGACCTCGGCCGCGGAGGGCATGCCGTGCGCGGCCGGGATCAGGTGGCCGGCGATCGCGGCGAAGGTCGCCAGCTCGTCGGCCGTGAGTGCGGCTGGTGGCGCGGACATCTGCTCCGTGGTCACTTAGTTTGTCTCCGCAGTTGGCCTGCGGGCCACTGCTGCGCCGTCCGTTGCGACACCGGCACGCGCTGGCTGGCGTGGGTCTCGACGATGTGATCGGCCGCGCGCAGCGCGATCGCGACGATGGTCGAGGTCGGGTTGACGCCCGACGAGGTCACGAAGCACGAACCGTCGACGACGTACAGGTTGGGCACGTCATGGGTGCGATTCCAGCGATCGAGCACGGACGTTTTCGGGTCGTCGCCCATGCGCGCCGTGCCCAGCAGGTGCCAGCCGGAGTAGCGCATCAGCCGGTCGACCTCGATCTTGTACGCGCCTGCGGCCTCGAGCGACTCCGTTGCGCGCTCGATATGGAAGTCGAGCATGCGCCGCGCGTTGTCGGCCATCCTGTAATGAACCTCCGGCGCGGCCAGGCCCGATGAGTCGGTCACCGTCGTGCTCAACGTGATGTGGTTCGCCTCGTCGGGCAGGTCCTCCGCGAACAGGCCCCAGTTGGCGCCGTGGCCCAGGTGCGTCTTGACGTGGACGTGATGGTCGGGGCCCCAGACCTGCTCACCGGCGCGCGCCGGCAGTGCCGTGCCCACCGGGCCGCCGGTGGGCGCGAGGCCCCAGCGCGCGCCACGCACGAAGCCGCGCTTCTCGTCCGTTTCGTAGAACTCGAGCGACTCGATCAGGTCGCCGAACTGGCCCTGCCAGGACATCAGTGGCTCATCGAACAGGCCGGCGACGTTGGCGAAGGGATGCATCATCAGCCGTTTGCCGACGAGGCCGGACGAG
>Ga0265319_1001415_pt1 | contig 14372 bp, 15 predicted proteins | sample 4824metaG_FD_192443 | JGI IMG/M metagenome (GOLD analysis project Ga0265319, IMG submission 192443) | Rhizosphere microbial communities from Carex aquatilis grown in University of Washington, Seatle, WA, United States - 4-8-24 metaG | ecosystem: Host-associated > Plants > Roots > Rhizosphere >...
CCATACCAAACCCCGCGAGGTCTTGCCGTTAAATTATTTCTGATCTTTTTATCCCGTTTTTTTCTAATTATTCCCTTTTCCCCCCGGGGGAAAAGGGATTTTTTTTAAACCTGGGACCTCGTGCTTGGTCCCTTGTAACTTCCCCAGAGGCGGCTTTATGAGCCAGACGATTAACCGAAAAATAACCTTCGAGGACCAGCAGGAATGCCTGCAGTTGTTTGGGGAAAAGGACCACACTCTGAAACTCTTGAGGGAATCCTTTTCCGTGACCTTGGTTGCCCGGGGCAATGAAATCATCCTCTCGGGCGAGCCCCTTGAGGTTTCTCATGCCAGCCAAGTCATCGAGCGGCTTCGGGGGCATTTACGGAAGGGCTACGAGGGCTACCTGCAGACCGGCGCGGTTCAAAAAATGATCTCCGAGGCGAAGGGCGAAAAGCAGGAAGAAGAGGGCCCGGCCAGGGAAACGATCCTTCTTTCCGCCCGGAAGAAACCCATTCAGGCCCGCGGCGACAACCAGCAAAAATACGTGGACGCGATCAAATCCAAGGATGTGGTCTTCGGGGTCGGCCCAGCCGGAACGGGAAAGACCTACCTGGCCATGGCCATGGCGGTGGCGGCCCTCCGCGAGGGCCAAGTGGAAAAGCTGATCCTGACCCGTCCCGCGGTGGAAGCGGGTGAAAAACTGGGGTTCCTTCCCGGGGACCTTCAGGAAAAGGTGGATCCCTACCTGCGTCCCCTTTATGACGCCCTTTACGACATGGTGGAATACGAGAAGCTCCAAAGGCTTTTTCACCAGCGGGTCGTGGAGGTGGCGCCCTTGGCCTACATGAGGGGCAGGACCCTCTCCAACGCCTTCATCATCCTGGACGAGGCGCAAAACACCAGCCCCGAGCAGATGAAGATGTTCCTCACCCGCATGGGCACCGGCTCCAAAATGGTCGTCACCGGCGACGTCACCCAGATCGACCTGCCCCTGGGGAAGTCCTCGGGGCTCATTGAGGTCCAGCGGATCCTCTCCAAAGTGAAGGGCATCGAGTTCGTGGTGTTCAGCCCCAAGGACGTGGTCCGGCACCAACTGGTGCAGAATATCCTGGAGGCCTACCATCTGAATGATGAGGAAAAGAAAAGGAATGATTAACCACGAAGGCACCAAGACACCAAGGGAAGCCGGAAGAGGAATCACGTTTAATTTTTATAAACATCTATTTTTCTTCTCTTGGTGCCTTGGTGTCTTGGTGGTGAAATAGGTTTATGAGACTTTTTCTTCGCTGTTCAGTGAAGTCTTCGCCCGTCTCGACCACTTGGCTCCGCCGCTTGTCCGGCCTCGCCTTGAGGACCGTCAAGGGAGCCTCCTTCGAAAAACACTCCGAGCTTTCCATCGTCCTCACGGGCGACGGGGAAGTGCGCCGGCTCAACCGCCTCTACCGGAAAAAGGACAAAACCACCGATGTCCTTTCCTTTCCGCTGCTGGAAGGGAAAAAACTCGACGGCGGAAAGGGGGGCTTTCTCCCGCTGGGCGACGTGGTCATCAGCCTGCCCCAAACCCGCCGTCAAGCCGTTCAACAAGGCAAGGAATTCAAGGCGGAATTGGCCCTTTTGCTGGTCCATGGAATTCTCCATCTTTTAGGTTATGATCATGTCTCCCGGCTCCAGGAAAAACGAATGTTTGGTTTACAGGGCCGAATCTTGAAAAAATTCAGGGCTTAAAACACTAATGGACACTTACCTCTTATCCCACATCATGCTGCTGGGTCTTCTCCTCCTGGCTTCCATGTTTTTTTCGGCGGTTGAGACCAGCCTTCTTTCCTTTCCCCGGCCCCTCCTCCAGTCGCAGTTGGAATCGCCGGGAATTTTGGGCAGGGCTTTCAAGGAATGGCACGACCACCCCAACCGGATATTGACCACCATCCTGCTGGGCAACAACGTCGCGAACGTGGCGGTCACCACCCTGGCGGCCTACATGTCGATCCACTTCGCCGAGATCAACAACTGGAGCAGGGCTGTCACGGGAACCGTCGTTTCCGGAACCGTCATGGCGGTCCTGATCATCTTTGGCGAGGCGATCCCGAAGGTCATGGCCCGGACCCACTCGGCCAAAGCCACCCCCTGGCTGGTGGTGCCCATCTATCTTTTCGACCGATTCCTCTCCCCGATCAGCTGGGTGCTGGCCCATTCGGTGGCCCTGCTGTTTCCCGGTATCAACCAGGCCTCCGCCTCCCTGGTAACGGAAGATGACATCAAGCACTTGATCGAGATGGGCAGGGAATCGGGCTCCATCCACGAAGACGAGACCAACATGATCCATTCCATCCTAAAGTTCACCGATACCAAAGCCAGTGAGGTCATGGTTCCCCGCACGGAGATGTTCTGCGTGGACATCAAAACCGACTTCGACAAACTTTTGGACCTGGTGGTCCAAAACGGCTACTCCCGGGTGCCCGTCTACAAGGAAAGCATGGATAAAATCGTCGGCATCATCTATACGCGCGACCTTCTTTCCATTTGGAAGAACAAGGAACTCATCGTCATCCAGGATCTTCTTCGAAAACCCTACTTCGTTCCAGAGTCCTCCCGGGTTGACCGCCTTTTGCGGGAATTTAAGCGGGGGAAGGTCCATTTGGCGATTGTGGTGGATGAGTACGGGGGCACGGCGGGTCTCGTCACCCTGGAGGACCTGGTGGAGGAGATTTTCGGCGAGATCCAGGATGAGCATGATTCGGGTGAGGAAAAAGCCATTGCCAAACTGGCGGATGGTTCATGGGTTGTTGAGGCGGATTTGGCCTTGGATGAGGTCAATGAGGCCCTGGACCTGCACCTGGTTCCCAAGGGCGAGGTCGCGAGTTTGGGCGGTTATGTGATGGAAATCGCCGGGAAGGTCCCCAAAAAGGGCAGGGTGATTGAGGATCGGGAGGCCGTTTTTAAAATCCTGGACGCCAGTGAGACGAGCATCCTCAAAATCAAAACCGTGAAGCGCAAAACGCCCCTGGCGGCCCAGCCGGCGGAGGCAGCGGCTTCCCCAAAACCCCGCAAGAAAAAAGCGAAGGCCCCGTCGCCGGAAACGCCGATGGTGGAAGCGCCAACCGAAGCGCCCGTTCATGAGACCGCATCTGAGCGGGAAACAAAAGCTTGAACTGAATTAGCCGTTCGCAATTAGGAATGGGGAATTTAACGACGAATTCCTAACTCCTAATTCCCAATTAATCGAGGGGGTTTTCCGAGATGCAGTATTTAGATTGCCATAACCACACAGCCGAATGGTCCGACGGCCGGCAGTCCATTGATCAGATTTTGGAAAGGGCCAAGGAAGAGGGGGTCCGGGTGGGTCTTTCCGACCATGCGGGCCTGGGTGATTACCTCAACTCCAACGACAGGCTCCTGGCTTACGCGGATTACCTGTCCCAATACCCGGTGGCCAGGGGATTGGAAATGGACCTGGGGAGAAGTTTTATCGTCGGCGACGAGGTCCGCAAGAAATTCGATTACATGATCGGCTCGGTCCACGGTATCGAGCTGAACGGCGTCCGGCTGGGCTTCAGCCCCCTCATCAAGTTCCTCAAGGGCGGGTTGCCCGATTACGACCCTAGCGCCCAGATCAAGGACTGGGACGCCTTTTTCAACCTCCACTTGGAGATTCTCGAAAAGGAATTTTCCTCGCAGGATTACAGCATCCTGGGGCACTGCACCATGCTGCCGGCCATCGCCCGTTCGAAAAATCCAGACGAGGCCTTTCCCGAGTGGTGGGAGGAAAAACTGGTGAACCTCCTTTTGCAGTATAACGTGGCCATGGAAATCTCCAACCGCTGGCTGACCCCCTACGACCGCTTGATGAGAAAAGCCGTGGACGGCGGGGTGAAGTTTTCGGTCGGGTCGGACGGGCACGAGCCGGCGAAGACCTGCAACTTGGACTTCCCGAAGAGTATGATCGAAAAGTTCGGCGTCAAACCGGACCGGATATTCGATATCAAACGTAAAGTCGAAAGCCAGGGCAATTAGCCACGGATGAACACGGATTAACTCGGATAGGATTTAAGATTGAAAAAAGGAAATCATTTGAATTTATTTTTCGCCATCCGTGTTGATCCTTGTTCGTCTGTGGCAAAGATGCCATTGATGGGTCTAGTCCGTGGCTTTTATGGCAACTGATTTCATTTGCGGGGCGGTGGCTATTTTGGGCAAGCCCAACGTTGGCAAGTCCACCTTCCTCAATTCCGTCTTGAAGCAAAAGATCGCCATCGTCTCCCACCGGCCCCAGACCACCAGGGGTTCCATGGCCGGCATTTACCAGGACCAGGGCTCCCAGATCGTTTTTTACGACACCCCCGGCATCCACCAGCCCCACAATAAACTCTCCCAGTACATGCTCCACGAAGTGGAGGATGTACTGGATGGCGCGGACGCGGCCCTGTTCCTGATCGACGCCAAGGATGGCATTCAGGACGAGGAAGTTCTGACGGCGGAGTGGCTGAAAAAGTTTAAAAAGCCGGTCCTCTGCCTCTTGAACAAGATGGACAAGGTGCCGGCGGGAAGAATCCAGGAGTTGGCGGGAAAAATCAAGGCGGAATTGGGGGACTGGCCCCAGTTCCGCATGTCGGCCATCTCGGGCAAGGGAGTGCAGGAGATTCTCCGGGAGCTTCAAAAAATCCTTCCCCGCCAGCCGGCTTTATTTCCAGAGGAGGAATTGACCAATAAAACCATGAGGGAAATCGCGGCGGAAATGGTGAGAGAACAATGTTTTCTCCAACTGCAGGAGGAGATTCCCTACGGGGTGGCGGTGGTTGTCGATGATTTTGTGGAAAAGGCTCCGCCCGCCCCGGTGGTCATTAAGGCCACCATTTATGTGGAAAAGGACAGCCAAAAGGCCATTGTCATCGGGGCCGGGGGCAAGCAATTGAAGGCCATCGGAACCTCCGCCCGGCTGCAGATCGAGAAAATGCTGGAGCAAAAGGTATTTTTGGAATTGTGGGTGAAGGTTTTGAAAAATTGGCGCAAGGACGAGGAAGTTTTGAAAAAGCTCGGCTACAACGTCACGAAAAAGAAATAAAGTTTTGTCTGTATGGACTGTAGGAGCAGGCCTCCGCGCCTGTCCTGGGCACCCGCAGCGGGGTGCCCCACCATTTTAAATAACCAAAGGTCCCATGAAACCCAAACACCTAAAAACCAAAATCGTCTGCACCATCGGACCCGCCTCGAGGTCGGAAGAGATGCTGGTGGAAATGATGCGCCGGGGAATGACCATGGCCAGGCTGAATTTCGCCCATGGCACCTTGGCCCAACATACGCAGGATATCAAGAATATCCGGCTGGCGGCCCACCGGGAGAAACTCCACTTTCCGATCCTCATCGACCTGCCGGGGCCCAAAATAAGGGTGGGGAAGCTCAAACATGAGCCCCTCCATCTGCGCCAAGGCCATGTCCTGTGGCTGACGACCAGGAAAATCCTGGGTTTGTTCCTGGACCGGATCCCCGTGGATTACCCCCAATTGACCCAAAGCGTCAAAAAGGGGTCGCTCATCTACCTGAACGACGGATTTATCCAATTGAGGGTGTTGGAGGTCAAGGAATCCACGGTGAAGTGCGAGGTCCTGATGGGAGGGAACCTGTTGTCCCACAAGGGGCTTAACCTCCCGGACGCCAAAATGTTCGTGGAACCAGTCACGGACCAGGACTTGAGGTATATGGAGTTCGGCTTGAAGCAGGGGGTGGACCTCTACGGGGTTTCCTTCGTGGAAAAGGCCTCCGACATCCTGAAGATCAAGGCCGCGGCCAAGGGGTTGGGTTATAAAATCAGGACTGTGGCGAAGATTGAGAGGGCGGAGGCGGTGAAGAACCTGGATGCCATCCTGAAGGTGACCGACGCGGTGATGGTGGCGAGGGGCGACCTGGGAGTCCAAATTCCCCTGGAGGATGTTCCCTTGGTCCAAAAGAGCATCATCCACAAGGCCCGCCTGAAGGGCATTCCCGTGATCACCGCTACCCAGATGCTGGAATCCATGGTCCACAATGTCAGGCCCACAAGGGCGGAAGTTTCCGACGTGGCCAACGCCATCTTGGATGGGACCACCGCCGTTATGCTTTCCGAGGAAACCGCGATCGGGGACTACCCCCTGGAGACGGTTGAAATGATGGCGAGAATCGCCGGCAGGGTGGAGTCGGGTTTTAAGGTCCACCCGCCGGTCCTGAAAATAAACCTATAGGGGCAGGCGCGAGAAAGGCAGTTAGGAATTAGCAATTAGGAGTTTGGAATTTACACCCAGCGCGCCCCCGCGGAGGGGGGGCCCCTAGAAGATGAAAACCAAGGAGGAAATCATGAAAATCACCATCTACCAAAAACCGACCTGCACCACCTGCCGGCAGGTTTTCGCGGCGTTGAAGGAAAGCGGGGTGGAAATGGATTCGGTCAATTACTACCTGGAGCCGATTTCAAAGGCCAAACTCGCCGAATTGGTCAAGAAGATGGGGGTAAAGGCCTCCGAACTGTTCCGCTCCAAGGAAGAGGTTTACAAGAAGCTCAAGCTGGGGGAGAGGGAAGTCGCGGACGCGGAAGCCATTGAGCTGATGGTGAAATACCCGGATTTGATGCAGAGGCCCATCGTGGAAAAAGGCGGCAAGGCCATCCTGGCCCGCCCCGCGGAAAAGCTGAAAGAAATCCTTTAGGCGCCAGGCTTCGGGGCCAAGGTTCCAGGGAAAGCCGGGGCTGGAACCTGGCGCCTTGAACCTAGGACCTTCTTTTGTCGAACTCGATCTCCCCGTCCTTCAACCCGATTTGCCGCTGGGCCCTGGCCGCGTAGTCCGGCTCGTGGGTGACCATCAACACCGTGGTTTTAGACTCGCGATTGACCCTTTCGAAAATGGAAATGACCTTTTCGCCGCTGGCCGAGTCCAGGTTGCCGGTGGGCTCGTCGGCCAGGAGGTACTTGGGCCGCATGATCAGGGCGCGGGCGATGGCGACCCTTTGGCGCTCCCCGCCGGAAATTTGGCCGGATAATTTTCCCCGGATGTGCCCGATCTCAAAATCCTTCATCAGTTGGACGGCATAGGGCCTTAATTCCTCGTGGCGGTTGGTCTTGCGGGCGGGGAAGAGGACGTTCTCCTCGCAGGTTAATTCGGGCAATAGGTAGTGGAATTGGAAAACAAAGCCCATGTTCTCGTTGCGGAAGTGATGGAGTTCCTTGCTGGTCAAGTTGCCGACGTTGTGATCGTCCAACAATAGGGTTCCGCCGGACAAGGGGTCCAGGGTGCTGAGGGTATATAGCAGCGTGCTTTTTCCCGAGCCGGATCTTCCCGTGATGGCCACGAACTCGCCGTCCTTGATCTCGAAGGAAAGGCTTTTCAAGATTTGGGTGGGGGGATTTCCCAGGGCCTTGACGATGTTTTTGGCGTTGAATCCCATGTTATCCCCCCTCGGCCCTGAGAATTTCAATGGGGTGCAGGCGGCTGGCCGCGTAGGCGGGGAGGAATCCGGCGACGATTCCCGAAAGAAAAGCCATGAGGAAAGCCACGACGTAAAAGTAACCGTGCCAGGCGATCAACATATGATTGACCGAACTCATTCCCATATTGGTGCCGAATTGGATGCTTTGGATATAGAGGCAGGCCAAGGTTCCCACTCCGAGCCCAAGGAGCCCCCCGATGAATCCCAGGATGATCCCTTGGGAGAGGAAAAGTTGGATGATGTCGGAGGCCTCAAATCCCATGGACCTTAGAATGGCGATTTCCCCGCGTTTTTGCTGAACGATCATGTTCAAGATGTTATAGATGCCGAAAGCCGCGATCAAAAGGACGACGAAACTCAGGGTGTAGCGGATAGTGTCCTGCATCTTGAACACGGTGAGGAAGTTCGCGTTGGCTTCGTCCCAGCTTTGGATTTTTTCCCGGCTCAAGGCGGCCCATTGGTCGGCGACCTCCTTGGCCAGGGTGATGTCGTTTAATTTAACGATGATCTGGGATACCTGGCCCGGCGTTTGGTTGACTTGTTGGACATAATGGATGGGGGCGTAGGCCACGACCTCGTCGATTTGAACCATGCCGGTGCTGAAGAACCCGGCGACCTTCGAGGGAATAACGCTTCCCTTGATGGTCACGATATTCAGGGTGTCGTTCAAGTGGAGTCCCAGTTTTTGCCCCAGGGCCTCGCCGATGATGATCTGGAATCCTCCCTTGTCCAGGTCCAGGAAATTACCCACCGTCATGTCGTTTTGGACGTCGGTAGCCTGGACCTGTTTCGCGGCCTCGACCCCGATCAAGCTGATGGTCCTTGATAATTTGCCCCGGGAAACCAGCGCCTGGGCAACCATTTGGGGGGCATAAGCCTTCACTTTCTCGTCCGCGTCCAGGCGGTCAAACCATCCCTGGGGATATTGGAGGTGGGGCGGTTCGTCGTGGCTGACAGGCGGGACCGTCCAATGGACCAGGCTGCCGGGGAAAAAGAAGCCGTCCAGTGAATGTTCCTCGATAGTGGCCTCTTCGGCCTTGATGCTGATATGGGCCGCGGTGTTGATAAGCCGCTGGATCAACAGCTCCCGAAATCCGAGCATGATGCCGGAAAGGATCAGATAGGCCGCCGTGCCGAAAATAATGCCCATCAAGGCAAGGAGGGTTTGCCGGGGGCGGGCAAGCAATTGGTGTATCGCCAGGAATAACATGGTTGGTCCCTTCGGGAATTATCCGATTATTTGCTTTTCGCCGGAAGCAGGATGGTGTCGTCGGGTTGGACGCTTTTGTCCGTCACCTCGACCCAGGTTCCGTCCGCGGCGCCCAACTTGACCGGAACCTTCTTGGGAATCCCCCCCTTGAGCAGGGTCACGATCCCCTTGTCCACCGCCACCAGGGGAATTTGAAGGACATTGTCCTTGGCCGCCACCTGGATGGCCACGTCGCAGGTCATTCCCACGAGGATTCCGGAGGGCAGGCCCGGGACCTCGATGTTCACGAAAAATTCCCCGTCCTTGGGATAAATGGCGGAAACCGTTCCGTCCAGCTTTTGGCCCCGGAGGCTCTCGAAACTCAGGAAGGCTTTTTGTCCGATCCGGACGGGAATGGCGCCGGATTGCTCCAGCGAAACCACGATGTAGGGATTTTTCAAGTCGGTGAGCGTTAACACGGCCAGTTGGGGGAAGATCGTCTCCCCTTCCTTGTAGGGCAGGGAGGTGATGACCCCGTCGAAAGGCGCCCGGGTCAGGTGGTTATCCATGAAGGATAACAGGGAGTCGCCTTTTTTAACCGAGGCCCCCTCGTCGATATAAAGTTTTTTGAGGGTGTCCGTAATACCCAGCTTGAGCTGGTAGGTGTGGCGGGCGGTCACAGTGCCGATGCCGTAAACCGATTCCACCACTTTCCCGATTTTGGGATGAGCCTCATTGGCGAGGGAGCGCATCACGTGGATGCCGAATCCTCCCCCGATTAAACCGAAGAAGGCCAGCAGGGTTAGGCCCCAGTGCTTTTTAATCCATCCGATTATTTTCATGGCAAACTCCGTGGGGAAAATCCGACAAGGTCAGGCCTCCATCCTAGCGATAGTTCGGCGAAGGGGCATGACCAAAATCATAATAAAGTCGAATCCTTTTAAAGTCACCCTCGCCCTGCCCCCGCCCCTTGAGGGAAAAGGGAAGCGTTAATTTTGGCCCTGTCTTGATGATAAATCATCCTTGTTGAAAGATTTATTGGCGTTGGTAACGTTATAATGGCGTCATTCTTCGGAGGTTTTCTTGGATCCTTTATTCATCACCGGACTCGTTTTGGCTTTCCTCGTGGTTTGGACCTTGGGCGCCTTTTTTTACTGGCGGATCAACCAGGCGACCAAGGCCGGCGCAGCCCATCAACAACACCAGCCTGCCCTCAAGTTGGCCGAGCAATGGATCGCCGATTCCCAAAAGAAAATGGAGGTCCTGATCCAGAAGGCCGAGCAGCCCCTCAGCCTGGCGCAAAACGAGCTTTTGGAACTCAGGTTGGAGGCCAGCCGCCTGCCCCAGGGGGTCAAGAACCTCAAACTGGTCCGTGAATCCCTGATGGGGCCCCTCCGTCCCGCGGTCCTTTCCCGGACCTTGGCGGAAATCACGCGGCTTTATCTGGAAGAGGGTGAGTTCCGTGAGGTTCAACCCTCGCTCGTCTGCTGGAAAACATCCCTCGGGGAAAGGTTTTGCTTGGAGATTGAGGGGACGGACGATTCCTTTGCCGAACCTCATATGAAAAATCTCTTGTCGCTGGTGAGCCAATCCGCCCCTCTGGCCGAGGGAGGGTTCCTTTATTTCAAGCGTGAAAAAAATTACCTGGCTTGTTTGGCGAATCCCGAATGGGAGCGGGGGCTGAAGTCCCGGGGACTCATCCTCATGGACCTCAAGGGATTGACGGCGCTCTTGGTTTCCCTGCGATTGGCGGGCGACGTCGAAAAGGTGCTTCAGACTTTCGACGAGGGGGTCGCCTCCACATTAGGACTCACGGGACAATCGGAGAAGATGAACGAGGCCTTGTCGCGTTTGGGGGCTCATTCCCTTAAAAGCCGGACCGCCCTGGAAGGGACGCCGCCCATGGATTTGAGGGAAAAACCGTGAGTCTAATCAAATTAAAACTTTTAACCACAGGTGCCTGCGGCACCGCTGAGGCACAGGTAAGATTAAGAATAACCCCTTTCATTTTCGCTTTATGGCCGACTGTCGATAAATCTGAGAGTTTTACCCAAATGGTTTGCCGTTCCTGCCTGTGCCTCTGTGGTTCGCAAAGCGAACCTGTGGTGAAGGGTTCTTTTTTGGGTGGTTCCTGCCAGGGTGTTGAATAATGAGCCTCGATCTCTCCGTGCGCTGTTCCCAGGAATTCACGGTCGGCGACCTTTGCTACCACGCGGGCCAAGCGCTGATGGAAACCTTGGGGTTGACCCATATTCCGGACCTGTCGGTGGATGTGCTGGAGGAGGGGAAGCCCGTCAGCGTCGATAAGGAGTTTATCTGCGGAACCCAATGCCCCCTGCTCCTGGTCGGATTCAGGGACATCGAGGGAAAAATAAAATTGCTCCTGTACGATGTTCCCAAGTCGGCCCTTTCGGGGGAGGATCCGGGTCTTCGGACCAGCATCCTGGCCGGGGAGGGCGGAACCAAGGCGGGGGAACCGCTCAGGATGGCCTTGGGGGCCAGCGTGGCGATGGGCTTGGCACGGATTCAGGACACCCTGATCAAGGATAACCGGCTCTTTTTTGGCCAGGCGCCTGAAATGTCGCCGGAGGAACTGCGCAGGGCCCTCCGCCAGCATGGGCTTTTCCGCGATATCCAAGAAGCGGCCAAAAAAATGTTTTTCCGCACCCCCTTGTCCGCTTTCGAGCCGGAAGCCCTTCGGGCCCTGCAAATTGAGGAACAAATCGACAAAGTCATGGTGGATATGCTGGGGCTCATTAAAATCACCCATCGGGTGGACTCCAAGCTTTTCACGAAGTTTTACTCGCTTTTGGATGAGGTGGTCTCGGGCAACCGGATGGATGAGGAGCGCAAAAGCAACCTGCTGGGCCTCCTGATCTTGATTTACGAGTACTTGAAGGAAGAAGCCAAGCGGCTAAGCGACCCAGGGCCCCTTCTCGCGGAAGCCGGGAGGGTCCGGGACAAGATGAAATCCATGGGCCTGGAACTGCCGTAGGTATAAAGATTGAGGCGTATAAACCACGAAGGCGCCAAGAGAGACAAAAAAGTATGCCCTGTTTTAAGAATTTTTCCAGGGATTGGTTCTAGGAGTTCTTGGCGTCCTTGGTGTCTTGGTGGTGAAATAGACTTGAGGAGTTTTCAATTGGGTTTAAAAGATTGGCTGGGGACAAACCATTTCGTGACGAAACCGGGGGATCCGGATCCTTTCTTTCGGCCGCGGAAATACCAAAAGGCCAAGCCTGAGGTCGCGGAAACCGTCCGTGAGGTTATCGCTTCCTTGACCGCGCTAAGGCTGGAAGAATACCGCGAGAACCAGGGTCTTTTCCGGGTCACCCGCTCCGTGCTTTTTCCTCCCTCCGCCCAGGACATCAATATTTACGTGGTGCAGGGTCTGGACGGGACAACGGGTTTGGAAATGACCTCCGTCTCCCGCGGCGGTAAAAGGGACTGGGGCCAAAACAAGCGCAACCTGAGGGAAATTTTGGCGGCGTTGGACTTGAAGATAAAGCCGATTTAATTTTTTTAATAGTCATTGCGGGGTCCGGCCCCCATCGGGGTGGTTTGGACCGTGGCAATCTCTGTTGAATTCGTAACGTCGAAAGTAGAACCTGAGGTTGCGGTGTGCCATTCGAGCCTATCGGCTCTGCTCCTCGCAATGACGGATATGATTGAAAGGCCAGTGCTGCCCTTGACAGCCCGCATAAAATCCGTATAATCCACCCCAGTCGCCACCTTTAAACGGAGTCCGAGAGGCTCCCAAGGGAATGAAGATGAAGCCCGCTTGCGCTTTGATAAATGAAAAAATCGACTCCCGAACATCCTTCCTGGGTGATTCGGGATTTTTTTTGTCCCTTTGTTCCCTTGTCCCTGGAACTCGGAGCCTGGAACCTGAAAAGGGGAGTGGTTGATGACCCCCAAAATTAAAGCGTCCATCATGGACGCCCGCGACATGGACCGGGCCCTGACCCGCATTGCCCATGAGATTCTCGAGAGAAATAAAGGGATCCAGGACCTGGTCCTGATCGGCATCAAGAGCCGGGGGGAAGTGCTGGCCGAGAGGCTGGCGGCCAAGATCAAGGCGATCGAGGGTACGGCGGTCCCTTACGGGGCCATGGATATCACCTTCTACCGGGACGACGCCGGCATCCATAAGCCCGAAAAACCCCCGACTTCCACCGATCTTCCCTTCGACGTGAACAAGAAGAAGATCATCCTGGTGGATGACGTTCTCTACACAGGCAGGTCCGCCAGGGCCGCCATCGACCAGATCATCGACTTCGGCAGGCCCACTTTCATCCAATACGCGGTCCTGGTGGACCGGGGCCACCGGGAATTCCCCATCCACGCCGATTACGTGGGCAAAAATATCCCCTCTTCCTCCAAGGAAAAGGTGCTCGTGCACGTAAAGGAAAATGACGGCAAGGACGAAGTGGCGATCGCCGAAGCGGAGGAAAAATGAAAAACCCCTTTACCACCAAGACACCAAGGCACCAAGTAAGGCGATTTGAGTTTTCAAATAATAAAAGAATGTTTAAATCAAAGTATTTCTTAGTGTCTTGGTGCCTTGGTGGTGAAATCGAGGTGTTGCTTTGACTTGGAAGTCTAAAGATTTATTAACCTTAGAGGAACTCTCCGCGGCGGAAATCACCCATATCCTCGATACGGCCTCGTCCTTTAAGGAAGTCTCCACCCGCTCCGTGAAAAAGGTTCCCGCCCTTCGTGGCCGCACGGTGGTGCTCTTCTTCCACGAGCCCTCCACCCGAACCCGCATCTCCTTTGAGCTGGCGGCCAAACGCCTCTCCGCCGACATCCTGAATGTCCAAGCCGCCTCTTCCTCGCTGGTGAAGGGGGAGACCCTCATCGACACCTTGAAGACCCTGGAATCCATGACGATCGACGCGATCGTGGTCCGCCACAAGTCCTCCGGGGTGCCCCAGATGCTGGCCAATATCACCAAGGCCACGGTGATCAACGCGGGCGACGGCTCCCATGAGCATCCGACCCAGGGTCTGCTGGACCTCTATACGATCCGCGAGCAAAAGGGAAGAATTGAGGGGCTTACCGTTACCATCGTCGGGGACATCACCCACAGCCGGGTGGCCAGGTCCAACATCTACGGCTTGAAAAAACTGGGAGCCAGGGTGAGGGTCTGCGCGCCTCCCACCCTCCTGCCGACCGGCATCGAGAAGATGGGCGTGGAAATTTTCCACGACCTGGACAAGGCCCTCGATGGTACCGATGTCATCTATGTGCTGAGGCTCCAGTTGGAACGCCAAAAGAACAACCTTTTCCCCACTATCCGCGAATATTCCATGATGTACGGCGTGAACAACGAGAAGCTCAAGCGGGCCAAAAAGGACGCCATTGTGATGCATCCCGGCCCCATGAACCGGGGAGTGGAGATTTCATCGGGAGTGGCCGACGGCCCGGCCTCGGTCATCGACGAACAGGTCACCAACGGCGTGGCGGTCCGCATGGCGGTTTTGTACCTCCTCCAAGGCGAACAGGGAGAAAAAAATGTTTAACCACCAAGACGCCAAGGCGCCACGAAAATCCAAAATGGAATTTATTGCTTTAAATAATAAGAATTTTAAGCCGTCCTTGGTGTCTTGGTGCCTTGGTGGTGAAAAAGAGGTGTTCCAATGAAGTCGATTCTAATCCAGGGCGGCCATGTTGTTGACCCCGCAAACCAGATTGACGGCGAGGCGGATGTGTTCCTCAAGGACGGCAAGGTCGAGAAAGTCGGCAAGG
>Ga0265319_1001416_pt1 | contig 14368 bp, 16 predicted proteins | sample 4824metaG_FD_192443 | JGI IMG/M metagenome (GOLD analysis project Ga0265319, IMG submission 192443) | Rhizosphere microbial communities from Carex aquatilis grown in University of Washington, Seatle, WA, United States - 4-8-24 metaG | ecosystem: Host-associated > Plants > Roots > Rhizosphere >...
AGGTGGGGGGCGCAAGCTCGGGAGTGTCATCGTGTTTCGTGACACCGGTGACCGAGTCCTTGAACTCCTTCATTCCCGAGCCGAGCGAGCGACCGATCTCCGGCAGCCGCTTCGCGCCGAAGAGCAGCAGCGCGAGGAGGAGCAGGAGGACGATCTCGCCGGTTCCAATGTTTCCCATGCACCCAGACTACCCATGTTCGGCTCGATTGGCTATGGGCCGATTCTTGGACTATGGGTTCTCCGCTAGACTGCGACCTCTCGCAAACGATCGAAAATACCCGCATTTTCAAGGGAAACTGAGGTTCCACAACGTGGCACTACTGAAGCTCGAAAACGTTCATGTCTCACTCGAGAACGGCACCGAGATCGTCAAAGGTGTCGACCTCGAGGTCGACACGAACGAGGTACACGCGATCATGGGGCCGAACGGCTCCGGGAAGTCGACGCTCGCGAACGCGATCATGGGCCACCCGGCCTACGTGATCACCGAGGGCAAGATCCTTCTCGACGGCGAGGACGTGACGGAGCTGGGGGCGGACGAGCGCGCGCAGCGCGGCTTGTTTCTCGCCTTCCAGTACCCGCATGCGATCCCGGGCGTGACCGTGACGAGCTTCCTGCGGGCCGCGATCAACGCCGTGCGGAAGGCGCGGAACGGCGGCGTCGAGGACCCGGTCGCGATCCCGGTGTTCCGCAAGGAGCTCCTGGCGCAGATGGACCGCTTGAAGGTCAGCCGCGAGCTCGCCTCGCGCTACCTGAACGACGGTTTCTCGGGCGGCGAGAAGAAGCGCGTCGAGATTCTCCAGATGGCGATGCTGAAGCCGAAGCTGGCGGTGCTCGACGAGACCGACTCCGGCCTCGACATCGACGCGCTGCGGGTCGTCGCAGGCGGCGTCAAGGATCTGATCGGCCCCGAGATGGGTGCCCTCGTGATCACGCACTACCAGCGAATCCTCGACTACATCACCCCGGATCACGTGCACGTCTTCGTGGACGGGAAGATCGTCAAGTCGGGCGGCGCCGAGCTCGCCAAGGAGCTCGAGGCGGACGGCTACGACCCGTTCATTCCGGAAACCGCAACGGTGGGAGCTGAGGCGTAATGGCGCAGACCGAGACCGAAGTCGTCCAGGGGATCGGCAGCGACTACGCGATCAAGTACGGCTTCTCCGTCGACGAGGACTACTTCTTCAAGTCGGGCCGCGGCATCTCACACGAGCTCGTCGATGCGATCTCGTCGCACAAGAACGAGCCCGACTGGATGCGCAAGTTCCGGCACAAGAGCCTGGACTACTTCTACGCGCGGCCGCTGCCCGAGTGGGGCGGCAACGTCGCCGAGATCGACTTCGACAACATCTTCTACTACATCAAGCCCACGGAGAATCAGGCCGACTCGTGGGAAGACCTGCCGGCCGACATCAAGGACACCTGGGACAAGCTCGGGATCCCGGAGGCCGAGAAGAAGTACCTCGCCGGTGTCGGCGCGCAGTACGAGTCGGAGGTCGTCTACCACAAGCTCCAGAAGCACCTCGAGGACCAGGGCGTCATCTTCCTGGACACCGACACGGCGCTGCGCGAGCACGAAGAGCTCTTCAAGCAGTACTTCGGGACGATCATCCCGCAGAACGACAACAAGTTTGCGGCACTCAACTCCGCCGTATGGTCGGGCGGCTCGTTCATCTACGTGCCGAAGGGCGTGAAGATCGAGATGCCGCTGCAGGCGTACTTCCGCATCAACGCGGAGAACATGGGCCAGTTCGAGCGCACGCTGATCCTCGTCGACGAGGGTGCGTACGTGCACTACGTCGAGGGCTGCACCGCGCCGATCTACTCGAGCGACTCGCTGCACTCTGCGGTCGTCGAGATCGTCGTCATGGAGGGCGCACGCTGCCGCTACACGACGATCCAGAACTGGTCGAACAACGTCTACAACCTCGTCACGAAGCGCGCCGTCGCACACAAGGACGCGACGATGGAGTGGGTCGACGGGAACCTCGGCTCGAAGCTGACGATGAAGTACCCGGCGATCTGGCTGATGGGCGAGCGGGCGCACGGCGAGGTGTTGTCGATCGCGTTCGCCGGCAAGGGCCAGCACCAGGACGCCGGCGGCAAGTGCGTCCACATCGGGGCGAACACGTCGTCGATCATCACGTCGAAGTCGATCTCGAAGGACGGCGGCCGCGCCGGTTACCGCGGCCTCCTCCAGGTCGACAAGAGCGCGAAGGGCGCGAAGTCGAAAGTCGTCTGCGACGCGCTGATCCTCGACGAGCAGTCGCGCTCCGACACGTACCCGTACATGAAGATCGAGGCGGACGAGGTCGACATCGGCCACGAGGCGACGGTGTCGAAGATCGGCGCCGAGCAGCTCTTCTACCTCATGTCGCGCGGGCTCTCGGAGTCCGAGGCAAGCGCGATGATCGTGTCGGGCTTCGTCGAGCCGATCACGAAGGAGCTCCCGCTCGAGTACGCCGTCGAGATGAACCGGCTGATCCAGCTGCAGATGGAAGGCTCTGTCGGCTGAGGTGCGTGTTGGCTGAGGTCGGAGTCGAGCGCACGGACTTCATGTCCGTGCCGGTTCGGGACATGAAGCGGGCGAAGGCGTTCTACAGCGAGACACTCGGGCTCCACAGCCCGAACCTCGACGCCGGGTGGCCCGAGTTCGAGACCGGCAACGTGAGCCTGTATCTCATCGATCCGACGCAGATCGGCGGCGAGTTCGCGCCGCACGTCTCGTTCATCGCGCTCCGAGTTCCCGACGTGGGCGAGGCACGCGCCAAGCTCGAAGACGCCGGCGTCGAGTTCAAGGGCGAGACGCGAGACACCGGCGTGTGCCACATGGCGTTCTTCTCGGACACAGAGGGGAATGCGTTGATGCTGCACCGGAGATACGCGCCTCAATGAGCAGAGACGCCGCACTCGAGAGCTACCGCAGCCTGCCGATCCCGGACACGACCGAGGAGCATTGGCGCTTCACCGACCTGAAAGGGTTCGACCCCGATTCGTTCGTCGGCGGCGGCACGACCGAGATCTCGACGATGCTCGACCTGGACGTCGCCGGCTACGCGACCGTGACCGAGCACGGCATCGAGATCGAGAGCGCGCCGGAAGGCGTGCGCTTCGAGCCGCTGCCCGAGGACTTCGAGCGGCTGTACTCGCTCGTCGGCTGGGACGAGAAGTTCGCGGCGCACAACGCAGCGATGTGGGAGCACGGCCTGCTCGTGGTGGTTCCGAAGGGCCTCGTGCTCGAGAAGCCGCTGTACGTGCGCATCGCCGTGACGGGCCAGACGTTCTGGCGGATGGTCGTCGTCGCCGAGGAAGGCGCGCGGGCCTCGATCATCGAGGAGTACGCGTCGCCGAGCGACGACACCGTCGCGTACTCGAATGCGGTGACCGAGCTCTTCGTCGAGCAGAACGCGAAGCTCGAGTACGTCTCGCTGCAGAACCTCTCGAAGGAGACCTGGCACTTCGCGACCCATCACGCGCGCGTCGAGCGTGACGCCGAGCTCGACTGGGTCGCCGGCGGCTTCGGCTCGAAGATGGGCAAGACACGCATCCAGAACGACCTGAACGGCCCCGGCGCGACATCGCGGGTGACGGGCGCCTACTTCGCCGACGGCGACCAGCACCTCGACTACGACACGTTCCAGGAGCACATCGCGCCCAACTGCGAGAGCGACTTCGCCTTCAAGGGCGCGCTGCGCGACCATGCGACGGCGGTGTGGCGCGGAATGATCCGTGTCGAGCCTGAGGCGCAGAAGACGAACGCCTACCAGGAGTGCCGCAACCTGATGCTCTCGCCGACGGCGCATGCCGTTCCGATCCCGGGCCTCGAGATCATGGCGAACGACGTGCGCTGCACGCACGGCGCCACGGTCAGCCGCGTCGACCGCGAGCAGCTCTTCTATCTGATGACGCGCGGCCTGCCGCGTGCCGAGGCCGAGCGGATGGTCGTGCGCGGCTTCTTCCAGAACGTGCTCGACCGCATCGAGCTCGAGCCCGTGCGCGAGGCCGTCACGGCCGCGCTCGAGGCCCGCATCCCGCAGGCGTAACGCACCCCCTTGTCCAGACCGGCCGCTGCGCGGTACGGTCGAGGCCGGAGGTCTGCGAGATGACGCGTAGCGCGGGGGCGGTGCTCGGATCAACGGGTGCGATCTCGGTCGCCACGGCGGCGAACCGGATCGGTGCGCTCCCGGTACGGCTGGTCGCGGGCAGCCCGCAGGCGTTCCAGAGCGGCCGGTTCTGGTTGCTCGGCACGAGCGTACTCGTCGCCGACCGGCCGGCGGTCGCGTCGATCGCCGGCTTCGCAGTGGTCGGCCTCGCCGCGATCGCCCTCTGCGGCGCCAGGGTCGCGTGGATCGCCGGCGTCTCCGGGCACGTCCTGTCGGCGGCGCTCGTCTACGCCGCCATCGTCCTCGCGCGCCTCGACGACCCGACGGCGTTCCACAGCGTCTTCTCGGTCGCCGACTACGGGACGTCGGCCGTGATCGCCGCCTGGATCGGAGCGGTCGCCTACCGGCTGTGGGCGCGGGACGCGCGCTTGCTCGCCGTGTCACTCTGCGCCGCCGCCGGGCTCATCGGCTGGCTCTTCAAGGGCTCCCTCAGCGTGCTCGACGTCGAGCACGCGGTCGCGCTCGCCTGCGGTGTCGCCGCGATGCGGGCTGCCTCGATCCTCTCCACGCGGTCGGTCGCCCGCGATAGCCGCCGGCGCCGGCTCCCGGCGCCCGATCTCGCGGGTTAGAGCCTCTAGACCTTCGGGTCGAAGTCGACCTGGATCACGTGGCCGCTTGCGTCGCGCAGCGAGTCGGGGCCCGGCACGTACGGCTCGGCCTCCGTCGGCTCGCCTTCGGGCTCGTTGCGGGCGGCTTCCTTGCGGAGCCGCTTCTGCGTCCGCTTCTCGAGCACGGCCTGCTCGCGGTCGCGCTTTGCCATTGTCTGCTGCCGCTTTGTAGCCATTCGGCTCCCTTCCCGGGCCCCTCGATCCAGACGCGCGGCGGGCTCGTGCAGGGGCGGGAAGCACGGGACGCTGGCTCCAGAATAGCCGCGGGCGGCTCCCAGCCAGAGAATCCGTCAGAGAATCCGCGAGAGGAACTGCTTCGTCCGCTCCTCCCTGGGCGCCTCGAAGAAGTGCTCGGGCGTTCCCTCCTCGATGATCAGCCCGTCGTCCATCATCACCACGCGGTCGGCGGCGACCTTGGCGAAGCCCATCTCGTGCGTCACGACGATCATCGTCATGCCCTCGTGCGCGAGCTCCTCCATCACGGAGAGCACCTCGCCGGTGACCTCGGGGTCGAGCGCGCTCGTCGGCTCGTCGAAGAGCATCAGCGCCGGCTTCATCGCGAGCGCCCGCGCGATCGCGACGCGCTGCTGCTGGCCGCCCGAGAGCTTCGCCGGGTACGTCCCGCACTTCTCGAGCAGGCCGACGCGCTCGAGCAGCTTCTCCGCCTCGGCAACCGCCTGATCGCGGGGGACGCCCCGAACGCGCACGGGCGCCTCGATCACGTTCTCGAGCGCGGTCTTGTGCGGGAAGAGGTTGAAGCGCTGGAACACCATGCCGACCTCGGTGCGGTGACGCGCGACGTTCTTCTCCGAGTCCTCGACGAGCTTCCCCTTGCGCTCGCGGTAGCCGATCAGGTGCCCGTTCACCTCGATCCGGCCGGCGTCGATCTTCTCGAGATGATTGATGCAGCGGATGAAGGTGGTCTTGCCCGAGCCCGAGGGGCCGATGATGCAGACGGTCTCCCGCGGGGTGAGCTCGAGCGACACGCCCTTCAGCACCTCGAGGCGGCCGAAGCTCTTGTGCACGTCGGTTGCGCGCATGACGACGTCGCTCATATGCGCATCCGCCATACGAACGCCTGCGCCCACCGCTCGCGAAACGACAGTTCGTCGGCGTAGTCGCCTGCGGCGAGCCTCCGTTCGATCGCAGCCTGGATGAAGCTCCACACCGTGGTCAGCACGAGGTACCAGAACGCGACGGCCGCGAAGTACTCGACCGGCTTGAACGTCGTCGAGTAGTGGATGTCGGCGTCCTGGAACATCTCGGTGACGCCGATGAACGCGAGCAGCGAGGTCGTCTTGAGCATGTTGTTGAACTCGTTGCCGAGCGGAGGCACGATCACGCGTGCGGCCTGCGGCAGGACGATGCGCCGCATCGCGAGGCCGGGCGACATCCCGAGCGACTTCGCCGCCTCCATCTGGCCCTTGTCGATCGAGTCGATCCCGGCGCGGATGATCTCCCGCATGTAGGCGCCTTCGTTGACCGAGAGCGCCGTGATTCCCGCCATGATCGCGCCGCTGATCGCGAACGCGCCGAAGCTCAGGTTCCGTGGAAAGAGGTCGAAGCCGAACAGCAGGTTGGCGCCGAAGTAGACGAAGAAGATCTGGACGATCACCGGCGTGCCGCGGAAGACGAGCACGTAGAGCCCCGACAGGAGACGCAGCACGCGAAGCCGCGACATCCGGCACAGGGCGGCAACGAGCCCGAGCAGCACGCCGATGATCTGCGAGACGACGGCGATGTAGACCGTCTTCCAGAGTGCCGACGCAAACGTCGAGTCCGGATGCAGGATCCGGTCCTTGATGATGCTCCAATCGACGGCCGCGACGACACCGTGCATTCGTCTACTTGCCCTTCAACGCGAAGTCGCTCATCTTCCACTTCGCCAGCAGCTTCGTCATCGAGCCGTCCGCGTACATCGCCTTGACGGCCTGCTGCACCGCCGTCTTCAGCGCGGCGTTCTTCTTGCTGATCGCGATTCCGACCGGGATCGGATTGATCGGCGAGCCGCCGAACGCGAACGACGACGGATCCTGCTGGATGTAGTACGCGACGACCGGCGAGTCGCCGAAGTACGCGTCGACCTTGCCGGTCTTGAGCGCATTGGCCGCGTCCGTGTCCTTCGGGAACGAGACGACGTCGATCTTCTTCGAGAGCTTCTTGCTGGCCGCGTCCAGATAGTCCTTGTTCGTCGTGCCGACCTCGACCGAGACGCTCTTCCCGGCGAGTGAGCTCATCGTCGAGATGTGCTCCGGGTTGCCCTTCTTCACCATCAGTGACTGGCCGACAGAGAGGTAGTCGACGAACAAGACCTGCTTGGCGCGAGCAGGCGTGTCGTTCATGCCGCTGATCACCGCGTCGCACTTGTTCGAGAGCAGTGCGGCGATGATCCCGTCGAAGCCGGTGTTGTCGAACTCCGCCTTGACGCCCATCCGCTTCGCGATCGCCGTGCCGATGTCGATGTCGGAGCCGATCGCGGTCGTTGTGCCCTTCTTGTAGTACTCCTCGGGCGGATACGTGATGTCGCTGCAGTAGACGATCTTGCCGGCGCTCTTGATGTTCGGCGGGGGCGTGATCCCGGCGGCCTGCGCGACGGCCGCGACAGCGAGCGCCGCGACAGCCGCGAGCGCGACGAGAGAGATGCGTGTACGCCCAGTGAGACCCTTCATACGCGTCCTTTCGGTTCGGTCATTTTCGTGTGCGTCCGAACATGCAATCACGTTGGGCCGCGCCCGTCATGCGAGGCGTCCGGCACTGCCCGGGCGCGACGATCAGGACGGCTCGGGACGCTGCATCGCCCCGGCCCCTGGCACGTCATCCCACAGGCGGAAGCCACCGAGGAATGCCTTCGTGTTGGCACCGAGCCGAACGTTCGGCGGCAACTCACCGAGCTTCTTCGCGTTGCCGCCGCCGAGGACCACGTAGTCCGGCTCGAGAGCCGCCGAGAACATCTCGATCGTCTCGAAGACCCGCCTCTGCCAGCGCTCCCGCCCCAAGCGCTTCAGCCCCGCCTCCCCCACGTAGTCCTCGACGGTCGCCTTCCGGAAACGCATGTGGGCGAGCTCCATCGGCTCGACGACCCAGTCGTCGACGAGCGCCGAGCCGAGACCGGTGCCGAGACCGAGGAACAGCATCCTGCCGCCGCCCTCGTAGGTTCCGAGCGCCTGCATCGCAGCGTCGTTGGCAAGTCGCGTCGGCTTCCCGAAGGCCGCCTCGAAGTCGAAGCCGGCCCACCCGTTGCCGAGGTTGGCCGGATCGGCGGCCACCCGGCCGCCGTGCAGCGGCGACGGGATCCCCACCGAGACGACGTCCCACTCCCACCCGACGGCGAGCTTCTTGACGATCTCCACCATCTGGGCCGCTGTCAGCGTCGGGCCGGACTCCGCGCGGCGCGGCACCTCCTCGCCGGTCACGAGAATCTTGACGTGCGAGCCTCCGACGTCGACCACGAGCACACGCTGCATCAGGCCATTCTGCCCGGTTTGGGCCCGCTCACCCATTGCTTAGCTTCTCCTGATTCAATCCGGGTCCCCAGCGACGAGGAGGTCCCTCCGTGTCCGACCAGCCGAACGACTCTCCGGCCTCGCCCGCCGAGATCAGCGACCGGCTCGAGCAGGCGCTCTTCGAGATCCGGCGCGTCATCGCGGGTCAGGATCAGATGCTCGAGCGGGTGCTCGTCTGCCTCCTCGCGCAGGGCCACCTGCTGATCGAGGGCGTCCCCGGCCTGGCGAAGACACTCACGATCAAGACGACCGCCGGTGTGCTCGGAGGCACCTTCGCCCGCGTGCAGTTCACGCCGGACCTCGTGCCGGCCGACCTCGTCGGAACGCGGGTCTACCGCCCCGACCAGGGCACGTTCGACACCGAGCTCGGCCCGGTCTTCTGCAACTTCCTGCTCGCGGACGAGATCAACCGTGCGCCTGCGAAGGTGCAGAGCGCGCTGCTCGAGGTGATGCAGGAGCGTCAGGTCACGATCGCCCATACCTCGTACCCCGTGCCGTCGCCGTTCCTCGTCATGGCGACGCAGAATCCGATCGAGTCGGAAGGCACGTATCCGCTGCCGGAGGCGCAACTCGACCGCTTCATGCTGAAGATCCTCATCGACTACCCGGAGCACGACGAGGAGTTGACGATCGTCCAACGCCAGCTCGTGCCGCATCCAGAGTTGCGCGAAGCGCTCTCGCTCGAGGACCTCAAGCAGCTTCAGGCAGCCGTGACGAAGGTCTACGTCGATCCCGCCCTCATCAGCTACGCCGTGGCGCTCGCTGCAGCGACCCGCCAACCGGAGTCGATCGGCCTCGCAGAGCTGAGCGAGTTCATCTCCTTCGGCGCGAGCCCGCGCGGCCCGATCAGCGTCGTCCAGGCCGCCCGCGCGCTCGCGCTCATCCGCGGCCGCGATTATGCGACGACGGACGACGTGCGCGCGCTCGCAAAGGACGGGCTCCGCCACCGCCTCGTGCTCAGCTACCAGGCGCTCGCGGAGAGCATGACGCCGGACCGGATCCTCGACTCGGTGCTCGCCGCGGTTCCGGTGCCGGAGGTGGCGCTCAGCCGGAGCGCGGGATGAACATCTCGCCGCTCCTGGGGTCGTCGACCCCGGAGCGCCCAGGGCCCGGCGCCCTCCCGCTCGATCTCCTGCGCGCGCTCGAGATCGAGGTGGGCCGCCGGCTCGCGGGGATGCTCTCGGGCGACTACCGCTCGTCGCGCTACGGCGACGGCATCGAGCTCGCACAGGTCCGGCCGTACGAAGCGGGCGACGACGTCCGGAAGATGGAGTGGAACGTCACGGCACGAACCGGCATCCCACACGTGCGTGTCCACATGGCCGAGCGCGCGCTCGCGACGTGGCTCGTGCTCGACACCTCGCCCTCGATGCACTTCGGCACGGCCGACCGGCGCAAGGCCGACGTCGCGGACGGCGTCGCGATCGCGACCGGGCACATCGCGACGCGCCGCGGCAACCGGCTCGGGGTCACGACGTTCGGCGACGCGAGCCCGATCACGCTGCCGCCCACGCAGGGCCGTAACGGCCTGATCGGGCTGCTCGCAACGCTGCAGCGGGAGCCCGAGCAGAAGCACGTCGGCCCGACGTCGCTCGGTGAGGCGCTCCGGCGCACCGGCGCGATCGCGCGCCAGCGCGGCGTCGTCGTGATCGCCTCCGACTTCCGCGGTCCACTCGACTGGCGCAAGCCGCTGCTCGAGCTGATGAGCCGCCACGAGGTGCTCGCTGTCGAGATTCGCGACCCCCGGGAGCAGGAGCTGCCGGACGTCGGTGAGCTGTGGCTCGTCGACCCCGAGACAGGACGTCAGATCCGGGTCGACACGCGCAGCGCGAGCCTGCGCGAGCGCTTCGCCGACGCCGCTGCGCAAGAGCGCACGGGCGTGGCGCGCGTGCTCTCCGCACTCGGCGTTCCGCACGTCGTCCTCTCCACCGCAGGCGACTGGCTGCGCACCTACGCGGGCTTCCTCGGAGCGCGCCGATGAGGTTTGCGCAGCCGTTGGCGCTCATCGCGCTGCTCGTTGTCCCGCTGCTGCTTGCGCTGTGGCTGCACAACGAGCGGCGCCGGCACGCGTCAGCCGCACGCTTCTCGAGCCTTGCTCTCCTCCCCAATCTCGTGCCGCGCCGTCCCGGCCGGCTACGCTACGTGCCGCTGGGGCTCTTCCTGCTCGCGCTGACCGCAATGATCCTCGGCGCCGCGCGACCGCATACGCATCTGTCGATCCCGCGCAAGGAAGCGACCGTCGTACTCGCGATCGACGTGTCGCGTTCGATGACTGCGACGGACGTCAGGCCGTCGCGGCTCGACGCGGCCCGCAACGCAGGCGATGCGTTCCTCGCGAAGGTGCCGAGCACCTACAACGTCGCGCTCGTCGCCTTCGGATCCCGCGCGTTCCTCGCCGTGGCGCCGACGACCGATCACACGCTCGTTCGCACCGGGCTCGCGGGCCTCACCTCGGGCGAAGGCACGGCGATCGGCGACGCGATCCTTCTCTCCGCTCAGGTGGGCCAGCGGCAGAAGGCGCGCGAGGGCGTCGTGCCGCCGACGACGGTCCTCCTGATCTCCGACGGCGCACGCGACGGAGGGCGAGTCGCGCCGCTGACCGCTGCGAAGCGCGCGAAGGCGCTGGGCGTCACGATCTCGACAGTGCTCGTCGGCACGCCGAATGGCATCGTGACCACTCCGCTCGTCGGCGGCTATCAGGAGCAGATCCACGTCCCGCCGAGCCCGGGGACCCTGCAGGCGGTCGCGCGGACGACCGGCGGCGAGTTCTTCCGCGTGCGCACGAGCGCCGCACTCGACAAGGTCTACGAGCACCTCGCCACCCGCGTCGGGCATCGCACCGTCGACCGCGAGGTGACCGACGTGTTCGCCGGCGGCTCGATCGTCGTGCTCCTCCTGTCGGGCGCCCTCTCGATGTTCTGGTTCCGGAGGATCCTGTGAGGCGCGTCGCCGTCGCCTGTGCGGTCGCAGGCGTGGCGCTCGCCGTGGCGAACGCGGCCGGAGCTGCGACGTCCGAGTGCAAGGGATTGCAGGTGTGCGTTCCCGTGGTCGGGCCGTGGGTGCTCACGACGACGGCCGGCACGGAGTTCCAGCTCGACTGTCCGAAGCGCTTCATCGTCGGCGGGCTAGACGCCGAGCTCAGCAGCCGCGCCGTCGACCTCGGATTCGCCGGCGGGCTCGGCAGCCCGGTCAACCCCGGCGTCACGACGACCGGCTCGGCCGTGTTCCTCGGCCGCTTCGTCGGCGCGCGCGGCGTCGCCACCTTCCGTCCGCACATCGGCTGCATACCCGCGTCGGGGGGCGGACAGCGCACGCCGACGGTGTATCAGGTGTTCAAGCCCGGCAAGCCGACGGTGCGGGTCGTCCAGCAGCTGACGGTGCTGCCGATCGTCACGACGAACCTCGTCGCCCACTGCGCGGCGAGCCAGCGCCTGGTGCGCGCGACGTACGCCGTCGCGTTCTTCAGCGACACTCCGCCTTCTGCGCGCGTGGCACAGAGCGTGCACGTCAAGCAGGTCGTGCGCAACGGCAACGTGCGCGTCTCGGCGCACGGCGGTCTCGCCATTCCCGAGAACACGATCGTCCAGGTCGACCTCGTCTGCGCGGTGGCCGCATGACCTTCAGCCATCCGTTGCTTCTCCTCACGCTGCTCGTCGTCCCGCTGGCGCTGGTGCTCTACACGCTCGCCGCGCGCAGGCGCATGCGTTACGCCGTGCGCTACACGAACGTCGACGTCCTGGCGCTCGTCGTCGCCGGCTCGGGCCGACCTTGGCGCCGGTACGTCGCAACGAGCCTGTTCCTGGCTTCGATCGCGGCACTGTGCGTGGCGGTGGCGCGACCACACGTCACGTCGACGGTGACGAGCGACAAGGCGACGGTGATCCTCGTGCTCGACGTATCGGGTTCGATGCAGTCGGTCGACGTGAAGCCGACCCGGCTCGCCGCCGCGCAGAAAGCGATCCACACGTTCCTCGACAAGGTCCCGTCCCGCGTGCGCGTCGGCCTCGTGCTGTTCGCGGGCGAGGCGGAGGTCGCGACTCCACCGACGCGCGACCACGAGCTCGTCGGCGAGGCGGTCGACGCCGCGGGCGAGTTCCGCGGCTTCGGCGGCACCGCGATCGGCGACGCGATTGCAACCGCGGTGCGGCTCGGCCTCACGATCACCGGCGGCTCGGGCAGTGGCCAACTCGCCTCGTACACGACTGCGCCGCCCGAGGTCTCGAGCACGCTCGTGTCGATCCTCTTCCTCTCGGACGGGCGCCAGACGCAGGGCTCGCTGGCGCCTCTCCAAGGCGCGGCGCGCGCGCGGGCAGCCGGGTTCCCGGTCTACACCGTCGCGCTCGGGACGACCGGCCAGACGACGCTGCGTGGATTCCCGGGCGGGTTCCCGGGCGGGGGCGGCTTCGGCGGGATCGGCCGGCGGGGGCTCAGCCCGGATCCGGTGACCCTGAAGGCGATCGCCACGCAGACCGGCGGCCAGTTCTTCCGGGCGCGCTCGGCCGGCGCAGTCGACTCCGCGTACTCGAAGCTCGGGTCGAGCCTCGGCCGGACATCCGGCCGCGTCGAGGTGACCGACATCTTCCTCGCGATCGGCGCCGCGCTCCTCGTGCTCGGCGGAGCGCTCTCGGCCTTCTGGTCGCCGCGCCTTCCGTAACGCTTCGCTTCGCTTGCTTCACGGGGGAAACCAGTTTCCCCCGTGGTCCCCCTTCTGGGGTGTTGTGCTCACAGCCGGGCGCGTCACTGCTCTCGCCGAACAAGTTCGGCTCCGCGACGGCCGCGCGGTGTCCTAAGTCTCAGGGGGCTGTACGTTCTGCCCATGCGACCGGAGATGCCGCTTCCGCGCTGCCTCGGACCCGGGCACCCGGTTCTCGAGAGCGTGCTGCCTGTCGTCGCGGAGTCGAGGGACGTGACCACCGACGCGACGCGCGTACACGAGGTCGCGCAATGGCTCGCGTACGAGGAGTTGCCGTTTCCTCGCTTCCTGCTCCCCTTCGCCGTCGAGCTCGACCGGGAGGCGACGATCGACTTCATCCTCGTCGCGAACCTCCTCAATTTCGCATACACCGACTTCGAGACCGGCGTACGCTTCGACCAGGTCGCAGACGGCGTCGTCTACGCGGATTCGGATGCGCTCCTCTATTGCCTGTACCGCGCGCTCCGCGAGGGAGTGGACGTACTCGACGGCGCGTACCTCGCGCAGGTCACGACGGACGACCTGCGCGAGCTCTTTCGCGACGGTACCACCGAGCTGCAGATGCTCGACGAGCGGGCCGCCATCCTGCGCGACGCCGGGACCGTGCTCGTCGAGCGCTACGACGGGCGCTTCCACAACCTCGTCGCGCGTTCGTCCCCGGCGTTGTACGACGGCGGCAACGGCGTGCTCGAGCTGCTCGTGCGCGACTTCCCGCGCTTCGACGACGTCGCCGACTACGACGGCCACACCGTTCGCTTCTACAAGCTCGCCCAGCTTGCGCTCTGGTTCCTGGAGGTCTCGTTGCCGGGCGGTCTCGGGCTCTCGGACCTGAACCGGCTCACCGCGTTCGCCGACTACATCGTTCCCGTCGGGCTACGCGTGCTCGGCATCTTCCGCTACAGCGAAGCGCTCGAGCAGACGATCAACAACGGCCGGCTGATCGAAGCCGGCAGCCCGTGGGAAGTCGAGCTGCGCGCGCACACGATCTACGCGACCGCGCTCCTCACCGACGAGGTGAACGCGCTCCGGCCGCCGGAGCTGCAGGTGATCGTGCCGCAGATCGACGCCCGCTTCTGGCTCCCGTTCCACAAGACGCACCACCCGCACCACCTGACACGGACTATTTACTACTAACGCATCGCTTCGCTTGCTTCACGGGGGAAACCATGTTTCCCCCGTGGGCCCCCTTCTTCCGTGCTCACGGCCGGGCCGTATCACTGCTGCGCGGAACAAGTTCCGCTCCGCGACGGCTCAGCCTAAGCGCGCACTAAGGGCTTGTACTTGATGCGGTGCGGCTCCAAAGCCTCAGCGCCACGGGTCTCCTTGACCCACTCCACGTAGTCGCCCCACGTGCCCTCGAACCACGTCGTCTGGCTGTCGCCTTCGAACGCGAGGATGTGC
>Ga0265319_1001418_pt1 | contig 14361 bp, 9 predicted proteins | sample 4824metaG_FD_192443 | JGI IMG/M metagenome (GOLD analysis project Ga0265319, IMG submission 192443) | Rhizosphere microbial communities from Carex aquatilis grown in University of Washington, Seatle, WA, United States - 4-8-24 metaG | ecosystem: Host-associated > Plants > Roots > Rhizosphere >...
AACGCCAACGCCTACCTTGACCCCGACCTTATCCCCCATGCCCACCAGGTCCAACACGCCGACCAACACGAATACTCCGACCAGATCCAACACCCCCACGAATACCAACACGAACACGAACACCTTTACCAATACGCCGACCCGGACGAATACCCCCACGAATACCAACACCAACACCCCGACTAGGACCAATACACCCACCAATACCAACACGAACACCAACACCAATACCAATACCCCGACCAGGACCAACACCCCCACCAATACGAATACCAATACCTACACCAATACACCGACGAGGACGAACACTCCCACCAATACGAACACCAATACCAACACCAATACGAATACCCCGACGAGGACCAATACGCCCACCAATACCAACACCAACACGAATACCAATACCAACACGCCGACCAAAACCAATACGCCCACTCCCACCAATACCAACACGAATACGAACACGAACACCAATACGCCGACGAAGACCAATACTCCCACGAATACGAACACGAATACCAACACCAACACCAATACCCCGACGGTGACTCCCACCCCTACCAAAACCAATACCCCGACCATCACCCCCACCCCGACCAACACCCCATTGATTACCAACACCGCCACCAATAGCCCGACCAAAACGCCGACTCCCACGAACACCAATACCGCGACGATCACTCCCACCAACAGCCCCACCAAGACCCCGACCGTGACTCCCACCAATACCCCGACCCAAACCGTCACCAATACCTTTACTAAAACCAACACGCCGACGCCGACCCTGAGTCCGACGAACACGCCAGCCTTTCCCACTAATACGGTGACGATCCCTCCTCCCCCGACGAATACCAACACGCCGACGCTGATTCCCACCAATACGGCCACGAACACCCGGACCCAAACACCCACCAATACGGCCACCTTCACGGTCACCCTGACCCCGACGAATACCGTTACCCGGACCGCCACCAATAGCCCCACCCCGACGATTACCAATACCCCGACCAATACGCCCTTGATCACTAATACCGCCACCAACACGCCGACGAAGACGCCCACGCCAACGGCCACCAACACAGCGACCTTGACTTCCTCCAACACGGCGACCAACACCCCGACAAGGACTCCTACGCCCACCATTACCAACACCAACACGGATACGCCCTTGATCACCAACACGGCCACGAATACCCCGACCATCACTCCCACCGCGACTCCGACCAGAACCTTCACCAATACGGCGACCCCGAGCCCGACTTTGACCGTCACTAATACCGCCACGCCCACCATCACCAACACCCCGACGAACACGCCGGTCATCACCAACACGGCCACGAATACCCCGACCCTGACGCCCTCGAACACCCCCACCAACAGCGCTACGATCACGCCGACGAAAACCCCGACCAACACGGCCAGCGACACGCCGACCCCCACCCCGGTGATCACCAACACCGCGACGAACACGCCCACGAACAGCCCGACCGCGACCTCCACCGCGACCTTCACCAACACGGCGACCTTGACGCCCACGCGCACCGCGACCAGGACCGCCACGGACAGCCCGACGCCCACGCTGGCGATCACGAATACCTTCACCAACAGCCCGACGAACAGCCCGACCCCCACCGCCACGAGGACCTTCACGGCTACGGCGACGAATTCGCCCACGCCCACCGCCACCAAGACCGCCACCAACAGCCCCACGAGGACCTCGACCTGGACTCCCACCAACTCGGCCACCAGCACCCCGACGATGACTCCCACGCCGACGCAGAACGTGAGCTTCGTGAAATCGGTGTCGCCGGTGGGCGCGGTCCAGTCGGGCGGGACCTTGACCTATACCCTGTTGATCACCGTGGGAGGCAACAGCCTCCAGAACCCGGTGGTGACGGATATCCTCCCCCCGCAAGTGGCCTTCGCCTCCTTCGGGACGAGCCCCTTGGGGACTGTGACGAATGTCAATCCAACCACCTCGACCCTGACCTGGGCCTTGCCGGCCTTGTCACCTGGGACCTATATGCTCACCTATACGACGACGGTGAATGACCTGCTGCCGGGCGGGACTTCGATCGCCAACGGCGCGGCGCTGGCCTTTACCGGAGGCGCGCCTTTGTCGAGCGCCGTGACGGTGCAGGTCACGGGGGATTACACGGTCAGGGTGGGGGTCTACAACGAGGCGGGCGAACTGGTGAAGATCATCTTCACGAAGAAATACTCCCAGCCGATCAACAATATTACGCTGTCGGCGGATAACGTCATTTCGAGCCTGAACGACCCGATCAACGTGCTTTTCCACGGAACGCCGATCGGGGCCTGGGACGGGACCAACGCCGGCGGGGACCCGGCGCCCAACGGGACCTATTACATCAAGGTGGACAACGTGGATTCCATGGGCTCGGTGACGACGGTGACCCAGCAGGCGGTGGTGAGCCGGTCGCTGTACAAGTCGACGGTGCTGGTTTACAACAGCGCCGGGGAGATCGTGCGGCACCTCTATTCCTACGTGGACGACCCGGGCTTGGCGGGGGTTTCGGGAGTGCAATTGTCGACGAGCGTGATCAAGCCCAGCTACGGCCAGCCGGCGGGGGTTCCGAGCGAAGTGACGATATCGCTGAGCAACGGGACGACGGTGGTGTGGGACGGACGGAGCGACACGGGAGTGTTCGTGCAGAGCGGGCAGTATTTCCTGGAAATCCACTCGGCGGACGGGACGGGCGGGGACGCGACGGTGACCAAGCAGGTGTCGGTGCAGGACGCGGACGTGAATTCGGGGATCGGGCTGATGATCATCAAACCGAACGTGGTGGACTTGTCGAAGGGAAGCGGGGCGGTGACCTTCACGACGACATTGGGGTCGAGCCTTTCCTTGAGGGCGTCGGTGTACACGATGGCGGGGGAATTGGTGACGAAGCTGGAAGGGACGGCGGGGTCGGGTGTGATCGGCTGGGACGCGGCGGGATTAGCCAGCGGCCTTTACCTATGCGTGGTGGAAGTGAAGGACGTCAACGGGGCCTTCATGAGCCGCCAGATCCTCAAACTCATGGTCCGCCACTAACTAAACCGTGAAGTCCAGAAAAGAACCTATTCACCACCCCCATGATTAGATTTGAATCATGGGGGGTAGTACCGCCTTCTTTATAATAAGTTTTAATGGTTAGGCGGCACACAGGTCCCCTCCGGGGACCACAGAGGCACAGGTAGGCAATCCCAAGTTGGTCAAAGAAAAAATCCAAGCATTTCGAGAGCCTTCTCCACAAAAGATTCGTCTTTAACCGTGTCTCTGTGGTCCCCACAGGGGACCTGTGGTGAATAGGTTTTTCCGGAAAATGTCGGAAGGGTTCTTCTCCGGTCAGTTGCCCTCGACTTTGACTTCCTGCCTCATCACTTTCTCGCCGGACTTGACCTCAATGAAGTAAGTTCCGGCGGGAGCCACCGTTCCCTGGGTTGTTTTTCCGTCCCAGGTGAAGGTCCGGCGGCCAGCCGGAATGATCCCCGCGAAGAGGGTTTTCAACTCATGATTGGCCCCGTCCAAAACCCTTACCGTGGCCAGGCTGGGGCTGGTGGGTTCCACCACGATTGAAAGCTGCTGGTACAGATGACCCTGGGGCTGGGGAAAGGGCGGGGCAGGGGAAGCCGGTTCGGTCCGCAGGGAAGGCAGTTCCAAAGTGGTGGCGGAAAGGGGCTGGGCGGGGAGGACCGGCCCGGCCCCGGGGGCGGCTGGGACCCTTTTTAGAATTTTCTCAGCCGCTTGGTTAAGCGCGTGGATTTTTTTCATGGGGGCCTCCTCGCGGGGAGCCGCCGCCGGCGGTGGGATCGAGCGGAACCATTGGTAAGCCGAGAAACCCGCCAGCAGGAGGATGAGGAGGGAAGGGATCAGGGGCTTGATCCAACCGGGATGGTTCCCGAAGGGCGGCATGGTTCCGCCGGGCCAAACCGGGGCCGGCAGGCCGCTTTTGGCGTAGAGGTCCTCCAGGCCCTGGGCCAGGCGCAGGGCGTCCTCGGGCGAGGCGGCCAGGTCCTCGGCCAGATCCTTTTCCTCGGACTCGGTTAAGTCCCTTTTAAAATATTCGTCGATCAGAGGATTCACTGCTTTTCTCCGCTTGTTTCATTCTCAAACAACTGCTTCAAGGCCTTCCGGCACCTGGCCAACTGCGACATCACGGTTCCCGGGGGAATCTTGAGGGCGCGGGCGATGTTGATGTAACTCTCACCCCGCTGGTCCCTCAATTCCAGGACTCCCCGGCACTTCTCGCTCATGGATTGGATCAGCCGGTTGACGATTTCCAACCGCCTCAACTTTTCTTCCTCGTCCAAGCGCCGGTTGTCGTCCGCCCCGGACCTGCCGGCAGTGAGTTTTTCCAGGTCCACCGTCTCGGTGGCCAGCGTTTTTTTTCTGCGTCTTAGCCTCTCGTAACAGAGGTTCACGCAGATGTGGGCCAGCCAGGTATAGAGGCTGGACCTAAACTCAAAACCTCCCAATTTATTGAAGGCGATGAGAAAGGAATCCTGGACGATGTCCTCGGCTTCCGGATCCTGGTACCCCAAGAAATGGACGCAGATGGGATAAAGGCGCTTGGCGTTTTCCTGGTAGAAAAGGGCCTGGGCCTCCGCGTCGCCGGAGAGTATTTTTTGAACCAATTCCCTTTCGTCTGCCATCAGTCTCCTTTCAATAGTGTTTGGGGAAGCCTAAATATTCCCGTCCCAACCTTGCCATGAAGAATGGCTTAACCCCGGAATGTTGTTTATTTTAGGCGAAAAGACCTATTAACCGCCGATAAACAACCGATGGACGCCGTTGAATATTAACTATTTTAAGGGTTTAAGCCCAAATCGGCGACCATCGGCCATTATCGGCGGTAAATGCCCGCCTGTTGATTTCAATGATTAAGGGTTGTGGATCCTATGATACTGATCCAACCAGGCCTTTAATTGGGTATTTTGGGGCTCCAGCTTGAGGGCTTCCTCAAAGCTTTGTAGGGTGAATTCAGGTTGGCCAGCCTGCCAATAGAGATTTCCCAGGGCCACCCAAGCCTTGGCGTCCTTGGGATTTGCCTGAACTTTTGAGGAGGCTTCGTCCAAATCCTTTTGAAGCCCGGGTGAGACCTGGGTTGGGGCGCCCGAGTTGGGGGAGGAGGGCAGGTCAAAATGAACCTCGACTTGGACCACCCGGTCGGCGGAGGTAATTTCGGCTGGGGGTTTGAAGCTTAAGGCGCTGCCGGAAGAAGCGGCTTTTGGCTTGGGTTCGGGAAAGTGATAGGTTAATCCCAACATTTGGGCGAAGCCTAAATCCCCGTCGGGAATGTAGCTGTAATCCAAGTCGAATCCCTCCCAATCTATCCCGGCGCCGGCGGTGAGGCCCCGGAAGCCCTGGATTTGGTTGTCACGGAGTTCTTGTTGGTATCCGACCCGAGCGAAGAATCGTGAAAGAAAGACCTGCTCCACCCCGCCTTGCAGGAGATAGACCCCCTTCGGGGGCATGGAGAAATCCATCACGAATAGAGTGGGGCTCCCTTTGAGGATGGAAACCGCCCAGGTTTCCCCCAATTTAAAAAGGCCCAGGTCCGGGGCGCTGGCGCTGGCTAAAAAAGTGTAAAAAGCCCCGACCCTCAAGGTGGGAAGGACCCGCCAAAGAAAACCCGCCGTCAGGGAGCCGCAAACTGAATTCAAATCCGAGGTCAGGGATTGGTAAAAGCCCTTCCCGGACAATCCCAGGGATAACCCGTGCCAAAGGGTGCCGCCCCAACCCAAGGCCAGGGATCCCCGAAAGGGATGGGAAGCGGCCGTGGATTCCCCGAGGTTGTCGTAGCCGTCCAAAGAGCCGAAATTCAGGTAGTTGGCGCCGAGGGCGAGGGTTCCTAATTTCGCGAGGGGAAGGGACGCCAAAAAAGTTTCTTGGGAAATGCCCGCCAGCCAGGATTCGTGGATCAGGGAAATTTCCCCTGAGGGAAGGCCGTCCAATCCCGCTGGATTCCAATAGAGGCAGGAAGCATCCCCCTCCGCCGCCGAATAGGCGGAGCCTAGGGCCAGGGCCCTGGGGGAATGGCCCATATTTTCCAACGGGTAGGGAATCTGGACGGTGGTGTAGACGGTTTGCGCCGCCGAAATTGAAAAGGCACCCAAAAACAATATCAGCCACAGAAGAACAGGGATGAACACGGATAGATAAGAATATATATTTCCCTGGCGTAAGACGAAAAAATTTTTAAGGGATTCCAACATAATTCTTTTTTTTGTTATCCGTGTTAATCCGTTTTCATCTGTGGCAAACGATCGTTTGGGGTTCATTTGGTGACCAGGAATTTGAAGGTCTTCAGCCTTTTTTTCTCGCCTGTATTTAAGCTCAGGGTTATCCGGCAGAGGTAAATGCCCTTGCGGTAATAAAAGAGGTCCAGGCCCGTTTGCTGGATTCCCGCAGATTTAATTTCCTGGACCTGGGACACCATATCCCCAGCCTCGTTATAAACGATAACCAGGGCCGTTCCGTCGGAGGGCATGATGTAAACCGCCCAAGCCGTATCGCCTGCCGCGGGGGAAGGATAAACGAAACAGGAATCGGTTTGGGGCGCCTTGAAGGCTGAGGATGGGGAGAGGGGAAGCAGCAGGAATGACAACGAAAGGACGATGGCGGCAAAGCGGTTTCCGGGAATTTCAATCCGGCGGCTGGTCATAGTTTCCGACTCTTTAAATAGTGATGTGACGATAGTCAACGAATCTTTCGGGATGGGATTCAGCCTGGCCCGAATGAAAACAAAGTCTATTTTACGGCTACCCCCGTTGAATTGGTATGAGGAAGGGGCTGATATCTTTTCGACCAGGAGGGAATATTACGGCTCTTAAAAACACTATATTTATTCCGGTGAATGGATGATGCCAGGCCGCATTCCAGGCGGCCTGCTTCGGCTGAGGGAACAACCGTCCATTCTTAAAATTAATTCCAAATTGATCTCCAGGCAAACCGTCTCAAGGCAGGGGGGAACGGCATGGTATACTTTTGTGACCAAAACCCATTGTTTACTTGTTTTACAAAGGGAATAAAGGCCTCCTGGGAAACGCTATAGGTTGAGGGATTTCGTGCTGCGATGGATTTGAAAGGTCGGGGAATGGTTTTCGGTAAAAAAATAATCCTGTCGGCCTTCTTCGCGGCGGTTTTCGCCTTGGCCTGTTTCGGGGGGTGCGAGAGAAACGCGCTGCCTTCCCGTCCTCCCGTTCCCACCCAGACCCCGGTTCCCACGGGAACCTTTACCCTGACTCCGACCCCGGTCAATACGACCACGCCCACTCCGACGGCTACCGCGACGAATTCGCCGACCCTTTCCCCCACGGTGACGCCGACCTCGACCAGGGTGATTCTACAAGCCATTCCTCCTCCCGCGCCTCCCCCCGGGGGGATCTTTTCACCGCCCGCGGTCGGAGTGCCGGTCCTGCAGATTCAATTGGTCAATCCCGGGACCGGCGTCGTGACGATTACCGGCGTCAACCTGACCGCTTCTGGAACGGGGGATGATTTGAACGGAATCACCCAAACCAGTTTGTACCAGGACGTCAACGGCAATGGGATATTGGACGGCGGGGATATCCTGTTAACGACCGCGACTTATCCGGCGGATAACGGTGTGGCGGCATTTTCCTTCTCCAGCCCGATAGGTGCTTCCGTGACCATTACCCTATTGGTAACCGATACCTTTGGTCCCGCAGCCCCGAACGGCGTCTACCAGACAGGCGTTTCCATCAATACGGACATGACGGGAATCGATAGTTCCGGGCCTGTGGGATTCACCGGCATGCCCCTGAACGGCGCGGCCATCACCCTTTTAGGAGGGCCGACAGCCACCGCGACGGCGTCACCGACCGCAACCGCCACCATCACCCCCACTTGCGGTTGTGGCGTTGGAACCATCACCCCTACTCCGACCGCCACTCCCACCCGGACTTCCACTCCTCCCTGCGGGCTGACGACTTCCTGCACGCCCACGATTACTCCCTCGATCACGAATACAGCGACCGTTACCCCGACGAACACCCCGACTATCACCAGCACCCCGACTTGTTTCCTATTCTGCAAAGCGCCCCAAGGGAAGCCCTTACCCAGGAGTTTATAAAGTCCCGGTTTTAACTTAACCTTCGAGTCGATACCCCTCCGGTCCCGAAACATCTTTGGATATTTCGAGACAGTTTCACTCCATCACCTTGTCCCGTTGAAAGATTGTTAAATCGCTTTAATCCCTTTTGTTATAATGACGAGTCATTTTATTTAGGGTGTAGTTTAAATGAAAAAATGAGCGGTCCAAGGACAGGCCCATTTAAGCCAAGGGAGGATTCGATGCGGAAATTTGCCTGGTTTTTCTCACTGGTACTTCTCCTTGCCGTCCTGGGATCAGGGTTCGGCTGCGCGAAGAAATCCAACGGCATCGTTCTCCGCTGTATCGGGTGGGGCGGCATCGAGGAAGCCAAGATCATCCAGGAAGCGGTGGATGAGTTCAAAAAAGCCCATCCCGGCGTGGAAGTGGTCCTTCAAAGCGCCCCTTACGGCGAATATATCACCAAGCTCCTGACCCAATTTTCCGCAGGGCTGGCCCCGGACGTGATGGCGGTCAACGCCGAACAGATGGTTTCCTTCGCCTCCCGGAACATCTTCGTGGACCTGAAGCCTTATCTTGATAAGGATCCTTCCATCAAACTGGCCGACTTTTACCCCGAGGCCATCGACCACTACACCTACAACGGCCTCTTGACCGCCTTGCCCCGCGACATCGCGCCCGTCGCGGTGATTTACTACAACAAGAAAAAATTCGACGAGGCGGGCCTGCCTTACCCCAAGGATGATTGGACCTACGAGGAGTTCCTGGCGACGGCCCAGAAACTCACCCAAAAGGGAACGGGATCCAAGGCGGTCCAATACGGCTTCGTGGACGATTACACCAATTGGATGGCTTGGACCTACGCCTTCGGCGGAAGCCTGGTGGACAACGAGAAAAAACCCACCCTTTGCACGCTGGATAGTCCGGAAGCCATTGCCGGGGTTCAGTTCCGCGCGGACATGATGCTCAAATGGGGCGTGGCCCCCAGCCCCAGCAACCTGACGGCCATGGGCGGCATGGACGCCTCAGACCTGTTCCTCAACGGCACGGCCGCCATGTTCCACAGCGGCATCTGGGTGACCCCTAAGTTCCGCCAAGCCAAGAAATTCAACTGGGATGTGGTGGAATTTCCGAAGGGTCCCAAGGGCCACCGGGGGTTCCCCTTGAGCGCGGCAGGCTACGGCATCGTCAAGACCTGCAAGAATCCCGATATGGCCTATGAGCTGGTGAAGTTCCTCGCGGGGGAAGTGGGGCAAAAGTACATGGCCGCCACGGGACTGACCCAGCCCGCCATAAAAAGCCTGGCCAAGTCCCCGGTGTTTTTGGACGGGCTGGATCCCAAGTCGAAGGGTTTTCTCGTGGAGGCGGTGAAGGACGGGCATTACCAGCCCCTGGATCCCAATATCGACGAGTGGACGAAAAGGGTCCAAGCCGAGCTGGACCGGGTTTGGACGGGAAAAGAAACCGCGGCGGTCGCCTTGAAGAAGGTGACAAAGGAAGTTAACGACAAATTCTTTAAAAAATAAACCCTGGCCGTGAATTGGAGCAAATTGTCGCCGTTAAAATGAAGAAGATGAAATTTTATAATGTCTAAATCTGCGCTGATTTGCGTAAATTTGCGGCTAAGAATTTTGAGGTGGCGCCTTGATCGTACTTTTCAACGAACCGAATTTTCCAACCTTGGGAACCTCCACCCTGCCCCTGCCGGCATTGAAAAAAGCTCTCTCCGCGGCGGGGCCGGTGGTTTCCTTCGGCCTGGACCGCTTTTCCGAGTTGGATCCCCAAAAGGTGGACCTGCTGGTGATGCCTTACGGATCCGCCTTTCCCAAGGCTGGTTGGGAAAAGATCCATGATTATTTGAAGCATGGCGGCAACCTTTTGGTTTTGGGCGGCAGGCCTTTTGAAGTCCCGGTCCTCATGAGGGATAAAAAATGGGAGGCGGAATCTCCCCAAACCGCCTATTACCAATCGCTGAATATCGAACAGGTCAACGCCGTTCCCGCCAAAAGAGTGGTGAAGCACCAGGGGGCCCAAGGCCAGCCCCTCTTGAGCGACCTAGCCTTTCCACCCATGGAAGCCCATTCCCTGATGGTCCGCTTGACGGAAATCGACCAGGAAAACCGCTGCGGGGCCATTGGCCCCATGGATTCGGAGTTAAAACCGCTGATGTGGGGATTGGACGCCAAGGGCGTCCGAGTCTCGGCGCCGGTCGTGATGCTGGACCGATTCCAAGGCCCCTTCGCGGGAGGCCGCTGGATCTTCGCCCCGGCCCAATGGCCCAACTGGAATCTTGCGCTGGAAAAAATGATCTCCCGCCTGGCCCTGTTCGCCCAGGCCGGTTCCCTGCAGGCCACCCTCCGGCCGGCCCTGGCCTGCTACCAGCCTGGCGCCCAGCCCCAGCTGAACCTTTGGGTGAGGGGCCACGAACGCCACAACCGCCAGGTCCAGTTGGATTACCGGATCACCTTGGAAGGGGAAAAAGTTTATTCCCAAAGCCTGAGGGTGGACCTGCAAAGGGCCTCCCATTACCAAACCTTGAGCCTGCCGGTGACCGTGGAGGCAGGCCTTTATAAAATCGAGGGCGACGTCTCCGTGAACGGAAAACTTTCCCACAGCTTCCAACAGGGTTTTTGGGGATGGGACGAGAATTTAGTCCGCTCCTCGGCGGCAGTCGGGATTTCCGGCACCAGGTTCACGAAAAACGGCAAGACTATTTCCGCGGCCGGCACCACCTATATGGCCGGGGATGTTTCCCGAAAATTCCTTTGGATGCCCAATCCCGCGGTTTGGGACCAGGACATGGGGGAAATGGCGGAAGCGGGCCTCAATATGGTGCGAACGGGAATCTGGGCGGACCACCGCCAGGCCCTGCTGGACTCGGGCAACCCCCGGGAAGACATGCTGTGCGCCCTCGACGCCTACGTCCTCACCTGCTTGAAGAACGACCTGATCCTGACCTTCAACTTTTTCTCCTTCATTCCGGACAACTGGCCCAACGTCCATCCCTATCTGGACCCGAGGATCATTTCCATCCAGCGCGAATTTATGCTGTCCCTGATCCGGCGCTACGCCCATATTCCCTCGCTGATGTGGGATTTCATCAACGAGCCCTCGGTCAGCAATCCGGACAAGCTTTGGAAGAGCCGCCCCCTCGCCGGCAAATTGGAAACGGACGCTTTCGTGGATTACCTGAAAAGAACCCATGGGGACCTGGAGAAGATGCGCGCGCGGTGGAACCTGACGCCCGAGGAATTATGTTCCTGGGACCAGGTGGAACTGCCGCTGGAGAACGACTTCGCCGAGCCTTGGGCCCCCCAGAGCGGCGTCATCAACGGAGCCAAGGCTTACGACTTCAACCGCTACGGCCAGGAGCTTTTCGCCAAGTGGGTCGCGGACCATTTGACCGTTTTGAAAGAAGCCACGAGCCAGCTTTTTTGCGTGGGCCAGGACGAGGGCGGGGTGGCCTCCCAGCGCCCGAACAACCATTTGTTCCATGGACCCCTGGACTACACCTGCAACCATACCTGGTGGGAGACGGAGGATTTGGTGGCTGGCGTAACCGCGTCCCGGGTGAAGGGCAAGCCCTTCCTGGCCCAGGAAACGGGCATCATGTTTACCGACAACCTCAACCGGGCCAAGCGCCGCACCGAAGAGGAAGCGGGGAAGTTGTTCGAGCGGAAACTGGCGGCCAGCTTCATGGGCGGCAGCGGCTTCATCCAATGGTGCTGGAACATCAACCAATATATGAGCGACCGCAATGAGGTGGAAATCGGGGCTTGGCGCGCGGACAAAACGGCCAGACCGGAAGCCATGGTCCTCTCGGCTTTCGGGGATTTCCTGAAAAAAGCCCAGCCTTTCCTTCAGGAAGAGGCCTCGGAAGCCTCCATCGCGGTGGTGGAATCCTTCAGCGGCTCCTTGTCCTCCAAGTCCCATACCGTGGCGTCCCAAAGGGCCTCCCACCGGGTTTTGTCGGCCCTGCGCCTTCCCTTCCACACCTTGGCCGAGCACGAGTTTAACCGCCTGACGGGCGAGAAAATCATCCTCTTTCCCTCGGTCAAGAGGATGGATCCAAAGTATTTGTCGGAGTGGGTGAGGGCCGCCAAGGGGCGGGTCCTTTGGGTGTCCGGGCCCGTCGCCCAGGACGGTTGGGGTTTGGCCACCGAAGGGCTCTCCTCCTTCGGCATCCGGGAGAAAAGGTTGGAGGTCAATCCCGAGGAAATCCTTCGCCTCAAGGGCGGGGAAGAATATCTCAATTACACGAACCATAAGCCCCTGAGCGTGGATAAGGACATGGGGCTGGCCCCCAAGATTCATCACTTTCTTCAAAACAAGACATCCCTTTATTACGCGCCATTGCCGGTGGAAGCGAACGACCAAAGGGAGCCCGTCGCTGCCATGTACCGTGAAATGGCGGGGGCCGGCAAGGTGAAAGCCTATTGCGAGGTCAAGGGCTCCTCCTCTTGGGAAGTGACGGTATTACCCAGGATTTACTCCAAGAGCGCTTTCTACATCGCCTTTAACGATGGGCCGGAGGACAGGAAAATCCAAATCCGCGACCTCAAGTTCGGCTTCAAGGCTGTCCTGAATGTCCCGGCGGGACGGGCCGCCTTGGCGGTGTTCGACTCCAAAGGAAAAACCCTGGCTTCTTACACAAACCCTGCATTTTAAATCAACATCGGTCTCACCACCAAGACACCAAGTCACCAAGAAAGATCAAAGGCGAAAAGACTTTGATTATTATTTCCGATTCATTTTTTGATTTACTTGGTGCCTTGGTGTCTTGGTGGTTCAATAGAATTTTTTGTTGTTTTAGTAATGTTTTAGTAAAATAACCCCATGAGCTCCCATCCCACCATCAAGGACGTCGCCAAGAAGGCGGGCGTTTCCATCACCACCGTTTCCTTCGTCCTCAACCACCGCGCCGATGTGGCCATCAGCGAGGAGGTCAAGAAACGCGTCCTCAAGGTGGCCAAGGACATGGACTACCATCCCAGCGCCATGGCGGCGGGTCTGGCGGGGAAGCGCACCCGCAACTTGGGCGTGATCTTTTACCAGCAGGACTACATCCTCTCGAACCCCTTTTATTCCTTCATCATCGGGGGCGTGGTCAAGGAAACCAACGAAAAGGGCTTCAACCTGTTCTTTACCTACGTGGAAACGGCCTACGACGGCTATCAGAGCCTGCCCAAGATCATCCGGGAAAAAAACGTGGATGGGATCCTGATCATCGGGAAAACCGACCCCAAGATGGTCAGCGACATCAAGGACCGGCGCATCCCGGTGGTGGCCGTCGACAACTTCCCGGCCTTGACCGGCATCGACACGATCCAGATGAACAACAAGCAGGGCGGCATCATGGCGGTGGAGCACCTGATCAACCTGGGGCATAAAAATATCGGGCTCTTAACCATTGAGAATAAAAGGCCCAGCATCGAGGAACGGGAGGAAGGCTGGAAAGCGGCCCACTTCAAGAACAACCTGACTCCCCACAAGGATTTCATTTTCGAGGCGGAGAAGCTGAGCTTCTGGGCTTGCCGGGACAAGGTGAAGGAAGTCCTCAAGAAGCATAAGAAAATCACGGCCCTCTTTTGCGTGAACGACGAAATGGCGGCGGGAGCCCTCCGGGCCGCCCAGGACCTGGGGCGCAAGGTGCCGGAAGACTTAAGCGTGGTGGGGTTCGACAATATCCTCATGGGACTCTTCACCAATCCGGCCCTGACCACGGTGAGCCCCCCCAAGGAGTACATGGGAAAATTAGCCGTGTCCCGGGTCTTGGAAATCATCGAAAACAAGGAAAGCCCCGCCAGGCGCCAGGAAGTCCCCAATGAATTGATCATCCGGGAGTCCACCGCCAAGGTTTAATTTACTATTTCTCCCTTGCCTCTCTTGCCTGACGTAGCCTGGCGAAGCCAGATGGGGGAGAGGACAGAGTGTGGAGTGCTTGAGTATTCTGTCCTTTGGAGCCCAAGTTTCAACAGTTCTTCTTGGTTTAATCTGAATGTCCGAGTCTCCGTTTTAACCCCCTACAGGCACTGAACTAAAAGTTTACAAAACTGGTCTTTCTTCAATAAAAACAACTTATAAATTGCCTAAAATATGTTGCTGGTTAGAGATGGGCCTTGTTATTCTGTTTGAACTCAACATGCTTTTCTTTGCCAAAGAGAATTTTCTTAACTACTAAAGGTTTTTCTTGGCGAGGAACGAATCATAGTAGGGGGACATAATGAAATTATTTAACAGACGAAGAGAAATTTTAATAGTTCTTTTATTTGCATAC
>Ga0265319_1001420_pt1 | contig 14353 bp, 10 predicted proteins | sample 4824metaG_FD_192443 | JGI IMG/M metagenome (GOLD analysis project Ga0265319, IMG submission 192443) | Rhizosphere microbial communities from Carex aquatilis grown in University of Washington, Seatle, WA, United States - 4-8-24 metaG | ecosystem: Host-associated > Plants > Roots > Rhizosphere >...
CACGCCGGTGCTGACCTTCTTCCTGCCGGAAAAAGCCCGCGGGACGCTCCGCGCCTATCTGGCGAATTCCCGCTCGCAGGGCGTCCAGTCGCTGCTCCAGACGCGCGACCTCACCGCGACCGGCCTTTTTGTTCCCGCCATGCGGCCCGGCGGCCAACCGCTTGATGCGGTGATCCTGCTCTCGGCCCTGCTCTACCAGGGGGAACATCTTTCGCCCTCGCTGCAGCGCGAACTGCGCAGCCTCGCCGAGAACGCGACGACCCGGAAGGACCTGGGTGACCTGGAGCCGTTTTACCTCGACCTCCTCTCGCTGGGCCAGCGGCTGGACTGGATCCAGCTCTGCGAATTGCTGCGACGGACCGACAGCACCCGGACCGTCGGCGAGTACGCCCATCTGGCCCGCGTGGCGCCCGAGCAGCTCCCTCTCATTTACACCGCGGCGTTGTTTTCCGACTCGGCCGACCGCGTTGCCAGTTACCTGATCCAATATGGAAAACCCGGCATCGAGGATCTCCGGCTCGCCCTGACCGACGGCCAGGGCGGCGTGCGGCTCCTCTTGCTGCGTCAGGTGCCGGTCAGCCGGACGCCGGGCCCGGAAATCGGCGCGGCTGCGACCTTCAGCCTGCTCCACCCGCGGATTGCCCTCGTCGCGAAGTGGCTGGGCTTCCTGCTCGGGGCGTTCTGCCTCCTTCGCGGCCTTGACCGCGCCCTCTTTTCCCCTGGGCCCGGCCTCGCGCCCGCACTGCCGCACCTGCAGAGCGGCGTGATCGCCCTGCTGCTCGCGGGCCTGCTGGTCCTCGTAACCGAGCCTTTCCTGCTGCGGGCCGCGCCAGCGTCCGAGTACCAGCTTCGCGCCGCCCTTCCCGTACTCGTCACCTTCTCCGAACTGCCTCCCACCGCCCCTGTCAAAAACGCACCCACCATGGACACATCCACGCTGCTCTCCATCGGCTTTTTCGCCGCGCTCCAGGTCACCATGTACCTCATCTGCCTCGTCAAGATCCGGGAGATCGCGCGCTCGTCGTTGCCGTCGCTCGTGAAGCTCAAGCTGATGGAAAACGAGGAGAACCTCTTCGACGGCGGCCTCTACGTCGGCATCGGCGGCACCGCGACCGCGCTCGTGCTCCAGGTGCTCGGGGTGATCGAGCCGAACCTGCTTGCGGCCTATTCGTCGAACCTCTTCGGCATCACCTGCGTGGCGCTCGTGAAGATCCGCCATGTGCGGCCCTACAAGCGGTCGCTCATCCTTGAGAGCCAGGGGGGCTCGGCCGTGATGTCGGCCTGAACGGGATCGCGCCAACCCAGCCGCCACCGACCCCGGTGCCCCGCCCGCCATGAACAAGACCCTCCTGCTGATCCTCTGCGATTTTCTCCTCCTGAACCTTCTCGCGCTCACCCGCTGGGAGAAGGCCGCGCCGGCGCCCGCTCGGCGCCCACCCGTGCCCGAGCTGGCCGCCAACGCCGCGACCAAGGACCAGGACCTCGTCGCCGCCATGAAGCAGTCGCTCACCGACGAGCAGGCCGCCCGCGAGCAACTCGCGCAGAAGCTCACGTCGACCGAATCCACCCTAGCCGCCCGCGAGCAGAACCTCGCCGCCACGCAGGCGGAGAAGAACACGCTGGCCTCGACCCTTGCCGTCACCCAGCGCACTGCCGCGGAGCTCGGACAGAAGGTCGCCGCGGCCACGCAGGAGGCCACCATGACCAAGGAGCAGCTCGCCCAGCTGCAGCGCGACCTCGAGCAGAAGCGCGCCGAGGCGGAGCGCCAGCAGCAGGAACTCGCCAGCCTGGAGAAGCAGCAGGCCGACTCGCGCCAGAAGATCGAGGGCCTGACCGTCGCGGTGAAGGTGGCCGAGCAGGAAAAGGTGATGCTCCAGCAGACGGCCGACACCTTCAAGCAGCAGGCGCAGGCCGAGCGCCAGGAGCGGGAAAAGGTGCAGGCGACGACCGTGCAGCTCGCGCAGGGCGTCGGCCAGCTCGCCGAACGCTCGGGCGAACTCACGAAGGAAATCCGCGACAACCGCCCCATCAACGCAAACGTGCTGTTCAGCGACTTCCTCGCGAACCGCGTGCAGACCACCTTTACCGCGATCCGCCCGAGCTTCTTCGGCCCGGTGAACCGGCAGAAGGATGCGCAGACCGTGTTCGTGACCGACGGGGTCAAGGTTTACGCGCTCCTGCACCTCGCCGACACGCCGTTCTCGTTCATGGAACCGGGCGCCGATTGGGAAAAGATCACCGTCGAGTTTTCCAAGCCGCCCGCCTATCGCAGCACTGCGGGCGAGATCGATTTTCTTTCGCTCGACCCGCGGGTGGTGGCGCTGCCGGTGGAAACGTCCCAGGTCAGCGCCCTCGGAGTGAAGGTCTACCAGACGGCGCTCGACCCGGTGAAATTTACCGATGCCGTCCTCATCAGCGGCGGCGGCAAGGGCTACGGCGAGGTCGCCTTCAAGCTCGACGCCTCGCAGCCCGGCTACGTGCGGGTCGACAACCGCCTGTTCAAGCGCCTGTTTGGCGACTTCGCCCCGTCCCGCGGCGACCTCGTGCTGAGCAAGACGGGCGAGCTGCTCGGCATCATGGTGAACAGCGACTACTGCGCGCTCGTGACGAATTTCCTGCCCGCCAAGACCATCAAGACCGGCGACGACGTGAAGGCGCAGGCGACCAGCCAGACGCTCAACGATCTGGCCGCGCGCTATCAGGCCCTGCCGTTCAAGCTGCAGTAAGGGGTAAGGCGCGTTATCCCTAACGCGCCGGCTCGACCCGGTCGGAGTCAAAGGCGGCGGGTTGGGGATAACCCGCCCTACCGTTTGAATGTGACGCCCTTCGGAATCGGGCAAATCCGGGCGCAGTCAAGCTGCGCCCCTACGGCTCTGAAAGATGACGCTCCGAAGGAGTCCACCCTGCAGTTCCCGCGACGCCTCCGGCTCGAAGCCGGCGCCGCGGATCAATTCTTCCGATGGTGGCAGGGCCCGCGCCGGCAAGCCGGTCTCCCAGCGGAAGAAGGTGTAGAGGACTGCCAACCAGGCGCGGGCCCGCCACCGGGCGAAACCGCGCGGTGGCAGCGCGAAGTCGGCGAACAACCAGCGGGCGTCCGGGCGCAACGCGGCCTGCACCTGCGCGACTATGTGTTCCGCCTGAGGGGTGGTGAAGCAGTCGAGAAAGAAGAGCGTGACCACCGCGTCGTACGTCGCGGGTGTCAACCGGGCCGCCATGATGTCGCGGCACTCGAAGGTCGCTCGCGCGTGCGCCTCCGTGCCCGCGATGCGCGCCTCCGCCCGTGCGAGCATGGCGGCGCTCGCGTCGATGCAGTGGATGCGGGCCAGCGGCGCGGCTTGCACCAGTTGGGCGAGGCAGCGGCCGTCGCCTTCGCCGAGCACGAGGATATCGCGGCAGTCGTGCAGCCCGGGCAGGAAATGAAAGCGCGCCCGCTCGAGGTCGCCGCCAAAGGCGAGAAACTCCAGCGGACGGTAGAGCCCGGCCAGGCGGTCGAAACTTGCGCCTCGCGGGTTCATCGCAGCACGCTGACGAGCAGGGGCGCCAGCGGCGTCATCAGGGCGACATCCGACAGCACCCGCGCGAGCTGCCAGCCGAGATCCGATTCCGCGCGGTCGATCACCGCGAGCAGCACGCTGCTCGCCAGCGCGCAGGCAGCCGCCGTGCGGGCAACGCCGGATTCCATCGCCCAGAGCAAAGCGGCGACGGCGGCCAGTGCCCAAGGCAGCTTGCGGCTCAAGGCTGCTCCGCGCCGGAATTGCAGGGAGAAGGACGTCTGCCCGTGGGTTTGGTCCACCTCGCGTTCCCAGGCCGAGATGAGCGCGCAGTTGGCGAAGCAGAGCAGCGCGAACAAGCCGAGCGGTGCGACCAGGGGCTGCCACGCGACATCCGGCCGGGCGGCGGTGAACAGGACCGCGCCGCCGGCCAGCAGCGCAGCCACGCAGACCTCCTTCGGCGCCCGCCAGCGATGATGGCGGTGGATGAGCTGATGTGAGAGGAGATATGCCAGCACCGGTGCCAGCAGGAGCAGGCCGGTCTGGAATTCACGGTGGGAAAGCCGGCCGGTGGCGATCGCGAGATCCGCCGTCAGCACCAGCAGCCAGACGGCGGCCACGGGCCAGCGTCCACGCTGGTAAAATGCATGCCGCTGCGTGCGCACCTGCCCGGGTCCGAGGCGCCAGCCCTCGATCCAGCGGTCAGCCGCGTAAGCGAGCCACACCGACGTGCCGAGCACCAGCGCCTGCGGCCAACCCAGATCGACCCCAGCCACTCGCGCGAGGAGCCATTGCCACAGCAGCGCCACCGCCGGGGCGTCGAGCGACAGCACAGTGGGCCACTGCCACCAATAAGGCCGGCCGGAGGTGAAGGATTTCACGGACGGACAACAAAACCAAACGGCGGGCCGCAGGCAAACCCGGGTCTTGGATGTAGGGGCGTTCCTTGAGGACGCCCGGGCGCAGTCAAGCTGCGCCCCTACGCGGCAGCGTCCCAATTCTCCGTCCGATCCAATCGTTCTCGTTCTTCGTTCTCTTTCTCGTTCTCCCTCCGGAAACCAATCCGAGAACGAGGAACGAGAAAGAGAACGATTATTAACCGAGCCTAACGCATTTGGGACACTACTCCCTTGGCTCAATGTTTCGTCTCGGTCTGGCCACCAGAGGCACCGAGGCTCAAATCCCCTTCGCCGAGCCTGCGACGGAAGAGGCCGAGCGCGAGCTGGTAGCAGGTAAGGGCGAGTTCGGGGTCGTAGCGGTAGCCTTCGTCGCGGAGAAAAGCGTGGGCGCCGTTGAACTCGTGCCAGGTGAAGTGGGTCCCGGCCGCGGCGAGCGCGGCGTGGACCTTGGCGCGGCCTTCCGGAGGAACGTGCGGGTCCTGCCGGCCCCAGATCATGAGCAGCTCGCCCTTGATCTCGGCGGTGCGCGCGAGCGAATCGTCGTTCATGCCTTTGCCGAGTCCGCGCTTGTGGAGGTCCGTGGCGTAGAAGCAGACAGCGGCGAGCGCCGCTGAGTTCATCGCGGCGCGAAACGCGAGGTGGCCGCCGATGCAGATGCCCATGACGCCGAGCTTCCCGGTGCACTGCGCGTGGCCCTGGAGGAAAGCGAGCACGGCGCGCGCATCCGTGTCGTAGGCGGCGAGATCCTTGGACGTCTTCAGGGCGTTGCCGCGATCGGCGCCGGCCTGATCGTACGCGAGCACGGAGCCGGGGGGCTCGAACTCATGGTAGATTTCGGGGACGGCCACGACAAACCCGTGCCCGGCCAGCAGCGCGGCGGTGCGGCGGATGGGGCCGGTGACCTGGAAGATCTCCGAATAGAGCAGGATGCCCGGGTATTTTCCCGGCGCGGTCGGACGGAATACATAAGTCCGCATCGGGCCGGTGGGCGTGGCGAGGTCGATGGATTCGGCTTCCTTGATGGTCATGAGAATAAGTTTTTAACTATGGCTGTGCTTGGTGTGGCTGTGCCGCAATCAAAGCACCGAGATGGTGGTTTCCCGCGGATGTCGCGGATGAGCGCGGATTACTTCATGGCATCCGCGTTTATCTGTGTAATCCGCGGAAGAAAGTTTTCGGATTTTCGATCGCGATCGAGGTTTCAGGCTTTATTTTGCCTCCGGCAGGTTGAGCTCGCGGATCCAGATGTTCCGGAACGCGTTTGGATTCCGGTGATCCTGCAGCAGGAGCGGAAGCTTGGCGGCATGGGCCTCGTAAGGCGGCAGCTTCGGCTGGTTGTAGGTCGGGCCGTTGGGGGTCGGGCCGGTGAGGGCGACGTCGTACTGCACGAGCACACCGTTGTGAAAGACGGTCATGCGCGCGGGCTTGAGCAGGGAGCCGTCGGCGGCGAAGCGCGGGGCGATGAAGATGGCGTCGTAGGTCTGCCATTCGCCGGGCGGACGCGAGGCGTTCACGAGCGGGGCGTGCTCCTTGTAGACGGAGGCGTTCTGGCCGTTGACGTAGGTGGGGTTGTTGTAGGAATCGAGGATCTGCAGCTCGTACAGACCCATGAAAAACACGCCGCTGTTGCCGCGGCCCTGACCCTCGCCCTTCACCTCGGCCGGCGTGCGGAACTCGACGTGCAACTGCACGTCGCCGAAGGACTGCTTGGTGCGCTGGTCGGTCGGCCGCGCGGGGGCGGCGGTGGGAATGACAACCATGGCGCCGTCCTCGATCTTCCACGGATGCCCGCCGGGCACCGCTGGCTCCCAGGCGTCGAGGTTCTTGCCATCGAACAGCACGATGGCGTCCGACGGAATGCCGGAGGCCGGTACCGTGACCACGGGCGGGATGGGCGACCAGACCTCGGTGAGGGTGTAAGGTGGGGGCGACGCATCGGCGGCAAACGCCGGGGAGATGAGGAGAGCGGCAAATGCGAGGACGAGAAGGGGCAGGGGGCGCATAAGAGGCGTCAGCATGGTGGGGGCGTCGCGGGTGAGGCAAGCGCGGGGTGGAACGCGCCCGGCTCGAAATCGTTCTCGTTCTCATTCTCGTTCCTCGTTCTCGGGTAGTGGGTCCGTTTGCCCGTAGGCCGCCTGCTTGCAGGCGCCATGAGAGCGCGAGCAAGCTCGCGGCCTACGAAGATTCCTCAAATTGACCCACTACCCGTTCTCGGCTTTTGCATCCGGATGGGAAGCGAGAACGAGAAAGAGAACGAGGAACGAGAACGATTAGGGGGACGCCCGCACGGTTTGGCTTTCAACCCATCCCATTCAACTTTCAACTGCACGCCGGCATGTGCGCGCCCAAGCCCAACATCCTCTGGATCGTGACGACGCAGTGGCGGGCGCAGGCCTGCGGCTACGCGGGCGACCCGAATGCGCGCACGCCGTACCTCGACGCGCTCGCGGCGGAGAGCGTGAATTACACGCAGGCGGTTACGCCGCATCCCTTCGGTCCGTTTGCGCGTGCGGCGTTGCTGACGGGCGTGCCCTCGCCGGCGAACGGCGTGCGGGATTATTTCGACCCGCTGCAGCCCGGCACCCGCACGATTGCGCACGCGTTGAACGAGCAGGGCTACGCGACGGCGTTTTTCGGCAAGTGGCACCTGGGCTGGCGCGACCCGCGCGCGCCGATGGTGGGCGAGGCGCACGCGCGGACCGTTGTGCCGCCCGACGCACGCGGTGGATTCGGTTTTTGGGAAGGCTTTGAGAGTGGCTTCCAGTTGAACGATCCCTGGCTGCACGGCACGCGGCTCGCGGAGCCGACGCGATTCGAGGGTTATCAGAGCGACGTGCTATGTGAGAGGGCGGCGGAGTGGGTTGCCGAGGGCGAGGGGCGCGGGGCGAGGGGCAATGCACGCAGTGCGGGTGGCGGGTGGCAGGGGCGGGTGGAGGGAGGGGTGGGGCTGAGGGCGAGGGACGAGGTTTCCGAGGGTGCCAGAGCGAGGGCGGACAGGCGGGCGACGGGTCGCGGACCATCGGTTCCTTGGTTCTGCGTGGTCAGCTTGGAATCACCGCATCCGCCATATGATGCGCCGGCGGCGGGGGTGGTGGTGCGGGACGGCCGCGATCTTGTTTTGGCCGCGAACGTGCCGCGGGGCGGGGAGGCCGAGGCCCGGGCGCGGAGGGAGCTGGCGGGCTATTACGCGCACATCGAGGCAACGGACCGCGCGATCGGGCGAATGCTGGCGTCGGGTGTGGCGGATCCGGCGCGAACCATCGTGGTGTTCACCAGCGCGCACGGCGACATGCACGGCGCGCATGGCCTCTACCGCAAAGGCTGGCCGTATGAGGAAAGCGTGCGGGTGCCGCTGCTCGTGCGTCGGCCGCACGAGCGAGGGGCGGGGGGCGAAGGACGAGGGACGGGAGACGGGGGATCCGCCTCCGCCGAGGCTATGGAGGACTGGCAGGGGGCAGGGGTCGGGGGACGGGAGGATGACAGCGCGGTGTCGCTGGTCAACCTGCCGGCGATGACCCTGGCCTGGGCCTCAGGCCTCACGCGCCAAGCCTCGCGCCTCGCCGCGCACATTTCGATGCCCTCGGTGGTGGCGTTGCCGCACCAATGCGACCGCGTGTGGCGCGGGGTGCGGACGAAGACGCGGAAGTTGGTTCTAAACGCCGACGGTTCGCACTGGCTGTTCTTCGATCTGGAGCAGGATCCATTGGAAATGAAGAACCTCGCCGGCGATCCGGCAAGGGCGGAAGAAATCGCCGGACTGGCGGTGCAGGCCTGATCACTCTGGTCAGAACAGCTGTGAGCTGTCGGAAACCAGAGGCGATCGAGAAAATCTTACCGCTCCTTTCTTCATACGATAATCACCTTGCTGGCACCAGCGTTCGTGACGGCGTAATGAAATATCCCGGGCGCGAACCCCTTCAAATCTTGACGGATATCTGCTCCAACCGAAACGCGCACTGTCAGAGGGCCAATGGAGAATCGGCCAAGCACATCCCTCAGCCCGAACCGAATCATCGCCTCAAGAATAGCGAATGAATCGGCGGTTTTTTCATCTTCAAAAATATGAGCCTCTAGATCGACGACCCCTTCAGTCGGCGCGTCGCCAACGGCCAATACTTTCTTGTCGGCCGATAGATAAACCACGGGGCGAAACCGGACTTCCTTCATTCCGACGGAAAACAGAAATTCCTTCTTCGTCGCGTTAAAATCTACGGTCTTAGCAAACATAATTTTTTGCCCAACGACTGCGTTCAGATCCGACGGGAGCGAGCCGGAGCGGTTCAGGCTGTTACACTTTAATTTCAGTGCGCCAGGAAACAACTGCAGAACGGATTTACAAGTAACAGCTGACCCGGTCCCGGCCGACTTGCAATCGTCGTAGGCAACCTGCTCGCACTATGCTTGAAAGAAGCCATTCCCCATGAAGGACAATTTGCCGAATGTGGAATCACCCCCAAGCGCATGAATAGAAGCCGTTGCATTCCGTTCCTTTTGCTCGGTTTTTCGGTCGCGACCCGGGCGCAGGTTCCCAACCTGTCCGGTGCCATGACCGACAACCCGCCTCCGACCGCCAGCTCAACCGCGGAAATGATGCCCCGGTTGCTCAGCCGCTCCATTGCGTCATTGGGAGCCGGCGGTGCGATCGCGGCGGAAGGCGATCCGGACGCCATTCGCTATTTCAGTGCGGGCGATCCCGCTCCCCGCCCGGGAATCGCACCGGAGAAGGTGATTTTCGAGATTGGCTCGATCACGAAGGTCTTTACCGGCCTGTTGCTGGCCGAGGCGGTGGTCGAGCATAAGGTCTCGCTCGACGACCCGATCAGCCGGTATCTGCCCGACACGGTGGCAATGGATCCCTCCACCGCCGCGATCACTCTCGCGCAACTGTCGACCCATACATCGGGGTTGCCGCGGCTGCCGGACAATTTGCAACCCAAGGATCGGCTCGACCCCTACGCGGATTACACCGTGGAGGAACTCTATGCGTTCCTGCGGTCCTACAAGCCGAAGGATCCGCAGCCCTATCCCTTCGAATATTCGAACCTGGGCGCCGGTCTGTTGGGACACATCCTGGGGCTGGTCTACCATCAGTCCTACGCAGAGCTGGTTGCGGCCAAGATCAGCCAGCCGCTCAATTTGCCGGACACAGTCGTCAACCTGAGCGCGGAGCAGGAAACCAGATTCGCCCCGCCCCATACCGGAAGCCAGGCTGGCAATGCCTGGCACCTTCCGACTCTCGCGGGTGCGGGCGCGCTGCATTCGACCGCCGCAGATCTCGTGCGCCTCGCCGGCTTGCTGATGTCTCCGGACAAGAACCCGCTGCGGGCCGCCTGGGAAATTGCCCGGCAGCCCCGCGCCGGTTCCCCCGGCAATATCGGGTTGAACGTGATGATCCTCCAGCGCAACCAGCAGGCGGTCTATTGGCACAACGGCGGCACAGGGGGCTTTCGCACCTATTTCGAATGGGCCCCGCAGCCAACCCGCCATGTCCTGGTCGTTTTGATGAACAACGGCAACGGCGAGCCCGAGGGGATCGCGGCGCAACTCTACGCGCCACCGGCCAACGACCTCGCCTCGAACAAGGACCGCCTTGAAACCACTCTGCCGGAGGGCAGGGAAGCCGATTACCTTGGAGTCTATGCGCTGAATCCGCGGGCCCGACTGACATTCCTGAAGGATCCTTCCGGCCGGATCGAGGTCCGCCTGACCGGCCAAAGATTCAGCCCCATTTTTTTCGCCGGGAACGACCGGTTCTTTTTGCGTGCTGTGCAGGCAGACCTCCAGTTCGAGCGAGCGCCCGGAGGTGAGGTGACCGCTGTCACGCTGGTCCAAAATGGGCAGGAGCAGAAAGCCCGTCGGACGGCCGATCCCGTGCCGACGGTGCTATTCCTGTCGGCCGCGAAGTTGAATGACTACGTAGGCCGGTACTCGCTGGCACCAGGTGCCGAGTTCACGATCCTAATCCGGGGAGGCTGGCCTTTCGTCCAATTGACAGGCCAGCAACCCCTGGCGATTTTTTCGGACCGACCGGACCATTTTGTGACGGATGTCGTGGACGCCGCGATTACCTTTGAGCGTGATGCGAACGGTGCCGTCTCGGCGCTGGTTCTGCACCAAAACGGCCGGGATCAGCGGGCATCGAGGCTACCGGCAGAAGAACCGAACAAGACACCGCCAAGTACCCCGTAGTCGCCAGACTGAAGCTTGGGAAATCTGAACGGAGCCGGACGGGTCAGGCTGCACCATTGCGGTACGATGAGGTTCGTACGCTTACGCATCAAAAGATGATTCGCCTGACCGCAAACGTGCGGGCCTGCCCCACTCGGGGCCTATTTTCCGGCCTTCACTTTCATAATCGCGGTACCGGCAATTAAGTCCGCCGTATCGATGCGTTCACCATCTATAAAACCGTCGGCGCGGTCCGGTAGAAAGGTGGTTGTTGCATAGCCGGCATGTCGCACTTCAATAGAAAAATTATAGTTTTCGGGCGTGATACCGGACATGCTCCAACGGCCATCCGTATCGGTACGGATCGAGGTCGCGGATCTCAACGAGTCGCCGTTGGAGATATCATGCTGGTGAAGTCGCACAATGGCCTCGGACACAGGCTTGCCTGCGTCATCACGCACGATTCCTCCTATCAATATTGCGCGTGCAAGTTCAAAGCGGAAGTCCTGCGGGACCCGGCTGCGCGGCCAATTCACGGTTTTTAAGCCAAATCCATCTTTGATGACGGAGATGTACAACAGGCCTCTTTCGCCCTTTGGATAGCGCAAGTGCGCATTCCCTAAGGAATCGGTGCCGATGACGATTTCGTTGGATCCCCCTGTATAGAGAGATGCAAGAACGAGAGCGTCCGGCAGCGGCTTCTGGTTAGTACGATCGTAGACGTGAACGGTCAGGTCATCGATTTTTCTGTTGGAGATCGTTGAAAGGGGCACGGCCGGCGTGACTTCGCGTTTTGGATCCGATCGGGCGACGGTGGCAGCAACGAGGCAGTAACAGGAACGGCTGGCTTCGGAAAAAACATTTATGCTCTCAACCATCAGGTTTGGAAATGGATTGCGAAGAATTGTTTCGAACAAGCGATAGGATGAGCCCTCGGCTCCATTAACTTCAGGTGACCGCCAGACCACTTTGCTGTCAGAATCGCTGGGTTGATCACTCTCTTCCAAGGGTGTGTGAAAATACGTGCGAACCTGCGCTCCGAACAGAATTGGCAAATCGTATTTCGTACCGTCGGTGTATCTCAGTCGGAATCGAACCACCGGTGTTCCTTCTCGGTCGGCGGCCAATTTGACGTAATGAATAAGGTGAAGTTCATCAAATTTGCGGTTTATTTGAATTCCGCGCACGCTTCGTACGCCCGTCGCGCCTGCTTGCCCGAAAAACGCCAGTGATCCTTTGATCTCAAATGGCAGGCCATCGAATATTTTGATTCCGATAGCCGAGCTGAAGTAATCGCCCGAGTTCGACGAGCCGAGGAGCGGTTGCAGATCTGCGATCTGGAGCATCAATGGCAGAGTGCATTCTGTCGCCAATGGGAGTTGAGCCTTTGTATCGGCTGAAACCGGTGACGGCGCAGTTTTCGCGGACGACACGTTTGATTTGGCGGCCGTGACCAGCTCGGCTGTCGGCGGCTTTTGCCTCAAAGCCAGGCTGCTGCAGCCTATGGGAAGGAACAATACGCACAGCGAAAGAAAAACCGCCGAGAGGGATGCACTCCTATGGTAGGAAGGATCTCCCGAAAGTCCGATCAAACGCCGAATTCGGTTAAACATCTGCCCGCCACTTCCGGTGGCGGCCAGCACCAGCGAATTTGTTGGTGGGCGCAGTTCTTCAACGGAGACGAGCGCTTCAGCGTAGAGCCGCGGATCGCCACAAATACGCGCGGCGACATCATCGCAGCAATGTTCGCGTTCTTCGCGAATTCGCCGTGAGACCCACCAAACAGCAGGATGATAGAAAAGGATCGTCTCGATGAAGGTTTGAAAGAGATTCACCACATAGTCGTGACGGCGGATATGAGCGAGTTCATGAGCGAGAATAGCTTCAAGGTGGGCACGCGGGAGACCGGCAAGGACTGAAATCGGCATGAGAATGAGGGGATTCAGGAACCCGATCACCACCGGTATTTGAACCAATCCGGATTTGGCCATTCGAATGGGTCGAGTGAGACCGACACGGTTGGCGAGGCTTGAAAGCCGGTTGGCCAGTTCGGGTTCGACCGGGCTTGTGCCCAAGGAACGCAACCGTTGCGTCGCGATCCATCCTCCAAAATTCCAAAAACTGAGAACGAGAATGCCGAAGCTCCAAGTCAGCATTAACCATGGGATGGCCGGTGCGATCCAAGTGGCAAAACGCGCAGGCCAGGAGATATTGGAAGTGCCTTTCAGAACGCTGGGGGTGCGCGCCAGGAAGGCGGAACCATAAAACAGTGAATCCGTCCGAGTTTCAGGTGATCCCTCGCCAACGGAGTTGGTTGGACCACGTTCCGAGGCAAAAGCCATTCCAATGGCTGGGGTAGGCTCAGGCGGCGGCAATGGAGGCGTTCCGATTATCTGAAACGTACAAACCGGCAGAGCGAACATAAGAACCATTGTGATCGTTGAAGCCAGATAACGGATTCGAGCGAACGCATCTTTCAACGCGCCAAGTATCAAAGCCAGGGTTCCAGCTAGGGCCGCTAGTTCCCAGATCGAGTGCAACAGCGTCCAACCGCCGCGCTCGACCATCGGTAAATTTTTGAGCCGGTGCGCGATTTCGGTCAGGGCAATCATGATCGTGGTCCTTTCTTATGGTTTGAGCAGGTCTCGGATGCGTTTCATTTCGTCAGCGCTAATTCGCTTTGCCGAAACGGCGCTTAGGACGAGCTTCATGGCCGAGCCGCTAAAGCCGCGTTGAATGAGGTCGTCGACGAGTTGAAGTTGGGTCTGTTCCTCCTGCTTTGAGGCGCGATAAACCTGAGGCCTCTGGGAATCGTCTTTGAGAACAAGGCCTTTTTCGGTCATCACCTGGATCATCTTGAGTGTCGTCGAATAACCAGTGCCGCGCTCCTCCTTTAGCGAATCATGAATCTGCCGGACGGTGCTCGGGCCATCCTTCCACAGCACATGGAGGATCGCCAATTCGACTTCGGTGGGAATGGAGGACGGGGGCCGGGGCATGTTGAAATTAGTGTCGTGTGAGAAACTTGCTTAGATTCACGAATACTTTCGTCATCACTCACGTCAACGAATTTCTTCGTCAATGTCGATTATAGGGTCACCACGACGCAAAATAACAAATTACCATTCGGATTCAGCTACCGCTCGTACCGCTTTTGGCAGAAACGGAGCTGCATCGAATCAGGCCCGTGCATCTTTGCGGTACGATGAGCTTGGTTTATCTCAGCACCACAATGGTTGATGCGTTTGACCGCAAACGTGCAGGCTGACTCCGTGCGGAAAAATGCCCGGATCGCCATTTTGGTGAAAGATTCGCCCGGGTTTGTCCGTTTATAAGGGGTGTATGAATACCTCCGCGCGATCCGACAAGAACGACGGGCGAAAGCCACCACCGTGGCGGGCTGATGCGCCGGTCAGTTTTGCAGCATGGCCCAAGGATAGTCCCAGGATGGCCCAAGGATGATCCAAGGATAGTGCAAGGATGGTCCAAGGATGTGCGAACGAACGTAAAAGCATAGTCGAACCTTCACTCAACGATACCATGGCTAAAATCCTCATGAATCCGGCCCTTCTGGGCCTGCGCGGCCAGATTGGCCGGCTGGTGTTCAAGCACTATCATCACGGCATGGTGGTGTCCCGCCACCCGGACATGTCCCGGGTCAAACCGTCCGCCGCCCAGCGCGCCCAGCGGAAGAAGATGAAGGAGGCGGCGGAGTACTACCGGCGGGTCCTGCAGGATCCCGTGCTCCTGAAGCGCTGCCGCGCGATCGCGAAGCAGCGGAAGATTCCGCTCCCG
>Ga0265319_1001424_pt1 | contig 14328 bp, 15 predicted proteins | sample 4824metaG_FD_192443 | JGI IMG/M metagenome (GOLD analysis project Ga0265319, IMG submission 192443) | Rhizosphere microbial communities from Carex aquatilis grown in University of Washington, Seatle, WA, United States - 4-8-24 metaG | ecosystem: Host-associated > Plants > Roots > Rhizosphere >...
GTCCTGGATTTTTTGCAGGCTGGCGACGGCAGTGGAGGGGATGGTGGGGATTTCGGGCAAATCGTCGATGGGGGTGGCGGTGGGGGCGGGCGCGGGGGCGAGGGGATGATATTCAAGTTCCACAAACGTGGTGCCGGTGGCGTAGCGTTTGGTCTGCAATTGGGCGCGCAGGCCGCGGCGCACCAGTCGGGCGAGCGTGGCCGGGTCGGACAAATCGTCGAGCACGCCGAGTTGGTGCTGGAGGCGATCCGCGTTCAATTGAATAATGACGGGCACACGCTGTTCATGGGCCTTGGGCATCAAACCCAGGCGCACGGATTGGACGACGCCAATGGGGACGCCTTTGAAGCGGACGTCGGAGCCGGGGTCGAGGCCGTTGACCGAGTCGTTGAAATAGAGGAGGAAGGACTCGTGCCGGTCGAACATTTCCCGTCCGCCGAAAGACACGACCATGACAGTCCCAATGGCGAGGGCGCCCAAAATGAAGGCGAGGATGGCGGGTTTGCGGGCGCGCAGGCTCATGGCGGGAAACGGTACGGCTCAAGATGGCCCAAAAAATGCCGGGGCGCAAGGCTATCGGCGGGGCACAGGCAAGGATTACTTCCCGGCGAGGACGGCCCAGGCGTCGCGCAAGGCGTCGGGCAGGCCGTAGAGGTCGAGGGCGGTAATCAAAATGCAGGTGGCCCAGCCGCCGATGGCAAGGATGCGGCCGATTTGCTGCGAGCCCATGCGTTGCTTCGAGCCGGCGAAGCACATGAGGGGGATCATGGCGAGGGGGAGTTGCATGGCGAGCACGACCTGGCTGAGGGTCAGGAGGTCGTTGACGCTGCGGTCGCCGCGCAGGGCGATGAAAGCCATGGCGGGGATAATGGCGCAGAGCCGGGTGAGGAGGCGGCGCACCCAGGGTTTGATTTTCCAGTGCATAAAGCCCTCCATGACAACTTGGCCGGCGAGCGTGCCGGTGATGGTGCTGCTTTGGCCGCTGGCGAGGAGGGCGACGGCAAAGAGCACGCTCGCCAGGGCGGTGCCGAGCAGTGGGGCGAGCGTGAGGTAGGCGACTTGAATCCAGTCGGCGTCGGCGGTGAAGGCGACGACCTGGCCGGAACCGAGGGTGACGTGGTCTTTGCCAAAAAAAACAATGGCGGCGAGCACGAGGATGGCGGCGTTGACGAAGAAGGCGACGGAGAGCGCGACGACGGTGTCGAGGGTGTTGTAGTGGATGGCCTGGCGGATGGCGGGGGCGTCCTTGCGCAACTGGCGGGTTTGCACGAGCGCGGAGTGGAGGTAGAGATTGTGGGGCATCACAGTCGCGCCGATGATGCCGATGGCGACGTAAACGAGGTCGTGGTGGTGGAAAAATCCGGCGAGGTTGGGCGCGAACAAGCCGCGGCTCATTTCCCCGAGCGCGGGCGCGGTTTGGGCGAGGACAAAAATTTCAATGAAATAACACCCGGCGATGGTGGCGACCAGCACGAGCACGACGGCTTCGATCATCCTCATGCCGAATTTTTGCAGGGACAAGAGCAGCAGGACATCGAATGAGGTGATGCAGACAGCGGCGAAGAGCGAGATGCGGGGAAAGAGGAGGTGGATGGCCACGGCGCTGCCGAGCACTTCGGCAAGGTCGCACGCCGCGATGGCCAGTTCGCAACTGAGGTAGTTGGGCCAGCGCGTCCACGCGGGAAGAAAATCGCGGCAGCATTGGGCGAGGTCCCGGCCCGTCGCCAAACCGAGGCGGGCGGAAATGACCTGCATGAAAATGGCCATCAGGCTGGAAAGGCCGACAATCCACAGCAGGTTGTATTTGAATTGCGCGCCGGCCTGCAGGTCGGTGGCCCAATTGCCGGGGTCCATATACCCGACGCTGATGAGCAAGGCCGGGCCGAAAAAGGCGAGGTATTGCCGCCAGGGTTTGGCCGACTGCTCCGGCAGGCGGACGGTGCCATGCAACCCATCCAGCGAAAGCGAACCGGGGCGCGGCGCGGCCGGCCCGGTCACGGGACGCGGCGGGGCAGCGAGGATGGGGGCGGGCGCGGGCATGTGGTCAAAGTGGACGATGATTGAAAACCGCCATTTTGACAAGTCAAAATATCGTGAGGAAATATTGGCCAATCCCCGGGCGGCGTAATGGGGAAATTTATTTTGACAGTTCAAAATAGATATTCTTAAATCAGGCGCCCCACCCCGCCCCGTCATGGCCACCAGCACGGTTGAAAACTACATCAAGCAGCTCTACCTGCTCGGGCAGGAGCGGCCGGGGCAGGCCGTGCTCATGGGGGAACTGGCGCGGGCGATGCGCGTCGTCCCCGGCACCGTGACGACGATGGTGAAGGCGCTGGCGAAGTCCGGCCTGGTGCGGCACACGCCGCGGGTGGGGGCGCGACTGACGCCCGCGGGGGAGCGCCTCGCGCTGCAAATGCTGCGCAAGCACCGGCTGATCGAAATGTTTTTGGTGCGGACGCTCGGGTTTGACTGGTCGGAAATCCACGAGGAGGCGGAGCTGCTGGAGCACGCGTTGTCCGACCGGCTGGTCGAGCGGCTGGACGCTTTTCTCGGGCATCCGCAGGTGGACCCGCATGGCGACCCGATACCGTCGGCGGCGGGGCGGATGCCGGAACGGGTGGCGCGGCCGCTGTCGGAACTGCCGCCCAAGGCAAGTGCGACCATCGCGCGCATCACGCGGCAGGACAGCGAATTTTTGCGGTTTCTCAACCAAGCGGGGTTGAAGCCCGGCCGCCGGCTGAAACTGGCGCGGCGGGACCCGGTGGCGGATTTGCTGGTCGTGACGTTGGGCGACGGGCGCGAAGTGTCGCTCGGCAGCAAGGCCGCGCGCGATGTGTTGGTGGAACATGAAACGACTGCGCCGGCCCGCAAGCGACGCGGAAACAGTCAAAGAAAATAGAGGGGCGGCCATGCAACCCATGCTGCAAACATTTGTTGATCCCCGGGCGTTCAAGGCGGCGGTTTATCCGCTGCTGCTGCAAAACGAGGCGCAAAACTGCATCTGCCTGGGCATGATTGACGCTTTGATCAACGAGCCGGAGCGTTTCCCGGAATACACGCTGGCGAGCGTAGCCCTTGATGGCCGGGTGGTCGGGGCGGCATGGCTGACTCCGCCGCACCCGCTGGGCATGACGACTTTGCCGGCAGACACCATCCCCGCCGTGATGGAATTTGCGTCCGGCCAAAAAGTGCGCCCTTTTCATTTTTTGGGGCCAGTCGCCACGGTCGAAAAATTTATTGAACAATGGCAGGCCGCGACCCAAAGCCGGGTCAAACGCAAGATGGCGCAAGGAATTTATGAACTGATCCGGGTGAATCTTTGGCGCGAATCCGCCGGAGTGATGCGCTTGGTGGACGAGCGCGATCTGGCCCTGCTGGCACAATGGAATCTCTGTTTTGACCATGAGTGCGGTATGGGCGATGATGCGAAGCTGGCCCGGGAACGCGCGGGGTCAGCCATCAAGAGGCAGACGCATTATTTCTGGGAAGTTGACGGGCGCGTGGTCGCCATGGCGGGGGTGGGCGGAAAAACACCCTCAGGGGTTCGAGTGATTGCGGTCTACACGCCGCCCGCAGAGCGCGGGAAGGGTTATGCCACGACCTTGGTCGCCCGACTGAGCCAAAAGATGTTGAACGAGGGAAAGCGTTTTTGCTTTTTATACACCGACCTGGCGAATCCGGTGTCGAACGGCATCTACCAAAAAATCGGCTACCGGCTGGTGGGCGATTCGGCGTATTACTCGTTGGAATATTAATGCGGAATTCGGCGGGTCGAGGAGGCCCCGCCCCACCCTCGCCTAGTCTTCCAACAGTTGTCGGACTTCGGCGAGGGAGATTTTTTCGAAGGCGGCGCCGCTTTCCTCAAAAAATTCCGCGAGGAGGCCGGCCTTGGATTGTTGGAGGGCGAGGACGCGTTCTTCGACAGTGCCAGCGGCGATGAGTTTATAGCTGGTTACCGTGCGCGTCTGGCCCAAGCGGTGGGCGCGGTCGGTGGCTTGGGCTTCGACGGCGGGGTTCCACCACGGGTCGAAATGAATGACGGTGTCCGCGCCGGTGAGGTTGAGGCCGGTGCCGCCGGCCTTGAGCGAAATCAGCAGCACGGGCAGCGTGGGGTCGGCGTTGAAGCGGTCGCAAATTTCGAGGCGGTCGCGCGGAGGCGTGGAGCCGTCGAGGCGCAGACTGGGCAGGCCGGCTTCCGTAAGCGCCGGCTCGATTAAATCCAACACGGAAACAAATTGGGAAAACACGAGCGCGCGGTGGCCGCCGTCGACGGCTTCGTCGAGCAACTCGCGCAGGGCGCGCAATTTGGCGGAATCGTCGGGCGTGAATTCCGGGTCGATGAGACGCGGGTCGGCGCAAGCCTGCCGGAGGCGGAGCAGTTCCTCAAAGGCGGCGAGGCGGAGGCGGCCATCGCTGGCGTTGCCCATGGCGAGCTGGAAAAACGCGGCGCGCGCGCGGTCGCGCACGGTGGCGTAGAGCTGGGCCTGCCGCGGCTCGAATTCGCAGTAGATAGTCTGCTCGATTTTCGGGGGCAACTCGGGCGCGACGAGCGCCTTGGTGCGGCGGAGGACGTAGGGCGCGGCGCGGCGGCGCAAGGCGGCATCACTCGCGGCGCGGTCGGTGGAGGAAGAGGATTCGCGCGCGGCGGCGGGAGCCGTGAGATAACCCGGTAGAATGAAATCGAAGAGCGAGCGCAGGTCGTCGAAACTGTTTTCTAGCGGCGTGCCGGTGAGCGCGAAACGCGAGCGGGCGCGCAAGGCGCGCAGGGCGCGGGCGGCGTGGGTGCGGCGGTTTTTGACGTGCTGGGCCTCGTCAGCGACAACGACGGCCCATTCGACGGCTGTGAGCAATGCGGCGTCGCGCGCCAAAGTGGCGTAGGAAGTGAAGACGACATCGTAGGCGGCGGCTTGCTCGGGAGTTTCAAGACGCTCCGCACCATGATGGGTGAACGCGCGCAGGGTCGGCGCCCAGGTCGCGGCCTCGCGCCGCCAGTTGCCGAGCAGACCGGCGGGCGCGACCACGAGGGAAGGCGCGGTGGTCAACTCGCCGAGCGAATTGGGTTGGTGGACGCAGTGGATGAGCGCGAGCGCTTGCGCGGTTTTGCCGAGTCCCATTTCGTCGGCGAGAATGCCGCCGAGCTGGTTTTTCCAGAGGTGCCAGAGCCACGCGACGCCGATGCGCTGGTATTCGCGCAGTCGCCGACTCAGCGCGGCGGGGAGTGGCGCGGGTTCGAGGCGGTCGAGCTGGCGCAGCGCGGCGCTGCGGGATTTCCAGGTGGCGGGCGTTTCGAGCGGCACGGCGAGCGATTCAAGGAGCGATTCGACGGCGGGCAATTCGGCGGCGGTCATGGTGCGGCGGAAGCGGGCGAGCGGCGCGCCCCCCGCAGCCGGACCACCCAAGGCTTGCTGCGCCTCGGCGAGGCGGCGCGACGTATCGGGGTTGACGAGCACAAGGCCGCGCGGAGTTTCGATATAGGATTGGCCGCGCGCGAGGGCGGCGCGTAGAGCGAATTCGTCCGCGCCGGGGGCGTGCAAGGCGAGGCCGACCTCGAAGTTGCCGTCGCGCCCGGTGGCGTCCGCCGTCAATTTCGCGAAGGAGAGTTGCGCGGTGCGCTGCAAAAAACCCGGTGTGAACTGGGCGCGGTGTTTTTCGCGCAAGTCCGGCAGATGGCGCGCGAGAAATTCGAGGACGCGGTGGCGGTCGCGCAACCACCATTTGCGATTAACCGGTTCGAGTTGAAAACCCGCGCTCTTAACCAGTTCGAGCAAGGCCGGGTAGGCCACGCTGTCCCGCGGCGGCAGGGTGATGGCGAGGAATTGCGTCGAGCCATCCACCACCGGACCGGCCGGGGCGGAGTTCACCGAGGCCGGGATAGCTTCGCGAAACAAGGACATGGGAGGCATAGCAATTCGAGTGGCACAGTCGGGCAACATCAAAACGCCCGATCAAGCAGCCGACTTCATTTGCGCGGCACTTGCCAAAGCGGGGAAAGCGGTCTAAATTATTTCCATGCCCGTTTATGTTTATCAGGAAATCCGCGCGGATGGCTCCGACGGCGAGTTGCTGGAAATCGAGCAGCCGATGAGCGCGCCGACGCTGACGAAGCATCCCGTGACGGGCGCGCCGCTGCGGCGCGTCTATTTGCCAACGGCCATGGCGTCGAAATACACGCCGGGGCAGACCAAGAAAAAAATCTCCAACCAGAATGTCGAAAAGGCGGGCTTCACCAAATACGAGCGCGACAAGTTGACGGGCACGTATCACAAAACCGCCGGCACCGACCCGCGCGCGCCGGACGTGTTGCGCAAGTAACCCCCGCCCATGGACAAAGCGCAAATTGTGGCGGTGCTCGAGGAAATCGGCACATTGCTTGAGCTGACCGGGGAAAACCCGTTCAAGGTGCGGGCCTACCAAAACGGCGCGCGGGCGCTGGGGGCATTGGAGGACGATTTGGGCGCACGCATCGCGGCGGACACGCTGGGCGAGGTGCCGGGCTTGGGGGAAGCATTGGTGGAAAAAATCACCACGCTGCACCAAACCGGTAAACTGCCCTATTACGAAAAATTAAAGGCGAGCGTGCAACCGGGGCTGGTGGAAATGCTGGCCGTGCCGGGACTGGGGCCGAAGAAAATCATGGCGCTGCACAAGCAACTGGGCGTGGATTCACTGGCGAAACTGGCGGCGGCGTGCGCGGCGGGCCAAGTCGCGGCGCTGCCGGGCTTTGGGCAGAAAACGCAAGACAACATTGTCGCAGGCATCCAGCACCGGGAGGCCTACAGCCGCCGACATTTGTGGTGGGACGCGTGGCATGCGGCGGAGCCGATTCTGGCCGGGTTGGCGAAGGTCAAGGGCGTCGAGCACGTCTCGCACGCGGGGAGTTTGCGCCGCGGTCTGGAGACGATTGGGGATTTGGATTTTCTGGTCGCGGCGGAAAATGCGCCGGCGGCGATGGCGTGGTTCACGAGCCAGGCGGGCGTCGCGGAAGTGACGGGCCAGGGCGAGACGAAGGCGAGCGTGCGGCTGAAGGATGGGATGCAGGCGGATTTGCGCGTGGTGCCGCTGAAGCAATTTTATTTTGCGCTGCATCATTTCACGGGGTCGAAGGACCACAATGTCAAAATGCGCTCGCGGGCGCTGGCGCGGGGCTTGAGCCTGAGCGAATGGGGTTTGACTAAAAAGGACGACCCGACGGCGGGCGGGCCGGGGGCGAAGAGCGTGATTACCCCGCATAGCGAGGACGATATTTTCCAAAAGCTCGGCTTGCATCCCATTCCGCCGGAATTGCGGGAGGGACTGGATGAGATCGAGCGCGCGGAACAGGGCCCGCTGCCGCGCCTCATTGAGGACGGCGACCTGCGCGGGGCGTTCCACAACCACACGGCGGCGTCCGACGGACACGCGACGCTGGAGGAGATGGCGGCGGCGGCCGAGGCGCTGGGCTGGGAATACCTGGGTATCGCGGACCATTCGAAGTCGTCGTTCCAGGCGCATGGATTGAGCGAGGAGCAACTGCTGGCGCAAGTGGAAAAAATTCACGCGCTGAACGCGGCGAAGAAATTCCGCACCCATGTGTTTGCCGGGACGGAATGCGACATCCTCAAGGACGGCGAGCTGGATTACGACGACGGCGTGCTGGCGAAGCTCGATTATGTGGTGGCGTCGGTGCACAACCGTTACGGGCAGGGCGAAGACGAGGCGGCCATGACCAAGCGCCTGGTGCGCGCGCTGGAGCACCCGCGGGTGACGATGCTGGGCCACCTGACGGGGCGGTTGCTGCTGCGACGCGAGGGCTACGCGGTGAACATCGGCAAGATCATCGACGCGGCGGCAGCGAATGGAAAAATGATCGAATTGAACGCCCAGCCGCAGCGGTTGGACATGGACTGGCGGCATTGGCGCCGCGCGGCGGAGCAGGGCGTGATGTGCGTCATCAACCCCGACGGGCACGACACGGCGGATTTGCAATTAGTGCGGATGGGCGTGCTGATCGCGCGGAAAGGCTGGCTGACGAAGGAGCAGGTGTTTAACACGCAATCTCTAGCAAGCGTAAGGAAAATGCTGAAACGTTGATTATTGATGGCAACATTTTTGAGTTGCCGAACTAAGGCATCGGAGTTTGAAATTATCCGATTGTGACTACTCCCGCGCAGAAGCCCCGTCCTCGCGCCAATCAAGGCGCTTGGGCAAACATCTTAAAAAGCGTTAGTACTCCGCTTGGTTTTTACGCGTTGATCCTGCTCATTATTGATGGCCCGCTGGCCATCGTTCTCACTTTCTCGAAACTTAGCGAAGAGCATACTTGGTGGGGCACTTTGTTGATGATGTCTTTTTTCATTGTCGTACTCATAATCGTTACCTTACTGACCATTTTTAAACCAAAAAATCTGGTCTACGGCAAGGAAGAGCATTCCAATCCCCAACTCGCCCCCTCGGCCTTAAAGGACGATATTGAAAAACTAATCCATCAGAATGTAAAAACTGAGTGCTTGAAAAATCCCCGATAAGGTGCATATTAGTGTCATGGACTGGAAACTCACAGTTACTGACGCCGACGAGCGCAAGGTGTTCATGGCCTTGGATGGCCCCACCTATACTTGGCGAACAGTGGATGGTATCGCCCGCCAAACGGGCTTAACCGAGGATCGGGTTCTCAGCATTCTCTCCAAATATAATATGTCCCTGACCCGACTTTCAGAAGTTCCGTCTGTGTCAGGCTCAATGCTGGTTGGCCTCATGGAAAAAGTTGACGCTTAATCCGAGAGAGTTCCGTGGTAAAAGTTAAATCGCCTTTTCGCCAAATTTGTTTGGCGAGTGTGCGCCGGGGGCGAGGCCGAGGTAGAGTATCAACAACGTGTCGAGCGCACCACCGGCCAGGGCGGCGGGATGGGGGTGGGTTTTGACGAAGGCCAGCGCGGCGAGCGGCAGGACATTCAAGATTATCATGGCGGAGGGCAGGCCGAGGTCGTGCCAGCGCTTCGCGCAAACGGAGAGCCAAATATAGAGCGGGAGGCAACCGAGCACCCCGCCGGCCATCCAGAGGGCGGAATTTGACAGGCCCAAAATGGAAAGCCCGAGCAAGCCAGCACCAAATAACAAACTGAGCAAGGTGCGCACCGCCCAGCCGTCCCAAAACGTCCCCCGGCGGATGCGGCCACGGAAGGAAAACAGCACGGTCAGATCTTCGATGACATATTCGGCGGCCATGGGCAGAGAGGAATCAGGGCAGGCCCGGCAAGGTTAGGCCGCTTGCTTGCCGTAATCGTTCGCGCCGGCGCTGCCCTTGAAAGCGCCGAGATAAATAAACGAGCCGTAAAGGATGGTGAGCCAGAATATGGAAGCGAGCAGATGGGTGTTCTGAAAGTTCACGACGTAATCGTGCATGGCGTCGGTGTAGATGCCAAAAACGTCCGCCTTGGGTTCGATGACGAGGCGGTGAATGGCATCCATGTCCACCGATCCCAAATAGCTTAAAACCGACAGGCCCAGAAAGACCACCGGCATGCTGTTGATGACGGCCAGCCAGCCGGGACAGTTAAGGTCATGCCAGCGTTTGGCGCTGATGGCCGCCAAGATCCAAATGGCAAAGACCCAATGAATAAAAAGCATGCTGGTGGTAATGAAGTGGTAAACGACGTGTTCCGAATCGCCCAGGCCGCGGGCGAGGTGATCTTCGAGGGGGTAGGTGACGAAGGTGACCTCCAGCATGAGCAGGTCAACATTGATCAAAGCCCAGGCAACCAGCCCCTCCCAGAAGGTGAGTCGCTTGAAGCGGCCAGCGGGGGAAAAAAAGTAAAGCAGGAGAGTCATGTCAGCCAAGTTGGTGAAGGGGGCGGGGGATGCGCCGCCGGGCACCCAAGGAGGCGGGGCCGCGTTCCATCATCGCATTTTTGGAGGCGCGGTCAAGAAAACTCAGTTGCCAGCCGGGGCGAAATGCGCGATACTCTCGGGCATGGGAACTTCCACCTCAAAGACATGCGCGCTCTGTGGTGCCGCGGCCAAGGTGTTTGTCAGCGTGGTGCACGGCGGCAAGACCACGGCGGCGGCGTGGTGCGAAGAACATGCGGCCAGCGCGGGCGTGCTGGATTCTCACGGTTATGCCTTGTTGGAGACCATGGAGACGACGGGCCTGCGCCGGGTGGAAAGCTCCGTGCGCTGCCCGGTGTGCGATTGCAGCCAGCGCGATTTTGAACGGCAGGGGCGGTTCGGCTGCCCGGCGTGCTACACGGCGTTCACGGGGTTGTTGACTCCGCTCCTGGGCAAGATGCACCGCGACGTGACGCACCAGGGCAAAATTCCCCTGCGCGGCGCCGGGCCGGCGGTGGTGCGCCATCGGCTGGCCTTGCTCCAGGAGGAATTAAAAAACGCGGTGCGCACCCAGCATTTTGAAGGGGCGGCACAGAAGCGCGACGCCATCGCCCTGCTCCAGTCCAAGTTGCCGGTCGGCGAAGAGCCAAGGTCTGAAAAATCCCCGGCGGCGAGTCAGCCAAATTGAAAACGGAATATTACCGCGAGAATATTCCGCAGAAAAGCCCGGGGCCTTGTGGCAAATGGCAGGAGCGGCAGATAAAGATTCCCTGCGATTTGCTTGCCACATTCCTGGGTCTGTGGCGTTAATATTTCGCAAATAAATCCGGTTCGGTCATTTTCGGAAGAATACCCGCTGACATGAATAACAACGACGGCCTCAATATCGTGCTGCAATTGCTGCACTGGCTGCTTATTTCTGCCGGCATTGGCATACCGCTGGTTGGGTGCGCGTATGTCGCCATCACGCCGACGCATGTCCTGGCGGCGTCGTGGCAGAATTACCGGATGAGCCGCGAGCCGAACCGGGCGCTGAAGGACCGGCATTTCAAGGGACTGCCGAGAAAAATCCGCCGCTGGCGCGTGGCGTGTGTATTTGGATTTTTGATTTTTTTCGCGCTGGCGCTGGAGCAATTCCATGTGGATGTCATCGGGATGCTCACTCAGCTGGTGAAATGACCCGACGCGAGCGGAGATTGCCAGCGGGGCGAAAGGCGCCCAAGCTGCGGCCATGACTGGCTGGCCCGGACAACTACGCAAAGATATCGCCACGCGTTGGCGGTGGTTTTGGGGTCGGCGCGCATTGCCCGACACCGTCGCGAGCGAACGGGGGCGGCTGGGCGAGGAGGCGGCGGCGCGGCTGGCCCGCGAACGCGGCTGGAAAATCGTGGCGCGCAACTGGCGGCACGGACGCGACGAGCTGGATATGGTGGCATGGGACGGGCCGGTGCTGGTCTTTGCCGAGGTGCGGGCGCGGGAGGCGCGCGCGCTGGTTTCCGGTTACCACTCGGTGACGCGGAGGAAAAAAAACGCGCTGGCGCGGGCCATCCGCGCCTACCGGCGGGGGATGAGCCAGCCGCCGGCGCATTTTCGCTTCGACATCGTGGAGGTGAAAGTCTCTGATGGCGCGGTGGGCGAAGTGCTCCTGCACTCCAACCTACCGCTCGAATAGAAAACACTTCCACCTGCGGCAATTTCATTTCTCCCCATGGTCGAACCACCCCGCCATCCGTTCCTGCAAGGTTTGAGCAAGCACCGTGGCGCGCCGCCGACGATTCTCGTCATCTTTGGCGCGTCGGGCGATTTGTGCGCGCGCAAGCTCGTGCCGGCCATTTTCAATCTCGCGGTGGACAATCTGCTGTCGTCGGACTTTTACCTCATCGGTTTTGGGCGCAAGGCGATTCCGGACGATGCGTTTCGCGCGGAGACGGCGAAGGACATCGCGCAATTTTCGCGCCGGCCGATGGCGGAAGATGTCTGGTCGCGCGTGCAGGCGAACACGTTTTACATCGCGGGCGGTTATGACGACCCGAAGGCCATGCAGGCGCTCGGGGAAAAAATTGACGCGATTGAGAAAAAACTCGGGCGCGATTTGCAGAGTGTGTTTTACATTTCAACGCCGCCGACGGTGTTCAAGCCGATTCTCGAAAGCCTCGGCGCGAGCGGCCTGGCACGGCGGCATGCGGGCACGCCGCTGGCCTCGAAGATGATTATAGAAAAGCCGTTCGGGCGCGACCTCGCCAGCGCGCAGGAATTGAACCGCATCATCCGCAACCAGTTTGATGAATCGCAAGTCTACCGCATCGACCACTACCTCGGGAAGGAGACGGTGCAGGATTTGCTGGTGCTGCGATTCGCGAACACAATTTTTGAGCCAATCTGGAACCGGCGCTACGTCGAGTGCGTGCAGATCACGGTGGCGGAAGACTTGGGCGTGGGCGAGCGCGCGGGGTATTACGACCAGTCGGGCGCGTTGCGCGACATGATCCAGAACCACACGATGCAACTGCTCTCGCTGGTGGCGATGGAGCCGCCGGTGTCGCTGAGCGCCGAGGACATCCGCGATGAGAAGGTGAAGCTGCTGAAGGCCATCCAGCCCGCCAAACTGCGCGCGGAAGGCGGCGACGTGGTGCGGGCGCAATACGCCGAGGGGCTGATCAAGGGCCAGAAAGTTCCCGGCTACATGCAGGAGGCGGATGTGCCGGCGACCTCGATCACCGAGACGTATGCGGCGGTGCGGTTGTCGATTGAAAACTGGCGCTGGCAGGGCGTGCCGTTCTATCTACGCTCGGGCAAGCGGCTGGCGCGGCGCGTGTCGGAAATCGCCATCCAGTTCAAACGCCCGGCGGGGATTTTGTTCGCGGACAACGAGCGCTTCAACGTCGCGGCGAACACGCTGGTCATCCAGATCCAGCCGGATGAGGGCACGACATTGCTGATGAACTCGAAAGTGCCGGGCTTGGAGACGCGCACGCAGCCGGTGAAGATGTATTTCCGCTACGCGACGACGTTCGGCTCGAATACACCCGAGGCGTATGAGCGCCTGATTCTCGACTGCATGATTTCGGATTCGACGCTGTTCATCCGCGGCGACGAGACGGAAACATCATGGCGGCTCTACACGCCGATTCTCGATTTCTGGCAGGAAAGCGGCCAGCGCGGCATGGAGAGTTATGCCGCGGGCTCGTGGGGGCCGCTCGCGGCGGAGCGCCTCGTCTGGGAAAATCATCATGAATGGCGCCGCTCAGGCCCGTAACCCACCATGTCCACTCTGTTTGATGTGCTGCCGGGGATTGCGCTGCGGGTGACCGAAGTGCCGGGGATGCTGTCGAAAATGTGGCAGGGCGAGGCCGGCGCCGGCCAGGAGGCGCCGTCGGCGTTTCGCGCGTCGCAAATGAATCTGGTGCTGCACTTCGGCCTGGCGACGACGCCGGAGGAGGCGCTGCGGGTCTTCGACCAGGCGATTGAGTTCGCGCAGGTGTATCCTTGCCGGATTCTGGTCCTGTGCCCGGCCAAGGAGGCGAGCGACGCCGTGTTCATGGAGGCGAAACTTTTTTCGCAATGTTATATCGGCGCGAGCACGCGGCAAATGTGCTGCTGTGAGGCGCTGATGCTGGGCTACCCCGTGCACACCCCGGGCTTTTTGGAAAACCAGGCGATGGTATGGATGGAGAGCGATTTGCCGATTTACCACTGGATGCACCGCGTGCCCGCGCGGCGCATCGAGGAAGTATACCTGCCGTATTTGAAATTATGCACGCGCATCGTGTTCGATTCGAGCATCGAGGGGCCGGATTATATCAAGGCGCACTGGCCCAAGCCCGACGCGGTGATGGACCTGGCCTTCGCGCGGCTGCTGCCCACGCGGCAGTCCATCGGCCAATTTTTGAGCGGCTTCGAACCGGCGGCGCTGGTGGACGGGCTGGCGCGCATTGAATGCCGCTACGCGCCCGGCGCGGATGGCGAAGCGGCGAATTTGCTGCACTGGCAGGAGGGCTGCCTCGAACATTGTGAGAAAAATGGCGAGCACTGCGACGAGATGACCTTTTCCACGAAGCTGCTCGACGCGGCCTCGCCCAGCGCGCTGGAAGTTGAATGGCAATACGAGGGCGGCGCGAAAAATTTCCTGTGGACGCACGCGAAAAGCTGCGACGCCGTGCGCATCCGCGCCGATTTCGGCAAGGGCGCGGTGGATTTGCCCCAACACGTCAAACCCATGCCGCGAGTGCGGGAATTGGCCGAGGCGTTGTTTTTTTAAGCTTCAAGGAAAGCTATTCTTATGAGTGGGAGCGAGAACAAGATCGATATTTCGCCTAGAATCACTTATCATAAAGATAGGGGACAAGAGCTTATGCTTGTTATGCATGCGCTTGCTGATTTGAGCGGTGAAAATCCCAAAGATGCTGTTATTTTGCACATTAGAAATATGGGCTGGTTCGATTGGCGTAAAGAAGACCTGAAGCCATATAAAAACCAGAGCGAACCTCGTTTTCATACACTTTTGGCCTGGGCGAGAAAAGA
>Ga0265319_1001428_pt1 | contig 14295 bp, 15 predicted proteins | sample 4824metaG_FD_192443 | JGI IMG/M metagenome (GOLD analysis project Ga0265319, IMG submission 192443) | Rhizosphere microbial communities from Carex aquatilis grown in University of Washington, Seatle, WA, United States - 4-8-24 metaG | ecosystem: Host-associated > Plants > Roots > Rhizosphere >...
GGCAGGGTTAACTTGATCCCGTTCGGCACTCCGGGAAGATTGTAGGTCACCACCACCCCCTCGATCGCCGCGGGCAAATGCAGGACCTGCCGGCCGAAGGATTTCTTTTCCTCCAAGTCCGTCAGGGGTGTGTCGACCGCGGCGAACTCGGCCCCGCGGCCCAGGAATTGGTTCACGGCGTCGGACGGATTTTTCACCTCGATTTTCAACTTAAGGTCCTGGCGCGACCGCTGGAAGTCACCGGCCAGGCTCAAGTAAAGGGGCGCGGACAAGGAGGAGGCTGCCCCTTTCAATGAAACTCCCGCGAAAACCGTTTCAGGAAAAAGGGAAAGGGCTGAAAGGATTAAGATCGAAAAGTGAAATTGTTTCATTCAGGCATGCCTCGGTTGAGTCGGTTGTTGAACCGCCGACTGGTGTTCGAGATTGCCACGGAGAAGGCCGGTCGTCAACGATTAATCCCTTTGAATCCAGGGCCTTTGCCCTCTCCTTCCTTGTCTTTAAAACAAGGCCACCTTATGATGAGAAAAAGAAGGCGTAAATTGAGAGCGGGGTTTTTATGAAAGCTTACAACTTCGAGAAAATCAACGAGGCTTTCGAGTCGAAATCCGCGGAGGACGTTATCCGTTGGGCCGTGGGTGAATTTACGCCCGACCTGGCCATGTCCACCTCTTTCGGGGCCGAAAGCGCCGTCCTGCTCCACCTGGTCACCCAAATCCACCCAACCATTCCGGTGCTTTTCACCAACACGGGTTTCCATTTCAAGGAAACCTTGGAGCACCGGGACCTGCTGGTGAAACGCCTGAAGTTGAACCTGCGCGAGCTCAAACCCGCGATTCCCCACGAGGAATTCCTGGCCAAAAACGGGAAGCTTTACGAAAGGGACCCGGACGCCTGCTGCGCGGTCAACAAGATCGCGCCCTTTGAAAACGCCTTGAGGGATTACAAGGCCTGGATCACCGGGATCCGGCGGAACCAGGCCGATACCCGCAGGACTTCCCTTTTCGTGGAAAATTACCGGGACCGCATGGTCAAGGTGAGCCCCCTCTTGAATTGGACCAGCAAAATGCTTTGGGAATACGCCAAAAAATACGACCTTCCCTATCATCCCCTCTGGGAAAAGGGCTATTTGTCCATCGGCTGCTCCCCGGAAACCTGTACCAGGCCCGTCAAATTGGGCGAAGATCCCAGGTCCGGCCGCTGGGCCGGGACGGGAAAAATCGAGTGCGGCATCCACACCTTCCTAAAAACGGAAGAAGCCGGCTCCACGGTTCAAAAGTAATTTTTCTTTTTCCTGGTTCCCCGTAAACTTTCGAGAGACCCAAACCGTCCAATCACCGGCGGATTTTTTTGCCTAATTTAGTCGGGCTGAAAATGATTAAATGTTTTGGAGGCTGAAATTGAAAAAACCAATGGCTATGGCTGTATTCCTCCTCTTTTGCGCCGCCCTTCCCCCAGCCTTCACTTGGGCCGATACGCCGACGGATCCCATGGCTGCCCCAGCCGCTTTTAAGCCCCATTGGGGATTTGAGCTGGGCCTCAACTCCTCCGGAACTCCCGGCGACAATGGCGGCGGCGGAGCCGCCAACGACCTCTCGTTTACCGCGACCCGCGAACTTTCGGACTCCGGCAGCTTCTTTTCCCTTTCGGCGATGGGTGGAAGCCAGAAGGTGGAAGGCTACACCGCCAAATATGGAAGCCTTTCCGCGAACGGCGGCTTGGGCCTGGGGTTTTTCCAGCCCTCCCTGTCCCTATCGGCCCAAACGGGCGAAGAATCCCTTTTCGCGACAACCGCCGGACTCAACCTGGGTTTTCAAATATTTGACGATATCAGCATCGGCGTCAATTTCACGGGGGGATTTTCCAGCCACAAAACTCCCTTGCCCTTGTTATTGCCCGGAGCGCCGGACGTGGAGGTTGAGGTGGACGGAAAAAATTGGGGAGGGGGCCTTTCTTTTATTTGGGCCACCTCGGAGATATTCAGCCTTACCCTCAGCGGTCAAAACTCCAACGAAATAACTTATCAATTAAAATTTAAAGGCCCCAAGGTGGATCTAACCGTACCCTTGAACCAAAGCAGCGTGATTCCCTCCACTTCCCTTGGGTTCAATTGGGCTTTCGTGAAGGATTTCGCCCTCAATGGATCGGTTCAAAGATCGGCTGAATTTGAGCCAGCCGGTACGAGCTACAGCCCGTCTCTGGGAGAAGTAGTTAATAACGACACGGCTACGACCCTCTACTTCAGCGGCTACTCGATTGGGCTCACCTTTAATTTCGAGTAACAAGGCCCTTGTTGGTCCCTCGTCCTCCGCGCCCTGCGCGGGCTATCAAAAATCGTCATTACCAAATGGCCAAAACTTCATTTTCAGTTTTTATTTTGCGGAGAGCGAAGGACGGACTTTAGAGGTTAAGCGCCACTTGGAGGCCCATTCCGTCTTTTCGGGGACCCATGGATTGGACGCTCAGGGCCGGTTTACCTAAAAGCTCCAGGGTCAGCAGCGAGGCCGTGTGGGTCCCCAAGGCGATCCAGGCCCTGTCCTGGCTGTCCTTGTCCGAGGCCCATAATAACGTCGCCACTGGGTAGAGGGTTTTGGCGATCCCCGCCAAGTTCACGAAAAAAAGCCCCGTCACCCTTCCCTCGTAATCCTTGGAAGCGAGGGTGATGGTCCAACCCAAGGCGTCCACTCCGGCGGTGGACCAGCCGTAAATTTGAGCCTTGTCCTCAAAGGCCTCCGTGTAGGCCCAGCCGTAATAATCCGCGAGGATCACCGGCACCGTGATCCATTCGTTTTGGGACAAACCCCTGGCCGGGAACAAACCGAGGGAAAGCAGCCCCAGGATCGACCCGATTAAAATTGTTCTCACGTGTCTTCGCCTTCCGACTCGGGAGTGGAAGTCGGCGCCGGGGTCGGCGTGAGGGTCGGAATAGGCTTCGGCGTGGGGGTGGGCGAAGGAGTGGGGTAATACCAGACGACGCCGAAGGGAAGGCTGACTTTTGAGATGATATAAATGAAGACCATCAAGTTGGAGGCTGGCTGGCAGTTGGTCCCTTCGATATACCGGTAAAGCGGGATGGAAATGGAATAACAATCGGTGGTCATTCCGTCGGGCATGGGTTTTGTTTTTTCGCAGGAGCTGGAGACCGGAACCACGTAAAAATAAGCGTATTGTTGGTCCCAATTGACGTTCGGCTGGGCTGAGATAGGCGTATCGGAAACTTGGTCCTCGGGATTCACCGAAACATTGCTCCAATATTGGTCGAAAACCTGCTGGGTACTGACCAATTGGGTGCCGATCTGGGCCAAGGGGGAAGAACTCCCCGTGCGGGCGACGATCAACCGGTGGGGATAGATATGGGTCGGGCATTTATCCAGGACATTTCGCCCGTAGGGATCCACCTCGCCCGGGGCCTTGACCTGAACCTTCGCGTCATTAATGTCCACGCAGCCAGCCGCGGATAAAAGCAGGCAGCCCATGAAAGCGAACCGCCGCCAATGTCCCAACCATTCCGTTAAAGTCATCATATTTTTCACACCTAGTTGAATTATTTTGAGAATCCAAGGGACCCGGGGTTTCGACGCTCGGCCAAGGCTTCGAGTGTTAATCCAATCCCAGGCTGCCTCCCCGGACCGGCCTGCCGTCCAGCACGTAAACCTTGCCCTCGGAAAGGACCCATTCCACCTCGGTAAACCGCCCCCAACGGTACGCCAGCCTTCGGGTCAAGGTGGCGATATCAAACAGCTCGAAGCCCCTCAAGGGAAAATCCTTCGGAAAATAATTCCAAGGGGTGTCCAGCCAACCCTTGAAAAGGGTCTTATTCGGGGTGAGCCTCAAGATCAACTCTTCCCCCCCGGGGAGGGAGGTGACCCGGATTTCCACGTCCGTTAACCGGAAGCCCCGCGGCGGGAAGGAGCGGCAAACCCCTACCGCCGAAACCTTCAGGGCCCTTTGGGCGATAAAATACCGTTTGGCCCCTGATCCGAAAACCGCGCGGATCACCTGCTCAAACGAAAGGGGTTTGAGCGCCATCAGGGTATTGCGCTTGGAACCGGAGGACTCGGAAGGCCTCAGCCAAAAAGGCCCGGCCCCGATATCCCGAAGGGCCTGCCGGAGCGGTTCTTCCCCGCGGTTGCGCGGCACGCCCCCGCAGATCAGGCCCGGGGAGATCTCCGCGCCCAAGGGAAGAAGCTCGCTTAACCTTCCCGCGAGTTTCCCGTAATAGTCCCCGTGGCCTTCCGTAAGGTTCAAGAGCCAAACCCGCGGGGGATGGAGCGATCGGCGGAAAGCTCCGGATAATATTTCAAAGTAGGGGGCCATCCAGGAGCTCAAGGCCGCCAATAAAATCCCGCTCACCAGGTCCGGAAAATAATGAAACCCGAGAAGCAGGGTGGAAAGCCAAATCCCCAGGGTGAGGGGAATCCCCCAAAGGAGCGCCCGCCGGTCATGGTTCATCTGCCAAAAAAGAAGATAGGCGGAAATGGCGCCGTGCAAACTGGGAAAGACGTCGAAGCGGGCGCCCAATTGGGAAATCAGGATCTCGCTGAACTTAAAAACAAAAGCCCCCTGGAGCCAAGTCCATTCCTCGGGATAGGCGAAGCGGGGGCCGATCGCCGGATACATCAGGTAGCCGGTGAACCCGCCGATATAGAGGAGGATGAGTCCGAGCATGAATCTTTGGTAAAGGGCCCGGCGCAAATAACTGTGATAGATGAGGAGTCCCACCAGCCAGGCGAAAAGCGCCAGGTAGAGGACACTGAAAAGATCCGTCCAATAGGGATGCCCCAAGAGGCCCTTCTGCCAAATCGAGGGTCCCCTTCCCCAAAGGTGGTAATCGGCGTTCCGAAGATCCGCGTCGTAAAGCTGGGGGTGAAGCACGGGAACCAAGGGCTTCATCAGGCTGTAACACAATACTAATCCCAGCCAAGGGCCCAACCCTCTTAAAAGACCCAGCCAGCCGAAAGGCGGCGGCCTCCGCACGGCTACGAAATACATCCAGGAAAGCCAAATCAGGGAGAAGGCCGAGGCCAGCAGAAGGGCGATATCCGAACCGGGGCGTTCGTCGAAACAAGCGCCCATGGAAAGGAAAAAGAAAATAACGAAAAGCACGGAGGTCAACAGCTCGGAAGGCGAGAAGACCCAAAGGTTTTTACGGAAAGTTTTAGGGAAAACGGGAAGCAAGACAGCTCCTTGGGACTGGGAAATCGGGTTATTTTAACATAAAGAAATTAAATCCCCGAGGGAGAGTTGCGCTCGTTGGGTCCTGTATTGACATTCACGCCCCTTGATCCCAATATAAACGGGTTCCATTCAATTCCAAGGAGGAGCCCCGTGGCCCTATTAACCCAGGAACAGCCCATCAGCAACAGCGTTGTGACGGAAGATTCCGCCACGCGCCTGTCTTTCCTGCAAAAAGTTTATTCCTTATTTTTGTTAGGACTCTTCACGGCTATCGGGGGAGTCTTCATCACCCTCACCCACCCTGATTTTGCCGTGGCCGTCCTCAGCCACCCATGGATCGGTTTAATCGTTTATTTCGGCGTTTTCTTCGCCTGCATGGCCCTGCGCAAAACCCCAGGCGTCAACGTCCTGGCCCTCCTGGGATTTACCTTTGTGAGCGGGGTTTTCCTATCTCCCGTCCTGATGGCGGTGGCCGCGAAAACAGGTGGTTCCATGGACCTGGTTTATGAGGCCGCTGGAATAACCGTTTCCATTTTCGTCGGCTTAACCGCCTTCACCTTCATCAGTAAAAAGGATTTTTCCTACCTGGGAGGTTTCATCACGATCGGCTTGTTCGCCGTTATCGGCATCATGCTGGTGAATATGTTCGTGCGCAGCGCGGCCGCCGATTTGGCCGTCGCCTGGGTTTCCTCGGTCCTGTTCTCCTTTTTCATCCTCTACGACACCTCCCGCATCATGAGGACCCACGAAAGCGATGAGTATGTCAGCGGAGCCCTTTCCTTGTACCTGGATTTCATCAACCTGTTCCTCGCCATCCTCCGGATTCTTTCCAGCCGCCGGAATTAAGGGAAACTCCGCGAAAATTTCCGTCAAAATAAAAAAAGCCGGGCCCCAGGGGAGCCCGGCTTTTTTTATTCGGTATTACTTGCTCTTCAAATAGTCCTCTTTCTTCTGAATAACGCCGCAGGCGATGCGAGCCCCCGCGTTGCCGGTGGGCTGGGTCTTATAATCATCCACCTTCTCGTGGACGATAACGGCCTTGTTCAGGATGCTATCCCCTCCGGTCATATGGATGGTTGAATCCGTCCTCTCGTATTCCGCCACGCCCTTGTCATTGGCGTTCAAGTTGCCTAAATCCCCCGCGTGCCGCTCCTCCGCCGAGGGTCCGCCATGGTGGTGCTTGCCGGGGTTAAAGTGGCCCTTGGCCGAGCTGCCGTCCGGAGCGGAGCAATCCCCGCACTCATGGATATGGAAACCATGCTTGCCCGGCGTGAGGCCTACCACGTGCGCGCGGATGGTGACGGAGTGTTTCCTTTGGATAAATTTGACGAAACCCTTGACCTGGTTGCCTTGGGTGGCTTTCAGCTCGCAAATATATTTCAACGTCTTGTTTTCCTCGGCCCTTAAGAGGCCGGCGCCAGTGGACAAGCTAACCGCCAAAACAACCGCTCCGTAAAACCTTTTCATTCCAACCTCCTGAATTTTTTTTAGACCCCAAGACAAGGGCCTATCTTAGTTTGATCCACCAGGTTTCTGCGACAATATATAGGAGAACTCGAGTAAATTTCCGTCCGGATCGGATACCAGGCAGTAATAGCCCTTCATATGCCCGCCATATTGGGCCGGTTCCACCAGGCAATTGTCCTTCTTGGCCTTCGCGCTGATTTCCTCCACCGGTTTCAGGTCGGGAAGGCGGAAGCAAAAGGATTGGAGGCTGGCCGGGGCTGGTAGGTTCCTTTTCACCCGGGAGTCTTCCACCAGGACAAACAGCGGCGCGTAGGGATTTTCCGAGAACCGGAGCCAAACCCAGCGGACGCCGTCGCTGTCCCTCTGGTCCAGGACCGCCCCCATCCCCATGTAGTCGCTGTAAAAGCGGATGGAATTATCCGCGTCCTGGACCTTAAAGAGGACATGGTGCCATTCGGGAAAATGGGAAACGAATTCTAATGACAAGGCTTCAACCTTTCCTGCATGGCCGCGAATCAGCGCGAATTTTCCCTACCAGAAAATATTCCGTCTTGAAGGGCCGTGGTTTTCGTAAATTTACGGCTGTGCGTTTTCTAGGATACGATTTTCCAAACTTCATCCACGAACTTGGCCCTGGCGGCCGGTTGATTTAAGCAGGTTTGGATCAAGCGGGCAAGGGGCGTTTCCAGGGTCCCTCCTGCCATTTCCAGGATGACGGGAAGGGTATGGACCCCCTCGGGGACCACCCCCCCTAATTGCTGGATGGCTTTGTCATATTCCACGCCTTGGGCCAGGAATTCCCCCAGTTTTCGATTGTGGGAATCCGCTGAAAATCCCGAGGTCACCAAATCGCCCAGGCCCGCCAGGCCTTCCAGTGTTTTTTCCCGGGCTCCCAATTGGACGGAAATAGCCTTCATTTCCCGAAGGGCCATGGTCACAAAGGCCGCCTTGAGATTCGGGCTTTCTTTATGGAAGCCGTCCAATAAACCGAAACCCAGCGCGTAAATATTCTTCACCACTCCGCCCAGTTCCACCCCCACCAGGTCATCGGAAGTTTCCACGCGAAAATAGGGATTGGCCAGGACCGTTACGGCCTTTTGGAGGGCCGAATGGCTGGGGCTGGCCAGCACTACCGCGGTTTGTTTTTTTTGGGCGAAATCATTGGCGATCGAGGGCCCGGAGAGGGCGACGTAATGGTCGGCGTCGTGCATGGCCGATTCGGCGTAAACCTGGCTCATCCTTTTTTGCGATTTGACCTCCAACCCCTTGGAAGTCCCCACCACCGCCGCCTCGGAAGTGGCGAAAGGCGAAAACTCCTTCACCACGTGCCTAAAATAAAGGGAGGGCACGGCGACGAAAATAACCTGGGCTTCCCGAACCACCTGGTTCAAGAGCAGGTTCGCCGTCACACTGGAAGGCAGGGTGATGCCGGGCAGGAATTTCTCGTTGCGGTGGTTTTTGCGGATATCCTCCACCACTTCCGGGATATGGTCCCAGCAGACCACCGAATGGCCGTTGTCGGCCAAAAGATGCGCCAGGGCCGTGCCCATGTTGCCGGAACCGATCACCGCTGCCTTCATTCGAGCCTCGTTCACGAAACTTAACTTTGAAATCAACGGCTCAATTATAGGGCAAGTGGGGAAATTAAATGGGTGGAAGCTTCTATCTTTTTGCGGCCGGCTTCCCCGCTTTTCCGTAAATCGCAAGGATTTCCGACGCGATTTTTTCAGCGGTCTTTCCCCTGGTTTCAAGGGTGATATCCCCAAACCGCTGAAAGAGGGGGGCCCTCTCGCGATAGAGTGCGGTCAGGCTGTTGCCGCCCCGGCAAACGACCCCCCGGTTATTCCACACGGGCAGCCGCTTCTTGAGTTCCGTCAGGGACACCTTCAGGAATATCCTAGGCCCCAGCCCCTTGAGGTGTTTCATGCCGCGGGGATAATAAACCGCGCTCCCGCCGGGCGAGATGACGCAATGCCAGTAACGGAGGGAACGGATTGTCGCCTCCTCCATTTTCATGAATTTTTTCATGCCCAACTCATCCAACACCCGCTGGAGGGGTTTTTGGTACTTCCGCTCGATCAAATGGTCCACGTCGATAAAGGTATAGCGTAATTTTTCCGCCAGGATTTTCCCCACCGTGCTCTTCCCGCTGCCGAACATGCCGATGAGAACCAGGTTCTCGGGAAATTCCACCGGCTTTTTTATTTTTTTCATTCGATCCGTCCTTGAAAAAATTAAAATCTAAAAGGCCTTTTCAACCACCAAGACACCAAGAAAATAAAATAAGAATTTAGCTTTCAAAATATTCATTCCCGAAACCATCTCATCATTTTCGGAATTTTATCTTTCGCCTTACTGGGCTCCCTTGGCGTCTGGGTGGTTAACCATTCTTTGATTTTTTGTACTAAAATGAAAACCCGATTGAAACACCGCAGCGATTTTGGGCCAGGGCCAGGGGTCCCGGCACCGTCCCGATTCGGAATTGGCCCTGGCACGACGCTTCCCAACCTTGGGAAAAATCCCAGGAAACTTTCGGCCAAAAGATCAAAGGCCCGCCCTCGAATCCCTTGACTAAAGCGGGGGAAACTTTCCAACCATCCGAAAAAGTCTTTTCCATCGAGGTGAAAAGATAGGTGGCATTGGTCAACCCCGCCGAGGCGTCTCCCAGGATCCTTCCCGTCTCGTCCCGGAATATCTCGAGAGTATAGCCCACCCCCTTTCGGAAGGTGGAAATTCCCAATACCCACTCCATTTGCGCCGATGGGGCCTGCCCTGAGCTTGTCGAGGGGTAAAGCCAATCCACGCCTTCCACCCTCAATTGAAAATCAGGGAAAGTCCCCGACAATTCCAAACCCATGCCGTTCCGGCCCTGGAGCCTGGCGAAACTGGGGGTGGCCGTGATGCCGATCCCCTTATTCACCAGGCGCAGCACCCATTCATCCGCCCCGCCCTCCAGCCAACGGACCGCCCCTTCCAGGGTCAAATCGTCCAGTAAAAAACAACTGGCATCCACCGCCTCGCTGCCCAGGGGCTGGTCCCTCTCCCAACCGAGGGGCGCCAAGGGATAAAAATAATTCGTCGGCTGGTAAAAGTGGGAGGATCCCCAGTTGAAATTTTGAAGACCCGCGGACGCTTCCAAGGACCCGGAAACCCATTTGAGGTATGCCCGGCTGAGCCGGAGGGATTGGAATTCATCCCCGTTGGAGTCAGAACGGTTGTCCGCTTCCACCTCCACCCAAGACCGCTCAAGCGTCAATGGCCAGGCTGGGGGAAAAACTCCGGAGGATGTCTGCCAATGGGCCTCGCCGGCCAGGTCCAGGGAAAAGGAGGAAGTGAAATCGCTATGGCTTTGGAGCAAAAGCCTGGAATATTGGTAAACCTGGGCTGAGCCGCCGGGAACCTGGAAGGCTCCCCCTTCCCCGCTGATCTTCCCTGAGAATACCGGGATTTCGGCGGCCAAGGATTTTCCGATAACCAAACTCAGGCAAATGAATAAAACCGCGCGAAGGAAATTAAAAATTTTGGCCATTAAAACCACTCACGCCCCTAATAGGGATATCTTCAACGATTCTAACGTCTCCCCGGCCTTGGAACGGACCGAAAGAGTCACCCTTGCGGACAAAGGCGTTTCTTCGGGATTCATTTCGATGACCAAATCTCCCTTTTCAATCGGGGCTTCCGGCAAGGCAGCGGCGGGCTGAACGAGGGCCGAGGTGCCGATCAGAAAAAAGGCATCGCATTCTTCCGCCGCTTTTTCAGCCGCCGACCAGGTATCGGGGGATAAATCCTCCCCGAACCAAACCACTCCCGGGCGGGCCAGTTCCCCGCAATGGGGGCATCTGGGCGGAAGGTTCCTGAGTTCATGGCGGTCTTCCCACTCCCCACAAGAAGGAGATCCGGTACAGCGGATCATCCATAAACTACCGTGAAGCTCCAAGGGATTTCGGCTTCCCGCTTTTTGGTGGAGCCGGTCCACATTCTGGGTAACCAGGGTCACTTGGGGGAAAAATTCCTCCATCCAGGCGATGACTTCATGCCCCCGGTTGGGTTCGGCGCCCGCGATTTGCCGGCGCCTGGCCTCAACCCATTCCCAAACTTTTTGGGGATCCTCAGCAAAAGCCTCAGGAGTGGCCATCTTCACCGGGTCCACCTTTTCCCAAAGACCTCCCAGTCCGCGGAAAGTGGAAATGCCCGACTCGGCTGAAATGCCGGCGCCGGTCAGGACGACCACTTTCCGGGATTGGGATAAACGCTTTAGGATTTCAGGGGGAAACAATGACAAGACACACCTCGAATCATTTTTGCCACAGATGAACACGGATGAACACAGATAAAACTTGGATTTAGTTAATAAGATCTCACCATCACATCTCAAATCGTTTACGAATTATTCTTTGCTTTTGGCATCCGCGTTAATCCATGTTCATGCCGCAATTCTATTTTGAAAATTATCATACGGAGAGCGGTATAGTCCCACAAATTCTTTTTCTTATCCCATAGTCTTGTGGGACATCGGTGGCTAAACGGCCTTTAGTCTTTTTTATGGTATCCGGGAAGGTCCGGGACGGCTTTGTGGAAGGAGGGATAAGAGCCTTTTTCCAACCGGTCGCTCCATCCCAACACCTTGCCCGATTCGCTATTCAAGAGGTAGATGACGTCCCTGGCCCCGGGGCCCCCGGGCCAATGAACCGCCGCCATCACCATGCGCTTGCCCTTTTTCTTGAACAGGGAAAGGGTGATGTCCCGGAAGGAAAGGCTTGGCGCGAAAGGCAGATGGGTCTTCCAAACCAGTTTCTTTTGGGGGTCAAAACAAAGAATGACGCCGTCCGAGCCCTCCGCGACGTAAGTCTGGCCCCAGGGGCCCCGGACCGCGTCGCGGACATCCCTGAGGCCGTCTTCCGCGCCCATGGACCAGACGACTTTGTCCTCTTGATAGAGGATTTCCAGAAGCGTGGAGTTTTTAAGGACGACAAAAAAATTATTGCTGTCCGGACAGACCCTCGCCGACATGGGCGGCGCCGGCAGTTTGTATTCCCAGCGGATTTTGACGGCCTTGGATTGGGGATCGGCCAGGAACAACCTCGGGTTTTGGGCGTCCGCCGCCAGCACCAGGGCCGGATCGCCGTTTTCGTCCCAATCCATGGCCACGGCGCTTTGGATGGAAACGTCCCCCAGGCTTTCCCAATCCCACAGGACCCGGCAGCCCTTCCAAACTTTCCGGAGATAAGCCACATGCCTGGCGCCGCCGGTCAACAGGAAGCGGTCCGGGGTTTGGGGCTGAACGTCAAGGATCGGACCGTCCAGGGTGTAATCCCAATCCAGCTTTCCGTGGGAGTTCACGTGGGAAAGGACATTTTTATTATTTCCACAAATCAAAAGGGGAGGCACGGCGATTTTATTCTTGGTTGGTGTTTCTTGGGCGCAGAGTTGCGAACCAAAAAATAATAAAAGAACAATTTCACCACCAAGACGCCAAGACACCAAAAAAGTCTTAAAATTCTCAACCAAACGAACTGGATTGAGAAATTCTTTTAAAAAGTTTATCGGTCTTAAGAAATACTTGTCATTCTTGGTGTCTTGGCGCCTTGGCGGTGAAAAACGGTGACAGAACCTCATGTGCACCAAAACCGGATGATCTCAAAACTGCGGTTCACGGCGCGGATACGGGAGCAAAGAGTCGCCACCAGCAGATCCTGGATCCGGAGGGCCGTGGAGGGCTGTTCCCTTTCCAGTTTTTCGTATTCCGATTGGGAAAGATAAAAAACAACCGAGTCGGCCTCCGCGATAGCATCCGCGGACCGGGGCGCCCCATCCACCAGCGCCATTTCCCCAAACAGGTTTCCCGCTGTTAAGACGGTCAGGAGATGCTCCTGCGGGGCCTTCTTCCCCTCCGGGATCACCTGTTTGCTGATCCTTACCTTTCCCGAGCGGATGAAATAAAACCCGTCGCCGGGGTCGTTTTCCTTAAAAACAAATTCTCCGGACTTGACGGTCTTTTCTTTCAATAAACCCGAAAGAATATTCCAATCTTGTTCCTTAAACGCCCGATAGGGGGCAGCGTCCTTGAAGACCGTCAGATCCACCGGCATGAAAACTCCTTTTGGACTCCTCCGATTAGTTGGAAAAGAGCTTATTTATCTTAGCTTTTTTTGCGTGATTTTTATTTAAAAACAATGGATTAAACAATGTTAAGGCCGTCTAGAGATTGAGAGCAATGCCTCTTCTCTTGATAAGGAAAAGAATATGCCGACCTTCCTCCGTTATTGGATATTAGTCATCCTGCCTTTTACCTTACCGGCATTTTGGGCAGGTTGCGGCGGTTTTAAGAGCTCCTTGGGCCCAAAGTTGCCGGTTCCCTACCACACGCCAACTCCCTCTTTATTCACGCCCATTTTTACCCCAACGAAAACCGGTACGAATAGCCCCACATTTTCGCCTACGGCTACGCCCTCACCAACCCAGGAAAACTCCGCAACCACAACCCCTACTTCCTCTAATACACCCATTTCGACTGCGGTAGGGACCGCCACTCGAACCGTCACCTCCACTCCCACCGGTTGCGGAAAAATAGGGTATGCCGCGGATCCGCTTCCAACCGTTTCGGTCTCCGCTGGGACTACCCTTGTGGGCTTTGATTTCCACGGAATTCAAGGCTGGGGTAGTTCGAGCTGCAGCCCCTCTTCGCCTCCAAGCTACATTACACAAATCGCCTTTTACACTTTCCTCACCGGAAACTTAGATACACAAATCCTGCAAGTTCAATTTTGGGCCAATGGTTCATTATTAGGCTCAATGATTCCATCCGGTTCCACGAGTCTGGGGTTCAGTTTTTCCGGATCGCCCCTCTGCCTGGGAGCTGAAAATTTTGAGGTCAAATACGTTCTATCCGCCACAGCGGCCGGCACCGTCGAAACCGTCCTTTCTTATTCCAACGGCTACCAAGGGGGATACGGAGTGGGAACGGGAACGGGTGTGGGCCTGCCCATCTTTAGCGCTACCGTAACGGTCAATTGACAAAAAAAGCTCATCCCGTCAAAAGGTTCTTTATCCGAAACTGGAAAGTTAAAGAGAATGCGGTCACGAATGATTGGTTAAAATACGGACGCTTTGACAGACTTCAACTTTTACCCTTCAGTTGTTTTACAAATTGTCTTGCCGTCCGGCCTGAGGGGCCGTTGTTTTGCCTGGCCCAGAGCAAGGCCCTTGAATGCAGTTCCCCTGACGTCAACTTAATTCCCTCAACCTTGGCCCAACTCTCGACTATTTTAAGGTAAGTCTCCTGGTTCGGCGTGTAAAAAGAAACCACCAGCCCAAAACGATCCGAAAGGGAAAGTTTTTCCTCGATGGTGTCCTGGCCATGGACTTCACTGTCCTTCCGAACACCCTCTTCCCTTTCGGAGAAAAATTCCCGGACCAAGTGCCGCCGGTTGGAGGTGGCGATCAAGATGACGTTGTCCGGCGTCGACTCGACTCCACCCTCCAATAAGGCCTTCAATCCCTTATAGGACGTCTCGTTTTCCTCGAAAGACAGGTCATCCACGAACAGGATGAATTTTTCCCGGCGGTTCCTCAAGACCCGCAAGATTTGGTGAAATTCCATCAGGTCCCTTGGCGTGACTTCCACCAGCCTTAAGCCCCGGTCCTGGTAGTGGT
>Ga0265319_1001431_pt1 | contig 14283 bp, 9 predicted proteins | sample 4824metaG_FD_192443 | JGI IMG/M metagenome (GOLD analysis project Ga0265319, IMG submission 192443) | Rhizosphere microbial communities from Carex aquatilis grown in University of Washington, Seatle, WA, United States - 4-8-24 metaG | ecosystem: Host-associated > Plants > Roots > Rhizosphere >...
CCATATTTCAAAGATGCTGTTATTTTGCACATTAGAAATATGGGCTGGTTCGATTGGCGTAAAGAAGACCTGAAGCCATATAAAAACCAGAGCGAACCTCGTTTTCATACACTTTTGGCCTGGGCGAGAAAAGACGGGGTAGTTCGCGATTGGATATTGCATAATCAAAGAGATGCCTGGGCTTTAAGTCGCGATGGACGAACAGTATTCGAAAAAGCCCTAAAAAGATTTTCCGAGCAGTCTTGGGATGTGCGGAAATGCTATCTGTTCACGCAGAAGTTTAAGCGCTTGCTTGATCCTCAATATAAACCCTCTGAACAAGATGCCACACGTCCGCTTTCACTTGGGGATGAGATAGCCAAGCTCTATTCCTGCTGACTTAGAAACACATTCTTGCGGCACTTTAGCGATAAATGGAAAAACGCCTGACAGCCGGCTTGTGACAATGCTGTCAAAAGTGGAACCTCCGCTAATATTTCTTTCGTCCCTACGGGACTTGATAAAACTTTATTCCGGATTCCCACCGTTAAAACGGTGGGTTATTTTCTGTCGTCCCTGCGGGACTCTAAAATCGGTTTGTCGCCGTCTCTTAGCCCCGCAGGGGCGGAAGGAAATAGCCCAGCGTTTTAACGCTGGGAACTCGGGATCAAAATGGAACAAGTCCCGGAGGGACGAAAGAAAAAGCGGCGGCCCATCCTCAATCGCCCAATTGCGCCGCATCATACGGCATGCCGTGCTTCTTCAGGAACGCCGCCACCTCCTGCTTAAATGTCGTCTTCCGATGGTGCTCTGCCTGATTGCGAATGTAGGCGACGGTGTCATCAATTCCAGAAACACCGATGCTAAATGCACCATAGCCTTCCTGCCATTCGAATTCTCGCATTTCGGGAAATGTCTCGTGAATCCATTTGGATGAATTGCCTTTGAGCAGTTGCACCGCCTTCGCGGCTGGGAGCGTGGAAGGGAGGGAGATCAGCATATGCACATGGTCTTCGATACCGCCGATGGCCAGCGTCTTCATTTTGTTTTCGTGGGCAATACCACCCAAGTAGGGCCACAAGCGTTGTTGGAACGCGGGTGTAATGAACCGGCGGCGACCTTTGGTGGCGAAAACGAGGTGCAGGTGGCAACTGGTGAAAGAGTGCATGGGCGTGTCGTGATTACAGGGGTTGTCTATCTTTCGTCCCTACGGGACTCGATACTATTTTATCCGCCTACCCACCGTTGAAACGGTGGGCTATTTTCGGTCGTCCCTACGGGACTCAATTCCAATCGCGGGGAACGAGATCCTTCTCGGGAGGGGCTTCCAGCAAGATACGCTGTTAAATTTTTATGCCTGGACGGCCCTTCATCCCCGGAAATGTTTTACAGTTGTCTTGGGAGCATCATTTGGGAAGCTGCTGTCAGCCATGCGCCAAATTCCAACCGATTACGGCCTCCTTGCGATTGGCATTCTTGACGAAACCTTTCGCGCGATGGTGGAAGTCTTGCGCGCGGCGGTGGCCGCGAAGGGCGGGCCAATCACCGTCGGTCTTTCCGGGGGTTCGACGCCGAAGGCGTTCTACCAGTGGGCGGTGCGCCAAAAGGCACTCCCCGACTCCGTCTGGAAAAATTGCCTTTGGCTGGCGAGCGACGAGCGTTGCGTGCCGCTGGCGTCGGATGACTCGAATTTTGGCAATGCCGACCGGTTGATGCTGACGCCGCTGGGCGTGCTGGCGGCAGCGAAAATTCCGTGGGCCGTCGAATTGCCGCCCGCCGCTTGCGCCGAGGCTTTCAACAAAATGTGGCAGGCGCGCTTTGGCGCGCAAAGCGGTTTTGATGTCTGCTTCCTCGGCATGGGTGACGACGGGCATACCGCGTCGCTGTTTCCAGGTTGTGCGCTGATTGGTTCGGGATTGGCGGACAACTTTGCAGCGGTGGAATGGCCGGGGCGCGGCTGGCGGCTGACCATCACTGAGGCCGGGCTGGCGCGGTGTGCGTGGGTGGTGGTGGTCGCCAATGGGGCGAACAAGGCCGGGGTGCTCAAGGCTGTGCTGCGCGGACCGTATGACCCGAAAAAGTTGCCGTCGCAAATTCATCGCGCGTATGCGGCGCGCGTGACGTGGCTGGTGGATGAGGCGGCGGCGGCGGGAATGTGATGGGAGGTTAGATTTCTCTCCTTGCGCCATGCGGCGGGGTTGTTTATTTCTATGGGTTCGGTATGAGCAAAGCCCACGACACCCACTCCGCCGACGCGGGGGACAATCCCGCGCCGCAGGCCGTTCCGCCGCCGGATGCGGGGACGCTGCTAGCGCAGCTCGACGTCGCGCTGGGTGAGGCAGCTAAATACAAGGATCAGTGCCTGCGTTCGATGGCGGATTTGGACAATTTCCGCCGCCGCGCCGCACGCGACAAGGAGGACACGCGCCGCGCCGCCGCCGCCGCGTTGTTGGAGGATCTGCTGCCCGCGCTGGACAATCTGCGGCTCGGATTGCAATCGGCGATGCAGGCGCACCCAGAGGCCAAGGCGGTCATTGACGGCATCAAGCTCATCGCCGACCAACTGCGCTCGGTGCTCGGGCAGCATGGGTTGAAGGAAATCGAGCCGGCGGGCCAGGCCTTTGACGCGAAATTCCACGAATCCGTCGCGCAACAACCGAGCCATAGCGTGCCCGAGGGCCATGTGTTGCAGGTGCTGCGACCGGGTTATTTGCTGAATGACCGGCTGCTGCGCGCGGCGAGTGTCGTGTTGTCGTCGGGGCCGGAGCAGGAAATTAAGAAGTAAAAATTAAGAAGGGCCGCCACGAGACCCACTGTCGTCCGTCAAATCCATGGATCAATTTAATTTTGATTTTTACATCTTAATTCTTAATTCTTACTTTCCGTCATGGCCCTGCCCGCATTCACCAGCCAGTTAATCGCCGATGTCGGCATCAGCCTCGGCGACGAAGGCAAGGGGCGGCTCGTCTACGAAATTGCCGCTGAATTGCGCACGCACCACAAACACCGCGACACAGTGGCGATGGTGCTCAAGGTTAACGGCGGCGCGAACTCGGGCCACACGGCGGGCGGGCTGAAGCTCAATTTGCTGCCGGCGGGGGTGATTGACGCGGACGTGCCGATGCTGGCGATTGGCGCGGGCGTGGTCGCGGACCCGCGGAAATTTTGGTGGGAACTCGAACCGCTCGAGCGCCGGGGCTACCGCGTGTTCGAGCGCCTGTTGATTGACGAGCGCACGATGCTGTCCGACCCGTCGCACCGGCTGCTCGATCTCGCGTGGGAGGATTACCGCACGCACGTCCTCGGCGAAACCCATCGCGGCTCGACCGGCCGCGGCATCACGCCCGCCTACAGCGACGAGGTGAACCACTGGCCGATTTATTACGCGGAGTTCCTCGGCGCGCGCGAGGACTTCGACCGGCGCTTCCGCATCCGCCTCAACCGCGCCTCGCGCATCATCAAAGACATCTGCCAGATCATCCCAGAGCATTGGGACAATTTTTTCGACCGCCTCACGCTGGCGGAAACGCGCGCGAACCAGACCGCCATCGACGCCGGGATTTTTCCCAAGGAGGAATTCGACTTCTGCCGTTTCCGGACCAAGGAGCCGTATTTTCTCAACGTCGATCTGTTGACCGAAACCTACTGGCAGGCGGGGCAGCGGCTGCGGGCGCGCATCGGCGATGTGCGGGAGGCGACGCTCAACGCGCTGGCAAAGGGGAAATACATCATCGGCGAATTCGGGCAGAGCTACTGGCTCGACAAGCGCCACGGTTTTTCGCCGAACGTGACAGCCTCGCACACCTACACGCCGGAATTTTTCCAAAGCGCGGGCATCCCCTGCCAGCCGGTGCACACGGTTGGCTGCTGCAAGGCGTACGACACCAAGGTTGGCACGCATGTGTTTTTAACGCAGATGGAGGAGGCGCACCCACTCGGGAAAATTTTGCGCGAGTTGGAATTCGGCACGAGCACCGGCCGCCAGCGCATGGTTGGCTGGTTCGACGCGGTGGAAAAGGGCGACGCGCTGCGCTACGGCGGTTTTCAGGACCTCGTCATCAACAAAATCGACGCGCTGACTTATCGCGGCGCGTGGAGCAGTGGCGACTTGCTCGTCTGCACGGGCTATCGCTCGCCGGATGGCAAACTCACCGCCGGGGTGCCGCGCGATGACCGCGCGCGCCAGGCGCTTCAGCCGGTTTACGCCAAATTGCCCGGCTGGCATGAAGATATTCTCGGCGTGCGCTCGTTTGCGAAATTGCCGGCGAACGCGAAGCGCTATGTGGCCTTCATGGTCAAGAGCGTGCTCGACGTCGCCTCGCGCCACGGCGCCTCGGCCGTGCCCGCGCCCAACCTGCGCTACATTGGCACCGGCCCCGACCCCGACCAGGTCATCCGCGACGTGCCGACGACGAAGGAATTGCTGAAGTTGGCGGAATGACTTTATTTTTCCGGGATGAGAACCGCGATATAAGCGTTAGTGCCTGTCGGCACACTCTCTGGTTGCTCAAGATGTGCTGGCATCCCTCCAGGATGCCATTATCTTCCACCTAATCCGGGGGTCTACGCTACGCTCCGACCCCCGGCTAATTTCTAGCACCCCCTCCGGGGGTACCCCTATACGACGCAAGTAAGTCCAATCCAATCGAAAACGCCCTAGGCTGTAACTGGCGGAATGGAATCCTCCGCGCGTAAAGTTCACGCGCTCTGGCCGGAGACTTTGAGGATGACGGGGCTTTCCTCGAGTTCGGGGAATTCCTCGCGGAGGCGGCGGAGGCCTTCCGCAGTGGGAAAAGCGAGCATCTTCTGGTCGGCTTCCCCCTCGAAGCAGGCGTGGAAGGCCTTGTAGTGCTGGTCGTCAATAAAATCGGCCAGCTCGGCGATGAGGTTGAAGTCCTGCGATTTGTAATAATTATACTGGTCGTCGAGCGAGGCGAAGCCGGCCTTGTAGGTCTTGAAGCGGTGCTTCTTGAACGGCGTGGATTTTTTGCGGGAAATTTCGTCGAGGGCGAGGTGGTAGAGGAGCGTGTTCGCAATCTGGGCGAAGCGGGGATCGTCCTTTTTCGCGGCAAAAAAATCGTGGCGTTTTTGGGCCAGCGCAATGCTCCACGCGACGAGGTCGGTGAGCGGTTGTTTCGCGTAGCTGGTGATTTCGTTGGTGCGAAAGGCCTCGGGCGTGGCGGAGTTGAGGTAGCTCAGTTCGTCGTCGACAAATTGGTAAACGTAAAAGGCGTCGCCGTGCTTGTCGTGAGCGGTGAACTCGCGGAAATGCTTCATATACAGCTCGCGGCAGCGGAGCACCTCGTAGGAGGCATGGCCGAGGAGGATTTGCGAATCGTCGCCCATGTCCATGACGCGCTGCGAGAGGTTGATGCCGCTGCCGGCGAGGTTGTTGACGCCATTGATGTCGCGGACGAGGTTATCCTGATTTTCGTTGATGCCGATGCGGACCTTGAAGCGCCGGGCCTCGTCGCGCTGCTGCTTGTTGCGCTCCTGGATCAGCTCGAGCAGCTTGAACGAGAAAATCATGTTGATGTCGAAAAAATTGTAATTGAGGAACGCGACGCACATGCCGTCGCCGGTGGGGAGCATGATGCGCTCCTCCTTGGGGATTTTCAGCTCCTCGAACACGCGCGCGACCATGGCGTTGAGCGCGTCGATGATGTCCGACTGCGCCTCGACGCTGCGGTTCTTCGTGTAGTTGACCACATCCACGAAGGCGTATTTGGCGAGGGCGGTGGTCGCGGTTTTCATGGGCTAGTTCAAGTCCCCCCAATAGAGCGGCTCGACGGCCAAGTCGCCGCCGCGCACACAGGTTTTTAAGAACGCGGGGAAGAAACGGCAATCCCCGAGTTTGGCCAGTTCGAGCCAGGCGACACCGACCTGCCGACGGTCGCGCCCCGCGCCGGCCTCGGGCGTCGCGCCGGCGGGGAGCGCACAGCGAAAAACCACCTCGACCTGGTGGAAGTGCTGGTGCTCGCGGGCGAAGTCATGGTTTTTGCCGATGTATTCGCGCACGTAAAGCAGGGGGCCGGGTTCAAGGGCGACGCCGATTTCCTCGCGGGTTTCGCGGCGCAAGGTATCCGCGAGCGTCTCGCCATGGCGCTGGCCGCCGCCGGGGAGGATGTAAAAGTCCCCCTCGCGGTCGCGCATGGTGATGGCGAGGAGCCGGCCGTCGCGCACCACCACCGCGCGGGCGGCGGTGCGAACACTGGACGAAACAGGGGGCATGAAGGTGGGTCGGGGCAACACCATTAATGGCGGCGTGGGCCAAACGCAATTTTATTAGGATGAAAGGGGTTTGCAGACTCGTCCTCAGACGATCCGGCCCGCCGCGAGGCGCAGGAGGCGGTTCACGCAGTCGGGAAGGTCTTCGGCGCGGTGGGCGGCGATGATGATTTGCGTCCCGGCGCGGGCGGCGCGTTCGACCGCGCGCATAAACCTGGCGCGGGCGGGCGGCGCAAGGCCGTCGCCCGGTTCGTCGAGCAAGAGCAAGCGGGGTTGGGGCGCGAGGGCGCGGGCGAGGAGCGCGAGCCGCGCCTCGCCGAAGGACAATTCGCCCCAGCGTCGCCGGGCCAGTCGCGCCGCGCCGAGTTTGCGCAGGGACGCCAAAGCGCGCGCGCGTTCCGTTGGCGTGGGCGGGCGCAACAAACCGATGGTGGATTGAAAGCCGGAGGCGGCCACTTCCAGCACCGAGGCTGCGGCGTGGTAATGATGGTGTAACGCCGGAGAAATCCAGCCCATCAGCCGGCGGGCATCGGGCAAAGGGAGGGCAATTTCGTTGCGGCCAAAGCGCTCCAAAATACCGCCTCGGGCCACCGAGAGTTCGCCGTAAATGGCGCGCAACAGCGTGGTTTTGCCGCTGCCATTGGCACCGAGGATGGCCCAGCGCTCGCTGGGATGAACCGTCCAGGTGAGGTCGCGCAAAATGCGCTTCGTGCGGGTGTGGTCGCCGATGAAAACGGAGGCGTGCTCAAATTTTAAGATGGGTGGGGATGGGCGAGCAGATGTTTTTGTCGCGCGGACAACTCGGAGGGGTGCCCCCACCCCACCCTTGGGCATAAGCGTTTCAACGGCGCGGCCATTTTGCAGCGCCAGGTGTCGCGACAAACCGGGCAGCACATCGCCGGTGCGGTGAGTGGCAACGATGACGGTTGCGCCCGCGCGTAGCCGTTGAACGATCATGGCACCGATTTTGGCGCGGCTGGTGTGGTCGAGGCCGTCGGAAAATTCGTCGAGCACGAGCAGGGCGGGTTTCGAGACCAGCGCGCGCGCGACGAGGATGAGGCGTTGCTGGCCCTGAGAAAGTTCGGCGAAAGGACGCCGCCAGAAATGGCTGACGCCCAGTTTTTGGGCGAAGCGGCGCGCGGAGGCACGCTGCCGAGTGGTCGGCCGATGCGTCAGGAGCAAGGTGTTGGCGAAGCCGGTGAGAATGGCTTCACCGGCCAGAATAGGCGTATCGAGCCGCGCGAAGCTTTGATGCGTTTCGGGGGAAAGCCAGGCGAGGCGGCGTTCGAGGCCGATGGGGCTGGCGCTGGCGCGGCGGCCAAAATGGTAAATGCGTTCGCCGCCCTTTTTGCCGGGGTCGGGCCAGATGTTGCCGGCGAGGATACGCAGCAAACTGGTTTTGCCCGCGCCGTTCGGGCCGGTGACGATCCAGCCCTCGCCACGGCGCACGGTCCACGTTACGTCGCGCAACACCAAGCGTCCGCCCAGCGTCAGGCGCACGGCGCGCAGTTCGACCAAGGGCGGCGGATTGGGGCGGCTCATGGCGGGGGCAACGCCTCGCCCTCCGCAGCACTGGCGAAGTGACGATACAGTCCGGCGTAAACGCCGCCTTGCGTCAGCAGTTGCGCGTGGGTGCCGCGCTCGATGAGGCGTCCATGGTCGAGCACGAGAACCTGGCTGGCGTTGCGGATGGTACTGAGGCGGTGGGCGACGACGAAGCTGGTGCGGCCTTCGAGCAAGCGCACGAGCGCGGCTTGCAGGCGCGCCTCGGTGATGGTGTCGATGGCGCTGGTGGCCTCGTCGAGGATGAGGATGCGCGGGTCGGCGAGCAGAGCGCGGGCGAAGCAGATAAGTTGCTGCTGGCCGGAGGAAAGGCCGCGGCCCTTTTCGCCGACCTGGGTTTGCAGGCCCTGGGGGAGTGATTCGAGCAAATCGAGGCAGTCGAGCCGGCGCAGGACGCCGACGACTTCGGCGTCGGTGGCGGTCGGGCGCGGCAGGCGGATGTTGTCGGCGACGGTGCCGGTGAACAGGAAACTTTGCTGGAGCACGAGGCCCATCTGGCGGCGCAGGGAGGAGCTGGCGGCGGTTTTGATTTCACGGCCGTCGAGGAGGATTTCGCCGGATTGCGCGAGGTAAAATTTCGCGAGCAGGTTGATGATGCTGGTTTTGCCGCTGCCGGTGTGGCCGACGAGCGCAATGGTCTGGCCCGGCTCGGCGGTGAAGGAAAGGTCGTGCAGGACGGGCCGCGCGGGGTCGTAGCCGAAGGTGACGTGGCGGAATTCGACGCGGCCTTGCAGGGGCGAGAGCGGCTGCGCGTCGGGGGCGTCCCGCCATTCGGGCGGCGTGTCGAGCATGCGGAAGAGACGCTCGGCGCCGGCCAGGGCGGTGAGGGCCTGCGCAAACTGATTGCCCAGCACGGCGATGGGGCCGAAGAACTGGTTGGCCAGGAAGAAAAACATGATGAGGTCTCCGGCGGGCATGTGCCAGGCGGGATGAAACGCGCAATAACCGCCGACGAGCAGCACGGTCGAGATGAAGAACTGCGAGTTGACTTCGAGCAGCGGGATGAACTGGCCATTGGCACGCGCGAAATTTAAATTATACAGCGAGTGGTCGTGCGCGAGGCGGCGGAAAATGCCGGCGTTGACGGCTTCGCGCCCGAAGCTTTGTGTGACGCGGATGCCGGCGACGGTCTCGGCCAGCGAGGCGGTGACGCGCGAAAAACTCTCCTGCATCATGCGGGTGGCGTGGCTAAGGCGGCTGCGGAAATAGCGGTCGAGCGCCCAGGCGGGCGGCGCCGTCAGCAGCACGACGAGGAACAAGCGCCAATTATAGAGCGCCATCAACAGGCAGGCGGAGAGCATCTGGCCGCACTGCACGAGGCCGACGAAAAGAAAATTCTGCACGCCGAGGCGCACGGCCTCGATGTCGCTGGTCATGCGGCTGATGACGCGGCCGACCTTGGTGCGGTGAAAATACGAGAGCGGCAGCGTGAAGAGATGCTGGAGCAGAATCATCCGCAAATCGCGCACGACGTTTTCGCCGAGTTGCAGCGCGTAGAGCTGGCGGAAGTAGAGCGTCCAGTCCGTGAAACACGCCAGCGCGAAGTAGGCGACGAGCGCCCAGAGGAGCGCGGTGAAATGGCGGCCGGCCACCGGGCCTTGGATGATGGCGCCGACGGACCAGGCCAGCAGCGGCAATTGCATCGAGCGCACCGTCACGAGCACAAAGAGGCGGTTGCGCATCTTCTTATAAGGATGCGTGTAGGTGAAGAGGCGGCGCAGGATACCGAGGTCGAGCGTGCGCGGGAGGTCGCGGCGGTCGTCTTCGTCGAGTTCGCCGCGCGGGGCGCCGCGGGCGAGCGAGAAGTCGTGCCGGACGGTGGGATGGGGCTTGGGCGGGCGGAGGAAAAGCTCGCGCAGCCATTCGAGGTCGAAGCTCATGAGGGGCCTCCTTCCGGCAAGGGCAAGTCGGATGGCGGCGTTTCCGGACGCGGCGCGGTGAGGCGCGCGGCCCAGGGCGCGCGGGTGTTTTGCAAAATCTGACGGCTGGCGAAGTCGAGGCCCTGGATGCTGACGGCGCGGCGGTAGGGGCCGGGTTGCTCCATCAATTCACGGTGGGAGCCTTGCTGAACGAGACGGCCCTGCTCGAGGACGAGGATGCGGTCGGCGCGGCGCAAGGTGCTGAGGCGGTGCGCGACGATGAGGGTGGTGCGGCCCTGCACGGCGCGTTCCAGGGCTTCGATGATTTCGTGTTCCGTGCCGGGGTCGACGGCGGCGGTCGGGTCGTCGAGGAGCAGAATCGCCGGGTCGAGCAAGAGAGCGCGCGCAATGGCGATGCGCTGGCGCTGACCGCCGGAGAGGTTCGCGCCGAGTTCGCCGAGCATGGTGTCGTAACCTTGCGGCAACTCGCGGATGAACCGGTCGGCGGCGGCGATTTTCGCGGCGCGCTCGATGCGCTCGCGCGAGGCGTCGGGGTTGCCAAAGGCGATGTTGGCGGCGACGGTGTCGGAAAAGAGGAAATTTTCCTGGAAGACGAGGCCGATGGAGCGGCGGAGTTCCTCAAGAGGCAAGTCGCGCAAGTCACGCCCGTCGAGGCGGACGGTGCCGGAGCGCGGGTCGTAAAAGCGCGGGATGAGCGACATGAGCACGCTTTTGCCCGAGCCGGTCGCGCCAGCGATGGCAATAAGCTCGCCGGGTTTTACGGTGAAGGAAATGTCCGCGAGCGCCGCGTGGCCGACTTGGTAGGAAAAACTGACGTGGTCAAAAACGATTTCACCGCGCACCTGGCCGAGTGGCACCGCGTTGGGCGGCGACTGTACTTCGATGGGGGCGTCGAGCACTTCAAAAACGCGGCGGGCGCTGGTGAGGGCGAGTTGAATGGAATCCGCGACGGTGGCGATGGTGTTGATTTGACTGGAGAATTGCTGGAGCAGACCGGCAAAGACAATCAGGCCCGCGCCGAGGGGGATTTCGCCGCGCATGGCCAGCCAGCCGCCGTAGCCCAACAGGGCGATCATGCCGACCTGCGTGAGCATGTCCATCGTGGGCGAATACAGGCTGACGGCGCGGAAGATGGTGTAGCGCTGCGCGGCGACGCGGCGGTTGTCGGCGTCGAAGCGCGCGGCGGCCTGTTCCTCGAGAGCGAAACCTTTGATGGTGCCGATGCCCTGGATGCATTCGGCGAAGGAAAGGACGAGCTGGTCCATCAAGTCGCGGCTTTCGACATAGGCCGGGCGGATGGCGCGCGCGAAATGAACGGAGCGGATCCAGAGCAGCGGCATGGTCGCCAGGCAGGCGAGCGTGAGCGCCGGGCTGATGTGAACCATGTAGATGGCATACACGGTCAGCGAAATCAGCATGATGAAAATCTGGATGACGACCTGATCCACGAAAGCGCGGACATTTTGCGCGTCACTGGTGCAGCGGTTGATGATGGAGCCGGTGGCGTTCTCGTCAAAAAAGCGGAAGGACAGGCGCTGGAGCTTGTCGTAAACGCGCGCGCGCAACTCGACGACAAGGCGGTGTTGTGTCAGCAAGGCGAGGCCGACGGAGTAAATGTAATTCAGCAGCGAACGCAGCAGCGCGAGGATGAGAATCGCGCCCGCGAGCATCCACAAGCCGCGCATCACCGGCGCGCCGACTCCTGGAGCCGGCAGCCAGACTGGCCAAGCCGGCGCGGGCACGGCGGGATCGACGGCGTGGCGCACATAATCGATGCCCACGCCCGTCAGGTTGAGACCCATCAAGCCCAGCGTGAGCAGCACCAGTTGCAGCGCGAGCACTTGCAGGCAGAGATATTTATACTGCCAGGTCAGCTTGAGCAGCCGCACGGCGAGCGCGCCATTCGAATAATCGGGCGGCGGGGCGGCGACAGGCTCGGGCGCGGCGGGCATGAAACCGTTCAGCGTAGCGCCCGTTGGCCGTGAGCGCAAGAAACAGTGAAGAAAGTTGGCGGACTGGAATTGAAATTTATTCATCGGCGCGATTCTTTGTTCTGACGGCATACCACCCGGGCGGACTCGGCCCGAAAAATGCTTTATTTACTATTGCGTGAAAAAAAAATCTGCATTTGTCTAGCGGGCCGCGCGGGAGGAGGATGCTCAGTCGGAGCCGCCGACGCCCCCGCGGCCCGGTTTTCACCGGTCTATTTTACATGAGCGCATTACCACCACGCAGCGCCGCCGGAGAGCCGCCCGCCCAGGGGCTCTACGACCCGGCGTTTGAGCATGACTCGTGCGGGGTCGGGTTCATCGTCCATATCAAGGGGCAAAAGTCCCACCAGATTGTGCGCGACGCGCTGCAGATGCTCGAAAACATGGAGCACCGCGGCGCGTGCGGCTGCGAAGTCAACACCGGCGACGGCGCGGGCATCCTGGTGCAGGTGCCGGACAAATTTTTGCGGCGCGAGACGGCCAAGCTGGGACTGAAACTCCCGCCGGCGGGACACTATGGCGTGGCGGGCGTCTTTTTGCCCCGCGACGCGCAGGAGCGCGCGGAATGCGAAAAGGGCTTGGAAGACGCTGTGCGCGCCGAGGGCCAGACGGTGATCGGGTGGCGCGATGTGCCGACCGACCAGGCGCGGGGCGACCTCGGGCCGACCGCCCGGGCGGTGGAGCCGGTGATCAAACAACTCTTCGTCGGGCGCAACCCGGCGCTCAAGGACGACCTCGCGTTTGAGCGGAAGCTCTACGTCATCCGCCATATCGCCTCGAACAAGCTGCGCTACACCGGCCCGCGGTTCGCGGCGCGCGACACGCTGTTTTTCATCACCAGCTTTTCGGCCCGCACGCTCATCTACAAAGGCATGCTCACCGCGACGCAACTGGAAAATTATTTCCCCGACCTGCGCGACCCGGAGTTTGATTCGGCGCTGGCGCAGGTGCACTCGCGCTTTTCGACGAACACGTTCCCGGCGTGGTTCCGCGCGCACCCGAACCGCTACATGTCGCATAACGGCGAGATCAACACGCTGCGCGGCAACGTGAATTGGATGCACGCGCGCCAGGCGCAGATCGTCGGCGGGGAATTCGGCGCGGACATGAAGAAGATCCTGCCGATCATCCAGGAGGACGGCTCGGACTCGGGCATGTTCGACAACTGCCTGGAGTTTTTGGTGCTGTCGGGGCGGGCGCTGCCGCACGCGGTGATGATGATGATTCCCGAGCCGTGGGAAAACCACGAGTCGATGAGCCAGGAGAAGCGCGCCTTCTACGAATACCACGCGTGCCTGATGGAGCCGTGGGACGGCCCGGCGTCGATTTCCTTCACCGACGGTATTTGCGTGGGCGCGGTGCTCGACCGCAACGGCCTGCGGCCCTCGCGCTATTATGTCACCAAGGACGACCGGGTGATCATGGCGTCGGAAGTGGGCGTGGTGGAGGTGGACCCGGCGAACGTGCTCGCGAAGGGGCGGCTCCAGCCTGGCCGCATGTTTTTCGTGGACACGAAGCAGGGCCGCATCGTGGATGATGCGGAGATCAAGGACACGTTTGCGAAGGCCCAGCCCTATGGCGCGTGGCTGGAGAAATATCGCGTCAAAATTGAGGAGCTGCCCGAGGGCGAGGCGCATGGCGTGGATCACGAAACGGTGTTTTTGCGCCAGAAGGCCTTTGGCTACACTTACGAGGACCTGCGCTTCCTGCTCACCCCGATGGGCAAGGACGGCGTGCAGCCGCTCGGCTCGATGGGCACGGACACCCCGCTGGCCGTTCTCTCGAACCAGCCGAAACTCCTCTATAACTACTTCAAACAACTCTTCGCGCAGGTGACGAACCCGCCGATCGACTCCATTCGCGAGGCCGTCATCACCTCGACGGAAACCTTTCTCGGCACCCAGCTCAATCTGATTGAGCCGAAACCCGAAAGCTGCCGCCGCATCAAGGTCCACGACCCGATTATTGACAACCAGACACTGTCGAAGCTGCGCAACATCAAGCGCGAGGGCTTTCTGGCGGCGGACCTGCCGATTCTCTTTGAGCCGGAGCTCGGCGGCCCGGGCCTCGCCACGGCGCTGGACAAATTGTTTGCCGCCGCGGATGCCGCCATTGCGGGCGGCGCCAACCTGCTTATTCTCAGCGACCGCGGCATTGACCAAAAGCACGCCGGCATCCCCGCGTTGCTGGCGCTCGCCGGGCTGCACCACCACCTCATCCGCCAGGGCACGCGCACGCTCGTGTCGCTCATCCTCGAATCCGGCGAACCGCGCGAGGTGCACCACTTCGCCCTGCTCTTCAGCTACGGCGCGGATGTCATCAACCCCTACCTCGCCTTCGAGACGCTCTACGACCTGATCCACGACGGCAAGCTGAGCGTGGATTACGAGAAGGCCTGCAAGAATTTCATCAAGGCCGGCGTCAAGAGTGTCATCAAGACGATGGCGAAGATGGGCGTCTCGACCTACGCCAGCTACCGCGGCGCGCAGGTGTTCGAAGCCATCGGCATCAACCACGAAGTCGTGGACAAATATTTCCACCGCACGGCCTCGCGCATTGAAGGCGTGAGCCTCGACACGCTGGCCGCCGAAGTCCGGCAGCGGCACCGCCACGCCTTCCCGTCGCTCGAGGGCGAGGACACC
>Ga0265319_1001432_pt1 | contig 14278 bp, 12 predicted proteins | sample 4824metaG_FD_192443 | JGI IMG/M metagenome (GOLD analysis project Ga0265319, IMG submission 192443) | Rhizosphere microbial communities from Carex aquatilis grown in University of Washington, Seatle, WA, United States - 4-8-24 metaG | ecosystem: Host-associated > Plants > Roots > Rhizosphere >...
AAGCATCCCGGGGGTGAAAGGGATTGAGGGGAGTGGTCGCCGCGATGGACGCGAAATTTTCGGCGCCAATCACGCCCACCGGATGGCTGCCGCCGCGGTTTGCGTCAAACTCGATCACCAGGTGGTAAACCTTACCGGCCTCGAGGGGGAGATCGCTGAAAGCGAGGCTATTCCAACCGCCACCCTTGGGCGTGATCCTGGAGAACCCCAGTAGATTCGCGGAGGGTTTTCCCGCCTCATCCTCGCGAAGGCTCACTTGATAAGAAGGAGGTCGTTGGGATTTCTCGCAAAAGAAGGAGGCCCCGATGAGGTTCAAATCTTTTCGACAGGTGAATCGGAAGGAAATTTTTTTCTCGTGGCCGTCCAAGGCGATGGAAACCCGCGAGTTGAGGATGAAGCGGTTTCCAAAATCCGCCCGTGAGGGAGGGGCGATGAGAAGCAAAAAAAGGAAAGAAGGGATCAAGCGTGTGAGGAAATTCATTGGTTAATCCTACAATGAAAAGTGGATTTTAGGAGGAGGATAAGAAGAGGGTTGGGTCGAAAAAACGGTTTTTTATGGAGGTTTTAGGTTTACCAAAAACAGGGTAATCGATTCGTTAAACTTGAGCCTTTTAACATTAAATCAGTTGTATTTATTACAATCTTTATGCTACATTTTAGTTAACAAAACGAAACAAAACATCTCCACGACATTGATTTCTTAACTCACAACGCCAACCCAAAGTTCAGGATTCGCCAAAAAAGTTAGGATTGGGCCGGATTCTAAAAACGATTTACGACTGCTCGAAAACTTACTCAACATTTTCCGATGGGGAGAATAAAATTTTAAATCGAATTTTTGAACGAAAAATTTATTTAGTCCCCAAGCTTGGCTGCTTCCTTCCCGAAACTCGCCGAAAAATTCTTGTACCTTTTTTCCTCCTTTCAATATTTGCGGCCTATCCGGTTGCCGCTCAAGTGACCTATACCAACTGTCCCGTAACGGAGCCCAGCGCCGCGGCGCAGCATCAAACCATGCCGGTTGCCATGGGGGTTGGGCTCCATCAAATGGTTGTGGGAGGCGCTTGCGGGTCGGCTTTAACGGTCACTCTTCCCCCCGGGGCAGTGCCGGTGACGGCCTATGCCTACGTGGAATACGCGGGATCAACGGAAAGCACCGGCGCCATTCAAATCAACGGAAGTTCCACCAGTGCGGGCGTAATACCAGGAGCTCCCGTCACCTCGAACGGCCATGGTCTCGGGAGCACCTGGTACAGCGAGCGCTATGGCGTCAGCCCCGCTCAATTGTCGGGCGGACCCTATACACTCTCGGGCTTTACCGATGGATGCAATGGTGATTCCCTAGTGGTGCTCTACACCGTTCCGGGCGAAACCAGCACCAATGCGGTGGCCATTTCGGATGGTAACAACGTTTGGCATATCGAGGAAAACGGCGAGGTGGTGGACGGGCAGACGCCGCCGGATACCAAACTGGATTGGACTTGTTTGGGATTAAGCTGCGCGACCACCAAAACGAAGATGTCAGCGGTGGGCGGGATGCAGCAATGTAACGAAGGCAACCTTAATGGGGACTCGGACCAAATCGAAAAGTATGGATCGGGAGGCGTCTCGGCCACCGGATCACCCGCCCTATGGAGCGGACCTCCGGGGATTTTGGAATGCGGACCCAAGGACACGGCCAGGATGTATGACCTGGGGACGAACTTCCAGGGCGGGGCCACGACCATGGAATGGGGCCTCTTCATTGGAACTCAAACCGCCAAATCCACTTTTTGGCAGCAGGCCGTAATTTCGGAATATCAATGCAACCCGACCCAGCAATGTTCGGTGACCACGACTTTTAACGGAACCGGCGGGCCGCCATTCGGGTGGCAAAACGGGACCGTGCCTTACGATGAGGGCACCTGGGGCCAAAGCGGGGGATCGATCTCCCTTCAAACTTGCTGCAGCCACGGCTCGATCAATAATTTTTTAGTGAACAATTCGGTCAACAGCGCCCCTGGAACCCTGCAGGTTTCCATGTGCCAGCCGGTAGACGGCAGCACCTTTGGCGGATTGGTGTTTGGGTATGATATCACCACGGGAAATGGATATGGCATCCAGTTCTTCAACAACGGCTCGGGAAACCCTGGGACTCTTTATTGGATGAAATACACGGGCGGGGTTTCCTCCACGGTAACTACCACGTCGTTGGCGAACGGCGCCTTGAACGGTTGTCCCTTCTGGGTGGAAGTGGACGTCAATGCCTCCTGCCAATACGCCGTCAAGATCGCCACCAGCCAAGCGGGTTTGGCCGCGGCGGCGGTGGTGGCCACCTATTCAGGCCCAGGCGCCTGCTCCAGCGGATACATGGGAATCTCGCAGTGGAACAACACGAAAGCCACCTTCCAAAAATTCCAATTCACCGGTAATTGCCCGCCGACCCCCACCCCAACCCGAACCCCCACTCCTACTCCCTCCAATACCCCGACCAAGACTCCCACTACGACCTTTACCATGACCTCTACCTCCACTAATACGTCAACCTCTACCAGCACTTCGACGTCAACCTCGACCAGCACCTCGACCTCCACTTCCACTTCGACAAGCACCTCCACCTCGACCCCCACGCCCACCTTTACCCGCACTTTTACCGCGACCAGCACCTCGACTTCTACCTCAACGAGCACCTCCACATCGACCAAAACTTCCACCTCAACCTCCACCAGCACTTCTACGAGCACCTCTACTTCGACCTCGACCAGCACCGCGACAGCCACCGCCACGGCCACAGCGACCTCCACCAAAACGAACACTGCCACCAGCACTTCCACCAACACCTCAACCTCGACCTCGACCAGCACCGCGACGGCCACTGCCACAGCGACTTCTACCAAGACGAATACCTCCACCAGCACGTCCACCAACACCTCCACGTCTACCAGCACTTCCACCAACACCGCGACTAGTACCTCTACCGCCACGGCGACCGCTACCTCGACCGCGACATCCACTAAGACGAATACTTCCACCAGCACATCCACCAACACTTCTACTTCCACCAGTACCTCTACCAATACCGCCACCGCCACCAATACCGCTACCAATACGAATACGTCCACGAATACCTTCACGGCCACCAACACCAAAACCAACACGAACACCAATACTTCCACCAACACCGCGACGTCCACCAACACTCCCACCCCTACCAACACCGCCACGGGGACGACCACTCCTACCAATACCCCGACCAAAACTTTGACGCCCACCAACACCAATACTTCAATGAATACCCCGACCTTTACCAACACCTTCACCAATACCAACACCAGCACCTTTACCAATACCACCACCAATACTTCGACCAAAACCCCCACTCCGACTTTCACGAATACCAATACCAGCACTAATACGAATACCAACACCTTTACCCCGACGGCCACCAACACGCCTACCAATACCAATACCGCCACCAATACCAACACTGCGACTTTCACGAGAACCAACACCAATACCCCCACCATCACCAATACTCCAACCCCCACCAGCACCCCTACCAACACCAACACCGTGCCGCCGACTTCGACGGTAACGGTACTGGGTCCGCCCACTCATACCCCGACAAACACTCCTCCTCCCACGAATACGCCCACGAATAGTTCCACGATCACCTTCACCTTTACCCCCAGCAATACCCAAACCTCCACCTCCACCAGAACCTTTACTTTTACGCCGACCAATACCAATTCCCCTACGAACACCTTTACATCCACCAATACCTTCACGCCGACGGATACTTTCACCGGCACCGCGCCGCCGACAAACACACCGACCAACAGCTCCACCTCAACCGCTACGGCCACCTCAACCGCGACCTCGACTTCCACCGCTACCAGTACTTCCACCAGGACCTTTACCCCAACCGCCACGTTCAGTTTTACGTCTACTTTTACCGGAACCACCCCGCCCACCAACACGCCAACCGATAGTTTTACCCCCACCAACACTTTCACCAGTACCTATACCCGAACCTCCACCAATACCCCTACCAGCACCAACTCCTTTACCGCGACCTCGACTTCGACCTTCAGCAATACTCCGACTCCGACCTTTACCAATAGCTACACCACCACCCCTGTTCCAACGAACACTCCGACCTTTACCCGCACCAATTCATTTACCGCGACCTCGACTAACAGCCCTACTCCATCCTTTACCTTTACGAATTCTTTCACCGCTACGAACACTTCCACCCCCATACCGACCAACACCCCTACCTACACGAGGACCTCCACGAACACCTTTACCTCAACCTCGACCTTTACCTCCAGCTTCACACCGACCTTTACCCTGACCTTTACCTTCACGAATTCACCTACCAATACCAGGACTCCCACAAACACCTTTACCCCCACGAATAGCTTCACCTCGACCCATACCTTTACCGCGACGAACACCTTCACCCGCACCTTTACGCCCACTGCCACCTATACCCCTACAGCGACCTTCACTCCCACCCTCACTTTTACCCCGACTCCGAACGTGAACATCTCAAAAGCCTCGTCCGAAACCGTGGCGGCTACCGGCGACATCATCACCTATACCATTACCTTGAATGTCACGGCCGGCCCCGCCAATTTCGTCACGGTGACCGACACACTCCCGAAAAATTTGAGCTTCGTGAGTTTTGGTCCTGTCCCGGCTGGTGGGACTTCCGATTGGAACCCCTTGTCCAAAACCATGACATTTACCTTCAGCTCACTGTCCGTGGGCACCTATCAATTGACCTACCAAACCCAGGTGGATAGTTTCGTGACCGAGGGGGTGGTTTTAAGAAACGGCGCCCAAGTGACCTATGGGGGATTGCCTGTTCCCAAACAAACGGCCGTGAACGTGACCATGGCGACTTCCTATGTGGTCCATGTGGGGGTTTATAACGAGGCGGGAGAATTGGTGAAGGAAATATGGGTCCAGGAGTTGTCCCAGGAGATCCTGAATTTGGATGTTTCCGCCAGCCCGACCATCGTCTCCTTGCACGGCCAGTTTTATCTGGAGTACAAGGGCCAGGCCATCGCGACTTGGGATGGGACGAACTCCTCCGGGGATCCGGTTTCCAACGGGAAGTATTACGTGAAGGTGGACAATGTGGACTCGATGGGGGTGGTCAACAGCGTTTCCCAAGTGGTGACGGTAAGCCGGTCCATCGCCAAGGTGCAGGTGAATATCTTCAACGAAGCGGGGGAAATCGTCCGCCATCTCTACAGCTACATGGACGATCCCACCAGCAATCCCTTGGCGAATATTTCCTTATCGGCCAGCGTGATTCAGCCCTCGGAAACGGGAGGTGCGGCGAGCACGGTATCCATTGTTTCGGCCAGCGGAATGACTTTGGTCTGGGATGGGAGGAGCGACTCCGGCGCGATCGTCACCAACGGCCAATACCAAGTGGAAATCCACGCGGCCGACGGAAAAGGCGGGGATCAGGTGATGACCAAGAGCGTAATGGTGCAGTCGGGGAACCTGCCGGTAACGACCGGCAACGTGCGCGCCAAACCGAGCATCCTGGAAGGCGGCAACACCTTGGTGACCTTAGTGGTGGACGCGAACATTCCCTTGACCTTGACCGCCCATTTATACGACGTGGCTGGGGAATTATTAAGGTCAAATACCGGCAATGCCGGCGACAAGACAGTGACCCTGGATGGCTCGGGCCTCGCCAGCGGCCTTTACTTTGTCGTCGTGGAGCTGACCAACGCCCAAGGCGGATCAGCCGGAAGGCAAGTGACGCAAATCATCATCCGGAAATAAATTTATAAATAGAGTATGGGTTAGATAAAAAAGGAGCGGCCGTTTGGCCGCTCTTTTTTTTAGGGCGGTAAAAATGACGGCGTTTATTTGATTATTTTTCGGGTCATAAGCCTCAGGAATCTGTTTGATCAGCTTTCCCGCTGGCGAAGTTTACTTCAACCGCTTTTGGATCAATCGGATCCAGGGGCTATCCTCTGGAAAATTGTCTTTTAAAAGGTTCAGGGATTCTTTGAGGGATTCTTGGGACTTGGATTTTTGGTTTAAGGCCGATTGGGCGTCCGCGAGATGGATTAAATCCAAGGCGACTTTGGGATGTCTGGCGCCGAACACTTCCTTTTCAACTTGAATGGATTTTTTCCATAGGAACTCCGCTTCCTTAAACTGGCCTGTGGCGAAATCGGCATTGGCCAGGCGTTTCAGGAAGGGCAGGGAGGCGTAGGAATAATCGGTTCCGACGAAATGCCGGTCAATGAGGACGGCCGAATCATAGAGGGGCTTGGCTTTGTCTTCTTGTTTTTGGTCTCTGAAAAAATCACCTAACCGGCTTAGGGCGTCCGCGACTTCCGCGCTATCGGCGGGGAAGGCTTTTCGAGCCAATCCCAAGGCCTTTTCCAAGGTTGCTTGTTCCTGGGCTGTATTTTTCTCGGATCGGTAGGAATCGGCCAGAGCGTTGATGAGATGAAGGGGTGGGCCGACGTCCGCGTTGTTCATTTTTTCCAGCAGAACCAAAGCCCTTTTTAAATACGATTGAGCCTGGACGTTGTGGTCGAGGCTGGACTCAATGATACCCAAAGATCCCAGGGTTTGGATGTAGGCTGGGGTGTTGTCCTGATGAGCTTCCCGGATCTCAAGGGATCGTTCTTCAAGGAACAACGCTTCGGTTTTCCGATCCAGGTCCATATAAAGACTGGCCAGAGAGTCTAAAAAATCGGCGGCCCGGGGATCGTCGGATCCCAAGTTTTTTTCCGCCAGAGCCAGTCCCCATTTGTAGGTCCTTTCCGCTTTTGGATATTCGGCCAGGGTGTGGTAAAGAATACCCAAGTCGCGATAGATGGGAATGAGCGAGGAGTGGAGCGGCCCCCATTGGGCTAGCGCGATTCGAAGGGCCTTTTCCTCCGCCTTGACCGCGTCGGTAAAAAAGCCGTCTTTTGTGAAATGGTAGGATTCCAACCGTGAGCCTTTGAAAATATCCGAGTCCATCAATGGCTCTGATCCCCAGGCCGAAACTTTAAATCCCATCAAGGCGATGGCCGCCCCCATGCCGCCAGCGAGCCAAATCCGGATCCTCTTGGATGAAAATATCTTGGTCATGGTTGGAGGATTCCCTCGTCGCTCAAGGGCGCGGGAGTTGGAAGGGGCTGGGGTTCCGCCGACGTGGCCGGAGGACAGGCGGGCCCGATGGCCCCGACATTGGCGTCACATTCAAATTGATCGATCCAATGATATGGATCGCCCCCGTCGGTGGAAAGAACAGCCCGGGAGAGGTGGGCTCCTCCGTCGAAAGTCAGGTTTGATGCGTTGGCCAGACCGCCTGAATTACTCACGTCGGATAATAGATAGCAATCCTCACAGCCGGCGGAATTTTTAGAAGCCTTCCCCGAATCGGTTTGAAGAACTAAAAACCAGCACTCGGGTGAGAAGTTGGATTTTCCCTTGTCGCCGAATCCAATGGTAACCCATTGGAAGTTAGCAGGCGCTTGGCTAGGGGTCAGGGCGACCGCCTGGTAGATGGGGATCGTTTGGTGGACATGGAAGTTGTGTTTCAGGATGAGGTAATTCAAGGGAGCCTTGGGATTGCCTTGCTTTCGGACCCGGAGGACCAAACTGGTAGCGGCGAAGCCGCAGTGAAAGTGCAGGGACTCGCCCTGGAGTATCTGTGTCGATTTTTGGGATGGGTCGCCGGACCCGCAGATAGGGCGGGTTCCCGGAAGGTCATAGGGATTGCCTTGGAACCTGGATCCATCTCCGTAAACCGCGTAGACCGGCTCTTGGTTGGTTTCTTTCCATTGGCGTCCGTCCCAGAACAAAACATTCGAGTTTGGATCGGAACTGCCGTCATTGGGATGGAGATGATTGAGAAAGTCCGTGGATAGGAATGAGGCGTAATTGATTTTACCGATCAGTCCGACGGAGTGCTCCCCGCCTCTATAGGCATCGTGTTCCAGCACCAAGTGGTAAACCTTGCCTTGCATCAAGGGACGGGACTCCAAGGGGATGGTGGACCAACTTTGGGCAAGGGGGACATAGCTGGATGAGGAAAGGGGAGTGCCGGAGGGTAGGCCCTTCTCATCGTCTTGCAAGCTGACCCGATAGGCTGGCGGGTTTTTTGCTTCGGAGCAATAAATAGCCGCGGCGGACAGGTTCATGTCCTCCTGACAGGTAAAACGGTAGGATATTTTTTTATCGGCGCTATCCAAAGTGGTTGAAAGTCTTTGGTTGGCCACGAACCAGTTCCCGAAATCCGCTTGGGCTGGGGTAAAGCCGGCCAAAAGGAGGGCGGCGGTGATAAAAAAAATTTTGAAGGGAGGCATGGATTTATCCTAACATAAACCATGGGCCCCATTTTTTTGGAAAAGGAGGGGAATAAAAGGCACGGTTGAGGCTCAAGGGTATAGGGGAATCTAGGAGCCCATTCGATCAGCTTAAGTCTTGAGAATCTATGGGGTGGATCCTAACTTGTCATTGAGGCGGAAGTGATAGTTTATTGACAAAAATGGCTTAAAAAGTCGATTTTGGGAGAATGATTAGCAACTTTTTAACAATATTTTCAGTTTTTTTCAGAAGAAGATGATAATTGGGCCAGGTTTATCGTTCATACTGAAAATGGTATCTTTAATGCATATTATTATCAGGCCAGGTTCCGAAACAGGGCCCCAAGTTTCCCGATTTAGGCCCAAAAGGTTGAACTAAAACAACCAAAAGGCGTCTATAATTTGGGGAGCATTTTGGGTAAACTCTAGTCCTCGCTTACATCGTTTTTAGCCGCGTAGCTTTTCAGGGATTAAATGGGGATTAATTGGCTAAGAACCTAAATCAACGAACCATTCCTTTCGACGCCTTCAAGATTGTGATGGGATCAAATTCATGACCAAGTATTTTAAAACTACTCCTTCACCGTTAACTCATGGGTTAACTATTAAATTTCCCATCTTGTTCGCCCTTTTGGTTTTTTTAATGGGCTCTAGTGTTTCGAATCTCCAAGCGCAAGTGGTGGGTTCCTCGAAATATTGCTCCACCGATCCTCCCACCGTTTACACGACGACCGCGACCTGGTACTCGGCGCTGTCGCCGGGAACTGGAAATTGCTTTTTCGCGTCGGGAACCTATAACACGGGTTATGGGGTGGCCATCCACCAGGCTGATTATCAAACCGGTTTAGCTTGCGGCGCCTGTATCGCCGCCCATGACGCCGCCACGGGCAACTCGGTGACGGTTCAGGTCGTGGATGATTGTCCCTCTTGTTCCACGGCCCATCAGCTTGACCTTCAAGACGCGGCATGGAACGCCCTGACCAACAACGCGGCCCATGGGGTGGCGAACATCACCTGGAACTTCACCGAATGTCCGGCCAGCTTGGTGAACGTGGGCAACGCCTCGGGAAATATTTCTTATTCCTGGAAGTCGGGCTGCAGCGCATTTTACAACCCGATCCAATTTCAGGATTATTTGTTTCCGATCGTGAGCGTCGGATGGAGCACGAGCGCGGGCGGTCCTTTCTCGGCCTTGGCCTTGATGGGAGGAGCGGTCGGCAATGATGAGTATTGGGGAAATGGCGCGGCGAACCTCAACTCGACGACGGGGCCATTTTATTTCCAGCTGACGGACGCCAGGGGCAACGTGGTGGTGCTGGGCCCGATTACCATGGGGGCCTGCGGAACGCTGAATACCACCTCCGTGCAATTCCCCCATTGCGGACCCACCGCCACACCGACCCAAACCCTGCCGCCGACAGCCACCTTTACCGCGACGAGAACCTTCACGATTGGTTCTCCCACGGCGACCAAGACCAACACTCCCCCGGGACCCACAGCCACCGCGACCAGCAGCGGCTCCACGGTCATCGCCGGCATTACTTACATGAATTGCCCCGTAACGGAGCCCAGCGCTGCGGCGCAGCATCAGACCATGCCGGTAGTCGAGGGGGTAGGGCTGCATGAGATGATTGTCGGAGGAGCCTGTGGCACGGGCTTGACGGTCGCGCTTCCGGCCGGCGCCGTTCCGGTGACGGCCTATGCCTATGTGGAATATTCCGGTACGGCCATGAGCACCGGCGCCATCAAGATCAACGGTGCCAATACCAGTTCAGGCGTGATCCCGGGGGCTCCGGTGACTTCCAACGGCCATGGTTTAGGGGGCACCTGGTACAGCGAGCGCTATGGCGTCAGCCCAGCTCAATTGTCCGGAGGACCCTATACGCTCTCGGGCTTTACCGATGGGTGCAATGGCGATTCCATGATAGTTCTTTACACTGTACCGGGAGAGACCAGTACCAACGCGGTGGCCATCTCGGACGGAAACAACGTTTGGCATATCGAGGAAAACGGCGAGGTGGTGGATGGTCAGACGCCGCCGGACACCAAGTTGGATTGGACTTGTTTGGGATTGAGCTGCGCGACAACCAGGACAAAGATGTCCGCGGTGGGTGGAATGGTGCAATGTAATGAGGGGAACCTCAACGGGGACTCGGACCAGGTCGAGAAATACGGCTCGGGAGGCGTCTCCGCTACCGGTTCCCCAGCCCTTTGGAGCGGCCCCCCCGGTATTTTGGAATGCGGGCCGAAGGATTCGGCCAGGAATTACGACCTTGGAACGAACTTCCAAGGCGGAGCCACCACCATGGAATGGGGTTTGTACATTGGCACCCAAACCGCCAAATCGACTTTTTGGCAGCAGGCCGTAGCGGCTGAGTATCAATGTAACCCGACCCAGCAATGTTCCGTGACCACGACCTTTAACGGAACCGGCGGACCGCCATTCGGATGGCAAAACGGGACCGTGCCTTATGATGAAGGAACTTGGGGCCAAAGCGGCGGATCGATCTCATTGCAAACCTGCTGCAGCCACGGCTCAATCAATAACTTCCTGGTCAACAACACGGTCAACAGCGCCCCTGGAACCCTGCAGGTCTCCATGTGCCAGCCGGTGGACGGCAGCACCTTCGGCGGATTGGTGTTTGGATACGATCCCACAACGGGAAATGGATATGGAATCCAGTTCTTCAACAACGGCGCGGGAAATCCCGGAACGCTTTATTGGATGAAATACACGGGCGGGGTTTCTTCCACGGTAACGACTACATCCTTGGCGGCAGGAGCATTGAACGGCTGTCCTTTCTGGGTGGAAGTGGATGTCAACGCCTCCTGCCAATACGCCGTCAAGATCGCCACCAGTCAAGCGGGGTTAGCCGCGGCATCGGTGGTGGCCACCTATTCAGGCCCAGGCGCCTGTTCCAGCGGATACATGGGCCTTACCCAGTGGAACAACACGAAGGCCACCTTCCAAAAATTCCAATTCACAGGCAATTGCCCGCCGACCCCCACTCCGACTAAAACCTTCACGGCCACCGCCACTTTGACCAGTACCTCAACGGCGACTAAAACCTCGACCAGCACCTCCACGTCCACTTCCACCTCCACCAGTACTTCGACTTCTACCTCGACGAGTACTTCGACCAAAACCTCCACCGCCACTTCGACAAGCACTTCGACCTCCACCAGCACGTCCACTTCCACCTCCACCAGTACGGCCACCGCCACTGCGACGGCCACCTCGACTTCAACCTCTACCTCCACCAAAACTTCCACCAGCACATCGACTTCAACCAGCACTTCAACCTCGACCAGTACCTCCACGAGCACCTCAACCTCCACCAATACCGCTACCTCGACTTCCACCAAAACGAATACCTCGACGAACACCTCGACCGCCACCAACACGAATACGGGAACGACCTCTCCCACCAACACCGCGACGAATACCAATACCGTGACCAACACGAACACGGTGACCAATACGAGGACGCCGACCAATACCCCTACCCCCACCCACACCCCTACCATTACCAATACGGTGCCGCCGACCTCAACGGTCACGGTTCTGGGTCCCCCCACTCATACGCCCACCAACACCCCGCCCTTAACCAATACGCCCACGAATAGCCCCACGATCACTTCGACCTTTACTCCCAGCAACACCGGCACCTCCACCTCCACGGCGACGAGTACTTCCACCGCCACTTCCACCCGCACGGCGACGTCCACCTCCACCATTACCAACACCAGTACCACCACCAACACCAGCACCGCCACCTCCACGGCGACCGATACCTTTACGGCGACCTCCACCAAGACCCCCACCAATAGCTTCACGGTGACCAATACGAGGACCTCCACGAATACTTCGACGGCTACCAATACGGCTACCGCCACCAATACCGCGACCGGAACCAGGACCCCGACCAACACCTCCACGGTGACAAACACCTTCACGAACAGCTTCACGCCCACCAATAGCTTTACTTCCACCAATACCTTTACGCCGACCAACAGCTTCACCGTCACCAATACCAAGACGAACACTAATACGCCCACCAACACCAACACCCCGACGAATACCAATACCGCGACCAACAGCTTCACCGCGACGAATACCAAGACGAACACCAACACGCCCACCAACAGCAACACCCCAACGAATACCAACACACCGACCAATACGCCCACTTGGACCAACACCAAAACCTCGACCAATACCTTTACGCTGACGAATACGGCGACCAGCACCAATACCCCGACGAGTACCAATACGCCGACCGATACGAACACCGCGACCGGGACCAGGACTCCCACCAATAGCCCCACGGTGACGAACACCTTTACCAACAGCTTTACGGCGACCAATAGCTTTACTCCCACCAATACCAAGACGAGCACGAACACCCCGACGAGCACGAATTCGCTTACCAATACTCATACGCCAACGGATACGCCCACCTGGACCAATACGAGAACCTTTACCAACACGGCGACGTCGACGAACACCCCGACGGTGACGAATAGCTTCACGGCGACGAACAGCCCGACGGTGACGCCGACGGGAACGCCGGACATCGAGATTTCCAAGAGCGCGTCGGAGTCGGTGGCGAAGACGGGGGATGTGGTGACCTATACCTTGACGCTGAGGGTGAGCGGGAGCGTCGCGACGAACGTGCAGGTGACGGACGTGCTGCCGAACCACCTGGTGTACGATTCGACGGGCCCTGTGCCGGCGGGAGGGGGAGCCTCCTGGGACCTGGCGTCGAAAACGCTGACCTGGAGCTGGCCGAGCCTGTCGCCCGGGATCTATAGCGTGACGTACCTGGGGACGGTGGACGGATTCGTGCAGGAGGGGACGCTGCTGGTGAACAAGGCGGACTTGAGCTACGCGGGCCTGGCGGGGGTGAAGGAAGCGACGTCGACGGTGTCGATGGCGAAGATCTACACGGTGCACGTGGGAGTGTATAACTCGAGCGGGGAATTGGTGAAGGAGATCTGGGTGGCGCAATTGTCGGAGGAAGTGAAGTCGATCGACATCGCGGACGTGCCGACGATCACGAGCGTGAACGGGAAAGTGTACGTGGTGTACAAGGGAGTGCAGATCGCGGCGTGGGACGGGACGAACGCGACGGGAGACCCGGTGACGAACGGGGAGTATTACGTGAAGGTGGACAACGTGGATTCGTTCGGCGTGGACGACAGCGTGTCGAAGATGGTGATGGTGAGCCGCTCGATCGCGAAGGTGCAGGTGAATATCTACAATGAGGCGGGAGAGATCGTGAGGCACCTGTACAGCTACGTGGACGACCCGACGGGCAGCCAGGCGACGGACGTGCAATTGTCGGCGAGCGTGATCCAGCCGTCCGAATCGGGAGCGGCGGGAAGCACGGTGTCGATCATCTCCTCGAACGGGATGACGCTGGTATGGGACGGGAAGAGCGACTCGGGAACGATCGTGACGAACGGGCGGTATGACGTGGAAGTGCATATCGAGGACGGCAAGGGAGGGGAGCAGGTGATCACCCGTGGGGTGATGGTGCAATCCTCGAACCAGGCGATCACGGACGGGAAAGTGTACGCGAAGCCGAACATCCTGAACAATGGGCTGACTTGGACGACCTTGACGGTGAAATCGACGGTGGCCTTTACCTTGGACGCGCACCTGTATGATGTGGCGGGGGAGCTGCTATGGTCGAAGAAGGGGGCTCCTGGGAAGGACTTGATGTTGGACATGTCCGGGTTGTCCAGCGGGCTTTATTTCGTGGTGACGGATTTGATCAGCCCCCAGGGCGGCCTGGCGGGCAAGCAAACCACCCAGATTGTCATCCAGAAATAACCGTGGTAAAGGGACGAAAAGTTAAAAGAGAAGCGGCTAACCCCGCTTCTCTTTTTTTTGCCTAAAATCTCCCGAATGATCGTAGGTAAAGATGGTTTGATAAATAATATTATTGTCG
>Ga0265319_1001433_pt1 | contig 14268 bp, 12 predicted proteins | sample 4824metaG_FD_192443 | JGI IMG/M metagenome (GOLD analysis project Ga0265319, IMG submission 192443) | Rhizosphere microbial communities from Carex aquatilis grown in University of Washington, Seatle, WA, United States - 4-8-24 metaG | ecosystem: Host-associated > Plants > Roots > Rhizosphere >...
GTGGGCGGAGCCACTCGGGATCGAAGGGAATTCCATGGGCCGAAAGATCGGAGCAGATTGAGACCAGGTCGGACCAGACGAAAGCAGGCAGGAAAAAGCGGTCGTGGAGTTCCCCTCCCCAGCGGATGAAAGGTGTCCGGCACGGATCAGCGGCGAGGCGCGCGAGGATGGCGCGGATGAAAAGGGCGGTCACCGCAAGGGCATCGCGCGACGGATGCGTCTCAAACGCGCGCAGCTCGACCAGCCCGAGACGGCCGTTGCCGGCGAATGGATTCCAGAGCTTGTCGACGCTGATCTCGGCGCGATGCGTGTTGCCCGAGCGGTCCATCAGCAGGTCGCGGAACAACAGGTCGAACAGCGGCAGGTTGCCCGCCGAGCCGAGCCGAGCGGCGCCCTCGCACGCGATCTCCAGCTCGTAAAGGGCCTCGAAGGTGGATTCGTCGATGCGCGGCGCCTGCGAGCTTGGGCCGAGGTATTGGCCCGTGAACGCATAACTCAGCGCGGGGTGCTGCTGCCAGTAGCGGACCATCGACGGCAGCAGGGCGGGAAACGCAAAGAAGGGGGACAGCAGGCCGACCGGCCCGCCAAACACCAGGTGGGCGCCGCCGCCGGTGCCCAGCTCACGGCCGTTGAACTGCAACTTGTGCGCGACGAGCCCGGATTTTTCGGCGGCGGCATAAATCTCCGCGAGGTGGCGTTCGTAGTCGGCCCACGTTGCGCAGACGGCCAGGTTGACCTCGATGACCCCGGGATCGGAGGCGAGCCCGATGGTCGAGAGGCGCGCATCAAGCGGCGGCGCATAGCCCGCGAGCACGATGTCATGGAGTCCGGCCTCGGCGAGGCAGTCCTCGATCAGCGGCAGCAGCGCAAGATAGGCGTTGAGCGTCAGCGGCGGGATGAAAACCGTGAGGGTGCCGGTCCGGATCTCGATGGTGAGGGCGCGGCGGAGGTTTTTCTCGCCCAATTCGCCGAGGGGCAAACGGAGTCCGATCAGGGAATCGCCGGGAAAAAGCCGGGCCAAGTCTGTTTTCAACGCGGCGCGCCAGTCATCGGTCAGCCATTTCGTGCCGTCGTGGTCGAGGGGCAGGACGTAGCCGACCGTGGCCTCGGGTGCGGACGCCTCGCGACACGGCAGGATGCCATCCGGTCCCACGCCCAGCCGGTTGGCGAGGGCAGCGATCACACGCTTTGCTTCCCCGGTCGTGTGGCTGCCGGGCGCAGTGTCGGCGCGCAGGCGGGTGATGTCGCGCCACAGTTTTTCGCCGTCGGCACGGCACTGGATCAGCAGGGCCCAGCGCGGCAGCGGCTCGCCCGGATATTGCTTGCCCGAAGTCTCGAGCACGGCCGCGCCGGGGAAGGCGTCGTCCACCAACTGGCGGGCCAGGCGCCGCGCATAGCCGAGCTTGGTCGGGCCGAGCGCGGCGGTGGCCCATTCGGCTCCCTCGGGCTGGAGAGGCACGAACGTCGGTTCGCCGCCCATCGTCAGCAACACGCCGCTGCGGCCAAGCGAGGCCTCGACGGCCCCGGCACAGGCCGAGATTTTTTTAAGGGTGTCAGGCGAATACGGGGCGCTCGGCATGATAATGTCCTTCAGTCCAGTTTCTCGACATGCACGCTGGTGGTGAGTTTCGAGGGCACGGCCACGGAGGCGTAATAATTTCCCTGGATCGGGTTCACGGTGTCGGCCTGCGCGGCATGCGCGACCGGGATGAAGTTATCGTCACAGTACATGTTTCGCGTCGGGTCGAGGCCCTTCCAGCCGGCGCCGGGGAGGAAAACCTCGACCCACGCGTGCATCGCGCCGGGGGCGGGGTTTTTTTCCTCGGGCGGAGGCGGGTCGTACAGGTAGCCGCTGACGAAGCGGGCGGCGAGGCCGAGCGTCCGGCACATTTCGATAAATAGCACGGCGAAGTCCCGGCAGGAACCGGAGCCCAGCGCAAGCGTCTCGGCCGACGGCTGGATGCCGCCTTCCTCGCGCCGGGTGTACGACACCGAGTCATGGATCAGCTCGTTCAGTGCGGACACGAACGGGACGGTCTCCTCGGGGGGATCGACCAGATGTTCCGCGAGCCAGCCGCGCAGGCGGGTCTGGGTCTGGTCGAAGGGGGGAATGAGATAAGGCGCGAGGGCAAATTTGTCCGTCGCGCTGTAGACAAAGGGAAACTTGGCCGCGGCCGGCCGGAGCAGGAAGTCGAAGGGATTGGCATCGAGCGTCTCGATCTCGAACTCGGTGCGGATATTCAGCGCGGACGACCGGTCCCGGAAATGCGCCCACAGCGCGGTGTTGTCCTGGGCATCGAGGGTGGTGAGCACGCGCGCCTGCGGGGAGAACGTGCAGCGAAAGCTCCGGAGGCGGTGGAGCGGGGTCTCGCGCGGCCGCAGGTAGAGCAGGTGGGGTGCAAATAAGACTTCCTGGGCGTAATCGTAGCGGGTGAGATGGGAGACGCGGAGCAGCATGCGATGGGACAGGTAGCAGATGCCAGGCCGGGATGACCACTCGCAAGTCACCCGGAGGCATGCGGCGACTTTTGGCCGCGGATGGCGCGGGGCAAACGCTTTTTCGACGTTGGCAACGCGAGGGCCGGACCGTTTGCTGGCTCCGAACGCCATGGCAAATCCGGACGTCAACCTCTACCTGGTCGGTTTCATGGGCACGGGCAAGACCACCGTGGGGCGGGCCGTTGCCCAGAGACTCGGCTTCCAGCTGCTCGACAGCGACCACGAGATCGAGCGAAAGAAGCAGAAGCCGATCGCGCAGATCTTCGCCGAGGAAGGCGAGGCGGCCTTCCGGGTTCTGGAGAGTGAATTCATTGAGACCGGCCACCCTGCCCGGCAGCAGGTGGTCGCGTGTGGCGGAGGACTGATCGTCCCGCCCGGCATGCTGGAGAAGCTCCAGGCCAGGGGCGTAGTCATGTGCCTGCATGCCTCGATCGAGACCATCCTGCGCCGCACCCAGGGCAACCGGAACCGCCCGCTCCTCAACGTGGACGATCCCGCCGAGCGCATCCGTACGCTTTTCGCCCAGCGCGAGCCGATCTACCGGCGGGCCGGCACGACGATCCTGACCGACGGACGCCAGCTGGCGGATATCGTGTCCCATGTGCTCCGCGCCTACCGGCGCGAGGCGGTGGAGTGGGGGAAGGCCCACACAGGGGCAAGGGCCGGCGGATGACGGCAAGGCCCGCGGTTCGACGCGCGCCAGCCGCGGATGGATGCTGCGGTGGCATTTGATCGCGATGACGCTGATCCGCCTGAATCATTAACCGGACGATGAAATTGACCGGAGATTATGCGAAACGAATGGATCGGCGCAGGGGCGTCCTTTGCGTGCGGACGCCTTCGTGTCTGCAAACCCGGCGTCCGCAAGGCACGCTCCTGCGTGCGGCCGCATGAACCCGCTCCAGGAAGAACTGCGACGGCGTGTGGCCGGCCTTGGGTTCGATGACGTGAGGTTTGCCTGCGTCGACGAAGTCCCTTCCAGCAACCTGCGCGATTGGCTGGGGCACGGCATGCAAGCCGACATGGCGTGGATGGCGCGCACCGCCGAGAAGCGTCTCGATCCCGGCCTGGTGCTACCCGGCGCCCAGTCCGTGATCATGCTTGGCGTGAACTACTGGCGGACATCATCCGCCCGCGGTGGGAGCCCGCGGTGGGCCCGTTATGCGTTGCACGAGGATTATCACGACACGATCAAGCCGGCGCTGGTGGCGGCGGGGCGCGTCCTGGAGGAACTCTGCGGCGCAGCGCCGGAGGATTATCGTTATTACGTGGACACGGGGCCGGTGCTCGAGCGGGGCTGGGCGGCGCGCGCGGGGCTCGGGTTCGTCGGGAAAAACGCGATGCTGATCTCCCGTCGCCACGGCAACTGGCTCTTCCTGGCGGCGATCCTGACCCGGGTGAAATTCGCCCCGGATCCGCCGGTCAGGAAAAAGCGGCTGAACCGCGACGACGGACGGGACAACGGCGTCGGGCTGCTCTGCGGCAAGTGCACGCGCTGCCTCGACGCGTGCCCGACCCAGGCGTTTCCGCGGCCCGGCGTGGTCGATGCCCGACGATGTATTTCCTACCAGACCATTGAGAACAAGGGGATCATCCCCCGCGAACTGCGCGCGGGCATCGGAAATCGCATTTATGGCTGTGACATCTGCCTCGAGGTTTGCCCTTGGAACCGCTTTGCCCGCGAAGGTCGGCGCCTGCTGCTGGCGGCCCGGGACGAGATCGCCGGACTGGAATTGCGCGACCTGCTGGAACTGACGCCGGCGCGTTTTGCGGAGATTTTCCGGCGGACGGCGATCAAGCGCATCAAGCTCACGGGTCTCCTGCGCAACGCCTGCGTTGTTGCCGGCAACTCGGCGGATCCGTCCCTGCTTGAACCCTTGGTGCGGCTGGCCGCGCATGACTCCCCGCTGGTACGGGCGCATGCCGTCTGGGCTGTGCACCGGCTGGGCGGACAGGCGCTGTTGACCGCGGCCCGACTTGCGGAAAAGGACGCGGCCGTGATGGCGGAATATGCGGCGTCGTAGACACCCGGATCGAAAGAAGGCGCGCAGCTGAATGGCTGCCGCGCCGACTCCTCCCTATCCGCCAAACAGCGCCGTCATCTTTGCCGTCAGGCTGGCGGGAGGCCGAACCGGTTTGCCCTGCAAATCGATGAACGCGTGAAGGGATTGGCCCGTGGCAAGCAGTTCGACTCCGCGCAGCACCTCGTATTCAAGCCGGATCCGGAGCAAGGGTTTCTCCCGCATCGTTGTCACGATGGTGAGGGCGTCATCATAGAGCGCGGGACGCAGGTACTTGGCCGAGACTTCCAGCACGGGCAGGCGGAAGCCGTCCGCTTCCAGTTGTCGGTAGGGCAGGCCGATTTCCTTGAGCAGCGTGGTCCGGCCGATCTCGAACCACGGCAGATAACTGCCGTGGTAGACGATGCCCATCATGTCGGTCTCGGCGTAACGGACCGTGACGAGCGCGCGCGATTGCAGCATGGGTCGGGCGGGAGCGGCCGGATTCAACGCGCGCCGGCCGAAGCCTCGCGCGGGCTGAAGAGGGCGTTGGCGGACTGCTTCCAGCAGTTCCGGCTGGCCCAGGCGCGGCCAGCCTTGCCGAGCCGGTGACGCAGGGGCGCATCGGTGATGAGCTTTTCGAACGCGGCCGTAAGCTGTGCGGGCCGGTGCGGAGGCACGAGCAGCCCGGTGACGCCATCGGCGACGGCCTCACCGACACCGCCGACGGTGTGCGCCACCACCGGCAGGCCGTGGGCCGCGGCCTCGAGATACACTAGGCCGAAGCCTTCGACACTGTCGCCATGATTGATGCTGGTCATGGCAAAGATGTCGGCCCGGTCGTAGATCTGGCTGAGTTCGTTGTCGGGCACATCGCCGAAGAACCGCACGGGAAAATCGGTTTCCGCCGCGGCCTCGCGCAGCGTCTGCTCGTAGTTCTCCTTGCTCTGGCTCCCGACGAGCCAGTACTCGATCTGCCGCCGGAACTCGGGGGCCAGGGCGGCAAGGGCCTGCAGCGTCGGGAGCTGTCCCTTGCGCGGATGCAGCCGGCCGACGGTGAGGACGATGACCTTCTCGCGCGCAGCGGCGGCCGCCGCCATCGGCACGACGGCGAAGTCAGCGCGGAGCGCGCCGGGGGTGAGGAACGTCTTGCCCGCGGCCTCGGGGAAATGGGTGCAGAGGAGTTCCTGCGTGTACCGGGAAAGCGTGCTGATGCGCGTGGCGCGGCGGATGAGCCGCCGGGTGTGCCACCGGGTGAACGGATTGCGGGCGAAGCGCAGGATCTCGGAACCGTGAAAGGTGAGCACGAGCCGGTGCGGCCGGAAGGCCTGGAAAAATTGCAATAGCATCATCGCGAGCATGGGACCTGGCTCGGGCAGATAGACCGTGGCATAGCGGAGCCGCCGGCGTTCCCGGACGAGCTGCCAGGCCAGCAGGAACTGGCACATGAGATCGTGCGAGCCCTTGAGCGGCAGGCGCCGCAGGCGGAACGGCCAGTTCTTCTCGACTGCGGGCGGGGCGGATTGGGCCCAGACCTCGACATCGTACCCGAGGCTGGCGGAAGCCTTGGCGATCTCCTCGGTGAACGTGGCAATGCCACCGCGTTTTGGAAAAAACTCGTGCGTGATCAGAAAAACCGGGTGCGAGGTGGCGGCGGAGGCGCGCATGCGCGAGGAAGTCGGCGAGGCGGGAACGGCGTGCAGGCTGGTGGTTGGGCGGACGGGTGGCAAGGCTGGCGATGGATCGCTGCTTTCAATTGAAGTTCCGGTGCTCCCGTCGGCACCCTTTTAATCAATTCTTTAAATTCACGATGAGGAACTAAAGAACGCCTATGATGACAGTGGCGTGCAACCTGCATTAACCTCGGGATGGAGCATGCAGTTAACCGCCATGACCAAAGAAATGGGTTTACAAGCAAATCTCCCCTGACTTACAAGGAGCGAACAATGGCAGATGCAGTTCAGCCCAATTTGGGTACTAACAAGCCTTTTCCGGCTCCCTCGAAGGTATTTGCGCCGGAAGACGAGGCCGCGCTGCGTGAAGCCCTGAAACGGTGTTCCCCTTCCACCTTTGAGGCTGCAAGTCAGTTTCGGAAGACAGGCAACCCCGATCACCTCCCTGCCGTGGTGATTGGCGTGATCGAGCGGTTTGTCGAACCCGACCTGCGGATCAAGCTCAAGGATGCCGACGACGATCTCCGGCTGATTGAGGACCTCGGCATCGATTCGCTCACGATGATGGAAATCGTGATCCTCGTGGAGGATGTGCTGCAGATGTCGATCAACAACGACGAGCTGCGCAACCTGCGGACCGTGGGCGACGTGAAGACCTTCATCGACTGCAAGGTGCGCGGTCTCACCCTGCCTAAACCCACGAAGTTCCTGCCGATCGAGGGCATCGTGGCCGTGATGCCGATCCAGCATCCCTTTCTTTTTTTGAATGAGGCCTCCGTCAGTTCGAACGGGGCCAACGCCAAGTACAAGATCACCGGCCAGGAGTTCTTCCTTCAGGGACACTTCAAGGACAATCCCGTGATGCCGGCCTCGATCATGTTGGAGGCGCTGGGCCAGCTGGGAGTGCTTTTCCTGCTGGAAAGCACGACGATGGAGCCGGGCAAGGTGGTGAGCCCATCGACGATTTTCTTCACCGGTTGCGAAGGCGTGCGGGCCCACCGCATGTGCCGGCCGGGTGATATCCTTACCCTCTCGATCAAGCCGAAGCGAATGAAGATGCCGCTGGCGACCTTTGAGGGCGCCATCCGCGTGGGTCAGGAAAAGGCCGCGATCGCCGAGGAAATCACCCTCACGTTCGGTTATGCCGAGGCCGTGGCGCATCCCGTGCTGAACGGCATCGAGCATCCCGCGATCAACGGCGTTGAGGCGGTTTCGCCGACTCCGCTGCGCGCGGCGGTCAACGCCTAGCGTGGCGCGGTTTGCGGCGGGAGCAGGCCTCGGGCCGCGCCGCGTTTTCCAACCCGGTCTGCCGGACTTGCTACGTCCCGCGTTGACGGGGGCCGATTAGGCGACATGTAGAAGGATCAAACCTTCACCGTTGCCGGGTCCGTCCGCCGGCTTCTCGCATGCCCAAAGTTTACATCACCGGAATCGGATTCATCACGAGCATCGGCAACGACGCGACGACAGTGACCCGGAGCCTGCGTGACATGACCCACGGCTTTGAGCGCTATGCGCCGTTTGAAGCGCCGGGCATTCCCGTCAAGATCGCCGCGCCGGTCCGGAGTTTTTCGACCGACTCGACGGACCCGGAGGATTGGACCTTTCCCTCGCGCTACTCGATCAAGCGCGAGATCCTGCGCGGCATGGCGCCGCATGGCGTCTATGCGTGGTGCGCGATGCAACAGGCCATCGAGGACGCGCGGCTCACGGATGCGGACATTTCCAATCGCGACACCGGGCTCTACGCCGCATCGGGCGGCTCGCCCTTCCTGATGGGGCACATGCTGAACCGCATGCACATGCAAAGCGTGATGAAATGCTCCCCCCTCGGCATCGTGGCCTCGATTTCCGGGACGGTTAATTTCAACCTGGTCGCCCACTTCCGGATCAAGGGATCCTCCTGCGGCTTTGCGTCGGCCTGTGCGTCGTCGTCGCACGCCCTTGGGTTTGGCTATGACGACCTGGCGCTCGGCCGCCAGAAGCGGATGTTCATCGTCGGGGCCGAGGACGGCAATCTCGACGCCATCCTGCCGTTCGCCAGCATGCGCGCGCTGTCCCTGCAGACGGATCCCGCGCTGGCGTCACGCCCCTTTGATGTGGCCCGCGACGGCTTTGTCGGCACCGGCGGCGCGGTGGTGCTTGTCCTTGAGACCGAAGACGAGGTCGAACGGCGTGGAGCGAAGGTGTACTGCGAAGTCGCGGGCTGGGGGCAGGCGTCGGACGGCTACAATGTCGCGATCTCCCATCCCGAGGGCCACGGGTTGCATGCCGCGATCGAAAACGCGCTGCGAGCCACCGGCACGGCGCCGGAGGCGGTCGATTATGTGAACGCCCACGCCACCTCCACGCCGATCGGGGATTCGTCGGAGGCGAAGGCGCTCAAGGCGGTGTTCAAGACGCCCGCGGCGCGGCCAGCGATCAGCAGCACCAAGGCGCTGACGGGACACGGGCTCTCGCTGGCGGGCGCGATGGAAAGCGGGTTCTGTGCGCTTGCGATCCGCGACGGCTTCATGCCCGGATCGGCCCATATCACGAAACTCGATCCGGCCTGCGATGGCTTGAACATCATCCGCTCGACCCTGCCGGCACGGCCCAGCGTGGTGTTGAACAATGTCAGCGGCTTTGGCGGCGCCAACGTTTGCCTGGTTTTTAACAAGGCATGAGTCCAGCCGCACCGGTTTCGGGCGACCACCGCCGGCAGGCAACCTCCACGGCATGAGCCGCGTGTCCGAGGCATATCCGACGGCGTTTGTCACCGGCGCCAGCACCGGCCTTGGCCGCGCCTTCGCCGACATGCTGCTGGCCGAGGGAGTCCGGGTCTGGGGCACCGCCCGGGATCCGTCCCGATTGGCCCCGCTGAAAGCGAGTCCGGCCTTCAGGGCCGTGAGTCTGGACCTGGCCAATGCGGCCGCGGCCGAAGGGGCGTTCGAGCTTGCCGCCAAGGAAGCGGGCGGCGGCTTTGACCTGGTCGTTCAGAACGCGGGCTACGGGGCCTTCGGTGAATTCGCCGACACGGATTTCACGCTTTGGCAATCCCAACTCGAGGCCATGCTCCTCAACACGGCGCGCCTCAGCCAGGCCGCGCTCCGGGGCATGCGGGCCCGGGATCGCGGTTGCCTGGTTCATGTCACCTCGCTGGCGGTCGAATTCCCGCTGCCGTTCATGAGCGGCTACAACATGGCGAAGGCCGGCCTTTCCGCGCTGAGCGAAAGTTTGATCTTTGAAACCCGTCGCACGGGTGTCACGGTCATCGATTTCCGGCCGGGCGACTATCGCACCGGCTTCAACCAAGCCATGCAAACCACCACCGCCAACCCCGCCGGCGCCCCGCGCCTGGCCCGGGCCTGGCAGGCGCTGGAGGCCAATCTGGCGGCGTCGCCGCTGCCGATCCGGGCCGCCGCGGACCTGCGCCAGGCGCTCCTGCGCCGCAAAAGCGGCGTGGTGCGTTCCGGTTCGTTTTTCCAGGCCCGGCTGGCACCCTTCCTGGCCCGGTTCGCCCCGGCCTCCGTGGTGCGGGCGGCGACGGCCCGGTATTTTGGCCTATGACGACTTCTTTCCGGAATCCGCCGGCCGGAGCCCCGGACGGCGGGATCTAACGCATGTCCAAGGTTCGAATCCTCGTCCTGACCTCCAGCACCGGCGCCGGCCACGATGCACGCGCCGAGGCGTTTGCGGAGTGGTGCTTCCAGCTTTACCGGCACGAGGTCGACGTGCGGATCGAGCAGATGCTCGAGAAGTCCTCGGTGGTGAACCGCGCCGGCGTAAATTTCTACAACCGTATCCAGAAGGCCGCCCCTTGGGTCCACATCTGGTTCTACTCCGTCGTCGAGATCCTCAGCTTCCTCAACACCAGCCGGGTCACCTTCGGTGCGGCCTACTACCTGGCGGTCCTGCGCGAGTACAAGCCCCACCTGATTTTCAGCGTTCACGACTGCCTGAACCGCGGCTATTTCCAGCTGGCGCGCGAGACCCTTGGCGCCGGCCGGGTGCGCTGCGCCACCTACTGCGGCGAGTTCTCGGGCGGCTGGGGCTACTCGCGCAACTGGATCGAGCCCAGCGTGGACCTTTATGTCTCGCGGACGCCGACCGCCCGCGATTACGCGGTGAAGAAAGGCATCCCGCTGGAAAAGACCCTGGTGCGCGGCTCGCTGATGTCGCCCCGCGCGCACCTCGAGGTCCTCAGTCCGGTGGACCGGCGGGTGTTTCTGAGCAAGCGGCTCGGCCTCGATCCCGACCGGTTCACGGTGTTCCTGGCGACGGGCGGCAACGGCGCGAACAATCACTTCGCCCTGCTGCCCGCGCTCGTGAAGCACGCCGGCCGCGTGCAGGCGATCGTCATCTGCGGCCGCAACAAGCAGGCTTACAATGACCTCGTCCACTGGCGCGCGAATCATCCCGAGCTGGGTTGTTACGTCGAGGGGTTCTCGGAGATCGTCCACCTGCTGATCCAGGTGAGCGACGCCATCGTCACGCGCGGCGGCACCACAACCTGCGCCAAGGCACTGCATTTCCGGTGCCCGATCATCTTCAACGCCTTTGGCGGCATCATGCCGCAGGAGGAGCTGACGTGGAAATTTTTCCGCAACGGCGCCGCCTCGGAGAAGATCGAGGACGCGGCCGACTTTGCGCACATCATCGACACGTGGATGGCCGATCCGGCGGCCTACCAGCAGGTCCGCGACAATTTCCTCAAGCTCCGCTACGAGGAGGATCCGACGATCCTGATCGACGAGCTCGTGAAACTGGCCAACGAACCCGCCCAGGCCCAGCTCACCCGCCATTCGTTTCCGCCGGAATGACGGGCTGTTTCGCGGCTACGGAGGCCTGGGGGATGCTCCCCGGTTCCTAACGCGGCTTGGTGATTTCGACAAAACAGGTCACAACCGGCAGCTTGCCGCCGTAGCACCAGTTTTCAGGGGCGAAGTCAGGCTGGTTGCGCGGTGATGTCACCGGATAGCCCGCAAAGAGCCGGTCCAGTTCCGAGGTGCTGAAATAGCGCACGCCCTTGGCAAAAGGATGGGGTTCGCGGGAGCAGTCCGTCGTGACGAGCAGTTTGCCCCCGGGGGCGAGGACCCGGTACATTTCCGCGAGGGCCTTTTCCACCGCGGGGATGTGCTCGATGACCGACAGGGACACGATGCAGTCGAATGCGTTGTCGGGGTACCCGATACGGGTCAGGTCGAGATTTACGACCTTGAGTCCGTGCCGGCGCATGGCCCGGTACCAAGTCAGGAAGCCGGCTTCGGTCGGCTTGAATGGTGCCAGCCCCAACCGCCGCAGGAGGCTCTTGCCGGCCCGTGACCACAGAAGATCCGAGACGGTGATGTCGCGGTGGGTCGCGGTCAGGTAGAGGCCGAGGTAGGTGTTGAACGCGCCGGTATCGAGGATGCGTGCGCCCGCGGGTGCCGAACCGACGGCCTGGAGCACCTGGCAGAGTTCCCAGTCACGCATCCGCACCGGGTAAGGGTAGCCGGCGCCCAGGTGGCGGAGGATTTCCCGGTCATAGCGGGCGAGAAGTTCAAGGTCCTTGGGCTGCAGGTTGCTGCGTCGGAAGAAATTCATTTCGTAACGGCAAAGGACAAGGCTCCCCCGGCCGGGAAGGCGCGGCGAGAGCAAAATGAGGACGCCGGGGACCGGAATCCACCCGGCTTCACGGGGCGGGGAAATCCACCGGGAAAATAAAGCTCATGCTGATGAGCTGCCCGTCCTTGCGGCCGGGCGTGAACCGCCATTGGCGGACGGCGGCGACGGCCGCGGACTCGAAAACGGGATCGGTCGAGGATATGACCTTGGCCGCCTCGACGTTTCCGGCACGATCGATGATCACGCCGACCATGACGCCGCCGGTTTTCCCCGTTGCGGCAGCCCCGGATGGGTAGGCGGGTGCAATATGCCGGACGAGGTGCGGTGCGACATAGTCGTCCTGGACCGAGAGCAGGCCGATCTTCTCGCCGAACGCCTGTTCGCGGGCGGCACGCAACTCCCGTTGTCCGGCGGTCTCGTTTTCAACGCGCGCCGGTGTCCGCATGATCTCGTTGATGCGTTCGATCTGTACCGGGTCCCCCACGGGCCACGAGGCGCAGCCCGCGAGCGCGAGACAGGCAATTGCAACCGCGAGGGCCGCCGAGGTTTTCATCCTGAACCAGTCAAGCGCCGCCCGGGCCACGTTCCAATTCCTAAAAACCGTCACCGTCATTCCGTGCCTGGTGGGCGCTGCCCTCGGGCCAGCCTTATCCGCTTGGCCGCAGGGCCGGGAGCCTTCTAGCTTGCGGGACCTTGTCCGAATCCAAGCCCGTCATCGCCTACCTGTTCACCACGTTTCCCAAGAATACGGAGACGTTTCTCCAGCGCGAGATCGTGGCGATGCAGGCCCAGGGGATCGGCTTGCGGTTGTATTCATTGTGGGGTGGTGGCGGTACCTTTCGGGGCGTGCCGGTCACGCGTTTCCCGAAATGGCGGCTGGTGACGTTGATCTGGATGATCCCATACGAATCGTGGCGGCGGCCCGAGGTGCTGCGGCAGGTGCTGCATGGGCTGCTCACGCGCCGGCCGCCTTCATGGCTGAATTTCTGGGAGAATATGCTCGGCGCGGGATTCGCGTGCCTTTTTGCGGGACAATTCCGGAGGGATCCGCCCGCGCTGATCCATGCGGCTTGGGGCGGGGCGCCGGCGACCGCGGCGTGGATGCTGTGGCGATTCGACGGCCACCGCTACAGCGCTGCGGCGCACGCCTATGATCTTTACGAGCATGGCGGAGACTGGTGGCTGCGCGAAAAGCTGGAGCACGCGGCATTCATCCACACCTCCACGGAGATGGGCCGGCGCTCGCTCATCGGGTTCGGCCTGCCGGCGGAACGCATCCATTGCATTCGCCGCGGGCTCGACCGTTTGCCCCCGCTGAAGCGACTCCGGGCGTCGCGGTCGCCGCTGCGCCTTGTGGCGGTCGCCCGCCTCGTGGAGAAGAAAGGGCTGCGTCACCAGCTGCGCATCCATGCGGCGCTGCGGGTGGCAGGCGTGCCGTTCGAGGCGCGAATCGTGGGCGACGGGCCGCTGCGCCCCGAGCTCGAACGGCTCGCCGGCCAGCTGGGCATCGCGGCCAGCCTGACGTTCACCGGTCACCTGCCGAGCCACGAGGTCTGGACCCAACTCGCCTGGGCCGACGTGTTGCTGCACACCGGGGTGATCGCGCCGAGCGGCGACCGGGATGGCTTGCCGAACGTGATTCCCGAGGCGATGTGCCTGGGTGTGATGGTCGTGACTTCGCCCGCTGCGGCCACGACCGAGGCGGTCACCGACGGGGTCTCCGGGGTCGTTGCCGCCGTCGATCAGCCCGGGGCATGGGTGGAGGCGCTGCGCAGCTTCGCGACGGACGACGCGCGCGCGGAGCGATTCCGGGCCGCGGCGCGGCGGTGGGTGGAGGACAACTACAATGCCCACGACAATGCGGCGCGCCTGCTCACGCTGTTTCGGGCGGTGATCGGTCAACGCGAAAAGAAAATCGATCGGGGATGAAACCAATCGGAAAATATCCGGAAACCGGAGGATCGCGAAAACGCGAAGAGGCGGAAAAATCCGGAATCCTGATTGTTGGCTGCAGGCTTCCGCGCTTTCGTCATTCAGCGTTTCTGCGGTCAAATTGCTGAATGACCTTTCCAGCATGATCTACTTTGATGTCACGAAGGCCGGTAAGGCGGGTCATCGCTCAGGGCTGACCCGCGTGAGTGTGCGGCTTGTTGAAGAATTCGGACCGGGAGTGGTCCCGGTGGTCTGGGACGAAGGCTGGCGGGATTTGAAGCGGCGGGCTCCGGTGGGACTGACTCAGGGGGACTGGATCCTGACGGCCGAACTGTTTTCAGAGGAGGAGCGACCCGGATTCGGCGAATTTCTGCGGGCGAGACCGTGCCGGATGGCGGCGATGTTTCACGATGCGATCCCGTTGCGGCATCCGGACATCACCTGGCCGCAGAGCGTCGCGCGTCATCCCTCCTACATGAAACTCCTGGCCGGATTTGACCGGGTGTGGGCAGTTTCGGAAGCCAGCCGGCGGGATCTGTCCGGATTTTGGCGATGGCAAGGGGTCGAAAATACCCCGT
>Ga0265319_1001434_pt1 | contig 14248 bp, 9 predicted proteins | sample 4824metaG_FD_192443 | JGI IMG/M metagenome (GOLD analysis project Ga0265319, IMG submission 192443) | Rhizosphere microbial communities from Carex aquatilis grown in University of Washington, Seatle, WA, United States - 4-8-24 metaG | ecosystem: Host-associated > Plants > Roots > Rhizosphere >...
TGGAGGGTTTGGCCGTGGGGAGTGGACGCCGCGCAGGACGCTGCGACCCGGAGGCGGCCTGCGCGGCGAGACTCCGCCCCCTGGAAGAAAGCGGCCACCAGAGTCAATCCGGTGGCCGCACAACTTAGTTCTAAAGACCAGACGCCCCTGTCTGGAAGCGGTAAGAGTTAGAACCTGTAGGATATGCCCGTGTTGTAGGCCGCGCCGTACTTCTGCCAATTCGCCAGCTGGCGCGGGTCCCCGTTGGTGTACGTGATGAGGGGGGCGTTGTTCAGGTTCGTGCCCTCGATGAAGAGGCTCACGCCCTTGAACGGGCCGTTCTTGAACCCGTACTCAAGGTGGGCGTCAATCGAGCGGTAGGGTATCTCCATAGAGTACCCATCGCCGGGTGTCCCCAGCGAAGCAAACGACGGGGGGCCAAACTGCACAATGTACTCCCTCGTCGCGCCCTGGTAGTGCTCCTGGACGCGGGCCGAGAAGCCGTAGCGCTCGTAGTAGAGGGTGATGTTCGCAGTCTTCTTCGACAGGTCGGGAAGCGGCGAGCTGGGATTGTTGGGACCCCAGGGCTGGATCTGGCTATCGATGACGGCGGCGTTCAGCTGGAGACCGAATCCCTTGATCGCCCCGCGCGTCAGGACCTCGCTGGTGATCTGCAGGTTGGCCTCGACGCCGCTCAGCGTGCCGCCCGAGCCGTTCACATACTGCGACGCAACGCCGTAGTAGATGACCGGCGGCGTGCCGCCCGTGTACGGGTAGCCCGCGAAGCTTTCCACCGTCTGGGCCTGGTAAATGTAGGTCAGGAGATCCTTTGCGAAGACCGACACCGCAAAGTAGCCGCCGCCGTGCGCGAAGTAGTGCTCGAGCGAGAGGTCGACCGAGTCCGAGAGCCACGGACGTATGGCCGGGTTGCCGCTCGTGGCGCTCCATGGGCTGTTGGTCGTCGAGAGGGCATTGGTCGCATTGTAGCCATAAGAGCGCGCGGCCCTCATCTGGTACATGGTCGGCCGCATTTCCTGGCGGCCCACGGAGAACCGGATCAGGTCCTGGGAGGTGAGGTGGAAGATCAGGTTGAGGCTCGGAAGGACGTTGCCGTAGCTTCCCCCGCCGGTGACGGGATAAACTACGGTACTTCCATTCCCCGAGAATCCGGCGGAATTCTGATCTGCCCAGCTGTACATGATGCCGACGTTGCCATCAACGGGTATGCCAAACATGTTGGTCTTAAGATCGAACATGACGAACGGACGGGTGACTTCCTCCCAAACCCTGTAGTTGTCGCCGTAGAAGTTGCCCGGATTCGGGTTCGGCAGGAACTTGACGAGCCCGCTGTTGTACTCCTGGTTCGGATCCCAGGCCACCGGCGTCAGGTTGCCGATGAAGGACAGGTTCGTGGTCCCTTCCAGGGGAGGGAGGGGAGCCGTGGACTGGCCATTGGCGTTGATCAGGTAGCCGCTGGGATTCTGGCCGTACTGCTTGAAGCGCTCGGTGAAGCTCGCCCCGAGTTCGACGTCCTTGACCAAGGCGTTGTCAAACTCGTGCTTGGTGCTGAGCTTGTACGTGTCCAATACATCCTTCTCCTTGAAGTACTTGAGGTAGCCCTCCATGCCGGTGGCGGCGTACTGACCTCCGTAACCAGCCGGGTCGGTAAGGAAGATCTGGCCGGCGTTGGCGAAGGTCGTGTCGGAGGTTACCTTCGGGGGGTTCGGGCCGGCTTGATCGCTTATGACGAACGTGGCGCCTTGGTTTGAGGGCTCCGAGTTCTCGAAGAAGAGGCCCGCGTAGGTCTCGAGGACCTCGTTGCTCTGCGTCGCCTGGGAGTAACCCATTGTGAAATGCACCGGCCACGCGGACTTCTCGCCGAGGTCCAGGTTCCACACTCCTGAGGCCAAGTGCGACAGCCATCCCGTGTCCATGGCGCGGAGCACCGGATTGAGGTGTTTTTCCGTGTAATTGGTGATCAGCCCGTTGGTGACCGTGTAGCCCGGTTGGACAATCCCTGGGCCCCACTGCGCCATCGGGACTTCCATGCCCCGCAGCAGCTGGTTCTCATTGGTGCATGAGAGGAACAGGTCGATCTTGCTGTGGATGAAGTCATTCGGCTTGCTCTCGATGACGACGGTGCCCGAGTTGCTCTTGAGGAGGTTGTTTTGGTCGTAGATCTTCATGCCGCCCAGGACAAGGTTGCCGTCGTTATAGTTGGGAAACCCCCAGGTCTGGACTTGCTGGCCCTCGTAGGGGTTCTCCCTGTGGGCGAACCCGATGTAGAGGCCCTCCGTCCCATTTGCGAATTGGTCGATGAAGGAGGCGGAGTAGCTCTCGCCGGTCACCTTCTGTCCGGGCGTGAGCTCACCGAGATGCGTCCACTTGTAGTAGGCATCGAGGGCGATCACCCGGTGGTCGAAGCTCAAGGGGGACACGGTCTCCAGGTCGATCGTGCCGCCGATGCCGCCGACCCTGTCGGCCTGCCCGGTCTTGTAGACCGTCACGCCGCCGACGAGCGACGACGGGTACTGGTCGTACTGGAAGTCGCGGTTGTCGCCCGTGGTGGCCTGCTCGACGCCGTCGAGGGTGCCCACGTTGAAGTCCGGATCAAGGCCGCGGATGGTGATCTCCTGGTTGCGTCCGTTGACGCGCTGGCTGGTCAGGCCCGCCAGGCGCACGAGGTCGTCGGCGATGCTGACGTCAGGCAGCTTGCCGATGTCCTCGGGAGCGATGACCTCCACGACGGCGCTTGAATTCTGCTTCAGGTTCGCCGCCATCTCGAGGCTGCCCGCATAGGAGCCGTTGACGGTGAATTCATTCAGGACGACCACCTCGTCGGCCTTCTTTGGCTCGGCGGGGGCGTTGACCGCCGGCTGGGCGGCCATCGAGGTCTGGTCGGTCGAGGTCGACGGCGGCGTCGCCGTCTGGGCCAGGGCCGATATCGAGGCGGCCATTGATATCAGGCCGGCGGCGACGAGCCGGCAGCGGCTCGCGCGTGAACTTAGGTTCGTAGCTTCGGTGTGCATGGTAGGGTACTTGAATTCTGGCGACGCAACAGGTGCGGGACGCGAAGGGACTTCTATGGTAGGATTACGGCGATCGTGCGGGGTGAAGAGCCAGCTCGTGCATGGCTCGGGTGCATCGATCATCCGGCGGGAGGCGCCGTTCGCTACCTCCAATCCATTCAAAAAACCGAGATGACCCGGAAAAAACCTCGAAAAAAGCCCCCGGGGGCCGCCTTCGCGGCCTGTTTCCCGGCACGCGCGCCAGCGTAGCGTGGCCTAGGTGCTACCCAAATCGGTACTTGCGCAGCCCGCCGCGCCGAGCACCCGGCCGTCCCCTCGCCGCGGTTTTGTCCGCCAACCCTATGTATTTTCCGGGCGCCGCTTTTTGACTCCGGCACCCGGGAACCCACGCTCGCGGGCACCCACCTCCTCTCCATGCCGCTCACGTTGACCTCCCTTTTGCGCCGGCGCCGCCCTGGCTGCCTTGTCCTCGCCCTGATGCTAGGCGCCCTGCCCGAGGGACGATCATTGGCCGCCGGTGCGCCGATCGTGGGCGTGCCGCGCTTCACCCACCCCGGCTCGGGCCAGGTGACCTACTTCGTGCTGACCGACCGCTTCGCCAACGGCTCCCGGGCCAACGACACGGGCGGAATCGCGGGCGGGCCCGACGCGAGCGGCTTTGATCCCATGCGGATCTCCCACTTCCATGGCGGCGACTTTGTCGGGCTCACGTCGAAGCTCGACTACATCAAGGGAATCGGGGCCACGGCCGTCTGGATCACCCCCCCTTTCAGAAACAAGCCCTTCCAGGCCGGCTCGGCCGGCTACCACGGGTACTGGATCCTCGACTTCACGAAGATCGACCCCCACCTCGGCACGGAGGCCGAGTTCCGGGAATTCGTGGCACAGGCCCATGCCCGGAGCCTGCGCGTCTACCTGGACATTGTCGTCAACCATACCGCCGATGTCATCAAGTACACGGACGGGTACGACTACCGCACGATGGAGCAGGCGCCCTACCGCGACGCCTCCGGCGCCCCCTTTGACCCGCACGCCGTCGCCTACAACGGCCTGGCGTCCTCGCCCGCCTTCCCGAGGCTTTCCGCGGAAAGGAGCTTTGCGCACGTGCCGTTCGTGCCGGCGGACGAGGCGCACGCCAAGGGACCCGCGTGGTTGAACGACGTGACGATGTACCACAACCGGGGCGACAGCACCTTCCGGGGAGAGAGTTCGCTGCACGGCGACTTCGGGGGGCTCGACGACGTGTTCACCGAGAATCCGGCCGTCGTGAAGGGGTTCATCAAGGTCTATGGCCGGTGGATGGGGGACTATGGGATCGACGGCTTCCGCATCGACACGGTCAAGCACGTGAACATGGAGTTCTGGCAGGGGTTTGCGCCGGCGATCCGCGCGCAGGCTCTCAAACTGGGGCGGCCGGACTTCATCCAGTTCGGGGAGGTGGGAAACGACGACCAGGACGCGGTCCTTATGAGCGAGTTCACGACGACCGGCACCCTGGACGCCACCATCGACTTCGGCTTCTTCGAGGCCGCCCGCGACTTCATCTCGAGGGGCGGCACGGCGGCGAAACTCGCCGGGCTGTTCGCAAAGGATGACTGGTACACGGACCACGACAGCAACGCCCAGGAAGCCGTGACGTTTGTCAGCAACCACGACGCCGGCCGGCTCGCCTTCTTCCTCAAGAAGGACAATCCGCTGGCGAGCCCGTCGCAGCTGTGCGACCTTGTGCTGCTGGGCCATGAGCTCCTGCTCACGGCGCGTGGCGAACCCGTCGTCTACTACGGAGACGAGCAGGGCATGGCGGGCGTCGGCAACGACCAGGGCGCGCGCGAGGACATGTTCGCCTCGCAGTCCCCGAGGTTCCGGGAGCTCCCGCTCCTCGGCACCCGGCGGACGGGGGCCGACGACAAATTTGACACCGACCACCCCTTCTACCGCGCCCTCCGCCGGCTGGCCGGACTGCGCACCGCCCACCCCGGCCTTGCGCGCGGCGCCATGCTGCTGCGCGACAGCGGCAACCCGCACCTTTTCGCGTTCTCGCGCGTGGAGCGCGGGGAAAAGGTGGAGTACCTGGTCGCCATGAACAACTCCCGCACCGACGACGCGGCAGCGAGCCTCGCCACATGCCAGCCCGAGGGCGCCGGCCTTCGCGTGATCTTTGATTCCAGAAGCCCGGACCTTCCGGGCGGGCCCACGCTGACGGCGGGCGCCGACGGCCGGGTCGACGTGACGCTGGCCCCGCTCGAGTGCATCGTCTGGCAGGCGCAGGCGCGCCTGTCCGCTCCGGCCTCGCCGCCCGAGGTCGCGTTCGCCGCGCCGGCCTCCGGTTCGGTCATCACCTTCACCGCGCGTAGCCTGGCCGGCCACGTGATCCCTGAGCGCCAGGAGCTTCGCGCGGACGTCTCCGGCGGCGACGGCCTCGCGGAGGTGACCTTCGTGATGGCAAGGGCCTCGCGGCCCGGCCAGTATGAACTGCTGGGCACGGACGACGCCCCGCCCTACCGCATCTTCTGGCGCCCGCCAGCGGACCTGGCCCCGGGCGAGTCGATCCGCTTCCTGGCCACCGTGGACGACCTGCGCGGGCACCAGGCGTCGGCCGAGGTCGATGGGATCCGCGTCGCGCCCGGTCCTCTGTCGTTCGGGATCCGGGGGGCCGCCGTTCCGGTGCTGGTGCGCCAGCCGGGGGCGGGCGCCAGCGCGCGTGCGGGCGGAGACCTGACGCTATCGGTGTCCGTCAAGGGCACCGGGCCCATGGAATACCGGTGGCTCCACGATGGACGCGAGGTCGCAGGGGCCTCGCATCCGACGCTCCGCCTGAGGAACGTCACGGCGGAATCCGCGGGGCAATATGTCGCGCTCGTCCACGACCCCGAGGGCACCGCCATCAGCGCCGGCACGCTCGTCCGAATCGATCCCCAATAGCCCGGGACGAGGGCGCCGCAGGCCCAAGGCACGCGGGTGTCAGCGCGCCAGCCGGACCACCACGCTGCGTTCGTGGGAATGAAGCCGCAGGACGCCGGATGAGGGGTCCCATGCAAACGTGGCTCCCTCCACCGCAGCCGGCGAGGAGCCCCCCAGCTTGAGGAGCTCCTCGGAATCCGCGTCGTACTTGTCGTACCGGATCCGGGAGTTCCCGTACTCGATCGAACGGATCACCGAGGAGGTCCGCAGCAGGTGGTCCTGGTGGACCGGCGCGAGTTCGGGATCCGAGGCCATCGCGCGCAGGTAGTGCCGCACGAAGTCCCCGTAGCCGTCGGTGAGCCAGTTGTCGTCGCGCGGGTACTGGTTCTTCCCGTCGTCATCCACCCAGTAGGTGGCCCAGTTGAGGCGCCGGATCGCCGCGTCCCTCGCCGACCCGTCCCCGGTCCTCTCGGCGTAGAGCAGCTCGACGCCGGCGTGGCGGGAGGTGTGGCTGTTGCCCGGCACCATGTACTGCGTCTGCTCGTTGATGACGACGACGCCCCAACGCTCCGCCTCATGGTTCGCAAACCTGCCGTAGGACCAGTCGAGGATCCCCCTCGCCCTCTGCTTCCACTCGGGATCCCACCCGGGATGCTCCAGAATGTAGGCCGCAAGCGTGTCCGCGTTGATCTCCGTGTCCGAGTAGTCCTTCGTGCTCACGTCCTCGAAGAAGGGCCCCCACCGGTTGTTCGCCAGGGGGTACTTCTTGAGCCAGTCCGAGACGAGCCGGGACGTCTCGCGGTACGTCTCCGGCCGGCCCTCGTTCAGGGCCGCTAGGTCGTCGAACAGGCGCAGCGCCCCGGTCCAGTTGGTCGTGTAGGAGGCCCTGTAGATGAGATGGTCGCTGTCGTTGCGCTCCTCGTGGACTTTTCCCGTCCGGCTGTTCACGCGGAAGGGCCAGGGCGAATCCGCCTCATCGCCGGGCACCACGTTCTGCGACAATTTGTCCGCGATCCGGACCGCCCGGTCCAGGTAGCGCCTGTCTCCCGTCGCCTTGTACAGGACCACGAGCTCCGCGCCGAAGCTTGCCGCCTTGTCCGGCTGCAGGAAGCCGGCGCCCGCCCTCATGTCGCCGTCGTACCGGCCCGAGTTCACGTCGAGGTTGTAGGGATAAGGGAGCCCGCCCCACGTCTCGCCCTCGGGGGAGATCCCGTGGGCCATCCAATAGTCGGCCATCAGCCGCATGTTGTCGCGGATGGCGGGGTCGCCCAGATACCCGTAGAGGAGGTTCCACGACGAGAGCGCCATGTTGATCTGGTCCCCCCCTAATCCCCGGGGATCGTCCCTGTCGGCCTTCCAGACCTGGTGGAGCAGGTAGTAGGGGACGCCGTTCGGGCAGGCCCTCATGTGGATCCAGAAGCTCCAGACCTGCCGGATCACGTGGTCATAGGCCTCGGACGGCCCGTCTCCGTACCAGGGGACGATCCTCCCCCGAGGGTCCGTCCTCACGTCATGGTAGCCGAGGCGCTCGGCGGCGCCGGCGCACACGGGCGCCACGAGCGTCGCCGCAAGCGCCGCACAGAGGCGGAGCGCGGGGAGCTCCGGGCGCCAGCAGTGAAGGGTCTTCACGGAGCGCCACCGTCCCCGGGATTCTGGGTGGATCATCCTCGACCGAGGCTCGATGCGCGCCTCGCCGCGTCAACGGCAAAACTTCGCGCCCATCAGGGCTTCTCGAGAAACTCCAAGGGGATCGCGACCCGCTTTGCCCACGAGAGTTCCGAGTGGTCGGCGCCGGGATAGATGCGGCTCATGAAATTCTTGTCCGTGTACCCCCGGTCGCGGACCACCAGGTCGGCGAACGCCTGGGCCTCGCTGAACAACGCGTCGACAGTCGCCGTCCCCTGGTCGAAGTAGATCCTGTGGGTCGCTGGGTCGGGAAGGTGCCCCTGGAGGTAGATGAAGGTGGCGAGCGGGAAGGTCGCGTTCTTGGGAAAGGTCGCGATCCAGCCCGTCGACAGGCATCCCGCCCCGCCGAAGACCGCGGGATACTCGCAGATCGCGTAGAGGGAGATGATCCCCCCCATGCTTGAGCCCATCACCGTCGTGTGCGCCCGGTCCGGGAGGGTCGCGTACCTGGCGTCGATCGCGGGCTTGAGCTCCTCGACGATGAAGCTCAGGTAGTTGTCCGCCTGGGGCTTCCCGGAAAGGTCGGAGCGGACAAACTTGTCGCGAGGCTCCTGCGGCACGAAGGGCAGGGCCTTCTCGGGGAAATACTCGCTCTGGCGGGTGGACCCGATCGACCAGATCCCGACGATGATGGTCTGCGGGATCTTCCCCTCCCGCATGAGGGCGGAGGCGGTCTCCGCCATGTTCCAGGCCGTCTTGTTCCACGTGATCCGTCCGTCAAAGAGCATCTGGCCGTCATGCATGTAGACGACCGAGCAGCGGTCCTTGGCATTGTAGCCCGGGGGAAGCCAGACATCGACGTTGCGCGCCGGGACGAACTTCGAGGGGAAGGCGCTCAGGTGCTCGATCCGGCCGACGGCCGCGACCGGCACCGGGTCCGCGGGTTGTGCGCAAAGTCCGCCCGCGACGGCGCAGTACAGCAAGGCGAGGGTTCTCATCACCAGGCATCCTGGCCCGGGGTCGCGGCGTCCGCCACGCGCGCGGCGATCACGAAACCGCGAAGCCTCTCAATAATCCTAGGATTCGCGCCGACGCCGGCGGCGCACGCGCCTCGCATGCCCTCTCGACAACCGCCGCGCGAGCGGGCTTACCTGAGGGTTCGGCTCCCCCCTTCCCCCTCCCAATCCAAACCACCCCTAACCGAAATGGACGCCACGCTCCCCGCAACCGACTCCGCCGCTCCGGCCCCGGGCACACGGTACTTTGACGTCGCCTCGATGGCGTTTGTCGCGGTCTACCTGATCTCGCAGGTCTCCAGCTCGAAGCTGTTCGCGATCGGCGGTCTCCAGCTGCCCGGAGCCGCCGTCGTGTTCCCCCTCTCGTACATCTTCGGCGACATCCTGACGGAGGTCTACGGCTACGCGCGCACGCGCCGGGTGATCTGGATGGGCTTTGTCTCGGCGGTCGTGATGGCGCTCGTCCTCTGGATCGTGCAGGCGCTTCCCCCCGCGCCCGACTGGCCCAACCAGGCGGCCTACGAGGCCATCCTCGGCGTGGTGCCGCGGATGGTCATTGGCAGCATCGCGGCGTACTGGGCGGGCGAGTTCACCAACTCGTACATCATGGCGAAGATGAAGCTGCTGACCGAAGGCCGCCACCTTTGGACGAGGACCGTGGGCTCCACCGTCATCGGCCAGGCGGTGGATTCGACGGCGTTCATCCTCATCGCCTTTGCCGGGAGGCTCGCCTGGGGAAGCCTGTTCCAGATTGCGGCGACCCTTTACCTGTTCAAGGTCGCCTACGAGATCGCCGCGACGCCGCTCACGTACGCGATCGTGAGGTGGCTGAAGCGGGTTGAGGGCGTGGACGTCTTCGACCGCGGGACCGAATTCACCCCGTTCAGGCTCTGATTCGGCGAAGGTCCGGCCCCGCACCTTATCGTACGGGCCCGGTTCCGGGCGTGAATCGCGCCACCAGGAGGCGCAGTTCGACGCTGGCATAGACGGTGACCGCGAGCGCGATCATCATGCCGAGGGCGATCGAGCCGACACTGGGATGGACGTCCCCGAGAAAGCGCGCCTGGAGGTACGTGTTGTAGTTCCGCATGAGCGGCTGGTGGATGAGGAATATCTCCAGGGAATGATTGCCGAGGAAACGCAGCCTCCGGGCGACAAGCTCTTTCATGCGGGACGGCGCCACGGCCCTCCAACCAAACACGTAGGCGCCCATCAGGGCCAGCGCCACGATCGCCGTATAGAAGATCACGCCCTGGGCGTACGGCACATAGGTGAGCAGCAGCGCGGCCAGCACCAGCGGCCAACCGAGCCCGATTTCAAGTCGGCCCGCCTTCAGCAGCTGGCCGATGAGCAGTCCTATGAAGAATCCCGGCAGCCGCAGCCCGAGGTGCGAGAACATTCCCGCCTGCCCCGTGTAGAAGAAGGCGAGCGCCACGGTGACCGAGATCGCCATGCCCGCCAGCAGCAGGCGGTCCGGCGACCCCATCAGCGGGTGGCAGACGCAGAACAGGACATAAAGCGACAGGATCAGCGTGATGAACCAGAATGAATCGTTTATCGCCATCCCGTAGGCGTCGCCGAAGAAGCCGTGGACGCCCAGGTAGTGGACCAGGAGGTCAAACGGCGTGTACCGCAGCTGCAGGATGTAAACGTTGCCGATGCAGAAAAGCGTCAGGACAATCCAATAGGTCGGCATGACGCGGACCAGTCGCCGCGTCAGGAAGGCGCGGGCGCCCTCGTAGCGAGCGCCGAAGGCGAGACCGGCGCCGCTCAGGATGACAAACATATCGACGCCAAGATCGCCGTGCAGAACATTGCTCCAGCCGATGGCGCCGCAGAAGTGGTAGGCCACAACGAGGATGATCGCCAGGCCCTTGAGCTCATCGAACACCTCGAGCCGCCCGGCAACGGGATGGGGAAGCTCCAGCTTTAACGGACTCATGAGGTGCCCCAAGGCAACGGGATATGGAGGCGCAGGTAAAGCACCATGCGCCCGCCGGGAAGCGTGGGCGACCAGCCGGCTACGGGCAGGCGCCCTCCGGGACAGGCGGCGAATCCGGCCCGCCCTCCGTCGCGTCGCGGTGCGGCGGGGACCGGACCACGCCCGCGGCAAGCCCGCGGGATCTCGGTGAATCTGTTCGTTTGAGTTGTTCGGGAAACAAGATACCGACAGAAAGGACCCAGGGCCGTGGCCGAGACCAACAGCGAGCGACACATGAACCGGAGAACCTTTGGAAAGCTGACCTTCTTTGGAGCGCTGGCAGCCCTGGCACGGGGCGCCGGTGCGGAGTCCAATCCCGGCGCCTCGGGACAAACCCCGAGGGGTGCGGCCCGCTTCAAACCAACCCTGAAGTCACTTAGGACGCATCCCACGCCCGAGTGGCTTCACGACGTCAAATTTGGGATGTTCGTCGACTACGGCCTCTACTCCGTCGCGGGCTACGCCCCCAAGAAGGAGACCGGGCCCATGTATCCCGACTGGTACCTGTTCAACATGTACCACGAGCCCGAGGTCGTGAAGTACCACAAGGCCACGTGGGGGGACGCCTTTCAGCGCGATGACTTCATCCCGCTGTTCAAGGCTGAAGCCTTTGACCCCGAGGGCCTCGCGGCCCTGGCCGAGGAGGCGGGGATGCGCTACGTCGTGCCCTTCTGCAAGCACCACGACGGGTTCTGCCTGTGGCCCAGCAGCTTCACCCGGCGAAACGCCGTGGAAATGGGCCCCAAGCGGGACCTGATCGGCCCGTTGAGCGAGGCGTGCAGGAAGCGGGGGCTCAAGTTCGGCTTCTACTTCTCCCTGGAAGAGTGGGAGTATCCGGTGATTCATGACGGCAGGACGATGGTGCGAAAGTGGACCACGGTCGACGGCGAGCCCGGCCGCATCGTCCCGTTCGATGAGCGAGAAATGGCTGGACGGATCTCCGGGAAGGTTCCCGTGCGCGATTACGTCGCGGACTATATCATCCCGCAGGCCACGGAGTTCATCGACCGGTACGATCCCGACATCCTTTGGTTTGACGGCGAGTGGGAGGACGATGTCGAGGATACGGGATCCCGGGAGATCGTGTGCCATTTCTACAACCGGGCCGCGGGGCGCAAGGACGTCGCATCAAACGACCGCCTGGGCAGGTTCATGCGCTTCAACACAGGCGACTTCTTCACAAGCGAGTTCGGTTCCCGCACGACCGAGCGGATGTCGGTGCTGCACAAATGGGAGGAGTGCCGGGGGGTGAGCCAGTCCTTTGGGTACAACTGGCAGGACACGGAGCGGAACGTGATCGGGGCCGACGATCTCATCGACATGCTTGTCAGGATCGTGAGCGACAACGGAAACCTTCTGCTTGTCGTGAATCTGGACGGGAAGGGGGCCATGCCGGCCTACATCCGCACCCGGCTGGGCGACGTTGGCAGGTGGCTCAAGGTGAATGGCGAGGCGATCTACTCCACGCGACCCTGGCTCGTGGCGAAGCAGGGCGAGAGGCTCCGGTTCACCCAAAGCAAGGATGGCCGGTACCTGTACGCCATACATCGAGGCTGGCCGCCGGGAAGCGTGGACATAGGCGATCTCTGGCTGGATGCCTCCTCGCACGTCACGATGCTGGGCACCGGCAAGGAACTTAGCTGGCGGAATGTCCCCGAGGGAAGCTACGGGAGAGGAGGAAAGGTCTCCGTGAAGATCCCGGAATCCATGAGGACCGCTTTCGATCCCGGGGCTGCAGTGACGCTAAAGATTGAGCTTTCCGATTGACCAGGGGGGCGTGGCGGCGCAATCCGGCGGCCCGGGCCCGGTTATTGCATCGCCTTGAAGACTCGGCCTTCAATAACGTGGCCTCGGTCCCATTGGCCGCCAACACCTGCAGGTCCGGCCTTGCGCACGCATCGCCGGCGCCGAAGTAACAACGAAACCCCAGCCCAAGATGATCCTCCCCATTGAGCCCTCCCCCATCCGCCGCCGGTACCGTTGGACGGTGTTGCCTGCCCTCGTCTGCGGGCTGAGCCTCATGCAGCCGATCGAGGCCCAGCCGCAGGACGCGGCAACCTCTCCGAACGTGACCACCAAGGCTCCCTCGGGCTGGTGGAAGAACGGAAGCAAACCCGCCGCCTACGTGGTGGGCGTGGACAAGGAGAGGACGCACGATGGCCTGCCGAGCGCATACGCCAAGTCGATCGAGCCGTCGATCGAGGGATTCGGCGGAATGATGCAGATGTGCGACGCCCGCAGCTTCCTCGGAAAGAGGCTGCGGCTGAGCGCGTGGATGAAGACGGAGAACGCCAATGACGGGGGCGCCCACCTCTGGTTCCGCATCGATGCCAAGGAGAGCGGCGCGATGCTGGGATTTGACAACATGGATGCCCGGCCGGTGAAGGGCGCCACCGACTGGAGGAATTACTCGATCGTCCTCGATGTTCCGGCCAACGCCGGCGCCCTCGCCTTCGGGTTCTTCATTGACGGCACCGGCCAGGCCTGGGTCAGCGGCGTAAAGCTTGATGAGGTCGGGCGGGACGTGCCGACCACAGGCGCGCCGGAGAAGACCTGGCCCATCGCGCCGGTCAACCTCAATTTCACGGACTGACCCGATTCCGGCAATGGGGACCCGAAATCCCCGTGCGGACCTGGGCCCGGAGCGGCTTCATGAAGCCCGGCTTATTTGAGCCGATGGCATGAAGCCCATGGCTTGCGGTTTGGCCGCCGCTCGCTTCAACTCCATCCCTCACCCCCTCAAACCGAAGGGATGAAGAATCCCATGGCTACTGCAATCATTCTCCTGAAGATAGACCCCAGGAAGATTACCGGCACTGCGGAGAAGCTCCTGAAGGTACCTGCGGTCACCGACGTGTATTCAATATCGGGACGATACGACCTGCTGGTGATCATCAAATGCGAGTCGACCGACATGATCGAGACCGTGATCACGGACCATCTGTTGAAGACCGAGGGTATAACCAAGAGCGAAACGATGTTTGCCTTTCGGAGCTACGACAAGGTGGAGGGAGGACGGGCGGTTGATGTCGACTGAGGGCCCGCCGTCTTGAGGCGACCGCCCGCGTCAACTGCAGCGTCTTGGCCGAAGGCAACGGGACACCGATCCTAGGGGCAGCCCCAATTGGCGGCCTGAGTTCAACGGCGCTCCCGTTCATCAGTGGAGTTGACGCCCCGGGGGCCGAGTCGACCTCTCCACCATGAGCCTCACCCAAGGTTGGGGATGACACGTCCCAAGACGGACTCCACGTTTCTTGGCCGGAAGAGAAGCAGAGACGGGTGTTGATCTCACGCATGGACAACTCATTCCGACCCGTTCCTGTGTTGGACCGCACATGCAGGTCCCTAAGTACGTAGCCTCATATAGATCCCTGTTCGCGCGGCTTGTCGAAACGCACGGGCGCATTGGCGCCATGGAATGGATCGTGGGTGGCCCGTATGATCAAATTGGCATCCTTGAACACAGTGCCCTGATTACGCTCGGGCTGAGACGGGGCGACACCTTGGTCGACGTCGGCTGTGGGAGCGGTCGCCTCCCCTTCAAGCTTCGGGACTATCTGACGGGTCACTTCATCGGCACCGACATCCTCGTGGACGCGAAGAACAGCCTCAACATCGCCGCCAGGAATCCTTTCATTCTTCTGGAAGGAGACGGGCCCCAGGGATCCGAAACACGTAGGCATAGCGGCACGGCATCCCATCAGGGGCCACCCGGG